>Ga0209166_10001920_pt1 | contig 16497 bp, 12 predicted proteins | sample Coa_R1_3_FD_187151 | JGI IMG/M metagenome (GOLD analysis project Ga0209166, IMG submission 187151) | Surface soil microbial communities from Centralia Pennsylvania, which are recovering from an underground coalmine fire - Coalmine... | ecosystem: Environmental > Terrestrial > Soil >... | reverse complement strand
CGCACAGAGCTTCTCCGGCAATCAGGCCCGAAGCGGTTAGCACACCGGCGTTATCCACGCGTGCTTTTTGCGCGTCGTTGTAGCCACGCCGATCGCGCAACTTGTCGGTTACCCAGCGGATGATGCCGCCCACGAAGATCGCGAACGTCGTGCCCAGCGGCAAGTACATTCCCACCGAGAACAGCATCACGCTCTTGACTTCAATCATGATCATGGCAAGACCCAGAAGAATTCCAACCACGACCAGCGGCCACGCCATCTCCCCGCTCACAATGCCCTTGGAAAGCATGGCCATAAGACCCGCCTGCGGCGCCGGCAGCGCGTTGCTGCCGAAGTGATACGCCTTGTCCAGCACGGCGAGCGGGACGAACAATACCAGCGACGCCACAACGACTCCAAACAAGTCGCCTATCTGCATCTTCGAAGGAGTGCCACCGAGAATATGTCCTACCTTCAGATCCTGGAGCATTTCGCCGGCGACTGCCGAAGACACGCAGACCACCGCCGCTACTCCCAGGACTGCAGCGACTCCTCCCGTGCCGGAAACTCCCAGGGCGACCATGAGCAGGGCTGCGATCAGCAGAGTGCACAAGGTGAGCCCGGACACGGGATTGTTCGACGACCCGATCAGGCCGACCAGGTTTCCAGACACGGCTGCGAAGAAAAATCCGATGATCACCATTACGCCGGCAGCCACTAGCGACCCCGAAATAATTTGCGAACTGGAGAGATTTCCCGCGCTGCTCATGAAGTAGTAGTAAAGCAGGACCATAGCCACGAAAACGACGGCTACTCCCCCGAAGACAGCTTTGGCAGGCAGGTCGCGGTCGATGCGGCTGGTGGTGGCGTGGGCCGCGGCGGATTTCTTCAAATCGGAAACCGCACGGCCCATACCGACCGCAAGTTGCTTGCGCATCTTGAACAGCGTATAGCTCGCGCCGACCAGCATCCCACCTACCGCGATTGGACGCACGATGGAGTAGTAGATTGCCCCTGCCAACAGATCCCAGGAGAGGGTCGTGCCGACCGGTTGTGCAGCCTGTATGTACGGACCCACCGTGAAAGTAAGTAGTGGAACCAGCAATCCCCAGGCCAGTACGCCTCCCGCAAAATTCAACGCGGCCAGCCGTGGGCCAATAATGTAGCCGACGCCGAGGTAGGCAGGGCTGACATCAGGCCCGTTGAACAAAGTTGCGCCGCCGGTGATGGTAGTCGCCACGTTGGGATTGGTCCCGGTACGCAGCAGCAGCTTCTTTCCAAGTTCGCTGATTCTTACGTGTAGTGTATTGCTGGGACTGAACGCATTGACCGCCCCCAGCAGGTACATAAAGCCGCCAAAACCCATATTGGCGAAAAGAATCTTGGCCGCCTTCGCGCCCTGTTGCCCTGCCTTGTGAATCTCGGACGCGGCGACCGATTCGGGATATGGAAGTTCGGGGTCTTCCACCATCACGCGCCGCAGCAGCGTGACGAACAAAATGCCGAGCGTTCCGCCGATCACCATCAGCGCCACTGAATTCCAATACTTATCGCGAGTGAGCCCGGGCCATAGTCCGGCCATCACGAATGCCGGAATCGTGAACACCGCGCCCGCCGCGACCGACTCGCCGATCGAGCCTACAGTTCGCGCGATGTTTTCTTCCAGCAGCGAGCCCTTCATCAGCCGAAGCAGCGCCATGCCGATCACCGCCGCAGGATAGGTCGCGGCAATCGTCATCCCCGCTTTCAACCCCAGATAGGCGTTGGCCGCGCCGAGAATGGCCGTCATCACCAGACCGATCAGGAGGGCGCGGAAGGTGAATTCCTTCATCTCCATCGTCTCGGGGACATAGGGCATGTGTTTCTTTTTTGCAGGAAGATCAGCGACGGGGCTGCTCATGGTGAATCCTTTTAAGGCGTGGGATGGAAATAACGATGTTTGCGTTGCATTTCATCTAAAACTCGCGAACGGCGCACGTTAGCACGCATCCCACCCGCGTGACAAGTCGGGGACGACTCATACTGGCGTGCACCAGACCGACACCCGGTTTTCATTCTCGGTCGCCGCGTTCCGCGATCAACTGCATTGCAGGTTTGCTGACCCAATCATGAAAGCGCTGCCCGTGGAACTGCTTGCCCCAAGCCACAGGAGTGACATCGCGATACTCGTGCATGGTTTCATCAGGGACAAAATGCAGCTGCTTGCGAATGGAGGCGCGGGCATTGGGATTGGCCCCGTGGTCCAGCAACAGCCGGGCGAAGGCGCCGTCGCGCTGGCGCCCGCACAAATAGGAGTTGTTGACCACGCAGCCAAACAATGAAGTGTGTCCGCCGAATCCATCGGCGTCGATCTCCGCTGAGGCATTCACGCCGACGCCACGCTGGATAAGCCAGTGCGCGATCTCGATCTCGAATTCGGCGCAGATATGCAGCGGCGGAGCCCTCAAGCGGCGTGCCGTGAAGGCAGAAGGAGAGGTCCGGGCCGCACTCCTAGGCCGAGATCAGTATACAAAACCAGGGAATCTCCGCGGCAGACTTGTGAGACTCTGGATGGCGCTTTACGCGGACTTTTTGTCGGATGCTCCGATGTCCGAGCCAGTTAGGCCCTGTTCTTGCAGGGCTTGGTCAAGTTCCCGCATCAGGTCGGCCAGTTTTATCGGATCGTACTCATGCGAAGCTTCTTCCGCCACGACCCGCCAGCGGCGAGCAGGTTTGGATATGGAACTTTGCACATCGCATTAACCCAGCGAAGAGACAGAATCTATCAACCCGGGTATAACCCTGCTGCTAATAATTTGTTTTGGTCAGCAGGTGCCAACTGGTGTAAAATCAAAACATCGCTGTTAGCTGTCCGCCCCTTCGTCGTCCGTTGTTTTCGAGGTGCCAGTCTATGAGTGACTCCCCCGATACGCCTTTCGGTCAGCCCTATCGTTGCCGCGACTGTGGAAGTGAAGTGGGGTTTCGTTCTCGCCGCCGTACCTTGACTGAACGCTATATTCTTCCGGTGTTTCTGCTGCAGCCGGTGCGTTGCGGCGAGTGTTTCCGGCGCGACTATCGCCTGATTTTTACGCCGGTGCGCGAGCGGTTGGCTGAGGCGCCCCGGATTGCGCCCAAAAAACAGCCAGCCACGTCCAATCGCAACGTTGCCTAGCAACGCTGGTCGCCGCTATACTGCTGGGGTAGCCAATCCATAGACCGCGGGCCGGGATTGTGTCCGCGCGACGAGGAGGCCGTCTTCAGCAGTAGCGAGGACCGAATCCGGACTAACCATTCCGCCGTTGAAGTATCTGGGGCTGTGTTTGCGCCTGACGAGGCTTGGTCAAATGCCCGAGCCTACGCCCGGCGAGCTGCCGAGAGTCTCTTCTCTGTGCTGTTTCCCTCCGACTGCCGCATCTGCGGCTTGCCTCTCCTGAACGTCTCCCGCCTGCCAGTGTGTCCCGAGTGCCTTGCCAGGATTCATCCGGTCGAGGGCAATGTCTGCTCGATTTGCGGCGAAAGAGTCCTCTCCGCCTATGCCGAGGCCGACGACGACGGGCTGCGCCGATGCCCAGCGTGCCGGCGGCTCGATCGTCCGTATGAACGGGCGGTGGCTTATGGCAGTTATGACGGCGGGCTGCGGGAACTGATTCACCTGCTCAAGTACAACGGAGTGCGTCCGGCGGCGCGGGTGCTGGGACGAATGCTGGCCGAGGCTTGGCCGACGCTGGAAGCTTCGTTCGCGAATGAGACGGTATTGGTTGTGCCCGTGCCACTATTTAAAGGCAAGCGGCGGCAACGGGGCTTTAATCAGTCGGAACTGATTGCGGAAGCGGCACTCAAGCTTTACGCGGCGAATGGACGTATGCAACTTGCCTCCAGCCTGTTACTACGGGTCCGCGACACGCATTCACAGATCGGATTGACGAGCCATCAGCGGCGAGAAAATCTGCGTGGGGCTTTTGCTGTTGCCCGTGCCCAGGAAGTCACTGGCCGCGAGGTGCTTCTTGTAGATGATGTTTATACGACGGGCACCACGGCCTCGGAATGTGCCAAAGTGCTGCGGCGCGCGGGGGCAGCCAAGGTATGGGTCGCCACTGTGGCGCGCACGTTGAAATTAGCATCTAAGTACGTTGACATTGCGGCTGGTGATCCAGCTGTCAGGGTTTCAGAGTTCCAACGTTTCAAAGTGGGAGCCTGACCGGCGGAAACTTTGATCCTTGAATTTGAAACTGTAATTTATGTCTTTGCGAATGGAACATGACGGAGGATCCCGGCACGGAGCGAGCCTGTTCTCGTCCTCGGGAGCGCCGCATCGCACCGGCGACGGCCATGCTCTGCTCGCGCCTGTCCTCGTGTTAAATGCCTCTTACGAGCCGATCAATGTTTGCGCGGCGCGGCGTGCGTTGGTACTGGTGCTGAAAGGCGTCGCCATGACGGAAGAGGAGAATGGACATTTTCTCCACTCCGCTCGCGTAGCCATGCGGCTGCCGTCTGTCATCCGTTTGTTAGAGTACCGTCGCATTCCGCACCAGAGCCGAGCCTTATCGCGGAAAAACATCCTACTGCGCGACCGCAATACCTGCCAATACTGCGGAACTGTGCTGCCGTCCGGTGAATTGACGCTCGACCATGTAATTCCGCGGTCTCGCGGAGGCTCGTCCACTTGGGAAAATCTAGTGGCCTGCTGCCATCCTTGCAACCGGCGCAAGGGGAATCAATCCCCCACCGAAGCTGCCATGAAGTTGATGCGCGAGCCGCGCGCCTTTAACCTTCACACCAGTCGCCACATTATGCGTCTCATGGGACGGTCGGACGATAAGTGGAGAAAGTATTTGTTCTACTAAGGTTTCAAAGTTTCAGGGTTTCAAAGTTTCAAAGTGGGACTTTGGCGCTCACAACGCCGAAAAAGCCGTGGAGAGTCTTCGCGCTCGAACCTACACTAGAATCTGTGGCACGCTCTTATCGTGAACTGCTTGTGTGGCAGAAGGCCAAATCCTTGGCAGTTCGCGTTTATCAATCTACAGAACAATTTCCACGGACCGAGACATACGGACTCACCTCGCAGCTCAGGCGAGCCGCGGTTTCAGTGGTATCCAACATTGCCGAGGGGCAAGGTAGGCTCACAACCGGAGAGTTCCAGCATTTTCTTGGGCAGGCACGTGGCTCTCTGCTGGAACTTGAGACGCAACTCGATATCGCACTCGATCTCAGGTATCTCAACACAAAACAACTGGAGTGCCTGATGCAAGAAAGTTATCAAGTTCTTGGTCTTTTAAATCGGCTGATCCAGTCCCTACGTCGAAAGCCTGCGTGAGGACTGCATCTGCCTTGAAACTCTGAAACCCTGAAACTTCGAAACCTTGCTACTGTGGCTTCTTGTCCTCCGGTGGTTTATTCTGATCCGGCTTCTGGTCGCCCTTAGGAATTTCCTTGCCCTGGTACAAAATCTTCACATTTGAACCGAAGCGTTTATAGTCCTCGTACTTCACGATTTCCCGGATGTGCACGTCTCCCATTTTGAAGTGCAGTTCGTCATCGGCCTTGGTGTAGACCGGGAACCAGTACTGGCCGTCAATTTGCTGCCGCCAGGTGGTGAACTTCGGGAAAAGATTTTCTTCGTCGCCGTGCTTCTTGCGAATGTCGGGCACGGTCTTTCCATAAGTCTTCACGATCTGAAAGTCATGGTCGTCGACCCAGACGCGCCCCTGAAAATAACGCTTCTTCTCTTCGATCTTTTTTGGCGCAATATCAAACACGTAACAATGCAGCTCATCTTCCTGCTGCTGGCCGACGTAGAGAATGTCGTACTGCGGAAGGTCTGCCGTGGTTAATACAAAGGGCAACTTGTGCCGGATATCCTCCATGTCCTCCTGCGACATGTAAATCCTGGTGAGGCTCGACTGCGGCGCGAAGACCACGTTTTCTATTCGCTTGCCCTTGTCATCGAACATGACATCGAAGACTTCATGGTATTCGCCATCGATGGTATCGCCGTCGACAGTCGCGACCTTTACATCTTGCCGGTAGGTGTACTGGTCGCGGGCCTTGGCGAATTCAGTTTCTTTCGCGGCAAACCGCTTGATGATCTCTTCCGGGGTTGTGTCTTTGGGAGGAGTGTTTTGGAGCGGGCCTTCCTGGGCAAAAACCGGCAATGCCAGCGCCCAAGCCAACAGCGTTAGACAGAAGAGAAAACGGCAGAATACCTTCATTGATCTAGTTTATCGAATCTGAGGGGAACCCGTACGCCGCTTAAAGCGCCGGTCCAACCCAGCAGCATAGGCCGCGGAGCAGACACCGCGGCGACCCCGCCCTCCGACCCCTCTCCGCTCAGTGAGACCGGAGGGAAGGGTGCTGCAGTTCTGCCACTCATTTGGATGCCTTCATCGATAAGAGGTTGCCGACTGAGGGAGCCTGATTTTTCTGCGACGTACATCGGCTAATTTTCCCAACAGCAGCCTTAAAAGCAGTGGAGAAAGCCATCGGTTCCGGCGAGAAGTGCAGAATTCCCGGGACGGCCTTAACGTAGGGTTTACAACCCATCGGCTAAAGGTCGGCGGAACTTTCAGATTTTCTGCAGTCTCTGAACTTCATGCACCCCCGGGATTTTACGCAGACCGGCAATGATCGTTTCCAGATGCTTCAGGTCGGAGATGTCGAGAACGACCTCGACGCTGGCTTGGCTGTTGGACGTTTGCGCCGCGATATTGCGAATATTGCTCTTCGCGTCGCCGATTATCCCAGTGATGCTTTTCAACATGCCGAAACGATCGTCGCAAAATACGGTTAGTTTCACCGGGTAGGCGGTCGGCGTCGTCTCGTCGCGGGCCCACTCTACATCGATACGGCGCTCCGGTTCGTAGAGAAGATTTGTGACGTTCGGGCAATTGATGGAGTGTACGGCCACGCCCTTGCCGCGGGTGATGTAGCCGACGATGCTTTCGCCGCGGATGGGATTGCAGCAGCGCGCGCGGTACACCAGCATGTCTCCCTGGCCGCGGACAGTGATGGCGTTGTGATCGCCAAAGACCCGGCGGACGACGCTGGCGATCGCACCGGGCTCCGAAGTCAAGCCCTCGGATTCGATATCACCGGCAATGGAGTGCGTCGCTCCGGCTGGGAGCAGGCGGGCCAGCACCTGGCGGGCGGAATATTTTCCGTAGCCGATGCCCGACATGAGATCGTCCGCCTTCCCCAGGCCATACCCGGAAGCGACCTTCTGCAAGTCTTCATCCTTGATTTCTTTGAGTGCGATGCGGTATTTGCGCGCTTCTTTTTCAATCAGCTTGCGGCCGATTTCGATAGCGCGTTCGCGCTGGTGAACGTTGAGCCAGTGCTTGATTTTGTTGCGGGATCGCGAAGACTTGACCAAGCCGAGCCAATCGCGACTGGGCTTGTGACCGGGCTGCGTGAGAATCTCGACGATGTCTCCCGAGTGCAGTTTGTAGCGCAGGGGCACCATGCGGCCGTTGACCTTGGCCCCGATGCAGGTGTGGCCGACTTCGGTGTGAATGGTATAGGCGAAGTCAATGGGCGTAGCGTCGCGCGGCAGCACCACGACTTTGCCTTTCGGCGTGAAGGTATAGACCTCTTCTGGGTAAAGATCGACCTTGAGCGTAGAAAGGAATTCGTTGGGATCGCTGACGTCGCGCTGCCATTCGACAACCTGCCGCAACCACGCCAGGCGCTGCTCGTCCTGCGCGGAGACCGGCCCATCTTTGTATTTCCAGTGAGCGGCGATGCCTTCTTCCGCCATCTTGTGCATTTCTTCGGTGCGGATCTGAATCTCAAAAGGCGTCCCATCTTCCGTGATTACCGACGTGTGCAGCGACTGGTAAAAGTTGGGCCGCGGCATGGCGATGAAATCTTTGATACGCCCAGGCACGGGCCGCCAGAGATTGTGAATGATCCCGAGCACGGCATAGCAGTCCTGCAACGAGCGCGTGATCACGCGCATGGCGCAGAGATCGTACACTTGGTCGACCGAAATCCTTTGCCGCTGCAATTTTTTATGAATGCTAAACAGGCGCTTGATGCGGCTTTCCACGCGAGCCTGGATGCCCGCTTCTTTGAGTTTATCCGTGATGATCTGCTGCATCTTGGCGAGGAAGGCTTCGCCTTGCTTGCGGCGGGCATTGACGGACTTCTCTACCTGCTCGTATCCGAGGGGATCGAGGAAACGGAAGCCCAGATCTTCGAGTTCGCCGCGAATTTTGCCCATCCCCAGGCGGTGCGCAATCGGCGCGTAAATTTCGAGCGTCTCTTCCGCTATTTTGTGCTGGCGATCGGGCGGCAGATGCTCCAGCGTGCGCATGTTGTGCAGGCGATCGGCGAGCTTGATCAGGACGACGCGGATATCGTCGACCATCGCCAGCATCATCTTGCGCAGGTTTTCCGCCTGCTGCTCTTCCCGGGTGGCAAAGTCGATTTTGCTGATCTTGGTGACGCCCTCAACAATGTGGGCGACCTGCTCGCCAAAATCCTTGCGGATGTCGACGATGGTCACCGAGGTGTCCTCCACCGAGTCGTGTAACAGGCCGGCTGCGATGGCCACGGGGTCCATCTTCATTTCGGCGAGAACGAGCGCAACTTCCAGGGGATGTACCAGGTACGGCTCCCCGGAGGCTCGGGTCTGGCCTTCGTGATGCTTAAGGGAGTAATCGTAGGCTTTCTTGACAATGGTGAGATCGTCTTGCGGCCGGTTCTCCTCCATCCGCTTCATCAGATCGCGGAACTTGGTCAGCGTGAGGGCAGTGGTCGCGATCTGTTGGCGCAAGCTCGCCATGCAGGATTATAGCCCGCGAACAGCCCGGGGTAACTGGGACAACCGGAGGGGAATGCAGGGCCTACGTTGATTATAGCCTCGGTGCGCGATGGGAGGAAGCTGAGGTGAAGGCCTTCACGGTAGATGCTGGAGGGAAGTGTTGAGTGGGCGAGTTTGAAAGATCGATCCTTTCAAAAAATCCGAATGAAATTTTCCGGTTGATAAATTTCTTCCGGCCTTTCTTCCAGCAAAGAGAATTGTGGGCTGCAAGCTCTGTTAGAGTGATGGCACGGTGGTGAACCTTCGCATGGCGCGCGTTTTGGTGAGTGGAGTCTCCGGTCCAATTGGCGCCGCACTTCTGCCGAAGCTGAAAGCTAACGGCGCGCACATTACGCGTCTGATTCGCGGGAACTCGACGCACGCCGCGTCCGACGAACAAGCCATCGCATGGGATCCCGCGCAGCCCATCGCGGCGGAGTTAGTCTCAGGCTTTGACGCGGTCATCCATCTCGCCGGCGAAACTATCGTGGGGCGTTGGACCATGGAGAAGAAGGCGAGAATCCGGGAGAGCCGCGTGATCGGCACCCGCAATCTGGCCGAGGCACTGGGACAGGCGAAGGATAAGCCGCAGGCTTTTGTCTGCAGTTCGGCAATCGGATATTACGGCGACCGCGGCGAGGAAGTGCTGAACGAGAAGAGCGCTCCCGGCACAGGCTTCCTTGCCAACGTGTGTGTCGAGTGGGAGCAAGCGACTCGGCCTGCTGCCATCGCGGGGATCAGGACTGTACAGATGCGCACTGGCGTTGTGCTCAGCCCGAAGGGCGGCGCGCTGGGAAAAATGTTGACGCCTTTCAAACTGGGACTCGGAGGAAGAATCGGCAGCGGCCGGCAATGGATGAGTTGGATCGATGTGCAGGATATGGTCGGGGCGATCCTGCACATCTTGAAGAGCGATCTGCTGCGTGGGCCCGTAAACATGGTTGCTCCCAAACCCGTCACCAATGCGGAGTTCACAAAGACGTTGGCTAGTGTATTATCACGGCCCGCGATTTTTCCCGTGCCGGCTCCTGCTGTTAAGTTGGCTTTCGGAGAGATGGGTGAGACGGTGCTGCTGGGAAGCCAGCGGGTAGAACCCACGGAGTTGGTAGCTAGTGGATATCCGTTCCGTTTCCGCACGTTGCGGGAGTCGTTGGAGAATGTCCTGAACCGCTAGCTGTGTGATGCCAATCACAGACTACGGAGTTGACTTCGTGTGATGCTGGGTTGTTGTTACTAACCCGGCTCATGCACACTCGCTTCATTACCGTGCTTCTTCTGGCCTCCCTGGCGAACTGGAGCATGCCTGCGTCCCTGGCATCCTCGTTGCAAGTCCCAAAGATGGCGAGCGCAGTTGCTCAGAGCCGCGCTGAGCATGATCATTCTTGTTGTCCGGGTGTCCACTCTCAGCTTTCGCTCATCTCCCTTGCGCTGGCTCCAGCCTCCATGCCTTGCGGAAGCCACCACCCCTGCTGTGCGAAATCTGCGCCGGAAAATCCTCCCTCCCTTCCCGCCGTGAACACAGTGACATCGCCCGGTTTCAGCGGTGTCCCGGTCGCGATCGAAAAGGAGAGTCTCCGCACTCGCAGCAGCGCCTCCCCGGAAGCTTTGGGTCGCGACGCCTTCGAGTTTTACTCGGTGCGAAGCACGGTCCTGCGCATTTGAGCTTTCGTCTTCACTTGCGCCTGAGGCGCAAATCCCAACATTAAGCAGATAGTTTGGCCTAAGTCAGGCCGCTGCTTTTCAGGCCGGGCGTGAGCCCGCGAAAAACTTTCGAAATCATCAAGGAGATTGGAATCATGAAACACAAAATATTTGCTCTGATCCTTGCCCTGACCGTTGCGTCCTGGGCACAAACCGCAACCCCAGCCCCTTCGACGCCCGAGCCAGGGGCAACCCAAGCAGATAAAGCGAAGTGTGCATGCTGTGACAAGATGGCGGCGTCCAGCAAAGACGGTGCGACGAGCTGTCAGCGTCACGGCATGAAATCCGCTGACGGGAAAGACATGGCATCCTGCTGTGCGGGCAAGGACAAGGAGATGACGTCCTGCTGCGGCGGTAAGGACAGCAAGTCGTGCATGAAGGGTGACAAGGCTACGGCCTCGTGCTGCAAAGATGGCTGCGGTAAAGATAAGACCGCGACTGCTTGCTGCGGGACCTCTGGCAAGGCCTGCGGTAAAGGATGCTGCTCCTCTGACAAAAAGGAGAAGACAGCTAAGAACTGCTGTGGAGACGCTGTCCGCAGCTAGCGAATGCTAAAAAGAAAAGGGCCTCGGCAATTGCTGGGGCCTTTCTTGCTCTTGGATACGAGGGGAAGCTCTTGCGACAGCGAGAGGAAGCCAGTACTACGACGAGAGCTTGGCCTCCAGCGGGTGCACCGGCATCGCGCAGACTGCACCTTCGGTGAAATTCTCGCCCTCGATTCCAAATGCGTGATCGTAGCGGGCCCGATAGTTCTCCCAGGCAATGCCGGATGTCAGCTCCACCAGTTGGGCTTCAGTGAATCTTTCGCGCAGACGCGCAAATAGCGCGGCGGAAACTTCGACCGGAGTCCGCGTCATCGCATCGGCATATTCGAGAACCAACCGCTCCAGTTCAGAGAAGTTGGAATCCGAGCGGTAGTTATTCAAATTGGCAATCTGTTCGATGGTGATGCCATTTGCTCTGCCGACGGCAGAGCCGATATCAATTCAAAATGGGCATCCGACTAGAGTCGCGACCCGCAATTCCGCCAGCCCCTTCAGCTTTGGGTCCACCAGCTTGCTGCCAGCTTGGGACTGCTCCATCTGCACGTATCCCCACAAAATCTTGGGATGATGAGCGGTCACCTGAACGGGCATGATGACGTGTCCAAGCCTCCGCTTGGTCAGCGAATAAACCAGCCCCACGAACAAACGCCGGAGAGGTCCGCCTTGATTTCGGGGAGCGCCTGAGATGCGGGCCATAAAAAGCTCCTTGCAGAATCTGATTCACTGCTGGCTGGGGCGATTCATTTCGTCGTGCAATTTCTGCAGAAGTTGAGCGCGCTCTTCAGTACTCAACTCGCGCTTCAGTTCTTCGAGCGCGAGGGCCACAATGTGGTAGTGGTGTGCTCCGGCGAACTTTGGATCCGCAGTGATATCGAGCCACAGTTTGTGCATAAGTTCAACGTCCTGGGCGCGCATGCGCGGAGTATGTGGGCCAAGGGCGTACTCGCGAATGGAACCGTCCGGCGCACACACTTCCAGGGTCAATCGCGGGCGCGGCTCAGGGAGGCGCTCCCACGCGTCTCCAGTCAGCTTGGCTTGTTCATCCGCAGTGAGCTTGTTAGAAAGCCCGCAGATCACGCGGCTGGAGTCGAGCCGCTGCGCCGTGACCATGATGGCCTCGAAGACATCAGTCGCGGGAACCACCAGTAGCGAGATCGGCTTGCCCTCTTTTTCGGCGACAGCCACCGCCGCGGTAAACAGTTCCTGCTCGTAATGATCGAAGACCTGACTGGCTTCAAACACTGTGCTGCCGCTAAAGCTATGTTCGCGGTGGTAGAGTCGGGCGCTCATCACCACGACATCCTGTTTGGCCGTGTTGGTGTGACTGAGTACATGCCGTAAATAATAGAGATTGCGCGGATCGCGCACTGCGACCAGGACGTTTCCCGGCCGAACGCCCATAGCGCCGCTGCCTAGTTCCTGGTTGCCGTAAACCCGGAACTGATCGAGTTGTTCCGGTTTTCCATGGCGCTCTTTATGAACATGGTGCTCGGATACGGTAAAAATCGTAAAAAATACTGCGCTGAAAATCACCCCTGCAATTGTGGCCTGATACTTGGTGAACAAGTTCACGACGGCCGTAGTAAACAAGACGGCCGAGATTGCCATCAACCCTATTGGGATCTCGGTCTTGCCGATGTGGAGATTGCCCGGTACCTTCCACTCCCGGTTCCCCGGTTCGGTGAAGCGCAGCACCAGCACCGCCAGCGACTTCATGGCGAAGCTCCAGATTACGCCGAACGCGTAAAGCGCCGCCAGAACGTAGACGTTGCCGAGGCTGAGAAAAATGGTGAGCAACTGCATGCCGACGATCAGGTTGATGATGCGGTAGCTGGTCCCGAACCGGTTGTGCGGCTTCTGAAACCAACTGGTCAAAACTCCGTCCTCGGCCACGCGGTTCAAGACACCATTGGCGCCGACGATCGAAGTATTCTGCGCCCCGGCCAGAATCAGCACGCCCACCAGCACGACAAAGCCGTGAAATAGCAGCTTGGCCACCATCGGGCCAGGCAGATACACAGCAATGCCGCCAATCAGGTTGGCGAAGTAGTTCGGGCGGACGCTATCCGGAATAATCATCACCGCGAAGAATGAAACCAGCGAAGTGAACAGCAGGCTGTAGACGAAGATGACCAGCCCGGTCTTTTCCAAATTCTTTAGCTTGGGATGCTCGATTTCGCGATTGACCTGGGCCAGGGTTTCTTCGCCGCTCATGGCCAGCACGGAATGGCCGAAGCCCACGAAGACAATGATCAAACTCAGGTGCGCGAAGAAGGTCCCGTTCAACCACCCGAGCGAATCTTTGTTCAACGGGATTGCGCCGGCTGGGCTAAAAGGACTGGGCGGCAACTGGACCGGGGTTCGCAGAATCGCGAACGTGCACCATAGAATCAGGATCACAACCATAACGGTGGTGATTACCATGATCTGTACCGCTTTCCCGCTGGATTCGTGAATGCCCTGGGTATTCTTCCACCAGAAGTACAGCACCACCACAACCGCCACGCCCGCGGCAAAATGATCGTCGGAAAAGGTAAGAGGCCGGTGCAGGTAGATACCGATGTCCTTGATGAAGCCGGCAAGGTATTGCCCCGCGGATACGGCGCTGATTGGGCCGGTAAGAACGTAATCGAAAAGCAGGGCGGAGACGGAAAATTTGGCCAGCGTCCCGCCCATCGCCTCTTTCACCACGCGGTACACACCGCCGCGGACGAACATGCTGCTGGACTCGATATAAAGAGCCCGCACCGCATAGCTGAACAGCATGACCGCCAGAATGAACCAGGGAGCGCTTTTGCCGATGACCTTCTCGGCATCGCCACCCGCGTAGTAAGCCGAAGATGCCAAATCCGACAGTACGATGGCGGAAGCCCGCCAGAACGAAATGAAGGTCAACATCACTGTCGTGGCGACGAAGACCTTTACTGCCGGTTTTGTACCCTCAACGGAGGTAGCCATGCTTCAGGAGGAGAGCGGAACTGATGTTAAGCCTAAGCCAATGAAGATAGCACAGGCGCGCGGTTGCCGTAGAGAGGCCGCGATCAACGTCTACGGATGGGCTTTTTGTTCCGCGATCCACTTGCCGGTTCGGGCCTCGAGCATGTCCAGCGGCAGGGCTCCGCCATCGAGGATTTCATCGTGGAACTTGCGGATGTCGAACTTCGGCCCTAATTCTTTTTGCGCGCGTTCGCGAAGTTCACGAATCTTAAGCTGTCCGAGTTTATAGCTGAGCGCCTGGGCTGGCCACGAGATGTAGCGGTCGGTCTCAGACTGAATCGTGGGCTCGTCGACGGCGCCGGATTTGCGCATGAATTCCACTACCTGATCACGGCTCCATCCCTTGGCGTGAATGCCCGTATCGACGACCAGACGAACCGCGCGGAAAAGTTCGGAAGACAGGCGCCCGTAGTCGGAGACAGGGTCCTGATAGAAGCCAACCTCTTTTCCGAGTTGCTCCGCATAGAGCGCCCAGCCTTCGGTATAGGCATTGAAACCCAGGCCGTGCAGGCGGAACTTGGGCAGCCCTTCGAGTTGCTGCTGAATTGAGAGCTGCATGTGATGCCCTGGGATGCCTTCGTGGTAAGCGACGGCCTCGTCATCGACGAGCGAGCGTTCGGCAAAGTTGGACGTCGCAACCACAACTCTGCCCGGACGCTTGCCATCGGGCGTGCCGGTGACGTAGTGGGTGGCTGCCGCCGCCTGAAATTCTGGAATGGCCTCGACCGTCACCGGCGACTTGGGCAGCAACGTGAACAGTTGCGGAAGCTTCGGTTCCATCTGCGCGATGTAATGACGAAAATCATCGAGGATCTGCTCGGCCGACGTTGGGATGTATTTGGGATTGGTCTTAAGAGAAGCCCGGAACGAGGCAAGATCGGCGAACCCTTCTTTCTTCGCAATCACGGTCATCTCGGCTTCAATGCGGTCAATCTCGCGCAGGCCGAGTTGGTGGATTTCATCCGGGGTCATGTGCGTCGTGGTGCGGGCATAAATGTCATGTTCGTACCGCTTTTCGCCATCAGTCAGGGAGGTGATGGAAAGCGTTGTGCGGCCCTGCGGAGCATATTCGGTGCGGATGAAAGTGGCGAAGGTCTTATAGGCGGGCAGAACATCGGTATTGACGGCGTCCGTGATCGCCTGGGTCAGGCGTTTCTGCTCCTCGGGAGAGATGCTCGCAGGATATTTCTTCGTGGGACGGAGGAACGGGTCAGCGGCAATGATGCCGTCACACTGAGCTGGGATCTTTTCCGCCAGAAAGCGCACGGGCATGAGCTTATCTTTCATGCCGGCGCGCAGAACTTCCGTGACTTGGCTCAGGGCCCGCGGAATCTGGTGCAGGCGTGCAATGTAGTCTTCGTAATGCTTGACGGAGTCGAGCGGCACAGCCAGCGGCAGGTCGGCCAGACTGGTATGAATGCCGGATTGCTGGTTGATAGGCATCTCGTACTCTTTGAAATTAAAGTCGCTGGTGCGCTGCTGCAGCACGCGAATCAGCAGGTCGTGCGACAGCTGATCCTGGTCGGAAAACCCCGCAGTCGAGATCGCCTCCAGTCTGGCCAGAAACGATTCGTCGGTTTGATGGTGCCGCATGATGGCATCGAGCGAATAGTCATTCAGTTGGTCGTTGTAGCGGTAATCGCCGAATGCTGTGGCGCGCTGGGGATAACTGCGCAGGTCCGACTCATACTGCTCGTCGAAGAGAGCGTTTTGGGCCGCCAGGCGGTCAGCCAGAGCTTTGGGTTGCTGGGCAGAGACAAATGGAGCAAGGGTAGTCAGAAGGAGGACTGCAAGGTACCTGCGCATAGCTCACGTAGGCTATCAAAGAGAACAGGGCGGCGTGAAGGAATTACCTCCGGCTTTAGCGCTTTCTGGGCGCCAGATAGGTGTGCGTGATCCGATCATGCCAGCAGAGGGCGTCCTCGTCCAGAAAGAGCCAGGCATACCCCATGCCGAGCGAAGCCGCCGACAGATAGGACGCCAGAATACGCCAGCGGCGCAGGGAGCGGGGCGTACCCGTGCCGTCAAAGCGCGTCAGTTCCAGCCCGGCAAGGCGGAGCCCCGGAGTAGTGCCGGAATAAACGATCAGAAGATATTGGTAGGCAGCCCAGAACAAACAGGGAACCCCTGCCGCCAAAGCAAGGAGTTGCAGCTGCGGGGGACGGAACGCCGTGATCTTCCAGAAAATGAATCCGAAGAGCGCTGAGGCAATGGTAAGGATCAGCCCGTCAATCAACAATGCGGCAAGTCTGAGCCCCAGCGGTGCGCTTTGCAGAGGAATCTCGATACCGGGCCGCTTCTCAGCCTCCTTGACAGGAGTCGGTTCGATCGTGATCCCTCCGAGTGCAGGAAGCGGGGGCGTCACCTCAGGAACCTCGAGGATTCGTGGCCGATCGAAGACGGGCTCTGCGAGTTGATCGGCCGGAGGCGTGGGCGGTCCCCAGGCGAATCCCGGGAATTCAATGACTTTCGCGCTTGATCAACTCGCAGAGCCCG
>Ga0209166_10001919_pt1 | contig 16498 bp, 12 predicted proteins | sample Coa_R1_3_FD_187151 | JGI IMG/M metagenome (GOLD analysis project Ga0209166, IMG submission 187151) | Surface soil microbial communities from Centralia Pennsylvania, which are recovering from an underground coalmine fire - Coalmine... | ecosystem: Environmental > Terrestrial > Soil >... | reverse complement strand
TACTCCCGTTGCTTGTACGCAAATGCCGGACCCATTAAAATGTTGCGTCTCCTTTAAATACTGGAGTTCCTGGGAATGCCTCAGCATTACGACGCAATCGTCATCGGCGGCGGCCACAATGGCTTGGTCAATGCTGCGTACCTCGCCCAAGCCGGCAAGAAGGTAGTCGTCCTGGAACGCCGCCATGTTCTCGGAGGCGCCGCCGTAACCGAAGAGATCATCCCCGGCTTTCTCTTCTCCGAATGTTCCTACGTAGTTTCTCTCCTCCGCCCCGAAATCATCCGCGAACTCGATCTTCCCCGCCACGGCCTCGAAATCCTTCCTCTCGACGGCACCTTCACCCCTATGCCCAGCGGTGATTACCTCTGGCGCATGAACGACCACGCCCGCACCCAGCGCGAAATCCGCCGCCACTCGCGCGTCGACGCCGAAGCCTACGACGAATTCTCCAAGATGATGACTCCCATGTGCCGCTTCGTGAAGCCCATCCTCTCCATGATCCCGCCCGATCCCACGACCCTCAATCCTCGCGACCTCCAGCGCCTCTATTTCCTCGGCCAGCGTTTCCGCGACCTTTCCTCCGACGAGCGCTACACCCTGATCCAGCTGATGACCATGAGCGCCGCCGATTTCCTTGACCAATGGTTCGAGACCGATGTCCTCAAGGCCACCATGTCCGCCTCCGGAATCATCGGCACTTTCCTCGGCATTCGCTCGCCCGGTACCGCTTACGTACTCCTTCACCATTACATGGGCGAAATCGACGGCGCTTTTCGCTCCTGGGGATTCAGTCGCGGCGGCACCGGCGCCATCAGCAACGCCATCGCCGCCGCCGCTCGCGAACTCGGGGTGGAAATCCGCACCCAAGGTTCCGTCGACAAAATTCTCGTCAAAAACGGGCGCACGACCGGCGTCGCGCTCAAATCCGGTGAAGAAATCTTCGCCAGCGTCGTCTCCTCCAGCGTCGATCCCCATCTCACCTTCGAAAGATTTCTTGAGCCCAGCGAACTCCCCGGCGACTTCCTCGAAAGCGTCCGCCGCTACAAATTCCGCGGCTCCTCCGGCAAGGTAAATCTCGCGCTCGACGCTCTCCCCGATTTCAAAGCCATGCCCGGTCAGGGAGCGCATCTTCGCGGCGCAATTTCCATTTCCCCCAGCATCGAATACATGGAACGCGCATACGACGATGCCAAGTACGGCCACTATTCTCGCCGGCCGTACATCGACATGGTCATCCCCAGCCTCACCGATCCCAGCGTCGCACCTCCGGGCAAACACGTGCTGTCCTGCTTCGTGCAATACGCACCCTACAAACTCGCACAAGGTACTTGGGACGAACACAAGGAAGCCTTCGGCGACACCGTCGTCGACACCATCGCCGAGCACGCTCCCAACATCAAAAAAATTATCATCGGCCGCCAAATTCTCACCCCACTCGATCTCGAACGCGATTTCGGCCTTACGCAAGGCAACATTTTCCAGGGTGAGCTATCCCTCGAACAGCTCTTCTTCCTCCGCCCGGTCCCCGGCTGGGCCCATTACCGCACCCCGGTCGACAACCTTTATATGTGCGGTTCCGCCACGCATCCCGGTGGCGGCATCATGGGCGCTCCGGGTCGCATCGCCAGCCAAGTTATCCTCAAAGACTGGGGCAAGAGTTCCAAGAAGTCTTCGCGCTCCGGCTCCGCGAAATCTTCGTCCAGCTCGCATCCGCATTCTCAATCGACCGCCGGACTCGCCGCTTCCCCGCCTTCCCCCGTCGAGAAAAACTGACCATGCCCATCGGACAGCGCGTAGTCCTCATTGGCGGCGGCCACAACGCTCTCGTCACCGCGTTCTATCTAGCCAAGGGCGGCTTCAAACCTGTGATCCTCGAGCGCCGCGAGTTCGTTGGCGGCGGCGCCATCACCGAAGAATTTCATCCCGGCTTCCGCGCCTCCACGCTCGCCCACACCGTCGGCCCGCTGCGCTCCGATATCGCTGCCGATATGCAGCTCGAAAAATTTCAGTGTCACCTCATAAATCCCAATCCGCGTCTCTTCGCTCCCACTCCCGACGGCAAAGCTCTGCTCTTCTACAACGATCACGCGAAAACCGCCGGTGGTATCGCACGCTTCTCGGCCAAAGACGCCACCGGATATACGGCGTTCGCCGAAACGCTCGACAATCTTTTTCCCGTTCTCAATCAGCTCTTATCCGCCACGCCTCCATCCATCGATTCCCCTTCCCCTGAAGATCTCTGGAATCTTTTAAAGACCGGACGCAGCATTCGCAGCCTTGGCAAGAAAGGCATGTTCGATCTCATGCGCTGGGGACCCATGGCCGCCGCGGATTTCGTCGCCGAATTCTTCGAAACCGAACTTCTCCGTGCGGTCATCGCCGCGCGCGGCATCTTCGGCACCACCCTCGGCCCCTGGTCCGCGGGTTCCACCGCCGTTCTCCTGCTGCGCGCCGCTGCCGATCCGCATCCGGTCGGCTCCGCCTCATTTCCTCACGGTGGCCTCGGGTCCTTCACCCGCGCGCTAGCCGAATCTGCCCGCGCCGCCGGCGCGGAAATCCGCACCGACGCCGAAGTCCGTCACATCCGCGTAAGGGACGGCGCGGTTTCCAGCCTCGTCCTCGCCAACGGCGAAGAAATCTCCGCGAACGCCGTAGTCTCCGGCGTCGACCCCAGGCGCACATTCTTCCATCTCCTCGATCCCTCGCAGCTCGATCCTACCTTCGCCCAGCGCATCAAAAATTTCCGCTGCCACGGCACCGTAGCCAAAGTTCATCTTGCTCTCAACGGTCTCCCGTCGTTTCCTGCGCTCACCGATGCCATCGCCTCCGACGGTTTCATCAAAGCGCTTTCCGGCCGCATCCACATCGGCCCGGAAATCGATTATCTCGAGCGCGCCTTCGACGCCTCCAAGTACGGCGAATTCTCCTCCGCTCCCTATCTCGACGTCACCATTCCCACTCTCCTCGATCCCACACTGGCTCCCGAAGGCAAGCACGTCCTTTCCGCCTACGTGCAATTCGCACCATTTAAATTGAAAGAAGGGAATTGGGACGACCGCCGCAAACAACTAGGCGACACCGTGGTAACGACTCTAGCTGCCTACGCGCCGAATCTTCCCAGCCTGATCGAAGCCACGCAAGTCGTCACCCCGGAAGATCTGCAAACCTCCTACGGCTTTACCGGAGGCCACATCTTCCACGGCGAACTGGCTCTCGACCAACTCTTCACCATGCGCCCTGTCCTCGACTGGGCCCGCTACAAAACGCCGATCCGCAATCTCTTCCTCTGCGGCTCCGCCACCCACCCTGGCAATGGCCTGACCGGCGCCTCCGGAGCCAACGCCGCCCGCGAAATAATCCATGCCCTCCGCTAAATGCCCTTCCCCGTCGGGGCCCAGCACTGCTGCCCCCTGGCTTGGCACCGCGTGGAGATCTACGTGAGCATTAGACGTTGCCAACGACGGCTCGAAACTCGCCGTTAGCCTCAATCGATCCCGTCATCGGTAGCGGCCGCCGACCGTCGCGGGCGCCCTCTGCGCAGTCACCCGCATCGACTACGTTGCTGCATCCAAACGCCGGCCGCAACTCTGCTATCATCAGCCCCTGAAATTCCAATTCCGAGGCCTTCCCATGCGCTGCTTTCTGCTTTTGCTCGTCATCATCGCCATCTCAACCAGTGCCTTCGCTCAACAACGCGCGTGGCAACCCGCTCCCGGCCACACCACCATCCACCTTTGGCCGGACGCTGCCCCAGGCGCACCGGACAACCCTGCTCCCGAAATCGACACCACCACCGCCAAAGACAATCTGATCGCCGGCAAGCCGCTAATTCGCCTGGGCAATGTCTCAACTCCAGCGCTGACTCTCTATACGCCCGCCGGAAAAAACACCGGCGCCGCCATCGTAGTTTTTCCCGGCGGCGCCTACCGCATCCTCGCCATCGATCTCGAGGGCACCGAAGTTTGCGATTGGCTCACCAATGCAGGCATCACCTGCATCCTCCTCAAGTACCGCGTCCCCGATAGCGGCCCGTATCCCAAATCCTCTGCTGCCCTGCAAGACGCCCAGCGCACCCTGGGCATCGTTCGCGAACACGCCGCCGCATGGCACATCGACCCGCACCGCATCGGCGTCCTCGGCTTCTCCGCCGGAGCCCACCTCGCCGCCGCCCTCAGCACTCATTTCGATAAACGCCTGTACGCTCCCATCGATGCCGCCGACCAACTAAGTTGCCGCCCCGACTTCGCCGTAATTGTCTATCCCGGCTACCTAGCCTTGGCCGAGCAAAATTTCGCTCCCAATTCGGAAATTCACCCCACCGGGCAAACTCCGCCGTCCTTCATCCTTCAAGCCGAAGACGATCCCGTCCACGTGGAAAACGCCACCGTCTATTTCTTGGCTCTAAAAAACGCCAAAGTCCCCGCTGAACTCCACCTGTACGCCCAAGGTGGCCACGGCTACGGTCTTCGCCGCACCGCATTGCCGGTCACCGCGTGGCCCCAATTGGTTGAAACCTGGCTCCGCACCATCCAAATCCTTTCGCCCTCCACGCGTTGACGCACATCCACTCATGACCGCCATCGACCGCACCAAACTCCACATCCTGAACCAACGCGAATCCGCCCGCTTCGTCGCCGACCATCCCAACTCCGCTGCCCTTTACCAACGCGCCCAATCCTCGCTCCTTGGCGGCGTCCCCATGAACTGGATGAAAAAGTGGGCCGGCGCTTTTCCCATCTTCGTAAAATCCGCCAAAGGCGCGCACTTCACCGACGTCGACAATCGCGACTACATCGATCTCTGTTTAGGCGACACCGGCGCCATGACCGGCCACTCCCCCGATGTCGTCGCCGAAGCCGTCGCCCGCCGCGTCCGCGAAGGCATCACGCTGATGCTTCCTACCGAAGATTCCCTCTGGGTTGGCGAAGACCTAAAGCGCCGCTTCGGTCTCGCTTACTGGCAATTCACTCTCACCGCTACTGACGCCAACCGTTTCACCATCCGCATCACCCGCGAAATCACGCGGCGCCCAAAAATCCTCGTCTTCCATTATTGCTATCACGGCACCGTCGACGAATCTTTCGCCTCACTCCACAACGGTGCAGTTGTCCCCCGTCGCGGCAACATCGGTCCCCCGGTTAATCCCGCCGAAACCACCCGCGTAGTCGAATTCAACGATCTCAACGCCCTTGAGTCCGCCCTAAAATACAACGACGTAGCCTGCGTCCTGGCCGAGCCCGCTATGACCAACGTCGGCATCATCCTCCCCGCAGCCGGCTACTGGCGCGCCGCACGTGAACTCACTCGCCGCTACGGCTCGCTCCTCATCGCCGATGAAACGCACACCATCTGCGCCGGCCCCGGCGGCTGCACCCGCGAATGGAAGCTCGATCCCGATTTCGTTGTCTTTGGAAAACCCATCGGCGGCGGCATCCCCGGAGCCACCTATGGCGTTACCGAAGAAGTCGCGCAACGCATCTCCGCCCGCATTCAACTGGAAGACTGCGACGTAGGCGGAATCGGCGGCACGCTAGCGGGCAACGCGCTCTCCCTGGCCGCCATGCGCGCTACGCTAGAACACATCCTAACGCCGGCCGCCTTCGAGAAAATGATCCCGCTAGCCAAGCGTTTCACCGAAGGCGTAGCCGAACACATCCGCGCCGCCAATCTATCCTGGAACGTCCAGCAACTCGGCGCCCGCGCCGAATACACCTTCGCCGCCAAACCTCCGCGGAACGGAGGCGAATCGGCGGCCGCCGCGGACTTCGAGCTAGAGCGTTTCCTCCACCTCTACGCCCTAAATCGCGGCGTCCTGCTAACCCCATTCCACAACATGGCGCTAATGTGCCCCGCGACAGCCCCAGCCGACATCGACCACCACACCAAAATCTTCGCAAACGCAGTAAGCGAACTAATGTAACGTAGCAATGTAGCGGCCACCTTCAGGTGGCCAAGCCCAAAGTGGCACAACCATTTCTGGCTGTGCTCCTACGACTCCCGCCCCTATGAGTCCATTGAGTCGACGGACGGACCGCCCCCACGAAATGCCTCCTGCCCGCGCGGTTGAACCCCTCTTAAAATTATCAACCGACCTGCTATCTGGCCGCGACGGTCGCGCGCGAGAGCCGGTCGTACTCCTCGCCAGACTGCTGTGGCAGCAGCACCCAGATCGTATAAATGCCCAGCGCCGTCCCAAACGGCGGCCGCAGCAAGGCCAGGAATCCGATTACCAAACCCAGTGTGCGGGCCCACGGTTCGCGCTGGAATAATCCCCAGGCCAGCAGAAAGTGCAATACGCCGAAAAACGCCAGCACTCCTCCAATGGAGTACAGTCCGAACGGCAGAAAATTGAACGGCCAGTTCGAGAAACGCCCACCCATCAAAAACGGCAGCATCTGTCCGGCAATCAAAATCGACCCAACTTCCACAAACCGCAGAATCCCGGTCGCCAGCCACAAACTAGCCAGCAGTTGAATATGCCGATGCACCCGTCCGTCCCAACCGGCTCGGTTGGCCGTTGGCGCAGCCGCAGCCGGTATCGGCGCTGTGCCAATCGGTTTGCCGCAAGAACTGCAAAACTGCGCCCCCGCCGTGATCGGCGATCCGCATTTGTCGCAAAACATGGACGATCCCTCCACCTATACTCCAAGATACGCCAATCGCCCCCTAAAGGTTTCCCGCGGCCGCCGTTCGAACATCGCGCGCATCGTACCAAACGCTACGGCATCCCGATCACGTATGCCTGCAGGAATCTGGGAGTTCACCCAGGTGGCCAGGCCTTCATCCATCGGCTTGCAGCGGCTGGGCTCAGCCAGCTAGCGAGCGCAGCCACATCTCCTGAGGCGGCCCCACGCTATACTTCCTCCGTGCCCCTCGAATTTCGCCAAGCCACCCTCCCGCAAGACGCTCCCGCCCTTTGGACCCTGGACGTCGCCATCTTCGGCAAAGATGCTTTCGATCTGCCTCTCTGGATGATCCTCGATTCCTACTGGATCCTCGCCGACGGCCAGGTAGCGGGCTGCGCCGCATTCATCCCTAATTCCGATTTTCAGGAAGACCTCAGCGACGCCGCTGAAAACACCCCGCAACCCGGCACCCTTTACATTCAGAGCACCGGCCTCCTTTCCGAGTTTCGCGGCCGGGGCCTCGGCCATCGCATAAAAGCATGGCAAATCGACTACGCCAAACGAAACGGTTTCCGCCGCGTAGTAACCAACTGCCGCCAAAGCAACACTCGCATGATTTCCATCAACGAAAAGTTCGGCTTCCGCCAAATCCGCACCACCCCCAATTACTACGAGGACGGCGAAGCCACCGTAGTTCTGGAGCTATTCCTCGACGGACTACCGCGCCAGCCAAGTTAGCGCCGTTAGGGTCGGAGCTTCAGCTCCAATACCGCCGTCTGGCATCAACGCGCTTTAGCGCCTGAGGAAACTCTTGCAAAGCCGCTGCTCTACAGCAGATAGGTGCAAGCCTCCGATTTTCCTCATATTCGAGACACTCCCTCCACGCTTGGTTAGCGGGGGAACGCAATGACTTGGTAAGCCTTGGTCACGTTGGCAGTCACAGATTTCGGAAACGCGGGATCGAACTTGTCCGCATATTTCTTCGTAAGAAACTCAGCCACCGCTTTCTGAGCCTGCTCCAGCGAAGCCCCTTCCGCATACGCCGCAGCGGTCCGCTCCATCAAATCCCCAAAATATTCCTTCCACAACTCAGATTTCTGCTTGCCATGCATCACCTCCCCATGCCCGCCCAGCACCGCATCGAAGTCCAATTTCTCCGCCGCATCCAGGGTTTGAATCCATTCATACGGATAGCTGTCGCCCATGAACGGCGTCCACCCATGCAGGGCATCCCCCGTGACCAGCACTTTCTCCTTCGGCAAAAATACAAACACGTCGCCATCCGTGTGCGCCCGCCCCAGCCACAGAATCTCTACCGTCCGCGATCCGTGCCGCAAGATCAAACTGCGGTCAAACGTCATCGTCGGCAAGGTCACCTGCATGCTCTTCAACTCCGCGAAGTAAGCCTCCGCCTGCCGAAGATTCTCCTGAATCGCACTCTTCTCTTCGGCATTCGACGTCTTCGCCAAATCGTGTTTCAGCCCCGCGATTTCCCCCGGCATGGTCACGATTTCATTCTTGATCCGCGGAATCCCCAATCGCTGTATATTCTGCCGCGTGGCTTCCGACGAAATGATCTCAATCCCCGCCGGCCACGAACTCGGATAAGCCTCATTTCCCTGGTAGTGGTCCCAATGAAAGTGCGTGTTGACCACGTACCTCACCGGCTTGTTCGTGAGCTTCTTGATTTGCTCAATAAGCGCTCGTGCCGCGGATGGTTTGGAATGCGTGTCCACCACCAACACGCTATCCCCCAAAATAATGATCGCTGCATTGCAATTCACCTTGTACGCCGGCTTTGAGATCGCCGCGTACACCCCATCCGCCATCGGCTTGATGTCGAAAAGCTCATCGGCAGCCAATCCCGCAGCCGGAAACGCCAGCAACAGAAAGAGCAAAATCCGCAATTTCATGACCACCTCCGGCGCCAACACGCGACGACGCGCCGAGGAGCGTACTACAAGCCGGCACCGCCGAAAAGCGCCCCCGGGGCAACCGCAAACAGGTTTCTCATTATTTTCTACAACTTGCCGACCAGAGGTCTCGCAATCCCATCACCTCCGTCGGGAGTATTGTGACCCTGCCAGTCCAGGCAGTAGAATTGTCCTCTGTGCTCACAACAGGAGAATGATCATGGCCACTGCTGAGACGAAACCTCGCGTTTCCGAATTCGTGAATGAACCCTTCCTCGATTTTTCCCAGCAGGATGTCCGCAAACGCATGGAGGCCGCCCTCAAGACGGTCGCCGCGGAGTTTGGCCGCGAGTACCCCATGTACATCGCAGGCCAGAAGGTCTTCACCACCGAAAAAAAAATCTCCACTAATCCCTCGCATCCGTCTCGGGCCATCGGGGTTTTTCAGTCCGCCAGCGTCGAACAGGCCAACCAGGCAGTCCAAGCGGCCGCGAAAGCCTTTGAATCCTGGAAGCGTGTGCCCGCCGAGCAGCGCGTGCAGTGCCTCTTTCGTGCCGCGCAACTTCTCCGCGAGCGTAAATACGAAATGAACGCGCTGATCGTCTACGAAGCCGGCAAGACCTGGCCCGAAGCCGACGCCGACACCGCCGAAACCATCGATTTCCTCGAATTTTACGCCCGCGAAATGCTGCGCCTGGCCGGCCCGCAACAAGTCGTCCCCATGAAGGGCGAGAAGAATTATCTCGTCTACATCCCGCTGGGCGTCGGCGTCGTCATCCCGCCCTGGAATTTTCCCGCCGCCATCATGGCCGGAATGGCCATGGCTTCCCTGGTAACGGGAAACACTGTCGTGCTGAAACCCGCAGGCGACACCATGACCGTAGCCGCAAAATTTGTCGAGATTGCGTATGAAGCCGGAATTCCCAAGGAAGCTCTCAACTTTGTTACCGGCGCCGGAGCCACCGTCGGCGATGCGCTCGTCCAGCATCCCAAAACGCGCTACATCGCATTCACCGGCTCCAAAGAAGTCGGCCTGCGCATCAGCGAACTGGCCGGCAAAACCGTTCCCGGCCAGATGTGGATCAAGCGCACCGTCCTCGAAATGGGCGGCAAGGATTCCATCATCGTCGACGAAGAGGCCGACATCGATGCCGCCGTCGAAGGTGTAGTGCAATCCGCCTTCGGCTACCAGGGCCAAAAATGTTCGGCCTGCTCTCGCGCCATCGTCTCCCAGAAAATTTACGACAACTTCCTGCAGAAAGTCGTCGATCGCACCAGGAAAATAAAAGTCGGACCCAGCGAAGATCCCGAAAACTATATGGGTCCGGTGGTCAGCAAGAGCGCCATGACCACCATCCTCGGTTATATCGACGTGGGCAAGAAAGAAGGCAAGCTGGTCCACGGCGGAGAGCGCGCCGCAGGCGACGGCTACTTCGTACAGCCCACCATCATCGCCGACGTCGATCCCAAGGCCCGCATTTCGCAGGAGGAAATTTTTGGCCCCGTGCTGGCCGTCATCAAGGCCCGCGATTTCGATCATGCCCTGGAGATTGCCAACAACACCGAATTCGGCTTGACCGGCGGCGTCTATTCTCGCAACAAAGAAAAATTGGCCAAAGCCCAGGAAGTCTTTCACGTCGGCAATCTCTACCTGAATCGCAAATGCACCGGCGCCATGGTCGGCGCCCACCCCTTCGGCGGATTTAATATGTCCGGCACAGACTCCAAGACCGGCGGCAAAGATTACCTGCTGTTATTTTTGCAGGCCAAAACGGTAGCAGAGAAGTTGTAGAGGCGCGCCTTAGTTTCAGCCTCAGGAATGAAGGGCGTTTCCCAAGCGCACAGGCACGCTGCAATGTAGAGGCTGGCTTCACGCCCAGCTAACGGGCCCCAAAGCGCGGCAGCTTTTAGCTTTTAGCGCTCTCCCGCTTCTCGCCGGCGTCCGTGACCCATTTCAGCACCCGAAACACTGGATAACTCAGCAGCAGGATCAGCAGCGCCAGCATCGCGGGGCTCGGTGGCCAGGTCTTCCCGGTAGTGAAGGCGGCCTGCAAATCTGGAACGATGGACGCGATCAGGAAAACGATGGAAGCGAACAGCGCGACGCCCGTGGTCCATGGATAACCCCAGGCGCGATATGGCCGCTCCATCTGCGGTTCGTTTCTGCGCAGCGCGAACAGCGCAGAGTAAGACAGCGTGTAGTTGGCCACGAAGAAAAACGAAAGCATCGCGATCACGATTTCGAATGAGCCCAGCACAAACAGCACGCCAACCACCGTGCTGAGCAGCAGCGAAAGCGTGGGCGTGCCCCCTTTGTTCACCCGCGTAAAGCTGCGGAAGAACAAACGGTCGCAGCTCATGGCGTAAAGCGTGCGCGAGCAAAATAGTTGATTGGCGTTGAGGCAACTGAGCAGCGAAACCACCATGATCGCGCGGATGATCGTGTCGCCGTAAGGACCAAAGATTCTTTCCGCGGCGGTGCCGAGAACAAAAGTGTTTCCGGCAATCTGCGACAGCGGCAGAACATAAAGGACCGCAGCGTTGATCAGCAGATAGATTCCCATGATCGTTGCCACGCTGCCGAAAATCGCGCCCGGAATATCGCGTCCCGGATGGCGCACTTCTTCGCCAAAGTAGATGATCCCGTCCCACCCGTCAATGCTGTAGAAGACCGCTTGCAGTCCCAGCAAGATGGCCAACGCCAAGGGCCAACCGGAAGGAACCGAAGGCGTCGGAGCCATGGAGGTCGAAGCGGCCAGGCGAGCATGCCCACCCCAAAGGAAACACGCACCCACCACGATGATAAATGCAAAAGTCTTGATCGCGGCGGTGCCCAGTTGCGTGCCCCTGCCCCACTTGATTCCGCGCCACTGCAAGATGAAAAATCCGATGATGACCAGGACGGCGATAAGCTTGACGTGCCCCGCGAGGGGAAGGATGAGGTTGCCGCTGTACTCGCCGATCACGATGGCTACGGCGGCGGCCGTGCCGCAGGTGGACAACCAGTCGCTCCAACCAACAATGAAGCCGGCATATTCGCCAAGCGCCCGCCGCGAAAAGTTGTATTGACCGCCGCTGCGCGGAATGGCCGCGCCCAGCTCGGCCATGGACGAAGCGCCAAAGAGAGCGTACAGTCCACCGGCCACCCAAACGCCGAAGAAAAGGTACATATTCGGCAGCCATTGCGCGATGTCGCCGGGCGCGCGCACGATTCCGGCGGCGATGGTGTTTCCCACGGCGGCGGAAATGCCGAACCACATGCCGAGAACTTTCAGAAGCCGGCCGCGGCTGGGGGTCGCGGCGGATCCTTCTAAACCACTGCTCGACGCGGAAGCTCCGGGCGTAGAAAATAGGTCCGATGGATTCGGCAAGTAGGCAGTCTCAGGAACTCTTGGAAACTCGGCCATGATAATGGCCGTGAGAGAAAATGCAAGCTGGAACTGAGGAGCATGCAGAGCGAAGTTGCCCATACTGAGGGAAGTGAACCGCTGCAAGCGAGGAGCGGTTCGAATCCTGCTGACGGCGGCGAAACCGCCGTCGACGTCTCGGTGGTAATTCCGTGTTTGAACGAGGCCAACTCGGTGGGTATTTGTGTTTCCAAAGCGATGAATGCATTTAAGACCGCGGGGCTGCGCGGAGAAGTGGTGGTGGCCGACAATGGCTCGACGGACGGCTCGATAGAGATTGCGGAAAAGCTGGGCGCGCGTGTAACGCGTGTGGAAGCGCGCGGTTACGGCTCGGCGCTGCGCGCGGGAATCGCGGCGGCGCGCGGCTCGTTCATCGTGATGGGTGATGCCGACGACAGTTATGATTTCAGCGAAGTGCCGCACTTTGTGGAGAGGTGGCGGCAAGGCAACGACGTCGTGATGGGCAACCGCTTTCGCGGCCAGATCAAGCCGGGTGCCATGCCCTGGCACCACAAATATGTGGGCAATCCCGCCCTGTCTTCTTTGCTGAATCTGTTTTTCAACACCGGGATCGGAGACAGCCACTGCGGCATGCGCGGATTCACCCGCGCCATATACGAGCAGATGGATTTGCGCAGCACCGGAATGGAGTTTGCCTCCGAGTTCGTGATCAAGGCGGCCCAGTTGGGCGCCAAAATGTCGGAAATCCCGATCACCTTGTGGCCCGACAAGCGCGGGCGCCCCCCGCATTTGCGCAGTTTCCGGGATGGCTGGCGCCACTTGCGATTCATGTTGCTCTATGCGCCGAACTGGTTGTTTGTGCTGCCGGGCGCGGCGCTCATGCTGCTGGGATTGCTGCTGGTATTCTGGCTCTTGCCCGGACCGCGGCAGCTCACCCCGCGGATTACCCTCGATTTGCATACCATGATTTTCGGCGTGATTTTCACTTTACTGGGCGCGCAGATACTCTCCATCGGAGCTTTTGCGAAAGTGTTCAGTTACGCCGAGCGCTTCGATCGCAGCGGGACGGTTTCCTTGAAGCGCGTGCTAAAGCGAGTGACCTTGGAGTCCGGATTGCTCCTGGGCGGCGCCCTCTTCCTTGCCGGTTTGGCGGGCTGCGCCTGGGTCACCTGGCAATGGGTGGCCAGCGGATTCGGGCCGCTCGCCGAGATCCGCCAGGTATTATTCTGGGCCATGTGGATGTTTCTGGGATTGCAGATTATCTTCGCATCGTTTTTTCTAAGCATGCTGGGCATCAGCCGAGGCACCTACATCGGCGACTACGACTTGAAATAAATGTCCTACACTGGTTTAGACCACTTCATTGCGCGAATGCGCTTTCGCGCCGCTTATCCGCACATCCGCAAGGGCTCACGTGTTTGCGATTTGGGTTGCGGCCTGGACGCAGCATTTCTCCATTATGCCGCCGGGCGCATTGCCCACGGCGTTGGCGTGGACGATCAGGTGCGCGACGGCGGCGCCGAAAAATGGAAGCGCGTGCGTGCCGATATAACCGCGCCCTTGCCGCTCGAGTCGGCTCAATTCGATCACGTGGTCATGCTGGCCGTACTTGAACATCTCCCGGCTCCGGAACCGGTCCTGCGCGAGGCCTGCCGTATTTTGGCGCCGGGTGGCTCCCTGATCTTGACCTGGCCGTCGGCAATGGTGGACCCCATCTTGAAGGTATTGCACGGCCTGCGATTGGTAAGCGACGAAATGGAAAGCGACGAGCACCAACAACGAATTCCGGTCAACACCTTGCAGCAAATGCTGCATCGCATCGGCTTTCAGGACTTTCTTCACTACACCTTCGAGTTCGGCCTCAACAACTTAATGGTGGCGACGAAATGAAAGCGCGAACCGCGAAATCGTGACGAATTCACGTCCGTTTCCGGAGCTCATCCTCATCAAAGGACAGGCTTGGCAGCCGTGGGCGCATGGTGGCGGAGTCGCGGCTCTTGCTTGCCTGAAGAGCTATTGGAGATCCGGCGGAGAATAAGGTTCGAGGTAGGTATTGTCCGTGTCCGGGGTGACCAGCCAGACCTTCCGATCTTTGAAGTAGGCGAAAAGACTGGCGTTCTGTTGCGGGCCGAGTTCGCGGGCCCATAGGACTTTGGCATCGTCAATTTTCGCGCCGTTGTAGACCCACTCGTCGTGGATGTTGTGATTATCGCTATCAGGGTCGTAGCGCACCATGATCAGGTGCTTGCCGGGTGTGTGCTGGAGTTTTTCGGCGATGGCGGCGCGGCTGGTATCGCCGTTGCAAGTCCAGGGAAGCGGGCTGCACAGGCGAAAGCCAACGTAGGTGGCGGTGTCCAGCGCGAGCAATAGCACGATGGCGCGAGAAAGGGCTAACCCGATCCGCCTATGACGAAATCGCATGGTGCGTAGATGGCGAATCGCTTGGACCGTCAGCGCGAAAATAACGCAAGTTAATGGCGCGGCATAATGCGCGTTGGACCAGATGACCGCGAATACCCCGAGAGTTACCAAAACGAAAGTGACTGTGAGCATTCGCATTTTGCGATCGCGGAGTAAAAAAGGTAATGCCGGCAACGCCAGCACTTCTCCGATCCAAAAAAACGTGATGGCGCCGCGGGCCAATTTTTCCAGGCTGACCCGCCGGACGTCAGCCCAGCTATTGTCGTAATTATCGCGTTCCCAGCCGTTGTAGAAATCTTCGAATTGTCGATTGCGATATTCCTTTTCCGGCCGTTTGTGATCCCAGAGGAAGAGGCCCGTAGAATGATAAGTCTGGTCATTGAGGGTATGTGGCAGGAGCAAAGCATTTCCGGTGAGGCGCCAGTTGTAGTAACCCATGAAAACGCCGGTCAAAAAGAGAACCAGGCTGAGCGGAACGAAAATATTTCGCAACCGAAGCCGCCGAGGCGCCGAGGACTTAGTTTTGCCAATCAACCACCACACAAACCAAACCGCTGCTGGAATACAAAAGAGGAATCCCTCATAGGGCCGGCTGTTGGCCAGGATGGCGACGCCCAGGCCGAGCACTATGGCGTCCCGAATATTTGCGCCGCGTGCAATGCGCGGCAGCGCGCCGAGCACCAGCGCCCCGCCGATTCCGGCAACGGCGCCGCCCCAATAACTGTTCATCCAGTAGCTGGCCACTCCGAGCTTCAGCGCCGCCAGCAGGCCGCCGAGAAGGGCCCAGCGCGCGGGCAGCCACCCTTGCAGCATCCAGAGAATGGCTGCGCACATCGCCGCATCGCTCAGTAGGACGCCGATCCATGGATGGCCGAGAATCTCACCCACAGCTAACGCGAAACCTTGCGCCGGCGGGTACATCGAGGCGTACTTCGGAATCCAGTTGACATGAAATGTTTCGAAGCTGATCCACATGGGGTGCGGCGGATTGGCCAGGCGACCGTGCGCGAAGGTGTCGGCCATCAAGAGATAGCTGTATTCGTCGTGAATCCCGGGCACCGGAACCGGAAGAAGCGGAAGAATGAGCAAGCGAAGCGCGATCACCGCGACGAACAGAACAATGACCGCAAAAGTTCTCCGCTGCGCCAGGCGCGAGAAGGCTTGCTCCAGGCTTTGAAAAAGATTCCGGCCAAGTTGGGGAAATAACAGCGCCACGCCCCCGAAGATAATGGTGAGCGCCGCGGAAATAATAGCGACGGTAGGGGTGTGGGGAGAGAGCGAACCGAATGGGCTCATGACTTAGAGTGGATGACAGTGTAAGGCAAAAGGGCCTTAAAAGCGTTCGCTGGATGAAAGTATCAGCGCGAGGCGAAGCCTCACGGACGGCTGTTCAGCGCCCGGCCGTCGCGCTGCCGAAGGGAACTGCATTCGCGGCGCCGGGCTGCAGCCGCGCCGCTACAGCTCTACGGTGGCGCGCTTTCCGGCTGCGGCAGCGTCATTTTCCATGAGGTCCGCTACTTCCAGGCGGAAATTTCCGGGGTTGGTGGAGTAGGCTAGCGCGCTATCGAAATCGATGGTGCCGGCGCGCAGCAATCTTTCCAGCTCGCCGTCGAAGTGCTGCATGCCGTCCGTATCGCCGTCGCGCATGGCATCCAGCAGGGTTTTGCCTTCGCTCTCCCCTTTTTCCACATAATCACGCGTGCGCAGGGTCGATTTGAGAATTTCGATGGCGGCGATTCGGCCCGTGCCGTCCTTTTTCGGAAGCAGGCGCTGGGAAACGATAAAGCGGAAGGCTTTGCCGAAGCGGGTACGCACGGAGTGCTGGTCGCTGACCGGAAATACGCCGACGATGCGCTCGACGGTTTTGGAAGCGTCGATGGTGTGCAGCGTGGACATCACCAGGTGGCCGGTTTCCGCGGCTTCCAGCGCGATTTCAATGGTTTCGCGATCGCGCATTTCGCCCACCAGGATGACTTTGGGAGCCTGGCGCAATGCCGCGCGCAGGGCCAGCGCGAACGTGGGAGTGTCGCTGTGCAGCTCGCGTTGGTGAATGGTGGCTTTCTTGTGGCGATGCAAAAACTCGATGGGATCCTCAATCGTGAGGATGTGAAAGGCTTTTTCCATATTCATCTTGTCGATGATGGCGGCCAAAGTGGAAGATTTGCCGGAG
>Ga0209166_10001918_pt1 | contig 16512 bp, 14 predicted proteins | sample Coa_R1_3_FD_187151 | JGI IMG/M metagenome (GOLD analysis project Ga0209166, IMG submission 187151) | Surface soil microbial communities from Centralia Pennsylvania, which are recovering from an underground coalmine fire - Coalmine... | ecosystem: Environmental > Terrestrial > Soil >... | reverse complement strand
TGCAAGGCGCTCAAGTCCGAAGGCTTTGAGGTGGTGCTGGCCAACTCGAATCCGGCCACCATCATGACCGACCCGGAATCGGCCGACCGCACTTACATTGAGCCGCTCACGCTGGAGTATCTGGAAGAGATTATTCGCATCGAGCGGGAAATGTCACCGGGCGCGGGTTTCGCCGTGCTGCCAACTGTCGGCGGACAGACGGCCCTGAATCTCGCCATCGAACTCTCGGACGGCGGAGTGCTGGAAAAGTACAACGTTACTTTGATTGGCGCCAACGTCGCCGCGATCAAGAAAGCGGAAGACCGCCTCTTCTTCAAAGACGCGATGCAGCGTATCGGCCTTGACGTTCCCAAATCTGCTCTGGTCAACAATCCGAAAGATGGGCTGGAGTTCGCTGGGAAGATTGGCTTCCCGGTGATTATTCGTCCATCGTTCACACTGGGCGGCACCGGCGGCGGCATCGCCTACAACCGTGAAGAGCTTGGCGAAGTCTTGGCCCGCGGCCTCGATCTCTCTCCGGTGCACGAGGCTCTTATCGAAGAGTCTGTCTTGGGGTGGAAGGAATTTGAGCTTGAGGTGATGCGCGACACCAAAGACAACGTCATCATCATCTGCTCAATCGAGAACTTCGATCCGATGGGCGTGCACACCGGCGATTCGATCACCGTCGCTCCGGCGCAAACGCTCACCGACCGCGAGTATCAGGCCATGCGCGACGCTTCGATCGCCGTGATTCGCGAGATCGGCGTCGACACCGGCGGGTCGAATATTCAATTCGGCGTGAATCCCGAGACGGGGCGCATGGTCGTCATCGAGATGAACCCGCGCGTGTCGCGATCCTCGGCTCTGGCCTCGAAAGCCACCGGCTTCCCGATTGCCAAGATTGCCGCCAAACTCGCCGTCGGCTACACGCTCGACGAGATTCCCAACGACATCACGCGCAAAACCCCGGCGTGCTTCGAGCCGACACTCGACTACGTGGTCGTGAAAATTCCCAAATGGCAGTTTGAAAAATTTCCCGGCGCCGACGACACCCTGGGCCCACAGATGAAATCCGTCGGCGAAGTGATGGCCATCGGTCGTACCTTTAAAGAGGCCCTGATGAAGGGCGTCCGCTCTCTCGATACGGGCAAAAAAGTCGGCGGCGACAAAATCGAGCCAAAAATACTGACCCAGCGCCTGGTTACTCCGCATCCCGAGCGTCTGGCCTACGTCCGCTACGCTCTCCGCCAGGGACACACGGTCAAGCAGATCGCCAAGATGACCTCGATGGATCCCTGGTTCCTTTACCAACTAAAGGAAATCAACGATCAGCAACTGGAACTCGAGAAGCATCCCATGGAATCCATCCCGACCGAGGTGCTGCGCGATTCTAAGCGCATGGGATTCTCCGACGGCCGCCTGGCCCAGGTCTGGCGGCTTGAGGGGCAGGAAAAAGTCCGGCACCTGCGCAAGAAGCACGGCGTGATGCCGGTCTACAAGCGCGTGGACACGTGCGCGGCCGAGTTCGAGAGTTTCACGCCTTACCTGTACTCGACTTACGAAGACGAAGACGAGGCCGCGCCCACCGACAAAAAGAAAGTCATCATCCTAGGCAGCGGGCCCAATCGCATCGGGCAGGGAATTGAGTTCGACTACTGCTGCTGCCACGCCTCGTTTGCGCTGCGGGACGACGGCTACGAGACGATCATGATCAACTGCAATCCCGAGACCGTCTCGACTGACTACGACACCAGCGACCGCCTCTACTTCGAGCCGCTGACCTTTGAAGATGTGTGGGCGATCTACCAGCACGAGACCTCCAAGGGCGCGGATGTCGGTGTCATTGTGCAGTTCGGCGGGCAGACCCCGCTGAACCTGGCGCTTCCGTTGAAGCGGGCCGGAGTCAAAATCATCGGCACGTCGCCGGAATCAATTGATCTGGCCGAAGACCGCAAGCAGTTCAACCGGCTGCTGGAAGAATTGCAGATTCCGCAGGCGCCTGGCGTCATGGCGACCTCGATCGAAGAAGCGGCCGAAGGCGCCAAGCGCATCGGCTATCCGGTTCTGGTACGGCCTTCGTATGTGCTGGGCGGGCGCGCCATGGTGATCGCTTACGACGAGCAATCGATCGTTCGCTACATGCAGGAAGCGGTCGAGTACTCCCACGACCGCCCGGTGCTGATCGATCATTTCCTCGAAGACGCGATCGAAGTCGACGTGGACGCTCTTTCCGACGGCGAAGACGTCGTGATCGGCGGGATCATGCAGCACATCGAAGAAGCCGGAATTCACTCCGGCGATTCTTCCTGCGTGCTGCCCGCGGTTGACATTCCGCAGCAATTGCTCGAGCGGATGCGCGAGTACACGTTCAAGCTGGCCAAGGCGCTCAAAGTCGTCGGCCTGATGAATATCCAGTTCGCCATCCCGCGCGGGAACGGCGGCTCGGGCAATGGAGGCCAAGGCGGCAAAGTGTACGTTCTGGAAGTGAACCCGCGCGCCTCGCGCACCGTGCCCTATGTTTCCAAAGCGACCGGCGTTCCGATGGCGAAGATTGCGGCCCGGCTCATGACCGGCCGCAAGCTGCGCGAGTTCTTGCCCGACTTCATCGATCGCCGCGCCGACCTCGATACCGGAAGCTGCTACTACGTGAAGTCTCCTGTGTTCCCCTGGAGTAAGTTCCCCGGAGTGGATACCGTCCTTGGCCCGGAGATGAAATCCACCGGCGAGGTCATGGGCGTGGCCGACAACTTCGGCGAGGCTTTCGCCAAGGCGCAACTGGCCGCCGGCCAGAAGCTGCCCACCAAAGGCGCCGTCTTCATCAGCGTGACGGATCACGATAAGCGGCACGTCGGTGCCGTTGCCCGCAAATTTGTGGACATGGGGTTCAAGCTGGTGGCGACGGCCGGAACCGCCGATGTGATCGAATCGGCCGGGATGAATGTGGAACGTGTCTACAAGGTGAAAGAAGGACGTCCCAATGTCGTCGACTTCATCAAGGGGCAGCGCATCCAGCTCATTATCAATACTCCTACGGGACTGGAACCGTGGTTCGACGAAAAAGCGATCCGCCGCGCTGCCGTGACAGCCCGCATTCCCACGATCACGACCTTAGCCGCGGCTCGTGCTGCCGCCGAAGGCATTGCCGCACTGCAACGCGGAGAAATCAGCGTGCGCGCGCTGCAGCACTTGCACGCCGAGCGGGCAGTGCATAAATAGGGCCGTGTCAGGAATTTTCGGGATGTGTGTTACAATCGTGACAGATGGGTAATACACTTACAATTCGACTCCCCGAGGACTTACAGCGCCGCTTGCGGGAAAGGGCGCGCCGCACCGGTCTGCCGGTTGGCAGGATTGTTTGCGATTCGTTAGAAAAGACTCTCGACAAAGACGAACCGGCCTGGATGAAGTATGCGGGTACGTTCAGCGGTCCGCGTAACCTGTCTTCCCGCAAGGGCTATTCGCGCTCATGAAGGGAATTGCTGATACCGGCTTTATCGTCGCGTTCAGAAACCGCGACGATCGGCATCATGCGTGGGCTGTAGAGCTAGCGCGGGCATTGGACGAGCCTTTGCTCACGTGCGAGTCTGTCTTGTCGGAAGCGGCTTTCCATCTGGGATCGAGCGAGGCGGCGTTGGACCTTGTAGCTGCTGGAATGCTGGAAGTGGCTTTTGACTGCAGCCGGAACATCGAACAGCTCCGAGAATTGGCAGCACGTTATGCAGTCCTAAACCCGGATCTGGCAGATCTTTGTCTGGTTCGCATGAGCGAAATACATTCGCGGCATACGATCATTACGGTGGATGGTGATTTTCGTATCTACCGCCGCAACAAGCGCGACGCTATTCCGCTGCTTTGCCCGCCCAAGAAGTGATACGCTCAGAGTTCACAGGTGACGGCATGCTTCTTCACGGCATCTTTCCTCCCATCACTACGCCGTTCTATCCCGACGGCAACGTCTACTTCAAGAAGCTGGAAGCGAATGTGGAACGCTACTCGCGCACGCCGGTTGCCGGAATCGTCGTGCTTGGCTCGACCGGGGAGGCGATCATGCTCTCCGATCAGGAACGCCGCGAAGTGCTCAAGAACGCGCGCCAGGCCGCCGCGCCGCACAAAGTTCTGATCGCCGGCACCGGCATCGAATCTGCCGTGGAGACGCTGCGGCTCACCGAATACGCCGCCGAACTCGGCTACGATGTCGCTATGGTGCGCACGCCGCATTACTACAAGAAGCAGATGGCGCCCGCAAACCAGCTCGCGTTCTATCGCAGCGTCGCCGACCACTCTCCACTCCCGGTGATCATCTACAACTTTCCCCAAGCCACCGGCTATGACATGCCCGCCGAGGTCGTGATTGAACTCGCCGAGCATCCCAACCTGATCGGCATCAAGGAGTCAAGCGGCGACGTCGAGAAAGTCCGCAAAATAGTGGACAGCACGCGCCACGTCAAGCGCAGCGTCACCGTCACAGAAACCTTCGACGCCGTTACGCCACGCATGCTCGCCGCTGCGAGCGCGTCACCAAACGAGGGCGGGGAACTGGTCTCGATCGGAGTATCGTCTGGAGCCTCGGAATCGAAGCCGTCTTCCGCTGCCGTCACGGTCGTCGGTAAGATGAAGACTCGTCAGAAGGAAGTCGGCTTCCAGGTTCTCGTCGGGGCTGCCCATAAACTGCACCCTTCTCTCGATGCTGGAGCCGTCGGAGCAATTCTCGCCTTCGCCAACCCGGCGCCGACCGCGTGTTTTGAGATCTACGCCGCATGGAAGGAAGGCGACGCCGATCTCGCCCGCCTCAAGCAGGAGCGCATCGCAAAGGCGGCACAGCGCGTCGGCGATCTCGGTGTCCCCGGGTTCAAGTACGGCATGGACTTCAATGGATACTACGGCGGCCCAGCGCGCCTGCCTTTTCTGCCCCTGACGGCCGATTTGAAAGCGGAGATCGAAAGTCTGCTGGCGGATATTCGGAACTGAGAATAGCTTGCACGCCCGGCCGGCGAAGTTCGCGATGAACCCGTCAACCGATTAAACTAAGCCTCAGATGCCAGCGAAGAAAACGACGTTGAGGAAAGAGGCAAGGCAACGTCAGCCGCAGCCCGCCATCTCTGAGGAGATGAAAGCCTGGTCGACCGCGCTGGCGACTGAAACCGCCGACTGGCCCCACATTTCTCAGCGTTCCTTCTTCGGATTTACCGCGCTCTATTACCGCGAAAAGATATTCGCGCTGCTACCCCGGAGCCGGAACCTCGAAAGTGCGAATACGATCGCATTTAAAATAGAATCCCCCGCTACTTCTCTTCGAGAGCGGCTACGTTCCGATGGCCGAATCGGCTCCATGCAGCATGAAAATGCTCGCTGGTTCACCTTTCTGATTTCGTCAAATACCGACCTTCACGACGCGCTGGATTGGCTCGGCAATGCCTACGATGCAGCGCGCAGGATCAAGAAAACAAAATAATTCTACATCTCTTGTGATTTGAATCACACCGGGCGTATATTAATTCTAACGAACGTTCGAATTATCAGCACCCGGCTTAACGATTATGGGGAGTCCTTCGACAGCAACTCGAGTTTCCGCGCGCCGACATCGGGCCGCACCTGTGCCCGAGACCCGGTACGACCGGCGCCTCGCCGAAATCCTCACTCATGCCACAGAAGTCTTCTGCAGAAAAGGATACGAAGGCGCCTCCATGCGCGATCTCTCGCGAGAGAGCGGCATGTCGCTGGCAGGCCTCTATTACTACTTCGAGTCCAAAGAGCGCCTGCTCTACCTCATCCAAAGGCACACCTTCAGCACGATCGTCGAGCGGCTGAAAGCGCGACTGCAGGGCGTGGACGACACGGAAGATCGCATCCGAATCTTCGTCCTCAACCACCTGGAATATTTTCTCGCCAACCAGTCGGCGATGAAGGTGCTCTCACACGAGGACGAAGTGCTGAAGAACGGCTTTGGCTCCGAGGTTGCGGCCATCAAGCGGGAGTATTACCGGATTTGCGTGGGACTGCTCGACGACCTGAAGCGCGAGCGCGGGCTGCAGTTTTCCACGCGCCTTGCTGTGCTGAGCCTGTTTGGCATGATGAATTGGATTTACACCTGGCACAACCCGCGCGTGGATGCCGATGCCGAGTCCATCGCAGGCCAGATGGCTGACTTGTTCTTGCGCGGTGTGATGGCAGGGGAAAAGGGCCGCAAGGAGCGGTGACATGGCTGCCAGGTTTTGAAGGCTTTTGTGGAAGGGCACGGCTTCAGACGTGCTAAGGGCAAAAAGAATTTGGGCTTCAGCCCCCTGTGGGCTAGACATTCATCAAGGAGCAATCTGATGGCAACGACAACGCATCCGGCCACCGGCGAAACCACCAAACAGCTTGTCAACTACCGCACCGACGGCGGAGTGGCCGTGATCGAAATGTGCGATCCCCCCGCCAACACCTACACCTACGAGATGAACCGGCAGCTGGACGACGCGATTCTGAAGGCGCGCATGGACAACGACGTCTACGTGATTCTCCTGACGGGCGCGGGCGATAAATTCTTTTCGGCCGGTGCCAACATCAAGATGCTCTCCAGCGTCGATCCCACTTTCAAATATTACTTTTGCCTGCATGCTAATGAAATGCTGCTGCGCCTGGAGCACACGCCCAAGCTGGTGATCGCGGCTATCAACGGCCACTGCGTCGGCGGAGGCCTCGAGATCGCCATGGCCGCCGACATCCGCATCGCTCGCAAAGACGCAGGCAAGATCGGGTTGCCGGAAGTGAATCTGGGGGTGCTCCCGGGTACTGGTGGAACACAGCGCCTCTCCCGCATGGTAGGGAAGAGCAAAGCGATCGAGTTGATGGTCACCGGCAACACCTTCTCGTTCGAAGAGGCGCAAGAACTAGGCATTGTGAACGACATTTTCGAGCGCGATGGCTTCATGGAAAACATCATGGAGTACGCCAAGCAGTTCTGCCCGCCCAATAAGGCTTCGAAAGCTGTGGGGCGCATTAAGCGCGCGGTGCAGACTGGCTGGGAGATCCCGATGGAATCTGCTCTGGCAGTGGAGCGCGAGAACCAGCAGTTGTTGTTCCAGAGCGAAGATGCAAAAGAAGGCCTGGCCGCATACGTAGAGAAGCGTCCAGCGAACTTCAAGGCGAAATAGCTCGCGTAGAGCGGACGCATTCGTCCGCCCGCGAGCGAAGCGATGTTCTGGAGAAAGATTCTGAATGTTGGCAGCGACGAACGCGAAAATTCAACCCGGCCGGCTCCTCATCAAAGGCGAGTGGGTCACTGGCTCGAAGCAATTCGACACCGTCAATCCCGCCACGGGTGAGGTGCTGACCCAAATCGCCGAAGCCTCGCCTGCCGACGTCGATCGCGCGGTCTCCGCCGCCCGCCGCGCCTTCGAAGACCGCAATGGCCCCTGGCGCAAGCTCTCGGCCAGTGAGCGGGGCCGAGTGATTTGGAGACTGTCCGACCTGGTCGAGAAGCACATCGATGAACTGGCCGAACTCGAGACCCTCGATAACGGCAAGCCAATTTTCGAATCGCGCTATGTCGACATGCCGATGGTCGTCGAAGTTCTGCGCTACTACGCGGGCCTCGCGACCAAGATTCACGGGGAAACCGTCAACACCTTCGAGACTGCTTTCACCTACACGCTGCGCGAGCCGGTAGGTGTTGTCGGATTGATCGTGCCCTGGAATTTTCCGCTCTTACTGGCATCGTGGAAAGTGGGACCAGCACTGGCGTGCGGGAACACGCTGGTGCTGAAGCCCGCGGAACAGACGCCGCTGACCACGTTGAAATTCGGGGAACTGGTGATCGAAGCCGGATTTCCAGCCGGAGTCGTGAACATCCTCACCGGCGGCCCGGAGACGGGCAAAGCCATTGTCGCCCATCCTGGAATCGACAAGATCGCGTTCACCGGTTCCACGGCCGTGGGCAAAGAAATCATGCGCGGGGCCGCGGATACGCTCAAGCGTGTGACGCTGGAACTCGGAGGCAAGTCGCCCAACATCGTTTTCGCCGATGCGGAAGTCGACAACGCAGTCAAAGGCGCCATCAACGGAATCTTTTACGGCAAAGGCGAGGTCTGCAATGCTGGTTCCCGCCTGTTTCTGGAAAGCAAGCTGAAAGACGAGTTCACCGAGAAGTTAGTCGCACGCGCTTCCAAGATGCGTCCGGCCGATCCGCTCGACCCTAAGACGCGCCTCGGCGCAATCGTCAGCCAGGAGCAGATGCAGACCGTGCTGAGCTTCATCGATGCGGGAAAGAAAGACGGCGCGAAGCTGGTGGCCGGCGGCAATCGCGTCGCGGTCAATGGAGACAAGGGATTCTTCATCGAGCCCACGATTTTCGGCGACGTCAAGAATGACATGAAGATCGCGCGCGAAGAGATCTTTGGCCCGGTTCTTTCCGTGCTGACCTTCGACGACATTGACGAGGTCATCGAGCAGGCGAACAACAATCCCTACGGCCTGGCGGCAGCGGTCTGGACCCGTGACCTGAAGAAAGCACACAGCGTCTCGCGCCGACTGAAAGCCGGCACAGTATGGATCAACACTTACGGTTTGATGGACGCATCGCTCCCCTTCGGCGGCTACAAGAGTTCCGGCTTCGGCCGCGAACTGGGCGCGCATGCCATCGAGCACTATACGGAGCTGAAGACAGTTTGGCTCAACCTAGGATGAAAATGACACCACAGAGGTTTTTCCTCAGTGTTCCTCTGTGCCCCCTGTGGTGAAGAGGTTTTGAATTATGCCTGGAAAAGTAGCAAAAATCGGAACGTTCAGCGAATGGGTTGGCCTGTTCAACGACTGGCGCAAGGAGATTGGTGTCAACACTGACGACATCGAAGCCTTCCACTTCGACACGCTCTACGGCGCCATCGACACCGAAGAAATCGAATTCGGCGCCTACAAAGGCCGCCGCAAGTGGGAGAACCTCCGCCAAATCCCCACGCAGCAGATGCGCGACGCGCTGATGAACATGATCGTCTACCAGGGCGACACCGAGTTTGCCAGCGTCGAGCAGCAGCGCAACCTGCTCGACAACGCGCCCACCGATTGGGACCGCCGCGCCATCACACGTGTCATGATCGAAGAGATGCGCCATGGATGGCAGATGTGCGCGCTGCTGGTCGATCACTTCGGATATTCAGGCAAGGTGGAAGCGCAGAAAATGCTGGAGCGCCGCGCTTTCGAGAACAAGCGCCTGCTGGGCGCGTTCAACGTCGACGTTGATAACTGGATGGATTTTTTCACCTACACCGATTTCGTCGACCGCGACGGCAAGTTCCAACTGCAGATGCTGAAGTATTCGGCCTTCGCCCCGCTGGGCCGTTCCATGTCGTACATGCTCCGCGAAGAGGCGTTTCACATGGGGACGGGAAACGATGGCCTGCGCCGTATTGTCGAGGCGGGCGTCATCCCCGCGTGGCTGATCCAGAAATATCTCAACAAGTGGATTTCAAGTTCGTACGATCTGTTCGGCACCGATCACTCTTCGTCCGCCCACTGGGCTTATGTCTGGGGCGTGAAGGGCCGCTACGATGAGCCTAAGAATGACAAGGAACCCGATCTCGACGATCTTAACGATTACAACCGTAATCTTTATCGCGATGAAGTGGCCGGGCTGATTGAGCGCTTCAACAACTCGCTCAAACCAGGCGAACCCAAGTTGTACGCGCCGGACATCAAATTCAATCGCGCCATCGGAAAATGGGCGGGCCAGAAGTTTCATGCCAAAACCGGCGAGCCGCTCGACGATCGCGCCTACGAAGAGCACTTGAAGGAATACATGCCCAGCGCAGCCGACAAGAAGTTGCTGCTCGACATCATCGACACTGAGAAGAAATGGATCGCGGAAAAGACCGGAGCGCGTGATCCGCTCGCCAGCATTGGCGAAGTGCGGAAATCGGCCATCAATCTTTAGCCTCCATGACCACCACACTCACCGACGTCAAGCTCGCTCGCATCTCGGTTGAGGTCGAGGATTCCGTCGCGCGCATTGCGCTGCAGAATCCGCCGCTCAATGTCATCGATATTCCCATGATGGATGAACTCGGACGTACCCTGGCGGAGATCGAAGCTCAGCCGGCCGTCACCGTGATCGTGTTCAGCGGGGCAGGGAAGGCGTTCTCGGCGGGCGTGGACGTGGCCGCGCACACCCCAGACAAAGTCGAGGAGATGCTGGCGAAATTCCACGCTGTCATTCGAGCACTCGTCGCGACGAAGAAGGTCACAATCGCCGCCGTTCACGGCCATTGTCTTGGAGGCGGGGCGGAACTCGCGATGGTATGCGATCTCGTCTACACGACCGAGAACGCGCAGTGGGGATTCCCTGAAATCAAGCTCGGTTGTTATCCGCCAGTGGCCTGCACCGCGCTTGCCGCGCTAGTAGGACAGAAACGCGCTGCGGAGCTGATTCTGACCGGACGCACGATCAACGGCCAGGAAGCGGCCGAGATCGGCTTAGCCACGCACGCGGTGCAGGAGAATCAGTTGCCCACTGCCGTAGACGAATGTCTCGGTCAGCTGCGCACTCTGAGCCCGGCTGCTCTGGCCATCGCTAAGAAAGCGTCTTACGCCTGGGACTCCATGCATTTCGACAAAGGACTTGCCCGAGCCGAGAAGATTTATTTCGAGGACCTTATGAAGACTGCCGATGCCAACGAAGGAATCCGTGCCTTCATGGAAAAGCGGCCGCCACGCTGGACAGGGAAGTAGCCGATGGATTACGAGATCACGCCCGAAGAAGTAAAGGCAAAGCGCGAAGCCGGCGACGCCTTCACCTTGCTGGACGTGCGTGAGCCCTGGGAGTTCGAAACCGCGCGACTCGCCGACGCCAAGCTGATGCCTATGGGCGATGTTCCGTCGCGGGCCAATCAGGAGCTCGATCCGGAAGATCACATCGTAGTTCTCTGCCATCACGGTGTCCGATCCATGAACGTCACCGCCTGGCTGCGGCAACAGGGATTCGAGAAAGCACAATCCATGCGCGGCGGGATCGATGCCTGGTCCCGACGCGTGGATGCGAATGTTCCGACGTACTAGAGCGATGAGCAATGAGCCATGAGGGGGAGCAACCCGCTCGCTCACTGCTCACGAGTCCTGGCTATGAGAAAACAGATTATTGAACTCCGCGTCAACGGCCGGACGCACGAGGTCGCCATCGAGCCCAGCGCGCTGCTGCTCGACGTCCTGCGGCAGGAGCTGCAACTCACCGGCTCCAAGCGGGCTTGCGACGACTCTTCCTGCGGGGCCTGCACGGTGCTGATTGACGGTGTGGCGATGATGTCCTGCACGCTGCTGGCGGCCAGCTGCGAAGGACAGGAGATCACAACTATCGAAGGCGTCAGCCAGCACGGCAGTCTCGCGGCCATCCAGAAGTCCTACGGAGATTGGGGCGGCGCCCAGTGCGGGTACTGTACCCCGGGATTCATCATGACGGTGAAGTCGCTGCTGGCCGAAAATCCCGATCCGTCTGAGGGCGACATTCGCGCCGCATTGAGCAGCAATCTTTGCCGCTGCACCGGATACAACCAGATGTACGAAGCCATTCGCTCGGCGATTCAGGCGGAGCGGAAGGGATTGGCTGCGGCTAAGTAGCGTTACCAAGCATGAGCAACGATTTTTCCATCATCGGCAAGCGCACGGCCATGGTCGATGCGGCGGAAAAGACTACCGGCTCCGGCAAATACACCGACGATCTATCTGTACCCGGCATGCTGGTGGGCAAAATTCTGCACTCGCCTTACCCGCACGCCCGCATCAAGCGCATCGACTACACGCGCGCAGAACAACTCGACGGCGTTGTGGCTGTCGTCGTCGGTAAAGAAGCTCCGAATCCCTACGGCATTCTTCCCGTCGGTCACGACGAGCACGCTCTTGCGCTCGACAAAGTTCGCTATGTGGGCGATAACGTCGCCTGCGTGGTCGCGACTTCCGAAGCAGTCGCCGAAAAAGCTCTCGAACTGATTGATGTCGAATACGAGGTTCTCCCCGCCTACTTCGATCCCGAAGAATCGATGAAGGCCGAATCCCATCTCATCCACGACAATAAGCCGCACAATCTCGAGAAGGATTACCACCACCTCTTCGGCGATCCCGACCAAGGCTTTGCCGACGCCGATGAAGTCGCCGAGGCGCGCTTTATTGCCAACGAAGTCACGCATGCCGCCATGGAGCCGCACTGCACGCTGGCGGCGTTCGAACTCGATCCCCACACCGGCAGGCCCGGACACCTCACCGTATGGTCATCGACCCAGGTGCCCTATTACCTGCAGCACAAGCTGTCGCTGGTTCTCGAAATGCCGATGGCGCAGATCCGCGTGATCAAGCCGCTGGTGGGCGGAGGTTTCGGCGGCAAGAGCGAAGTCATCCCGCTCGAGATCATCGCCGCCATCGCCGCGCGCAAGGCACAGGCTCCGGTCAAGGTCACCTACACGCGCGAGGAAGTGTTCTGGGCGCATCGCGGGCGGCCGCGCACCATCATCGATCTGAAAACTGGCGTTAAGAAAGACGGCCGCATCACCTCCGTCAAAGCCCGCGTCGTGCAGGACGGCGGGGCCTACTGCTCCTACGGTGTGGTGACGATTCTCTACTCAGGAGCGTTGCTGGGCGCGCTCTATGACATTCCCAACATTCAATATGACGGCTACCGCGTGCTGACCAACAAGCCGGCCTGTGGCGCCATGCGCGGCCACGGGACCGTCAACGTCCGCTTCGCCTTCGAATCGCAACTCGACGAGCTGGCTTCAAAAATTGGTATGGACCCTGCCGAAATCCGCCAGCGCAATCTCTTGCAGCCGCCATGCGTCACAGTCAACGGCTTACGCGTGCAAAGCTACGGGCTGCCCGAATGCATCGAGAAAACCGTCGAGCGTTCGAGGTGGAAGCAGCGCAAAGGCAAGCTGCCCAAGGGACGGGGCCTCGGCATCGCCTGCAGCCATTACGTCAGCGGCGCGGCAAATTCGATCATTCGCTCCGACATGCCGCATTCCACGGTGAACATCAAAATTGATCGCGACGGCGGAGTTGTGGTCTACACGGGCGCTTCGGAAATCGGCCAGGGATCGGACACCATGACGGCGCAGGTCGCCGCCGAGACGCTGGGCTGCACTCTCTCTCGCGTGCGCGTGATCGCCGCCGACACCGATCTCACTCCCATCGACATCGGCTCTTATTCCAGCCGCGTAACCTTCATGGCCGGCAACGCCACGCTGCGCGCCGCCACCGAAGTCAAAAAACTGATCGCCGCCGCTGCCGCGAAGAAAATGAACTGCGCTCCAGAAGACTTGGTTTTCCGGGAAGATACTGTAGTTAGAAAAAATGGCCATGTGGGGTTGGCCGCCGTCGGCCGTCCCGAGCAAAGCGAGGCAGCCACCGTCTCCGGCCGGGTCGAAGGCCAGATCCTTCGCGGCTCTCTGCAGCAGAAGCGCAAAGACGAAGGCCCAAAAGAGTCGCTCACGTTCGAAGAGGCCGTGGTCGCCGCGATCGATTTCCACGGCGCCCTCACCGGCACCGGTTCGTACGCGCCTCCGCCCGAAGCTCGCGGCGGCAAACACAAGGGCGCAGGCGTGGGCCCGTCCCCCGCTTACTCCTACTCAGCCCAAGTCGCCGAGGTCAGCGTCGACGAAGATACCGGCGAAGTTACGGTGCACAAAGTGTGGGCGGCGCACGATTGCGGCCGTGCGCTTAATCCCGTATCCGTCGAAGGGCAAATTATCGGATCTGTCTGGATGGGCATGGGCCAGGCTCTCACCGAAGAGATGGTCTGGAAAGACGGCATGCTCATGAACCCCGGCCTGCTCGAATACCGCAGCCCGTCGTCGATCGAGTCTCCCGAGGTCGAACCTATTATTGTCGAGAGCATCGATCCAGAAGGCCCGTTCGGCGCCAAAGAATGCAGCGAAGGATCCCTGGCCGCGACCATCCCGGCAATTGCCAACGCAATCTACGACGCAGTCGGTGTGCGTCTCCACGAATCGCCATTTACGCCCGAACGCGTGTTGGCCGCGCTACGCGCCAAGAAGAACTCAAAAGCGCTGAACCTGACCGAAGGCATCGACCCGACCTCACCAACCCGGTTTCGCGAGCACGGTGGATCTCTGTGTTTCAAGGGCAAAGGTCCGGAGCGTCATACTCTCGATCCCGCACGTAGCGAAATGCCTGCCGGAGGTGCCGATTGAGCCTGCCACAATTCAAACTCCTGCGGCCGCGCGCGGTCGAAGAGGCGGTAGTGCTCCTCGCTGAACACAAGAGCAATATCCGCGTGCTCGCCGGCGGTACAGACTTGATCCCGTCCATGCGCCAGAAACTATTCGAGCCGGAATATGTGCTCGACCTGCGCGGGATCTCGGCCATGCGCGGAATCAAGTCAGGCACCGAAGCCGGAGTGGAAATCGGAGCCCTCACATCCCTTCGTACAATTGAGCGCTCCGACTACTTGCGCCAGCACTATCCTGTGCTGACCGAAGCGGCAGCCACCGTGGCCTCGCCCGTATTGCGCAACATGGGCACCATCGGCGGCAATATCTGCCTCGACACACGCTGCCTCTGGTACAACCAGTCGCTCACCTGGCGCAAAGGCTGCGGCTTCTGCATCAAGAAAGACGGCGACCTGTGCCACGTCGCTCCCGGCGGAACGAAATGCTGGGCGGCGTTTTCCGGCGACACGCCTCCCGCCTTGCTCTGCTTGCACACCGAAATTGAAATCGCCAGTGCGAGCGGAACCCGCCGCATTCCGCTCCACGACTTCTACACCGGCCTCGGTGACACTTACCGTCGGCTGCAGCCGAACGAACTGGTCACGCGCGTCTTCTTGCCTGCCTCCTCCGCCGATTATCGCGGCGTCTATCGCAAGCTGCGAGTTCGCGGATCGATTGATTATCCCCTGGCCGGCATCGCCGTCGTAATGAAGCGATCCAACGGCCACGTTGCCGACGCACGCATCGGCATTACCGCTGTCAACCCCGCGCCGCTGCTGGTCGAAGGAGCAACCGCTCTTCTCGCCGGAAAACTGATGGACGATTCTCTCGCTGAAGCCGCGGGCGACCTCGCCGCAAAAATGGCCAAGCCCCTGACCACCTCGGCTCTCACTCCCGAATACCGCCGCGAAATGATCCGCGTCTTCACCAAGAGGGCTATTCTTGCCGCCGCAGCCAATTAAGCTGTCTGTTATCCTGCTTTCGCACTGGATCACTGACCACTAATCACTGATCACTTGCCCTGATGATCACCGACTGCCACATTCACATCCAGCCCATGGAGATGTTCAAGCCCGAGGCGCTGGAGCTGATGAAGAAGAAGCGCCCGAATTTCGACCAGATCGCCGAATTCTGCCGCTCGCCGAAAGCATTTCTTAAGTACATGGACGCTAGCGGCATTGATCGCGCCATGCTGATCAACTATGTGGCTCCGGAAGTCATTGGCTTTACCAGCGGCGTGAATCAATTTGTCGCCGACTACGTAAAAGAAGATCCCAAACGCCTGCTCTCGTGTGGCAGCCTGCATCCCCGCCACACCACCAACGTCTTAGCCGATGTCGAGCAGATTCTGCGGCTCGGCCTCCAGATGATCAAGATTCACCCCCCGCACCAGTTGCTTTTCCCCAACGATTATCTGAGCGGCGCGAAGGAGTTGGAGATCATCTACCGCGCGGCCGAAGCCAACGGCGTGCCGGTTATGTTTCACACGGGGACTTCGATTTTTCCGGGCGCCCGTAACAAATTTGGCGATCCCATCTACGTCGATGATGTCGCCGTCGATTTCCCCAAGCTGAAGATCCTGCTGGCCCACGGCGGCCGGCCGCTGTGGATGCAGACAGCATTCTTTCTGGTGCGCCGGCATCCCAACGTATATCTGGACATCAGCGGCATCCCACCCAAGACCCTGCTGAAGTATTTCCCGCGCCTGGAAGAGATCGCGCACAAGACTCTGTTCGGCACCGATTGGCCTGGCCCAGGCGTCCCCGACATCAAGAAGAATCTTGAAGATTTCCGCGCGCTCCCGCTGAGCGAATCCTTGCAACAGCAGATCCTGAGCAAGACCGCGCTGACAATCTGGCCGGCTTGACTTCGAACAACTTGACGTCAAGCAATAAGAAAGGCCCGCCATTTGCCGGCGGGCCGCTAACGTTTCAAATCAGTTTACTTTCCAGTCTTCGCCGCTTCCGCCTTTGTTCCCAGCAATTCGTCGGCCAAAGCGGTTGCGCCATAAATCTTGCGTAGCGATTCCTGAATGCCGCGCGAATCGACAGAAACCGCCCGACCCTGTAAATCGCTGTATGCGAAATTCCAGGGCAAGGACTGGATGTTCCCGTCGAAAATGATTCCCACGACTTCGCCCTTGGTATTCACCGTGGGCGATCCGGAATTGCCTCCGATGATGTCGGCCGTGGAAACGAAATTCAGTGGCGTCTTCAAGTCCAGCTTTGGTTTTGCCTTCATCCAGCTTTCGGGGAGGTTGTAAGGAGGCTTTTCCCCGTGCGCCGCGGCATGCTCGTACGCACCGCCCATCGTGGTGTAGTAAGGAATCGCCCGGCTGTCCTCG
>Ga0209166_10001917_pt1 | contig 16517 bp, 24 predicted proteins | sample Coa_R1_3_FD_187151 | JGI IMG/M metagenome (GOLD analysis project Ga0209166, IMG submission 187151) | Surface soil microbial communities from Centralia Pennsylvania, which are recovering from an underground coalmine fire - Coalmine... | ecosystem: Environmental > Terrestrial > Soil >... | reverse complement strand
TGCGGCGCCGGAATCGCGGTCGGCGTGCTCACATGGGAAGGCCGCTCCTGCGGCGCGTGGCGTTCGAGATCGTCGAGGTCGACCGGGCGATGGCGACGGCGGCGCAGTTCGTGCAGGCCGGAGTCGTGCTCGCTGCCGTTGCGTTCGGGTTCTTCACCTCGATGAACCAGGCGCTCGTCGGAGCGATGGCCGGAGCCGGATTCGCACGCGGGCGCGAGACCGTGCATCTCGCAACGCTGTTCGCGATCCTCGAGGGCTGGGTGCTCGGGCCTGCGATGTCGATTGCGGCCGGCTACGTCTTCGGGCTCACCGTTCGTTGAGAAGTCGCCCGGAAAGCGGCACGGACGCGCCACGGTTCGCCGCCTAGCGTCCTGGTCATGGCAACGAGGGCGGCGACACCGTGGGGACCTGCGGATCTCGTGGAGGAGCTGACCGTTCAGCAGCAGGCGGGCACCAAGCGGTTCTCGTCGAAGGTGCAGCTGCTCGAGACGGCGAAGGGGGAGCGTCTCGTTCGCTTCTCCTACGCCGGCGCGGGCGGCGGCACGCGCGGGCCGGTGACCCTCAGGGAGCGGGACATTGGACGGCTGAAAGCCGCCCTCGCCAAGCACCCGGCGCTCGCGGAGACGCTCGGGTTCTAGATGAATAGTTCCACGGCCGAGGTGGCGGCCGGGAGGTAGGGGCCGGTAGCAGTCAGGTCGAAGTCGGCGGTGCCTATTCGCACCGTCGACCTGGGAGGGACACGATGCTCGCCGACCTCGACCTGTTGCTGATTGCTGTGTTCTGTACGGCTGACGATCTCCTGCCGGAGCCGGCGAAGAACGCCAGGCGGATCCTGACCGACGCGGAGGTCGTCACGCTGGCTGTCGCGCAGGCGATCATGGGGATCAGCTCTGACGGCAGGTTCATTCGGACCGCTCGCAAGCAGCTCGCGCATCTGTTCCCGGTGTTGCCGAACCGGCCCGGCTATCTGAAGCGCCGGCAGGGGCTGAGCGACACGATCGAGTGGCTGATCACGGTGTTCGCGAGCGACAGCCCCGGCTTCCACGACGACCTGGTGCTGGTCGATTCGACCCCGGTCGAGTGCGCCCGCAGCGTCGAGACGACCCGGCGCAGCCAACTCGGCGACGCCGCCGACTACGGCTACTGCGCAAGCCACAGCCGCTACTTCTGGGGTTTCCGCCTCCACGGCCTCTTCGCCTTGGACGGCACGCCACGCGCGCTGCTGCTCACCTCGCCCAAGACCCCCGAACGCGACGTCTGCCTGACCCTGCTTCAACGCTGCCAACGATCCGGCCACCTGTGCGTAATCGGCGACAAAGGCTACGCCGGCCGCGAGTTCGAGACCGCCGCCCTCGAACTCGACGCCACGATCATCCGGCCGCGCCGCAGAGACGAGCCCTTCGACCGGCCACACCTCGCGCCGATCCGTCAGCGCATCGAATCGATCTTCCAGACCTGCAAAGACCTGCTCACCCTCGAACGACACGGCGCCCGCACCCTCCACGGCCTCGCAACCCGCATCAAAATGCGCTTCCTCGCGCTCGCCGCCGCGATCGCGCTCAACCACCGTCTCGGCCGACCGCCCCGCGCCCTCGCCGACTACACCGCCTGAACCCATGGAACTACTCATCTAGTGGTCACTCCGGCAAGTAGCAGCACCCTTTGTCCGGCTGCAAAGCGTCGGACGTACCGGAGCAACCACTAGATCGCGGCGAGGACCCGGTCCCGGGCCGCGTCGACGACGGATGCGAGAAGGAGCGCGCCATCGTCGGAGCCGAGTAGCGGATCGACCGCGTGCTCGGGATGCGGCATGAGCCCCATCACGTTTCCGGCCTCGTTGCACACGCCGGCGATGTCGTCGACCGAGCCGTTCGGGTTGTCGGTGTAGCGAAGGACGACCTGGGCGGGATCGAGGTCCGGCGGCGGGAGATAGCGGCCGTCGCCGTGCTTGACCGGGAGGACGAGTCGCTGTCCTTCGGTGCACCGCTTCGTGAATGGCAGATCCGCGCGCTCGACCGTCACGCCCACGTCCCGGCAGACGAACCGGAGCGACTCGTTCCGCAAGAGCGCTCCAGGCAGGAGCCCCGCTTCGCAGAGGATCTGGAAGCCGTTGCAGATCCCGAGCACGAGCCCCCCGGCGTGGGCGAACACGACCGCGGCGGCCGTCGCCGGCGAGAACTGTGCGATCGCGCCGCAGCGGAGGTAGTCGCCGTACGAGAACCCGCCCGGCAGGATCACCGCGTCGAGGTCGGGCAGATCCGGCTCTTCGTGCCAGACCGGGACGGCCTCGGCGTCGAGCGCCGAGAGTGCCCAGAGTGCGTCCCGGTCGTCCTGCGAGCCCGGATACGTGACGACGCCGACGCGCGGCTGGGGACTAGCCAACGATCTCCACCTCGTACGACTCGATCAGCGGGTTGGCGAGGAGCTGCTCGCACATCTCCTCGACTCGCGCCTTGGCGGCGTCGGCGTCGTCGGCCTCGACCTCGAGGTCGATCACCTTGCCGACGCGCGCGTCCTGCACCTCGAAGCCGAGGTGGCCGAGCGCCGAGCAGACCGCCTCCCCCTGCGGATCGAGGATCCCGGGCTTCGGCCGGACGAGAACGGTCGCCCTGCGAATCGCGGCTCTCATGCCGGAGCCCCCGACGAATCCGCAGCAGTCGGTGGGCTGGTCATCCGAGCACCACGCTCGGGTCGTCGAGATACGCCGGGAACGGGATCGTCGTCAGCCGCTCGAACGCCTCGTGGTATTTCGCGCGCGTGACCTGCACGACGTCGTCGGGCAGCTCGGGGCCCGGATCGGTCTTGTCCCAGCCGGTCGTCTCGCAGTAGTCGCGGACGAACTGCTTGTCGAAGCTGTCCTGGGTCCGGCCGGGCTCGTAGTCCTCGCCGGGCCAGAAGCGCGAGGAGTCGGGCGTCAGCGCCTCGTCGCCGAGGACGAGGTTGCCCTCGGGGTCGATCCCGAGCTCGAACTTCGTGTCGGCGATGATGAGGCCCGCGCGCAGCGCGTGGTCGGCCGCCGTCTTGTAGAGCCGCAGCGAGACCTCCTCGACCTCGCGGAGCCGCTCCTCGCCGACGAGCTCCGCAGCCTGCTCGCGCGTGATGTTCTCGTCGTGCCCTTCCTGCGCCTTCGTCGCGGGCGTGAAGATCGGCTGTGGGAGCTTGTCCGACTCCCGCAGTCCCTCCGGCAGCCGGTGCCCGCAGACCTCGCCGCTCGCGCGGTAGTCCTTCCAGCCCGATCCGGCGAGATAGCCGCGCACGACGCACTCGATCGGAAGCATCTCGAGGCGGCGGCACTCCATCGAGCGGCCGTCGTCGCGGATGGCGAGCATGTGGTTCGGGACGATCGGCGCGAGGACGGTGAACCAGTAGCCGGAGAGCCCGGTCAGGACCCGTCCCTTGTCCGGAATCTCGGTCGGCAGGACGACGTCGAACGTCGAGATGCGGTCGGACGCGACGAGCAGGAGCCTGTCGTCGTCGACGGCGTAGATCTCGCGCACCTTTCCGGATGCGATGTGGGTGGCTTCAGGCATGGAGCGGCTCCTCCTTGAGTGCTTCGAGACGGGCGAACACGGTGTCGATGTGGCGCGTGTACACGCCGAGGTCGAAGGTGATGGCGAGGTCGACACGCGAGGCGATCTCGTTGTCGGCGCGGCAGAGCTCGCGGAAGTCGAGCTCCTCCTCCCAGGCCCGCATCGCCGCGCGCTGCACGAGGCGGTAGGCGTCGTTGCGCGCGAGTCCGGACTCGACGAGCCCCGTCAGGACGCGCTGGCTGAAGAAGAGGAAGTGGCTGCCCTCGAGATTGCGGCGCATTCGCTCCGGATAGACGACGAGGCCGTCGACGATCCAGACGAAGCGGTCGAGCATGTAGTCGAGAGCGAGGAAGGCGTCGGGAATCGCGACCCGCTCGGCGGACGAGTGGGAGATGTCGCGCTCGTGCCAGACGGCGACGTTCTCCAAGCCGACGAGGGCGGCAGCACGCACGACGCGGGCGAGGCCGCAGATGCGTTCGGCCACCTTGGGGTTGCGCTTGTGCGGCATCGCCGACGAGCCCTTCATCCCCGTCGCGAACGGCTCCTCGACCTCCCGCACCTCGGTGCGGGCCAGATGGCGGATCTCGAGGGCGAACCGCTCGAGCGAGGTCGCGCAGAGCGCCAGTGCGTTCAGCAGCTCGGCGTGCCGATCGCGCGAGACGATCTGGGTCGACAGGGGATCGCGCTCGAGACCGAGACGCTCGCAGGCGATCCGCTCGACCTCCGGATCGACGACCACGTACGTACCGACCGGCCCCGAGAGCTGACCGACCCGGTTCTGTTCGAGTGCCCGGGAAAGCCGGCCCCGGGCACGGTCGAGCTCGAACGCCCAGCCGGCGAGCTTCCAGCCGAACGTGACCGGCTCGGCGTGGATGCCGTGCGAGCGGCCGATACAGAGCGTCGCCCGGTGTTCGTCGGCGCGTCGGACAACCGCCGCGAGCGCACGGTCGATCCCCTCGGCGATCAAGGCGCCCGCATCGCGGATCTGGAGCGCGAGGCCGGTGTCGACCACGTCTGAGGACGTGAGCCCGTAGTGGACGAACCGTCCCTCCGACCCGAGTTGCTCGGCGACCGCGTCGACGAAGGCGGCCGTGTCGTGGTCGGTGACGCGCTCGATCTCCGCAACGCGCTCGGGCGTCGGCACGCGCACCCGCGCGCGAATCGTCTCGACCGCCTCGGCCGGAATCGTCCCCACCTCGGCGAAGCCCTCGAGCGCGGCGACCTCGACCTCGAGCCACGTGGCGAGCTTCCCCTCGTCCGACCAGATCCTGGCCATGGCCGGACGGGAGTAACGGGCGATCACGGCATCAGTCTAGAGCGCGCGTCCGTCGGCGTTCGGGGCGTGTGAGCGCGGCCGGCGACTGCGGGCAGACCTCACTACGCCGGCGCCGCGCTCGCTCTCGGTCATCCCTCCAGGGCACGGCTACGGGACGATTCTCTTCTCGAATCGCTTCGTCCTCAATCACAGGATCACGGTCGCGATGCTCGGGTACGCGGCGGGACGAGGATCGTGGGCTAGGAGCTCAGGCGCCGAGGATCCGCAGCGCGAGCGCGGCGGCGTTCTTGGCGTTGTCGACGCCGACCGCGGCGACCGGCACGCCCGGCGGCATCTGCGCGATCGCGAGCAGCGCGTCGAGCCCGTCGAGGACGCTGAGGCTCGAGCGAAGCGGGACGCCGATCACGGGGAGGTCGGTGTGCGCAGCGACGGCTCCGGGCAGCGCGGCGGACAGGCCGGCGCCGCAGATGAGCACGCGGATCCCGCGGTCGCGAGCGCTCCGGGCGTACTCCGCGACGGCGTCCGGCGTGCGGTGCGCCGAACGCACCTCGAACTCGTAGCCGACGCCGGCCTCGTCGAGCAGCGCAGTCGCGCCCTGCATACGCTCGCGGTCCGACTCGGAGCCGACGAGGATCCCGACCCGCGGTTCGTCAGTCACGAGCGATGTCCGTCCGGAACTGCATGCCGGCGAAATCTATGCGGGCCGCCGCCTCGTAGGCCGCAGTTCGCGCCTCCTCGACCGTCGCACCCGTGCCGACGACGTTGAGGATGCGGCCGCCGTTCGTCACGAGCTGCCCGCCGCGCTGCGCAGTTCCCGCGTGGAAGACGAGCGCGCCGGCCGCCTCGGCGTCCTCGATCCCCTCGATCGGCGTGCCCCGGTCGCTGCGCTCCGGATACCCGTCGCCCGCGATCACGACGGTTACCGCGGCGCGGTCCACCGCAATCCGCGGCGGCTGCGAGAGGTCGCCTGCGAGCAGCGGAACGAGGTCGCTCTCGAGCCGCGGGAGGAGCGACTGGGTCTCGGGGTCGCCGAAGCGGCAGTTGAACTCGATCACGCGCAGGCCGTCCTCCGTCCACATCAGGCCCGCATAGAGGAGTCCCTGGAACGGCGTCCCGCGTTCAGCGAGCTCGCGGAGGACCGGCAGATGCACCGCCTCCAGGATCTCGTCCGCCTCGTCGTCGGCCACGTCCGGCAGAGGCGAGAACGAGCCCATCCCGCCCGTGTTCGCCCCCTCGTCGCCGTTGCCGATTCGCTTGTAGTCACGCGCGGGAGGAAAGCCGACGGCGGTCTCGGCGGCGCAGACGGCGAACACCGAGAGCTCGGGCCCTTCGAGCAGCTCCTCGGCGTGAAACGGGCCGCCGAGCTGCCCGGCGGCGTGCAGCGCCTCTCCGAGCTCCTCCTGCGTTCGGCAGACCCACACGCCCTTCCCCCCCGCGAGGCCGTCGAGCTTGACGACACACGGCGGCTCGGCGACCGCAAGCGTCCTCGCGCTCGGCACGCCCGCCGCCTCCATCACGTCCTTCGCGAACGACTTCGAGCCCTCGATCTGGGCGGCCGCAGCGCTCGGCCCGAAGACGGCGACCCCCCGATGGCGCAGCTCGTCGGCGAGACCTGCGACGAGCGGAGCCTCCGGCCCGACCACCACGAGGTCGACCCGAAGCTCGAGGGCGAGCGAGACGAGCGCGGCCGAGTCGTCGGCGCGTACCGGGTGACAGTGGGCGAGCGCCGCGATCCCCGGGTTGCCGGGCGCCGCGTGGACCTCGGGGAGGCTCGCGCTGCGGCACAGCGACCAGGCGAGCGCGTGCTCGCGGCCTCCCGACCCGACGACGAGCACTCTCACCCGGCGATCGTAAGCGACGCGCGCTTTGCAAGCACCGCGCCCGCGCAAGACCCGGCCGTGGGGCGAACCGGGACATGTCGCTGCGGCGATCGACGGCTTCCGGGGACGTCTTCGAGCGCGTCTCCGCCACCCGCACGGCCGCCGGCTCGGACCAGACCCGACGGCGCGGTTTACGCTGGCGCCGATGAACGCGCCTCCCTACTCGGCCGCCGCCAGAGACGTCCTCCGGCTGCCGGTCGGCGCGATCGAGCGCGATCAGGTTGCAGTCGAGGAGCCGCTCGAGATCCGGATCGGCGGACAGCCGGTCGCGGTCACGATGCGGACGCCCGGCCACGACGAGGAGCTCGCGCTCGGCTTCTGTCTCTCCGAGGGGCTGGAGCCGCGCGAGGCGCGGCTGCCCGACGATCTCGCCGCGAACACCGTCGACGTCGACGCACCCGGCTTCGATCCGGGCCGGCTGCAGCGCAGCTTCTACACCTCGTCCTCGTGCGGCGTCTGCGGCAAGGGAGCTCTCGAGGCGGTGTCCGTCGAGGCGCCGCGCGTCGAGGCGGATCTGCGGCTGCCGCTCCGGCTCGTCGAGTCGCTGCCCGACCGGCTGCGAGAGGCGCAGGCCGCGTTCGCGGTCACGGGTGGCCTCCACGCGACCGGGCTCTTCTCCGTTGCGGGCGAGCCGCTCTGCGTCCGCGAGGACGTCGGACGGCATAACGCGATGGACAAGGTCGTCGGGTGGGCTTTCCGGCAAGGGCTGCTCCCGCTTTCCGAGCACGTGGTCTGCGTGAGCGGCCGCCTCTCGTTCGAGCTCGTCCAGAAGGCGGCCGTCGCCGGGTGCCCGGTGCTCGTCGCGGTCGGCGCGCCGTCGAGTCTCGCGGTCGACCTCGCCGCCGACCGCGGCGTCACGCTCTGCGGCTTCGTCCGGGGCGCTTCCGTCAACGTCTACACCGAGCCGTGGCGGATCGAGCCCTGACCGGGATCCTGCTCGTCGGCGGTGCGAGCAGCCGCTTCGGGTCGCCGAAGGAGCTCGCCGAGGTCGAAGGAGAGACGCTCCGCGACCGCGCCTGGCGGCTGCTCGGGGACGCGTGCGACGAGCGGTTCGCGGTGGGTCGTGGCGGCCTTGCCGACCCGGGCACGGGGCCCGTTGCCGCGATAGCCGCCGGATTGCGGGCGGCGTCACACGACGTCGCGGTCGTCGTTCCGGTCGACATGCCGCTGCTCACCGTCGCGGCGCTGCACGCGCTCGCCGACGCGTGCCACGACGCAGCCGTCGCCCTGGCGGGGCCGCTCCCGTGCGCGGTTGCGCGACGCGCACTGCCGGCATTCGAGACGGGCGAGCTACGGCTGCGCACGGTGCTCGCGGGCCTCGACACGGCGCGCGTCGAGCTCGACCCGGCGCTGCTCGCGAACGTCAACACTCCGGCCGATCTGGCAAGAATCCCGGGGTGAGCGAGCTGTTCGAGGTCGGTGGCGAGGCCTATGACGACTTCATGGGCCGGTACTCGAGGCGCCTGGCCCCGCTCTTCGCCGACTTCGCCGGCGTTGGCGCCGGCCAGCGCGTCCTCGACGTCGGCGCCGGAACGGGGGCGCTGACGGCGGACCTGCTCGGCCGTGGCGCAGAGGTCGTCGCCGCCGATCCCTCCGCCTCCTTCGCGGCCGTCCTGCGCGAGCGCTTCCCGCAGATCGACGTGCACGAGACCGCCGCGGAGGCGCTTCCCTTCGGCGACGGCTCCTTCGACGTCGCGCTCGCCCAGCTCGTCGTCGCCTTCATGTCCGACGCGCCGAGAGCGATCGCCGAGATGGCGCGCGTTGCCGGGCGCGTCGCGGTCGCGATGTGGGGCGTCGCGGAAGTCGAGATGTTCGCGGCGATCGACCGGACGGCGGAGGCGATCGGCGCGGCGCGGGGAGGAGAGCCGCGGCTGTACCGGACGCCGGGGGAGCTGCACGACCTGCTCGCTCCCCATGGCGACGTCGAGACGGCCGAGCTCGACGTCACCGCCGGCTACGGCGGGTACGAGGAGTTCTGGAGCACGCTTGCGCGCCGCGTCGGCCCGGCCGGGCAGTGGCTGATGTCGCTCGACGACGAAGGACGCGAGCGCGCGCGCGAGGAGCTCTTCCGCCAGCTCGGCAGCCCGTCGGGCCCGTTCGAGCTCGAGGCGCGCGCGTTCGCGGCGGCGGTATAGGGGCTACGCCCTCGTGAGGACGGAGGTCCGCTCGGCGCCGGTGCCGACGAGGGTGACCTCGACGTCGAGCTCGCGCTCCACGAAGTCGAGGTAGCCGCGCGCCGCATCCGGCAGCTCCGCGACGGACGAACAGTCGTCGAGCGGCTCGTTCCAGCCGTCGAGCACCTCGTACACCGGCTCCGCCGCGTGGAAGTCGCTCTGGTGCGCCGGGAAGTCGCGGGTCTCGTTTCCGTCGGGCGTCCGGTAGCGGACGCAGACCGGAAGCTCCGAAAAGTGGGAGAGGACGTCGAGCTTCGTCAGCGCGAGCTGGTCGATCCCGTTCACGCGGACTGCGTAGCGGAGCGCGACGAGGTCGAGCCAGCCGCAACGGCGTTCCCGCCCGGTCACGGTCCCGTACTCCCCGCCGAGCTCCCGCATGCGCGCCTGCTCGTCGCCCTCGATCCCCGAAGGGAACGGTCCCTCGCCCACGCGGGTGACGTACGCCTTCGTGACGCCGACGACCCGGTCGAGCCGCTGTGGCCCGATCCCGACGCCCGTCGCCGCGCTCGCCGCGACCGGGTTGGAGGACGTGACGAACGGATACGTACCGTGGTCCAGGTCGAGGAGCGTCGCCTGCGCGCCCTCGAACAGCACGTCTTTTCCGGCTCGCAGGGCTCGGTCGACGTAGAGGGAGGTGTCGGCGACGTACGGGCGGAGGCGCTGCGCGTAGCCCTCGTACTGCGCTGCGACGGTCTCGAGGTCGAACGGGTCCGCCTCGTAGACCCGCTCGAGCCACAGGTTCTTCTCGGCGAGCGCGACCTCGATCTTCTGGCGGAGGATCTTCGGGTCGAGGATGTCCTGGACGCGGATGCCGAGCCGCATCGCCTTGTCGGCGTAGCACGGGCCGATGCCGCGCTTCGTCGTGCCGATCGCGAGATTGCCGAGGCGCCGCTCGCTCGCCTGGTCGATCGCGACGTGCCACGGCATGATCAGGTGCGCGTTGCCGGAGAGATAGACCTCGTCGGTGGAGTGGCCGCGCCGCTCGAACTCGTCGAGCTCGGCGATCAGCACCTCGGGATCGACGACGCAGCCGTTGCCGATCACGCACGGCTTGCCGCGGACGATCCCGCTCGGAAGTGCCCGGATCTTGTACGTCTCGTCGCCGACAACGATGGTGTGGCCGGCGTTCGGGCCGCCCTGGTAGCGGCACACGAGGTCGGAGTCCTGGGCGAGCAGGTCGACGATCTTGCCCTTGCCCTCGTCGCCCCACTGCGCGCCGACGATCACGGTCGCTGGCACGTCGGAGACGATAGCTCGCGAGACCTTCGGTCTCGCTCGCCGTGGGAACGAACCGCGCAGACGGGACATCCGGGCCAAAGCACGGCGCGCGTTCGAGACCGCGCTCTCGAACGCGCGCCGTTCCGTCTCCCTGCGAGCGAGGTGTCGCTCGCGTGACTCAGCTCGCGAGCGAGACCGCGAGGTCTCGCTCGCGATAATCGCGGCGGGCATCGACGTGCACGTCGCGCGCGAGGCGGCGGAGGCGGCTCGCGGTGGGCCCGCCGACGCGGCCGGCGAGCTCGCGCCACTCGTGGTTCGTCGTCACGATCACGAGCCGCCGCTGCTGCTCGCGCTGGTTGACGAGGTTGTAGATGCGGTCGCGCGCCCAGCTCGACCAGTCCTCCGCGCCGAGGTCGTCGAGGACGACGAGGGGGTAGCCGCTCGGGTTCGGCGGAGGCTCGCCGTCGCCGTAGCTCTCGCGCAGCGCATTCAGCCAAGCGGGGACGTTGAGGAAGAGCGCCGTCGGCCTGGGCTCGCGGTCGCTCCAGATCACCTCGCGGAGGATCGCCACCGCCAGGTGCGTCTTGCCCGCGCCCGGGTTGCCGCGGAGGAGAAGGCCCTGGCGCAGGTCGGTTCCCGCACGGAACTCCTTCGTCCACTGCCGGCAGACCGCGATCGCATTGCGCGTATCGGGCACCGGCTCGAAGTTCTCGAAGGTGCAGTCGTCGTACGCCGGCGGCACGCGCACCCGTCCCCAGCGCTCGTCCGCCCGGCGCTGCTCGTCGACGACCTGCTCCGTCGCCCGGCACAGCCGGCAGTAGCGTTCGGCCGGAAACGTCTGGCCGAGCAGGACGATCTGCTCGGTCTCGAACTCACGACCGCAGCCGAGGCAGTTCGCTGTGAGGCTAGTGGACAAGGCTGGCGAACTTCGCGTACTTGCTGATGAAGGCGACGTTGAAGGCGTCGGTCGGGCCGTTGCGGTGCTTCGCGACGATCACCTCGGCGACACCCTTCTTCGTGTCGTCGGCGTCGTCACGTTCGTAGTACTCCTCCCGGTAGAGGAACATCACGAGGTCGGCGTCCTGCTCGATCGATCCCGACTCGCGCAGGTCGGACAGCATCGGGCGCTTGTCGTGGCGCTGCTCCGGCGAGCGGTTGAGCTGGGAAAGGGCGATCACGGGGATGTCGAGGTCCTTCGCGATCTCCTTGAGGCCTCGGGAGATCGACGACACCTCCTGCAGACGGCTCTCCTCGCTGCGGCCGGTCGTCATCAGCTGGAGATAGTCGACGACGACGAGGCCGAGGTTCGGCTCGCGGCGCTTCAGCGTCTGCGCGCGGGCACGCAGTTCGAGCAGGCTGAGCGCCGGGGTGTCGTCGACGTAGAGCGGCGCCGACTCGAGCTTGCTGCACGCCTCGGTGAGGCGAGGCCAGTCGTCCTTCGAGAGCTTGCCGGTGCGGATGTGATGGGCGTCGACCCTGCCGCGCGAGCAGATCAGGCGCTGGGCCACTTCCTGCCGCGACATCTCGAGACTGAAGAAGGCGCACGGCGTCTGCACGTCGACGGCGACATGGTTCGCGATCTCGAGGGCGAAGGCGCTCTTCCCCATCGACGGGCGCGCGGCGATGATCACGAGGTTCGCGGGCTGGAAGCCGGCGGTGATCTTGTCGAGATCCTTGAAACCGCTCGAAAGGCCGGTGACGTCGGCGCCCGACTCGTAGAGGTGGCTGATCCGCTGGAACGTCTCGACGAGCGTGTCCTTGAAGAGGATGAGCTCGCCCTGCGCGCGGCGCTCGCCGAGCTCGAACACGAGCTGCTCGGCCCGTCCGACGAGCTCCGCCGGCTCGCCCTCGCGCTCCCAGCCGAGCTGCGCGATCTCGCCCCCGGCGCGGATCAGGCCGCGCAGCGTCGCGTTCTCGCGGACGATCTCGGCGTAGTGCCGCGCGTTGGCGGTGGCCGGGACGAGGCGCGCCAGCTCGTACAGCCGGACGCGGCCGCCGATCGCTTCGAGCTCGCCGCGCTGCTCGAGCTCGTTCGTCAGGGTGATCGCGTCGACGGGCTCGTTCTTGCCGTACAGCTGGAGCGCCGCACGGTAGATCTTCGCGTGCGACTCGCGGTAGAAATCGCCGGCATCGAGGATCTCGCTGACGGCTGCGATTGCGCCCGGCGCGATCATCATCGCACCGAGGACCGACTCCTCGGCTTCGAGGTTCTGCGGCGGAACGGTGCCGGTGGCAGCCGCAGGCGTCGGGGCGGGGGCGAGCGTCATCCGCCGCGATTCCAGCACGCGTGGAGGCTCCTCGCCAGAGGTGGAAAGGTCCGTTGTGAACAGGTCATTTTCGGCCATTTGCAGGCGAAACAATCAGGATCGCAGGCGCATCGGACGGCGCGCCTGTGGACGGTGTGACCGCTCGGAGCGGCAACTTCGTGCGCAATCCACACCTCCGTGGACAGCGTGTTGACGCTCTACGATCGGCGCGTGGACGCCTGGCAGGAGCTCGACGAACCATGGCAGGCTTCGTTCGAGCTCGCCTGGGAGGCCTACCTCGCGGGGACGATTCCCGTCGGCTCGGTGGTCGCCGCGGCGGACGGGACGGTCGTCGCGCGTGGGCGCAACCGGATCTTCGATCCCCCCGGAGTCGGGCTAGCCGGGTCGCGCCTCGCGCACGCAGAGGTCGACGCGCTCTCCCAGCTTCCGGTGACCGCTCGCTATCGCGATCACGCCCTCTACTCGACCCTCGAGCCCTGCCTCCTCTGCACGGCGGCCACGCTGCTCGCGACGGTCGGCCGGATCGAATACGCGACCGAGGATCGCTTCGGCGGAGCCTGCAACGGGGCGATCGACACTGCCCATTGGCGGCGGAGCGCCCCCGAGATCGCGCGGCCGCTCGGCGGCTGGCCGGGACAACTGTCGGCCGCGCTGCAGAGCTCGTTCTGGCAGGCGCACCCGGAGCACCGGCGCGCAGCCGAGATCGTCGAGCTCTTCGGGGAGGAGGCGGGGCGAGCGGGCGCGCAGGTACTCGAGCTCGACGGCATCCCGCCCCGCCTGGACGAGGCGCTCCCGCTTCTGCTCGACTGCCTCTAGTCGCTACTCGTCGGCGAGCGCCGCGTCCGCGTCGGCGCGCCACTCGGGCTCGGACTCCGGCTCGGTCTCCGCGGCTTCCGGCTCGGCGCCGGCCTGCTCGGCCTCGGCGGCTTCGGTTGCCTCCGCCGCCTCCGCGGCGTCGACCTCGGCGAGGATCTCCTCGAGCTCGACCGACGGCTCGTGTGCCGCTTCGGGCTCCGCCTGCTCGGCGCGCTCGGCGGCCTCCAGCTCTGCGAGCTCCTCCTCGGACGGCAGCTCGCCGCCCTCGGGGACGACCTCGGTCTTCACCTCGACTCGCACGTCCTCGTAGAGCCCGATCGGAACCTCGTAGCGGCCGATGCGCTTGATCGGATCGGTTTCGATCTTGCGCCGGTCGACGCGGATCTTCTTCGAGCTCCACAGCTCGTCTGCGATGTCGGTCGGCGTGACGGAGCCGAAGAGGGAGCCGGTCGGGCCGGCCTTGACCTCGAACCGGAGCACCACCTTCGAGAGAGTGTCCGCGATCTCGCGGGCCTGGTCGGTGCTCTTCGCCTCGTGGCGCGAGCGGAGCGTGTCCCGCTTCTGCAGCTCGGCGACGCGTGCGGGCGTCGCCTCCTCGGCGAGCCGCCGGGGGAGGAGGTAGTTGCGGGCGTAGCCGCGGGCGACCGAGACGACGTCGCCGCGCAGGCCGACGTGCTCGACGTCCGAGAGGAGGATGACCTCCATCAGCGCTCGCCCCTGTCACCGCGGTCGCCGCGATCGCGGCGACCTCCGCCACGCTCCCTGTCCTCGGCGCCCTCGGCGACGTACGGCAGGAGCGCCATCTCGCGCGCCCGCTTCACCGCGGTCGCCACCTGCACCTGGTGCCGGCGGCACGCTCCCGTGATGCGGCGGCTGCGGATCTTCCCCTTCTCGGAGATGTAGCGGCGCAACTGGTTGACGTTCTTGTAGTCGATCTCCGCGATCTTCTCCTTGCAGAAGAAGCAGTTGCGGCGCTTGATCTGGCCGACAGGCCCGCCGGGCCGTCGCCGTTGCTGTTGCTGATTCTTCTCTCTCGCCATGCCTCTCCTAGAACGGGATGTCGTCGTCGGCCGCGGCCGGGAAGTCGGCGCTTTCGGACGCCGCGCCCGCGGGCACGAACTGGTTTCCGCCACTGGAGCCGTCGCCGTCACCGCGGCCGCCGAGGAACTGGACGCTGTCGGCGACGACCTCGACGGCCTCGCGCTTCGAGCCGTCCTGCGCCTGCCACTCGCGCCAGCGCAGCTTGCCGTCGATCCCGACCGGGCGTCCCTTGGACAGGTACTGCGCGCAGTTCTCGGCCTGGTTGCCGAAGACGGAGATGCTGAAGTAGTTGGGGGCGTCGATCCAGTTGCCCGCCTCGTCGCGCTTGCGGTCGTTGACGGCGACGCGCAGGCTGCAGACCGGCGTGCCGCCGGGCGTATGGCGCAGCTCGGGATCCCTCGTCAGGTTCCCGACCAGTACGACGCGGTTGATGTTGGCTGCCATCTCTCTACTCCTCCTCCTCCTCTTCCGGGTCTTCCGTGGCAGCGTACTCCGGCTCCGCCGGCTCCGAAACGGCCGTTTCGGACCCGGTCGCCTCGGACGTGATGGCTGGGACGGGCGTCGCGGCGTCGTCGCGCGGCGCGCTCGTCCGCGAGCCGGCGATGTGGCGCGTCGCCATGTGACGGAGCACCGCGTCCTCGATCTTGAGGACGCGAGAGACCTCGGCGAGCGTGTCCGCCTCCGCGTCGAAGACGACGAGGTGGTAGACGCCCTCCTCCTTGTGCGCGATCGGATAGGCGAGCCGCCGTCGACCCCACGCGTCGTGGCTTTGCCAGCTGCCCCCGTTGTTCTCGACGAGCTCGCGCGCACGGGCGACGATGTCGTCCTGGCGGGCCTCGGCCTGCTCGGGGTCCAGCAGCAGCAGAATCTCGTAAGTCGTCACGCCCCGATGTCCTCCCTTCCCATGGTCTCGATGTCGGCCCCGACTGCCTGCGACGCTCGGGACTCAAACGACGCGATGACGGGGCAGGAAGCGGCGGTCACTGTAGCATCGAGCCACTGATGCGCCGCCTGTTCGCCTGGATCGGAGGAGCCGTCGGCGGGATCGCCGCGTACCGCTTCGTGCGCCGGCAGGAGGCCACGCTCCAGACCTCGACCGAGCCCGCGGCGGCGTCGTCGGAACCGGACGGCCGTGCGGAGGAGCTGCGCGCAAAGCTGGCGGAGTCGCGCGGCGACACGGCCGAGCCTGCAGCGGAGGAGCCGACCTCGTCGCCGGAGCCGGAGTCGCCCGAGGAGCGCCGCCGGCACGTCCACGAGGAAGGCCGCGCCGCGCTCGACGAGATGCGCTCCGAGTGACCGACGACCGGATGACGTTCAAGCCGGGCCAGAGCTACGCCGTTCTGACGACCGGGCTGCTGCGCAGGCAGCACCGCGTCTTACCGGCCGGATCCGTGACGAGCGTCGACGGCAAGCACCTGCCGCTGCTGCCGCATCCCGAGGCGCCCGTGACCGACTCCCAGAGCTTCGACCAGATGCGGAACGCGTTCGAGCGCGCCTACACGGTGGCCACTAGCTCAGCTGCGTCTGCTCGGCGACCTCGCCGGCGGCGCCGGTCTTCTCGACGATGACGTAGCCGTCGTGGCGCTCCACGACTCGTTCGAGCTGCGGGTCCTCGTGACCCGGCCGGACGAAGAAGAGTCGCGGCTCGGCACGCACGCGGCGATAGCTCTCCGGATCGATCGCGACCTGCTCGGCGCAGCCGGCGTTGGCGCATTCGCAGACGTACACGGACCCGGTCGCAGTCGTGCCGTGGCGGTCCTCGAGCCGCGCGATGTTCTCGTTCACTTCGCGGAAGAGCGCCTCGTTGCGCGCTGCCCGCTGCTCCCAGAGAGACGACATGACGGCCGCGGCCAACGTTAGCCGTTACCAGACTCGGGGCAAAGTCGTTTATCCCGGACGACGATGGCTACTCGGGCTTTCGACATACGATCCGACAGGGGAGGGAGCCGGGCCATGGATGCCCGCAAGGCAAACGATCGCATCGCCGAGAAGGCGCAACGGCTCCACTTCGTCTCCCGCGTCCCCATGCTCTGCGAGTGCAGCACGCCTGCGTGCCGGGCGATCGTGATGGTCGGCCTGGACGAATTCCGCCGGATCCGCGCGGGGAACGGCGAGCTCCGGGCGCCCGGGCACGGCGTCGAGCGAGCGGACGTCGACGGCGACCGCCGGTCCGCGTAGCGGGTCGCGACCTCGGGTCGAGCAAGCGGCGGCTCGGGGAAATTCGACGGAGCGGCGCCGGAGTCGAACCGACCTAGCCGTGGGTTGCACGACCGTACGGGTTTTGAAGACCCGCTGGGCCACCGGGCCCGGCCGCT
>Ga0209166_10001916_pt1 | contig 16518 bp, 20 predicted proteins | sample Coa_R1_3_FD_187151 | JGI IMG/M metagenome (GOLD analysis project Ga0209166, IMG submission 187151) | Surface soil microbial communities from Centralia Pennsylvania, which are recovering from an underground coalmine fire - Coalmine... | ecosystem: Environmental > Terrestrial > Soil >... | reverse complement strand
CCGTTACCTACACTTACGACCAGTTGAACCGCTTGCTGCAGAAGTTGTACCCTGATAGCACAGCCGTGAATTACACGTACGATAACGACTCGCGCCTGACGCAGGTGAGTGACCCCACCGGCACGTACCAATTCACGTTTGACAACATGGGGCGGCTCACGGCGGCGACCACTCAATACACGTTCCTGACGGGACGAAACTTCACGACGAGCTATTCCTACGATGCGGCATCGAATCGTACGGGCTTCACCGATCCCGAGAACGGTTCGACGGCGTATGTCTACGACACGCTGAATCGTCTGCAAACGCTGACGCCGCCCACGGCGTTCAGTGGCAGCGGCAGCTTCGGCTTCAGCTACGATGCGCTGAGCCGCCGCACGCAGATGACGCGCCCGAACGGCATCACGACCAACTACAGCTACGACAATCTCTCCCGGCTGTTGAGCGTGCTGCACCAGAGCGGTGCGACCACTCTGGACGGAACCACCTACACGGTGGACAACGCCGGGAACCGCACGGCGAAGACAGACCAGTATGCGAACGTGACCTCGAACTACACGTATGACCCAATTTACGAGCTGACCCAGGTCACACAAGCCACGAACACGACCGAGAGCTACACCTACGATGCGGTCGGCAACCGGCTGAGTTCGCTCGGTGTTTCGCCTTACAGCGTCAACGTGTCGAACGAGCTGACTTCGACGCCGAGCACGACTTATACGTACGACAACAACGGGAACACGCAGACGAAGGTAGTTGGGTCGAATACCACGAGCTACGCTTGGGACTTCGAGAACCGTATGACCAGTGTGACTCTGCCAGGTACAGGTGGGACGGTCAGCTTCAAATACGATCCCTTCGGCAGAAGAATCTACAAATCGTCTTCCTCAGGGACTTCGATCTACGCCTACGACGGCGACAATCTCATCGAAGAAACGAATTCCTCTGGCGCAGTCGTTGCCCGTTATTCGCAGACCCAAAACATCGATGAACCTCTCGCTATGCTGCGCAGCTCGGCCACGAGCTACTACCACGCCGATGGCCTCGGCTCGGTCACCTCGCTCAGCAACTCTTCGGGTTCCATCGCCAATACCTATACTTACGACTCCTTTGGCAATCTGACTGCCTCGACAGGCTCGATGGTGAATCCATTCCGGTACACGGCCCGCGAGTCAGACACAGAAACCGGCCTGTATTACTACCGCGCCAGATACTACGATCCCTCCACTGGCAAGTTTATCTCGGAAGATCCCATTGGGTTCTCCGGCGACATCAACGTTTACCGCTTCTCATTTAATAGTCCAGTGAACTTGGACGATCCTTCCGGCTTGGCCCCTGGGCTTCCGGGGTTTTGTAGAAAGGATTATGAGGACTGCGCCAAAAAAGCGTTTGGGAGGACGCAAGGAAACGTTCCGGGAAGTGATCGGAGCATTCCAGGCTACGAGGCCGCTCTCGATGTATTCCAGGCCTCCCTTTTAGTGGGCGCGGATGCTCCAACCGTGGCTATAACCATGGCGTTTGAGTCAAACAGTAATCTGTATCCGGCGACCAATCTAAACTCCAACGGCTCGATTGATATCGGCCCCATGCAACTAAACACGGATACCGCTAACAACGGCGGCTTTCATCTCTTTCCTGGCTCGCTCACAGATGCTCAAGGGTATTTCCCGGCACCAAATGCGGCCTTTAACGGCGATCCTTTAGCAAACATAATGACCGGTGCCTTGTACTTGCGATCTCTCGGAAGCCATCCAGAAAGGTATGCCGCGCCCCTATATAGACCGTCGCGTAGCAAATCATTAAAGAAACTCGATGGTGCCTTCCGAAAGTTCTTTGATTGCTTGAAGTCTGCCAGCTTGCCACAATGACCAGGAGGAATATGCGATATTCCGGTTTGTGCGTCTTGCTCCTGGCGAGTTTATGCCTTCTGGTAGGTGGTGTCACGAGGACGGTTCCAGCGCCACAGGCACGACTGTCGGCACCGACTTATTACATCGCCGCGAGAGCTGCGTATGACGGACGTCCAGATGAACTTTATGTGGTTGGCGCTTCTAACCTACCTAACCGCGCTCGATTGCATCTGAACGTATATCGTTATATCGGAGAGGGCGGCAACGCGATAAACGAGGGAGCCTCTGTTGTTGTGGGCGAGGACGGCTTCTTCGAAGCGAACTTGCACCCAGCGAAAGGCAGCCAATTTCAGCACAATCTCGTTTGTGACATCGTCTTTGCGACGGTTACTGACCCTCCCCAGCCACGTTCGGTTCTCCAAGTCGTCGGGAACCACGGTGAACACCTGGGATTTCCGAAGAACCCTCAAGTGGAAGTCATGTCAGGAGAAAACTTCACGCTTATCGACCGAATTCACGTTCCTTAGTTCCGATCAGCCATAGCATGAGTGCTAGCATCCCTTCGGATTCGGGGGACAGATCAATCAGCAAAGCCAGGTTGCCACCACCACGCCGCAAATCATACGGTCTGACGGGCCTAGCCGCTGGCGTTAAAGTGGAGCGCGCGGTAAGCGCTGGAAGAGCGGAGCTTCGCACCGTGAGTAGGTATGACACGCCACCTTATAATCGGTGCCGCGGGGCGGCATTCTCGGTTAACGTCTTCGCGCAACGCAACTTACGAAGTTTCGTACGCTGTCGACATGCATGAGGGTTTGTTGTCAAAGATTGACAAACTTTGACAACGACGCTATTCTTGGAATCATCAAACTTCTGAGGTTTTCCTCATGCCCATGAACATTAGCCTTACTCCGCACCTTGAGGAGATGATCCGCGAGAAGATCGCCTCGGGTTCTTATAACTCAGCCAGCGAGGTTGTACGCGAGGCGCTTCGCCTCATGGAACAAGAAGATCAGATGCGATCTCTGAAACTGCAGAAACTCCGCCAAGACATCCAGGAAGGCTTGGACAGCGGACCTTCTGTCGTCTTCGACCCACGAGGAATCAAGCGCATCGCGCGCGAGAAAAAATCACAGAGGAGTGGGAAGTAAGTGTCCCAGCTCCGGATTAGCCCCCGGGCAAGCTCGGATCTAATCGAGATTTGGAGTTACATCGCTGATGACAGCGTGGCGAATGCGGACGCTTTTATCGACAAAATCTACGAGACGATTGAGTTGCTGGCCCGCCAGCCCGGCTCAGGGCGCCACCGAGAAGAATTGGCGCCGGAGATTCAGAGTTTTCCCGTTGGCCGGTACATTATTTTCTATCGAGTAGTCGCCAGCGCGATTGAAATTGTCCGTGTACTGCACGGAGCACGGGACATCGAGAATCTTTTCGAGGGCTAGGAGAGGTTTTTCAGTCCTTGGACGCCGAAGAATCCTAATTGGTCTTGTTCTGATCGATTTTCATGATGACGGAATGCGGTAACAACTCGATGACCAACTCTTCGAGCGCATCGTACTATCGCGCCAGATACTATGACCCGGCAGCAGGACGGTTTATCAGCGAAGATCCGATACGCTTCGCGGCCAGCATCAACTTCTACTCTTATGTCTGGAACGACCCGATCCTGAGGATTGATCCCAGGGGTTTAATTCATCAAGCACCTGATGGTCGACTGCACGATGATCCCGCCGGGGGCCTTGAAGTTCTATGTACAAAAGGCCGCAACATACAGCAGGACATCGGCATGCTACAGCAGTCAATTTTTGTGCGCTTTATGGAGATTGTGCGGGAGGGCGACAATGCGGACCTCGGCCACATCAACAGACTAATCTGGGAAGCGATTACACTGGCGGAATGTAAGGGACAGTGCAAAGATCAACCAAAACCGCAACCGAAGCCCGTTCCCGACAACGTGAATGAACAAAACTGGTGGCAGCACATGCTGAATTTTGCCAAACAAAATCCCTTTGTGTTTACTCCTGGCTAGAGAAATTGCTACCAAGTCCGCTGAGTGGACGCTCGGTCAGGGCAAACAAGGAAAACGGCTTTCTCGAATCGGACCTTAGGAAGATATTCGACCTTATGACGACAGATAAAACAGGATTCTTCCAACTGGTGGACGCTTATGCCAGAACTCGACACCGATGCTTTTTGGCAGAGATGGATCTCCGCACAGAAGAGCTCGGCTATTTCCTGTGCTTTCGGCCGCTGGGCGCAAGCGACGCCTATAAGTATTTGATGGCCTCAACGGAAGACGTAAAGTCGGCCGTCAGTCGGCGACAGCTTCCGACTTCCTTAGTCGATCAACTGGATGTCGAACTCCCAAAATTGACACAACAGATGTGAGCTATCGATTCTGGATACATCCGTCGTCATGGATGGCTTCAAATACGATCCCTTCGGCAAACGCATCGAGAAAACCACTTCGACCACGACGGGCATCTTCCCCTACGACGGCGACAATCTCGTCGAAGAAACCAATGCGTCAGGTGCTTTCGTGGCCCGCTACGAGGACACGCAGAATATCGACGAACCCCTTGCGATGCTGCGCAGCTCGGCCACGAGTTACTACCACGCGGACGGACTTGGCGCGGTGACTTCGCTCAGCAACGCGGCCGGATCGATAGCCAATACGTACACGTACGACTCGTTCGGCAAACTGACAAATTCAGCTGGCTCTCTGGTCAATCCGTTCCAATACACCGCACGCGAATCTGACTCCGAAACTGGCCTGTATTACTATCGCGCCAGATACTCCGATCCAACTACAGGAAGATTCCTCAGAGAAGATCCTAGCGGTTTCAGAGGAGGGATAAATCTATACGCGTACACTATGAACAGCCCTACGGGTTGGACCGACCCTGGCGGGCTGGCGATGTCACCCGAGGAGTGCAAGCGACTCCTCCTAGACATTCAAAGGCGCGCTGGCATTCTTGCGAGGAAAATTGCGAACTATGACCCGATCACAGACGGTAAAGGTGGAGCAACTTATCAAGCAGGAGGACAGATTTTCACAACCATTCCGGGCTCACATTATGGTCAGATAATCGGCATGCAGATAAGGCTCGCAATTGATATTGCGAGATATCAAAATAATTGCGGGTCGGGACCAAAGCTACCACCCTGCGTGTACGTGCCAACATACAAGAAGATTCCGGAGCCCGTCATTCCAAAGACAATGCTTGAACTGGAGCTAGAAGAAGAATCGGCAAGATTGTTAGAGGATTTTTGGACCGACATTTTGATAGGTGACGCGCTTGCGGGCGCAGGCTATGCGGCACCGGAAGTCGTCCTAGGTGGTGCGGGTGCAGAAGGTGGTTGGGCATGGTTAGGTCGGCTGGCGTGGGCTGCTAGATGAACGTGACCCCACAAGACCTTGGAGCCGAAGAAGCAATCAAACAAGGTAATGTTCAGCAACTTGTCTCTGCCTTGAACCAAGGGGCGGATCCCGATCGAGCATTGGAATCTGGCAATCATCTGGTCCACGACGCCGCGGAGAAGAACGCCCCACTTTTGCTTGGAGCCTTGTTGCAGTTTGGGGCGAATCCGAACGTTCAAGATGCACTCGGTGACACCGCCCTCCACAAAGCTGCAGAAAAAAACTACACGGGAAGCGCGATAGTTTTGCTAGAGAATAATGCTGACGTTACAACTGTCTCTGCCCGAGGAGATACTCCGCTTCACCGGGCCGCAGAAAAAGGCTCGCGCGATGTGATAGTCATTATGCTTTCTCGTGGCGCTAGTCCGAATGCAAAGCTTCAAAGTGATGACCGAGCGCCTCTGCACACCGCTGCCGCTAGTAATCAGGTCGCAACGGCAGCCGTACTTCTTCGATATGGAGCTGAGATCGATGCAAGTGACTCAGATGGTCAGACGCCCCTGATGGAAGCCGCAAAGTCGGGGAGCCTTGAGGTCCTTCAGCTTTTGTTGGGTCGCGGCGCAAACGTAGACCATCAGGACAAGGAAGGGCGTTCGGCGCTTGTCTGGGCAGCCACTAAGGGAGACTGGCCAAAGGTTGTGGCTTCACTGGTTAAGGCCGGTGCTCAGGTTGGACTCAAGGATCGCACCGGGAACACGGCTCTCGCTCGGGCCAATCTTCTTGGACATCAGAAGACGGTTGAAATTCTGAGCCAGAGTACCGCAGCCTAAAGACTGAGCCGGCGTATGCGGGTTTAGAGTTGAATTCATCACGAGCTTCCGTTACCTACACTTACGACCAGTTGAACCGCTTGCTGCAGAAGTTGTACCCTGATAGCACAGCCGTGAATTACACGTACGATAACGACTCGCGCCTGACGCAGGTGAGTGACCCCACCGGCACGTACCAATTCACGTTTGACAACATGGGGCGGCTCACGGCGGCGACCACTCAATACACGTTCCTGACGGGACGAAACTTCACGACGAGCTATTCCTACGATGCGGCATCGAATCGTACGGGCTTCACCGATCCCGAGAACGGTTCGACGGCGTATGTCTACGACACGCTGAATCGTCTGCAAACGCTGACGCCGCCCACGGCGTTCAGTGGCAGCGGCAGCTTCGGCTTCAGCTACGATGTGCTGAGCCGCCGCACGCAGATGACGCGTCCGAACGGCATCACGACCAACTATAGCTACGACAATCTTTCTCGGCTGTTGAGCGTGCTGCACCAGAGCGGCGCGACCACTCTGGACGGGGCCACGTACACGGTGGATAATGCCGGGAATCGCACGACGAAGACCGACAAGTATGCGAACGTGACCTCGAATTTCACTTATGACCCAATTTACGAGCTGACCCAGGTCACACAATCCACGACAACAACGGAGAGCTACACCTACGATGCGGTCGGCAACCGGCTGAGTTCTCTCGGCGTGTCACCGTACAGCGTGAACGTGTCGAACGAACTGACTTCGACGCCCAGCACGACCTACACGTATGACAGCAACGGCAATACCGCGACGAAAGTAGATTCCACGGGCACCACCACCTACGCGTGGGATTTCGAGAATCGCCTGACGAGCGTCACGCTGCCAGGAAGCGGCGGGACGGTATCGTTCGCCTATGACCCGTTTGGTCGCCGCATAAAGAAAGTCACTTCCACCGCCACGAGCGTCTTCGCCTACGACGGCGACAATCTGGTCGAAGAAACCAATGCGTCAGGGGCGGTCGTGGCCCGCTACGAGGACACGCAGAATATCGACGAACCCCTTGCGATGCTGCGCAGCAGCGCGACGAGCTACTTCCATGCCGACGGCCTCGGCTCGGTCACTTCGTTAAGCAACTCAGCTGGATCGATCGCCAATACGTACACCTATGATTCGTTCGGCAAACTGACGGCTTCGACCGGCTCGCTCGTGAATCCGTTCCAATACACCGCACGCGAATCTGACTCCGAAACTGGCCTGTATTACTATCGCGCCAGATACTACGATTCGAATTCAGGTAAGTTCCTCAACGAAGACCCCGCGGGGTTCCAGGGTGGAATCAACGCCTATAGATACGTTTTTAATGATCCGACAGACATCATGGATCCTTCTGGACTCTGCCCGCGAAAGAAATGCGATGCGCTATTTCCAAGTAAGAATCCAACCACGGCGAGGCTAGCACAGCTGGTATTTGCAGAAGGCAACGGAACCTCGGTGGGAGACTTGGCGATAGCCTCGGTTGTTGTTAACGACGCTAACTATGGAAACCCGAGGGAGTTCGGCAACGGAATCATAGGCGTTATCAACAAGAAGTTTGCGGCGACCGGCAACGCATTGTTTAACAGTGTTGGCACAGCCGACAAAGTAGGGAATCTGAACGCTGATAACTGCCAGCGCTACAAGAATGCCCTGTCGGCAGCTATCGCCGCACAAGCGCCGGGTGGTACGAACACTGATGCCCTATTCTATTTCGACATTACAATCGGCGCGCCCCCGTGGATGAGAGCGGCGATCCAAGCGGGCTACGTCATCCCGGCAGCGGTACCGGGTGGAGTAGGACCCGGCGCTAACTATCTTTTCGCTCCAAAGGGTTCATATGGGACAGACCAAGTATTCTTCACTTACAGCGACTATAACCACTAGCCTTGTGTGGCTAGTACTGGGCAGTTTGGTGCTGCACCAGGACTCCCCTCTACTTGCATTGCCGCGGAAGTCAGTTGACACGCATTCGAGTATCGATGCGGATTTGAGGGCGCAGGTCGGCGAGCGAAGCTTCTGGTTTGGACCACCTCTACAGGCATCAGAAATTCGAGTAGTGATTTTTCAAGCGGCAGGAACAAACAGTTCCATCACAAAGCGCGAGTTTGAAGCTCTCGCCATCGTGCCGGATATGAACGCAACATACAAGTACAGTTTCTGCGGCGACGATCTCCACACGGCGGCAAGGGAAGGGGGGTGGGTTGCGTGGCCTGAACCCGAATCCAAGAAAATCCCTCCCGACGAGTACTTAGCGCAACAGATATCTCAGTATTCCGAGTTTGTAGCGCACGCGCGAAGAATAGACCAAGCACTAACAATCAGTTCCGAGGCCACCACTCTATTTCACGTAAAGGCAGAATTCAGAGGTCGACGTCTTCTCCAGATCCAGAATGCGGCCAACTCTTTGTTCCATAAACGTCCGCTTCGCATGGCAGTCGCCAATTTCTCAGAGTTCACGGAACAGATTTTTGTACTCATTCCGGATATCAATGAAATGGTGACATTCAGCGTCATTAAAGCGTGCTCGGGAACCGAGACAGTTCAGGTCGGGCGAGAAGTACCACTAAGCGCCGTTCGCTCCGACTTGCGAAAGAAAATTGAAGCAACTAGTACAATCGTATTGCTCAAGTGATTCTGAGCCTGCGGGTCGGGCGGGTGGCACAGATCATAAATGGTGAGACTGTTCTGGGTGCCGCATGCGCCGTTTTCTCGTGTGCGGGTTTAGAGTCAACTTCATGCAACACGTCGCTGAAATCTGCAGAGCGCCAGCCCCTGCGGAGTCTGACTTCAAAAGCACTCTGTCTTACTACTGCGCCAGATACTACGATTCGAACATCGGGCGGTTCTTAAGCCAGGACGCCATCGGTTTCTACGCTGGCACAAATTTCTATGCGTACGTTGGCAATAGCACGGTTTCGCTGCTCGACCCCCTCGGACTTTGCCCCTGTCAGTCAAATAACGGTCATCCGTTCTTTCCGCCTCATACAGTTGGCATCAACGTAATAGGGGCGAGTGGGGAAGCGGGCCTAGGTTCCATCGGAGGCAGCGCCGTGAGCGGCAACGTTGGCTTCGCAACGTCCTCTAGCCATATGGGCCTAGTAGCGTCTGGGGCTGTTGCGACCAAGGCAGGAAATTACGCGGGCGGCGCCCCGCACCAGGACGTAAAGACGACCGGCGTATACGGAGCTTTCGTAGGCGTGGGTCCATCCCTATACGCGAGCAACGGACAGCCCTGTGACCTGCAAGGACCCTTCAAAACTCTCAACTTCAGTCTCGGGATCGGCTTTATTTCATGGTCAGGGTCGCTCGCCTTGGGTGACCATGGCGTGTGGCAAATCACTTTCTCACCAGTCGGTTGGGGATTGGGAGCGTCGGTCTCCGCGTATACAACGAATACAAAGGTGAGTCCGTGATACAACTCGAGGGGAAAAGGTGACCGCGTTGGATTTTCACAAAATCGTTTTGGGCGTGCTTCTTCTGTGGGGAGCGCTCAGCCTAACGCTCTTATTCAATCCGTCTGGAGTCTTGAGGCTGCTGACGCTGGATCGGGTAACCCTATCCGCACGGGCGGGCGTAGTGGCTCGTGTACTGGGCGCCGCGAATGCATACGGAGCATTCCACATCTTTTGGTCTGGAAGATAAGCTCGGAGGCAACAGCTTGGAAACGCGAGAGAACACGGCGGCCGACTACTCAGCTGCGTGGACGGAATACCGACGGAGAAGATTCCTTGCAATTTTATTCGGTCTTTGCTTTCTCGTCGTGCCACCTCTCACTGGCAGAATCATGGGAAATAATCGGATGAGTGAAAGTATAGTAGGCGTTCTGATAGTAGTACTGCTACTGCTCACCCTAGTTGAATGCTGGAGGCTGGCTATGTGGCCGTGCCCGAGATGTGGAAAAGCATTTCGCGGAACAGCTCCGTTTCCCAAGCGATGTCGTCACTGCGACCTCCTACTTTGGTCCGCCGGGCCCGCGACCAGCCCTAGTTCATCACCAAAGTGAACGATGAATGTCTGGCTGGATATTGAAAGCATAATCGGATCTCTTAGCTTCAAATACGACCCGTCTGGTAGACGGATTTACAAGGCCTCATCCAGCGGGACATCGGTCTATCGCTTCTCGCAAGAACCGGGATGGGTCAATTCCATTAGGTCAGTGGCTTGCGTGACCTGCGTCAGCTCGTAAATCGGATCATACGTGTAGTTCGAGGTCACGTTCGCATACTGGTCCGTCTTCGCCGTGCGGTTCCCGGCGCTGTCCACGCTGTACGTGGCTCCGTCCAGAGTCTCTATTGGCCGCCCTCGGCGCGCGGTGTTTGAATTTCTTGAAGAATTATCTGGTCTTGGTTCCGACGCATCGCGTAGATCTTGCTACCACTGACGACTAGCTCTGAGGCCTGCGGGAAATCCGCATACCAAAAGTCCATCTTTGAGCTGCCCCAATACTCAAGCCGATTAGCCGGAGTATCCTGCGCGCTCTGTCGGTACCCACTCATATCTATTAAAACCAGGAAACCTTGAGCGTATGCACAAACTCTAGAATATGTCCCGCGGCCCACTGAGTCTGCTTTCCACAAAAGTTCACCGGTTGCCGCTGATAGTCTTACAGCCTGGAAGTCGTACATAACTATGGCAAGCTCATTTCGTGAATCGTTGTATGCGGGCTCAGTGGTGAGCGGTGTCCCTTTGTATTTCCAGACCTGCCTCCCGTCACGATCAAGCAGATAAACAGTGTCGCCTATGCTGATGGCCAGCCGACCATTTGGCAATGATACGGGCTGAACGTCGTGAGACGGCCACCCTTCATGTGTGCCCCGAAATCTTAGTTCGGACGAACCATGCGGCTTGCCAGTCTGGCCAGCAAGGCACGTCGCAATCAGCAAAAATGCTCCAATAGTGCGCATGTTGATCTGTATGGGTCTCGGTTTTCTCATGTTTTTTAGTAAAAATCGGTATTGGCGACACGGAGCGCGGACCCTTTGGGCCGAACCCAATCCCCTTGCTGCACAGACCGCCACTGACCAAAGGGTGAGAGGGGGACGGGGCTATCTAATGCCGCGTCCACGGCACCTATTGCACGTTGGAGCATCTTGCAAAACGGGCTGCCCTCAGGCGATTTCAACCCTTTAATTGCGAGGCCACGACCACGGGGAAGCCCAACGTAGGTCCCCGAGTTACCGATATGACCTAAATTCAGCATCGTGCTCGCCAAAAGCTGAGCTTCAAGGTCTAAAGTGTCATCGGTAATTACGTGTCCTTCCGGCCCTCCGATGTCCTTAACATTTCCGGACTGATCATCGGCATATCTGTTTGAACCTACATAACCTTCGCCGGTTTCTTCACCGAGCACTGTGGCGACAATTGTCCTCCGACGCGGATTTTTGGGAAGCTTTGCCGGACATGGACGCTTCTTTTGGGGGCATAACCCGGCCCAGTCCCCAAAGTCAGTAGGTTCGTTATCGACGTAAGCGTAAAAATTCTCGCCCGCTGAGAATCCGATTGGATCTTCGCCTATAAATTTGCCCGTAAGCGGGTCGTAGTATCTGGCGCGATAGTACGATGCGCTCGAAGAGTTGGTCATCGAGTTGTTACCGCATTCCGTCATCATGAAAATCCATCAGAACAAGACCAATTAGGATTCTTCGGCGTCCAAGGACTGAAAAACCTCTCCTAGCCCTCGAAAAGATTCTCGATGTCCCGTGCTCCGTGCAGTACACGGACAATTTCAATCGCGCCGGCGACTACTCGATAGAAAATAATGTACCGGCCAACGGGAAAACTCTGAATCTACGGCGCCAATTCTTCTCGGTGGCGCCCCGAGCCGGGCTGGCGGGCCAGCAATTCCATCGTCTCGTAGATTCTGTCGATAAAACCATCGGCAGTCGCTTCGCTGTCATCAGCGATGTAGCTCCAAATCTCGAGTAGGTCCTCACTTGCCCGAGGGCTGATGCGGAGCTGGGTCACTTACTTCGCACTCTTCGCTGATTTCTTCTCGCGCGCAATTCGTTTGATCTCTCGTGGGTCGAACACAACGGAAGATCCGCTGTCCAAGCCTTCCTGTACGTCTCGCCGGAGTTTCTGAAGCTTCAGAGATCGCAACTGATCTTCTTGTTCCATGAGGCGTAGGGCCTCGCGTACGACCTCACTGGCGGAGTTATAAGACCCCGAAGCGATCTTCTCGCGGATCATCTCTTCAAGGTGGGGAGTAAGGCTGATGTTCATAGGCATGGGGGGGAAGACCTCGGAAGTTTGATGAGTCCAAGGATAGCTTCGTTGGCAAGATTTGTCAATGTTTGACAACAAGACTTCCCGTGGACAGCAAACGATTCGGTTGAAGTCCGCGATTAAATCGACTCTAAGCCCACACACGCAAAATCCGGCGTATGCGGTACCCAAAATAGTCTCGAAATTTATCGATTGTGCCACCCGCTTCCCGAACGAATCGAATGTGTAAGATTGCGCGATGGTGCCAGACCAATTCGTCAAAGACGTGATGGAGCCTAGGCCGTCTGCCTGGTAGAAGCTGGTCGCGCTGCTGCGCAGCATCGCCAGCGGTTCGTCAATATTCAGGCCCTGCGAGGAGCGCGTGACTGCTGTCCCCGAGGAATTCGTCTCCTCAACGAGGTGGTCTCCATCGTAGGCGAAGATGCTCGTTCCTGACGATGAAGATTTATTAATGCGCCGTCCTAACGAGTCATATTTGAAGCTTTTGACCCTGGCCACGATAATTAGAACTCTTCACGGTAGATGTACCAGTCGGGAGCCAGCGACTCAAAGACGATTGCGTGCCCCTTGTTCTTCTTGTAGAGATCCTCTGGCATTGCATCAAGGGATTGCGCAACTGGCCCGAGAGGTTGCTTTGAGAAAACATACCCCTTAGCACTGCTTCCCAATACCCCACCTGAGGCATAGACATCGATGAACACGCTTGAGGGATAATCGGTTCGCCGTGTCACTCCACCATCAATGCTTAACTCGTGGAAGAGGCGGCGGTACTGGTTCCATCGGTCTTGTGAAAATCCGATGTCCTCGCGAGGCCAAGATGCGTCTGTGGCAAGATAGGTGAAATTCGATCGTATCAACGTGACTCGCGTGTCCTGGTTTGACATGTCAGCAAGCTTAGCGAAAGCGGATTCCTGGACGAAAAACCTACGTCGGAGCTCTGAATCCGACGGCATCTTACGGAATAAGCCCCCTGCGTACCCTAGGGCCGCCAGAGCGATCAGGAGAACAATTGGGGTCGCGACCTTGACCAATATTCTCATTCTGGAACGACGGTCTATCAAAGATTCGTCCATGACCCTATCCTCAAGGATTCTTGTATTTCTGAATTCCTGCCCTAATGCAGTCTGATTTGTGCTTTTGATTGCCCCACGGGTATCTCCCCAATGGGTTTGAATCATTGGGATCACCGGTTCCACCATGAGGGAGGAGCTGCAAGTATTTTTTGACGCCAGCGCCCCAAAGAAGCAGATTGTCAGGCAGTCCAAGCGCCGCGCCGGTCGCGCCGAAGTTGTAGTTACCGAAGTCGTCGTATTTCTGATTTTGAGCTTTATAGTTCCACGGCGACGAACTGCAACAGATCATATAAAACCACCATCCAGCAGCGAACGCAGGCTGAAGTATTCCAGGGTCTTGTGGTCCTACTTTGGGCATCGAATTCATGATTTGTGTCTGAACGATGTTTGCGGCTACGTTCACGCCCGGAGGTGCGGGAGGGTTTGCACATGGGTTGCAACTACCGGCGCCAGATTGGGGATTAAAGCCGGTTGGATCTTCAAGGTTGATTGGGTCGTTCACTGCGTAACGATAGAAATCGATTCCTCCAACAAATTCAATCGGGTCCTCGTTCAGAAATCTGCCAACACTAGGATCGTAGTATCTGGCGCGGTAGTACGATGCTTGTGGATTTCTCGCTCCCGTCTGCACGGACAAACCAACTGTCATTGGGGCAAAGCAGGTTTGTGACCACGATGCTTGCTGGTCCGTTGTATGCATCACCTCTATTTTATGGTCTGGGCGACTAACCCGCGCAGCCATGTCGCAGGAATGTGCTCATTCAACCTCTTTCGCCTGAGGCGCACTCGAACCTAGTAAGTTCTCAGAGTCCACTTGTTGGTCGGACTGGAGCTGCGTGGTTCTGGTCTGGTCGCTTGCTGACTCTAATCGAGCCGCTGGGTGCGTGGCCGTGTGGACTTGTTTTAGCATGCGGATCGAAACGTGTGTGTAGATTTGCGTGGTGTCGAGCCGCACGTGGCCCAGCATGGCTTGAATGTAGCGGATGTCGGCACCTCCCTCGAGCATCAACGTCGCCATGGTATGCCGGAAGATGTGACACGCGCCTCCCTTGCCGATCCCCGCAGATTTCACGTATTGGCGAGCAAGCCAGCTCAGATAGTTCGGTGTGAATGGAACACCGTTCGAGGTAAGAAAAACGATACCGTCATCAGGTTTCTTAACGATTTCGGATCTCAGTCGATTGAGATATAAGTCCAGCCATGCCAAAGCCCTTTCGCCGATCGGTACAACGCGGTCTCTCTTGCCTTTTCCTTCTCGAACAGTTACCAGGCCATGTTTTTGGTCCACGTCATATAACTTGAGGTGCAGAAGCTCCATGCGGCGCAATCCGCTGGAATAGAGCATCTCAAGCATGGCGCGATCCCGGATGCCCAGTGGCTCTCCGACATTGGGCTGACACAGGACCCGTTCGGCCTCCTCCTTATTAAAGACGCTCGGTAGCTTGTATCCAACTCGGGGTAGCTCCAGCTCAGCAGCCGGGTCGCGCGAAATATATTTGCGGTAGCTCAACCACTTGAACCAGACCTTCAGAGGGGCGAGCCGCGAGTGCTGGCTGGCAATCGCCAACGGTTGCGCATCTTTTTTCCGGTACTGGAACAGATATCGCTGGTAAGTTTCGAGACATGTTCGGGTGACTTGGGCCGGGGCTAAGATTCTATTTCGCCTGCACCAAGACAGAAACATCTCCATGTAAACACGGCGAACCCTCAGCGTGCTCTCGCTGAAACCCTTCACAGCTAGATGCTCTAGATATTTGTCCAGAAGGGCGGCTAGCGACTTTTCGCGCGATCTTGTTCGTTTCCAATCTCTTTGCGCACTGCGCTTGATTTGTTCAGCTTGCCGGATGATATTTTTTTCATGATGCCTCCTATTGAAGGCATCTTGCCATGCCGTGCGAGTTCGTTCGCTTTGTTTTTTTCTCTGTCCGGTCGCAGAACGCACGACAAGCTAGGACTTAGACCAAACGAATGTGCGCGCCAGCTTAGGGGTTCACCCCAGTCGATGGGTCCAACTTGGGTCCGATAGATGCCAAATTAGCTGCAAAACCGGGTACTAGAACACAGAACAAAGCCAAGCGAACCAATAAGATAGATTTTGTTCTTACGCTTTGCAAGCAGGGGGTCAGGGGTTCGAATCCCCTCACGTCCACCAACGGTCCGGGGTCCGGCCCGGGCACATTGGTGACAGTTCGGACCGGCAACATAGGTTACACTTGTGAGCCGAGCGGACTTACAGGCGGTTATGACAGGTTCGCTTGAGTGTGACGCCAAGAACGCCAGCTCGTCCGTTTTGATTCCAATTTCTCCTACCTTAGCGGCAGGTGCGCCTCCCCCCGGGTTTCGCCGACACACGCACGGAACACTGGTGGCGTGAGGAAGCGCGCAGCACTCGTTAGAATTACTTGCGTGCCTCGAAATCCTCCCGAACGCTAGTTCGGCGAACCGACCGTGTCTCGATAGACCCTTTGCGGCAAAAAAGTCGCGAATGCAGTCGTAAAAAGTGCGGCCTCTTCTGAATTGAGGCGCATTTCGTCGATCTGATAATATTTCGTCGAGAGTGCGGCGGGATCGATTGGCACCATCGCTTCGACACCGGCTTTGTGCGACGCGAATGTCATCTCGCGCACTGCGGCTTCCGAATACGGAGTCGGCTGCACCAGCAGGATAGGTTTGGCTCCATGCGATTGACAAAATTGGCGTAGCTGCTCCAATCAAGACTCTGCTCGTTTTTCGAATTCTTGTATCTGCGGAATCGTCGGCTGTGGCTTCAGGAGCAATACGAGCTCTTTGTAGTGGGGGATCGTGTGGCGGAGAATCAGCGTTCGCAGGACGCTTCGTGTTTCTCCGAACACGCGGGCATGCGCCAGGACAAAGTTGCTTGTGGCGGTGCGATCCATCTTGAGATCGGAAGCCACTCCGAAGACGCGGACGGCCCCGCGCCCTTTTTCCAGTCGATGGCGACCCCGAGGAATTGCAATCCAATCCCAAAACTTCCTCCGGCCAAACGCTGGCAATAAACAACTCTTGCAAGAGTGCGCATATCCCCAGCCACTGAGCTGACCAGCAGGCGCTCATTCAGTTCCTTGGCTTTTTGAGTCAAGACGCGAACTCCAAGAGAACAGACGTTTTCCGTGGTGGCCCGCTCCGATGCGGACGGAT
>Ga0209166_10001915_pt1 | contig 16520 bp, 16 predicted proteins | sample Coa_R1_3_FD_187151 | JGI IMG/M metagenome (GOLD analysis project Ga0209166, IMG submission 187151) | Surface soil microbial communities from Centralia Pennsylvania, which are recovering from an underground coalmine fire - Coalmine... | ecosystem: Environmental > Terrestrial > Soil >... | reverse complement strand
CGACGACCAGGCTCAAGCCGCGGCCGGTTCGCCGCGCACCGGGGGTCGCGCTCGCCTCCGGAAGCGCGCCGATCACCACAGCGCTGGTCGCGATCAACGTCGTGATCTATCTGATCGGAGTTTCTCAGGGCGCGGGCTTCAACAATCCGAGCGGCCCGCTCTACGCGAAGCTCTGGCTCGACGCACCGGATCTGCACAACGGCGGATGGTGGCGCCTCGCGACGACGATGTTCCTGCACGCGAGCATCGTCCACATCGGCTTCAACATGTTCGCGCTCTGGGTGATCGGGAGGCCGATCGAGCAATACCTGGGCCCGGTGCGCTATGTCGGGCTCTATTTCGTGTCGGGGCTCGCAGGATCGGCCGGTGCGCTCCTGCAGACGCCGGGCGTGACCGTCGGCGCATCTGGGGCGATCTTCGGGGTCCTCGGGGCGATGGTCGTGCTCGAGCACCAGATCACCAACCGGCTCGCCGGGCAGGCGATGGGCCTCGTCGCGATCAATCTCCTCATCTCGTTCCTGGTCCCGGGCATTTCCTGGGGCGGCCACGTCGGCGGGCTGATCGGCGGAGTGCTCGTGATGCTCGCGTACGCCCACTGGCGCGACCGCGGGCGCGCCCAGTATGGGCAACTCGGTCTCGGCGGCGTGATCGGGCTGGTCGTGGTCGCGGCCGCCAGCGTCGCCATCGCCTACTGGCAAGTGCGCGGCTACGCCTAGCCGGCCCTAGCCGCCAGCCTGGACGTACTCGCCGCGGCGCGCCTCCCTCAGCACGGCCTGCGCCGCTGCGAGGCGTGCGAGCGGCACGCGGTACGGCGAGCAGCTCACGTAGTCGAGCCCGATGCGATGACAGAACTCCACGGAGCTCGGTTCTCCGCCGTGCTCGCCGCAGATGCCGAGATGGATCTCCGGCTTCGTCGCTCGTCCCCGCTCGACGGCGATCCGCATCAGGTCACCGACACCGTCTTGGTCGAGCACCTCGAACGGGTTGTGCTCGAGCACGCCGTCCTCGAGGTAGAAGGTCAGGAACTTCCCCTCCGCGTCGTCGCGCGACATGCCGAGCGTCGTCTGAGTCAGGTCGTTCGTGCCGAAGGAGAAGAAGTCCGCGACCTCGGCGATCTCGTCTGCGCGGAGCGCCGCACGCGGCAGCTCGATCATCGTTCCGCAGAGGTACGCGAGCCCCGGCGCTTCCTCCTCCATCACCGCGTCGGTCAGCTCGCGCAGCCGGCGCAGCTCCTCGTGGAAGCCGACGAGCGGATGCATGATCTCGACGAGCGGCGGGTCTCCCCCGCGCTCCTGCACCGCCTTCGCGGCGCGTGCGACGGCGCGCACCTGCATCTCGTAGATCTCCGGCCACTGGAGGCCGAGCCGGCAGCCGCGCGTGCCGAGCATCGGGTTCTGCTCGGTCAGCGCCTTGATCCGCCGGCGCATGCGCTCGTCGGATGCCTCCTCGAGCGGCGGCAGGAACTCGTGCAGCGGTGGATCGAGCAAGCGGATCGTCACCGGCAGCCCCGCCATCGCCTCGAAGATCCCCTCGAAGTCGGATTGCTGGAACGGGAGGAGGCGGCCGAGCGCGGCGCGGCGGCCCTGCTCGTCCGCGGCCAGGATCATCTCCTGCACCACGGGCAGCCGCTCCTCGCCGAAGAACATGTGCTCGGTGCGGCAGAGCCCGATTCCCTGTGCGCCGAACTCGCGCGCCTTCGCGGAGTCGTGGGCGTTGTCGGCGTTCGTGCGCACACTGAGGCGCCGCAACTCGTCGGCCCAGCCGAGGATCGTCTCGAAGTCCTCGTTGATCGCCGGTGGAACGAGCGGAACCTCCCCGGCGATGACGCGTCCGGTGCCGCCGTCGATCGTGAGCACGTCGCCCTCGAGCAGTTCGTGACCGCCGATCCGCACGGTCTTCGCCCCGGAGTCGATCTCGAGGCTCTCGACCCCGGCGACGCACGGCTTTCCCATCCCGCGGGCGACGACAGCCGCGTGCGACGTCATGCCGCCGTGAGCGGTGAGGACGCCTTGCGCCTGGATGAGGCCGTGGATGTCGTCGGGCGTCGTCTCCCAGCGGACGAGGATGACGGCCTCGCCGGCCTTGCCGCGCTCCTCTGCGCTGTCGGCGTCGAGGACGATCTTCCCCGACGCGGCTCCGGGCGAGGCGTTGAGGCCCTGCGCTACGACCTCGAACTCGGCGTTCGGGTCGAGCCGCGGATGGAGAAGCTGGTCGAGCTGTGACGGGTCGATCCGCGCGACCGCTTCGTCCCGATCGATCAACCCTTCCGAGGTCATGTCGACCGCGCACCTGATCGCAGCTGCGGCGGTTCGCTTGGCGGTCCGGGTCTGGAGGAGGTAGAGCCGCCCCTCCTCGACGGTGAATTCGATGTCCTGCATGTCGCGGTAGTGGCGCTCGAGCGCTCCCATCGTCTCGAGGAGCTGGTCGTACGCCTCGGGGAGGTGCTCGCGCAGCTCCGCGAGCGGCTGCGGCGTGCGACTGCCGGCCACGACGTCCTCGCCCTGCGCGTTGAGGAGGTACTCACCGTAGACGCCCTGTTCGCCCGTCGACGGGTCTCGGGTGAAGCAGACGCCGGTGGCGGAGTGGTCGCCCTTGTTCCCGAACACCATCTGGACGATGTTGACGGCCGTGCCGAGGTCTTCGGGGATCCCATAGGTCTGCCGGTAGACCTGAGCGCGCGCCGAGTTCCAGGAGTCGAAGACCGCCGTGATCGCGCGCTGCAGCTGCTCCCGAGCGTCCTGCGGGAAGCCGTGTCCGGTCTCGCGCTCGTAGATCTCTCGAGCGCGCTCGACGGTGTCGCCGACGCTGAACTGCGCGTGCGGGATGCCGTCGACGGTCTCGCCGAACATCTGGATGAGCCTCCGGTAGCAGTCCTGCGCGAACGCCTCGTTGCCGGTCGAGCGCGCGAGGCCCTGTACCGCGTCGTCGTTGAGCCCGACATTGAGGATCGAGTCCATCATCCCCGGCATCGAGATCGCCGCACCGGAGCGGACCGAGATCAGAAGCGGATCCGCAGGGTCGCCGAAGCGCTTGCCCGTCCGTCTCTCGAGACGCTCGATGTGTTCCGCGACCTCCGTGTCGAGGCCCTCGACAGTGCCGCCCGAGCGCATGTAGGTGCGACAGGCCGCAGTCGTGATCGTGAAGCCGGCCGGCACCGGGATGCCGAACCGGGTCATCTCCGCAAGGCCGATCCCCTTGCCGCCGAGCAGTTCCCGGCCGCCGTCGGAAGGTTCGTCGAAGTCGTAGACGTAGCGGGTCATGGGGTCTCGGATGTTGTCATACGGCTACCTGCGCCTGGCCCGGAACTCGGCAATCCACGCGAGCGAGCGCAGGCCGATCCAGACCGGCGTCAGCAGCACGTAGAAGACGATGTCGGCGACGAAGAGCACGACCCACCAGAGAGCCCAGCGCCAGAGGCGAATGCGCGGCTTGGGCTTCACCGCGTCGACGCCTGTGCCTCGGATTGCCGTTCCTCGAGCACCCGGAGAACCCGGTGGGCGGTCTCCTCGATCGAGAGCTCGGAGATGTCGATGACGGGGCAGCCGAGCCGGCGGTGCAGCTTCGCGGCCTGCTCCAGCTCCTCATAGATCTCGACGAGCTCGGCGTACTTCCGGTTGCGGGCGGGCGCACCCATTGCGCGGACGCGCGCCCGGCGAATCTCGAGCAGCCGGTTCGCGTCGATCGTCAGACCGACAACCTTTGTCTCGTCGATCTCGAACAGCTCCGTCGGCGGTGCGATCCCCTTGACGACGGGCACGTTCGCCGCTTTGTGCCCGAGGTAGCCGAGGTAGATCGAGAGCGGCGTCTTCGAGGTGCGCGAGACGCCGACGAGGACGACGTCCGCATCGTGGAGCCCGTGCGTGACGCCGTCGTCGTAGCGAACCGCAAACTCGATCGCCTCCATCCGCTTGAAGTAGGCGGAGTTGAGCGGCGGCCGTGAGCCGGGGGTCATCTTTGCGGCTTGGCCCGAGACGCGCGCCACGGCGTCGATCGGGTGGCCGAGCAGATCGCAGTAGTGGAGGCGAGCGCGGCGGCAGAGCGTGCGCATCGTGTCGCGAAGCTCGGGCTCGACGAGGGTGTAGACGACGACGGCGGGCCTGCCGCGCATGCGGTTGACCGCGAGCTGGAGGTCGTCCTCCGATTCGACGCGCGGGTGGCGGATCTCGACGAATTCCTGGTCGGGGAACTGCGCTTCGAGCGCCTGGACGAGTCGCGCAGCGGTCTCGCCGGTGGCGTCGGAGACGACGTGCAGCTCGACCGGCGGCTTCGGCATCGCGATCGTCAGCGTAACTGGGCGCCGTCCCCGAGCCATCCCAAACCCCCACCCACCACGGGGATGCCAGCCTACGTGCGCCCGCTTGGCGCACTGCTCGCAACTTCGTGCCGATCGGGAGCCGGCCATGCGCTTTGAACGGCCTGGGTAACCTCCGGCCATGGCCGAGACGGCGAAACCGCTGACCATGGACACGATCGTGTCCCTCTGCCGGCGGCGTGGCTTCGTCTTTCCCTCCTCCGAGATCTACGGCGGGCTGGGCGCGACCTACGACTACGGCCACTACGGCGTCCTGACGAAGAACAACATCCGCGCTCTCTGGCTTCGCGCGATGGTGCAGGAGCGCGACGACATCGTCGCTCTCGACTCGTCGGTCATCCTCAATCCGCGCGTCTGGGAGGCGTCGGGCCACGTCACCGAGTTCACCGACCCGCTCGTCGACTGCCGCACGTGCAAGCTGCGCTTCCGCGCCGACCAGCTCGAGCTTGCCAGCTGTGGGCGCAAGCCGAGCAAGCGTCCAGGCGAGACGCCCGACTGCGACCTCACCGAGCCGCGCCAGTTCAACCTCATGTTCGAGACGCACGTCGGCGCCCTCCAGGACGAGAGCTCGACCGCCTACCTCCGTCCCGAGACGGCGCAGGGCATCTTCATCAACTTCAAGAACGTCGCTCAGCTCGCGCGCCGCAAGCCGCCGTTCGGCATCGCCCAGGTCGGCAAGTCGTTCCGCAACGAGATCACCCCCGGGAACTTCATCTTCCGGCTGCGCGAGTTCGAGCAGATGGAGATGGAGTTCTTCGTGCCGCCGGCCGAGGCCGACGAGTGGCACCGCTACTGGATCGACGCGCGCTACCGCTGGTACCTCGACCTCGGGCTGCGCGACGAGAACCTCCGTATCCGGGAGCACGACGCCGACGAGCGATCGCACTACTCGCTCGCCACGAGCGACCTCGAATACCTCTACCCCATCGGCTGGCAGGAGCTCGAGGGCGTCTCGAACCGCGGCGACTACGACCTGACCCAGCACACGCGCGAGTCGGGAACGAAGCTCGAGTGGATCGATCCCGACGGAACGCGCTACACGCCGTACGTCATCGAGCCGGCCGTCTCGATCGACCGGATCATGCTCGCGTTCCTCTGCGACGCCTACCACGAGGAAGTCGTGGGCGACCGTGAGCGCGTCGTTCTCCGGCTCCATCCGCGCGTGGCCCCGGTCAAGGCGGCGATTCTCCCGCTCGTTCCACGCGACGAGGGGATGGCGGCGCGAGCACGAGTACTCTACGAGGAACTCCGTCGGCACCACATCGTCGAGCACGACGACAGCGGCCAGATCGGCAGGCGTTACCGGCGCCAGGACGAAATAGGTACGCCGTGGGCGTTCACCGTAGACGAACAGACGCTCGAGGACGAGACGGTCACCGTGCGAGACCGAGACTCGCTTGCCCAGGAGCGACTTCCGATGAGTGGGGTGCGGGAATGGCTGGACGACGCGCTGGCACGGGACTGGTCCTCGCCGCACTCGCGCTGACCGCGGCGGGCTGCGGCCTCGGCAGCACCAAGACGGTGACCGCCACCACGACGCAGACGGTCACGACGACGAAGACCGTGACGACGACCCCGGCGGCCGCCGCGAAGCCGTGCACCGGCGCAAGCCTCGCGGGAACGTTCAGTCTCGTGCCCGGGAGCGCGGGAGCCGGGCAGATCGCGTACTCGCTCATACTCAAGAACACCTCCCACAAGGCGTGCGCGATCCACGGTCTCCCCCAGGCGGTCCTGCTCGGCGCGAGCGGGGCGCCACTCCCGACGCACGTGAGATCCGCCAGCGCCGGCGCGGGAACGTCTGTTCTCGTCCTGCTCCAGCCCGGCGCCTCGGCCGTGGCGCAGGCACGCTTCTCTCCCGACATCGCGGGGAGCGGAGACTCTCAGTCCGGACCGTGCCAGCCGACGGCGCACACCCTTCAGGTGACACCCAACGGAGGCGGCGTGCTCGACGCCGCGATCAAGCCGTCGACGAGCGTGTGCCAGCAGGGCACGCTCAACTTCGAGAACTTCGGCTACGCCTAGACATTTCGGCTCGTGAGCGTCCTGAGGCGGAAACCGCCGTGGTACTCGTAGGACGCGGTGATGACGCGTAGCGCGTCCCGCAGCGCGCGCTCCGAAAGGCCGGCTCCAGCCGCTTCGGCCAGCGGACGCGCGAGGAGCGTCTCGATCCCGGCGAGCCCTTCGCAGGCCAGCGCGAGCGCCTCCGTCGATTGCGCGCAATTCGTACAGACCGCTCCGCCCGCGCGCGTCGAGTAACCGACGAGCGGCTCGCCTTCTGCTCCGCATTCGGCGCAGGCCGAGACATGCGGCAAGTAGCCCGCGACCCAGAGCAGCTTCAACTGGAAGGCGAGGCCCAGTGGATCGAGGGACGGCCGATCGGCGGCATGCGGGGCCTCGTCGAGCAGATCGAGGAAGCGGGTCAGCGCGGTGAACGCCCGCTCGTTCGCCTCCTCCTCGCTGAAGAGCCGCAGCATCGCTTCCGCGCCGATCATCCCGACCGAGAAGCGGTGGTAGTCCTCCCGCGCCTCTCGATGCGACCGCACGAGCTGCGCGGCGGTCACCGTCTGGAGGTCGCTGCGGCCGCGATGGAGCACGAGCTCCACGTGAGAGAGCGGCTCGAGCCGCGCTCCGAAGCGCGACATCGTCTTCCGGACGCCCTTCGCCACGGCCCCGACGCGCCCGTGCGCCGCCGTGTAGAGGTGGAGCACGCGATCGGCCTCTCCGAGCCGCATCGACCGGAGCACGACGGCCTCAGTGCTGTACGCCCGACCGGACATGGCCGTCCCAGTCTAGGGACGCCGCCGGGCAGGAACGATCGTCCGCCTTTATCCGTTGTAAGCGGGGATGCGGCGAGTTCAGATCTACACGACACGCTGGTGCGGCTTCTGTGTGCGCGCCAAGACGCTGCTCGAATCGCGCGGCATCCCGTACGAAGAGGTCTCGCTCGACGACGATCCTGCGTTCCGGAAGACGGTCTACGACGCGACCGGCGGCTGGACGGTGCCTCAGATCCTCGTCGACGACCAGCCGATCGGCGGCTACGCGGAGCTCTGGCGCCTCGACCGCGAAGGCCGTCTCGACGACCTGCTCGCGGCCTGAGCCCGCACCGCGGGCTGGCACGTCGGACAGAACCAGGTCGTCCGGCTGGCGACCTGCGTCCGAGCGATCGGCGTCCCGCAGCGGTCACAGGGCTCGTCGCGGCGACCGTAGACACGAAACACGTCCTGCATCGAGCCACCGGTCCCGTCGGGTAGCCGATAGTCGCGCAGCGTCGAGCCCTGTCGCGCCAGACCGTGCTCGAGCGCGCTGCGGATGCCGCCGTGGAGCCGTCGCAGCTCTGCTCGGTCGAGCTCGGCGGCGGAGCGAAGCGGATTGAGCCGCGCCCGCCACAGCGCCTCGTCGACGTAGATGTTCCCCATTCCCGCGAGCGTCCTCTGATCGAGCAGCGCCGCCTTGAGCGAGGTGCGCCGGCCGGCGAGGCGTTCCCCGAGCCTGGCAGCGGTGAACAGGGCGTCGAGCGGCTCGTCACCGACGCGCTCGTCGACATACGGCTCCGCCTCTCCCGGCTCGAGGAGCAGCCACGTGCCGAAGCGGCGGACGTCGCGGTACGCGACGTCCGATCCGTCGTCTAACGTGACAACAGCACGCCGGTGCGGGAGATCCTCGAACGACCCGCGCGAGCCGTGCAGCAGGTTCCCCGTCATGCGGAGGTGGATCAGGAGAACGCGACCGCTCTCGAATCGAACAATCAGATACTTCCCGCGCCGCTCGACGGCTCCGACACGCTCTCCCTCGAGCTCGGCCGCCACCTCGGTGGGCTCGTACGGTCGGACGAGGCGAGAGTCGTGGATGGCGACGCGGTCGAAGCGCCGGCCGACGAGTGCAGGCTCGAGTTGCCTACGGACGCTCTCGACTTCCGGCAGCTCCGGCAAAGCGCGCTATGGCGTCACGACGGGCTGGCCCGGAATCCCGCGCGAGGGCGCCTTGCCGCCGAGCCAGGCGTTCACCGTCGCGCCCACGTCGGCGAACTCGCCCTCGTGGATCTGGCCGGCAGCGTTGCGGCCCTCGACGTAGGCGAGGAAGAGCGCGTACTCCCGGGAGTGATCCGTCGACGGTGTGGTCGGGTCACAGCCGTGATCCGACGTGATGATGAGGAGGTCTCCAGGCTTCAGGGCGTCGAGAAGATCGGGCAGCCGGTGGTCGAAGTCCTGCAGGCAGCGGTGGAAGTTGACCGGGTCGTTCCGATGACCCCAAAGCATGTCGGTCTCGACGAGGTTGACGAAGATGAACCCGTCGTCGACCTCACCCAGCAGCCGCTCGGTCACCTGGATGCCGTCGATGTTCGACTTCGTCGGCTGGGAGTCGTCGATGTCTTGCCCGGCGAAGATGTCGCCGATCTTGCCGACGCCGTAGACCTTCCGTCCGACGTCCCGCACGAGGCTGAGGTAGTTCGGCCGTCGCGGCTCGAGCGAGAAGTCGTGCCGGTTCGGCGTGCGGACGTAGTTCCCCGGCTCGCCCGTGAAAGGCCGAGCGATGACGCGTCCGACGGCGTGCTTGCCGGTGAGGATCTCCCGGGCGGCCCGGCAGGCCGCGTACAGCTCGTCGAGCGGGACGGTCTCCTCGTGCGCGGCGATCTGGAACACCGAGTCGGCCGACGTGTAGACGATCCATTTCCCGGTTCGCTGGTGCTCCTCCCCCAGCTCCTGGATGATGTCCGTCCCCGAGGCGGCCTTGTTCCCGAGCACGCCGCGGCCCGTCGCATGCATGAACGGGTCGATCACGTCGTGCGGGAAGCCGTGCGGGTAGGTCGGAAACGCCTGCGCGGTGACGATCCCCATCTGCTCCCAGTGGCCGGTCGTCGTGTCCTTGCCCTTCGAGCGCGCCAGGAGGCGACCGGCCACCGCAGGTGCACCCGGCTGAGGCGGGCAGCCCTCGAGCGGCTCGACGTTGCCGAGACCGAGCGCTTCGAGGCTCGGGAGGTCGAGTCCGCCGACGGCACGGGCGACGTTGCCGAGTGTGTCCGAGCCCTCGTCGCCGTATTCAGCGGCGTCCGGCAACTCGCCGGCGCCGACTGCATCGAGCACGATGACGCAGGCCCTGGGCACCGGGCTATTCTAGGGAGCCGGTGTCCAACGCCCTCGGCCTTATCGCTTTCGTCGGCTACGTCGTCGCAGTCGTCGGCGTCGCAGCGGCGGTGACCTGGATCGTCGTCCGCGTGACGCCGTCCCGCAAGCCCGACGGCTCCGCGGGCAGCTAGACCGCCGCCAGCGGCAGAACGTCGGCGAGCGGCGTGTAGTCGAGGCCGTGCGCCTCGGCGACCGCTTCGTAGGTGATCTTGCCGTCGAGGACGTTGACGCCGTGGCCGAGCGACGGCTCGCGTGCGACCGCCTCGGCAAGCCCGTGGTCGGCGATCGCCTCGACGTAGGGGAGCGTTGCGTTCGTCAGTGCCTTGGTCGAGGTGACCGGCACGCCACCGGGCATGTTCGCGACGCAGTAGTGAACGATTCCGTCGACCTCGTAGACGGGATCGGAGTGCGTGGTCGGATGCGCTGTCTCGATGCAGCCGCCCTGATCGATGGCGACGTCGACGATGACCGCTCCCGGCTGCATCTCTGACAGCATCGCCCGGCTGATGAGCTTGGGAGCGCGTGCACCCGGGATGAGGACGGCGCCGATGACCACGTCGGCGTGCGCGATGGTCTGCTCGACCTCGAGGCTCGACGACATGAGCAAGCTGACCCTGCCGGAGAGGATCTCGTCGAGATGGCGCATCCGGTCGATCGAACGTTCGAGCACCGTGACGCGCGCGCCGAGACCCAGCGCGATGATCGCCGCGTTGTAGCCGACGATCCCGCCGCCGAGGACGACGACGTGGCCCGGCTGAACGCCCGGGGTTCCCGCGAGGAGCACACCGCGCCCGCCGAGCGGCTTCTCGAGGAAATGCGCCGCGGCCTGCGGCGCCAGGCGCCCCGCGATCTCGCTCATCGGTGCGAGCAATGGGAGGCGCCGATCGTCCGTCTCGACGGTCTCGTATGCAACTCCTGTAATGCCGCTGTCGACGAGAGCACTGGCGAGAGGCTCGTCCGCCGCGATGTGGAGGTAGGTGAACAGCACGAGCCCCTCGCGCAGCCGCGCGTACTCCCGCTCGATGGGCTCTTTGACCTTGAGGAGGAGGTCGGCCTGACTCCATGCATCGTCGACCGAGACGATCCGAGCGCCGGCGCGTTCATACTGGGCGTCGGGGAAGGCGCTGCCCTCCCCCGCCGTCGTCTCGACGAGAACGTCGTGGCCGCGCAGGATCAGCTCGCGTGCACCCGCGGGCGTGAGCGCTACGCGGTACTCGTCGGTCTTGATCTCCTTCGCAACACCGATTCTCAAAGCCCGGAGACACTATCTCGCCGACGCAGCGCCACGAAGCCGGGACGGAACTGGAGGGTATTCGCGACGCACCGGGAACAGCCTCGGCACGTTTGCAGCGGTAGCGTTGATCGCGAGGGCGGCGGGAGCAGCGCCCCTCCCAGGGTGGGGAGTGCGGACTCGAGCTGCCTACGTCGGGCGTGTCCCGCCGAGCACGGTGCGGAGGTAGAGCAACAGGCCGGCGAGCGTTTTTGCATCCTCGATCTCGCTGAGGCGTTGTTCGATCTCGGCGACGGGCCAGCGGACGAGTTCGAGCTCTTCGTCCGCTGCCGGGGCGGCCTCACCTCGAACAACTCCTTCGGCCGCGAACAGATGCATTCGCTCGCGGCAGAATCCCGGCGTCGTCCAGAACGCGGCCAGCTCGCGCCATTCTCCGCCGGTCAGCCCGCACTCCTCCTGAAGCTCTCGCCGAGCGGTCTCGAGTGGCTCCTCACCCGGCTCCGCCGTCCCCGCGGGCAGCTCGAGCACGTACTGACGCGTCGCCTCGCGCAGCTGGCGGACGAGCGCGACGTACCCGTCGCCGTCCACCGCCACGATGGCCACCGCACCGGGGTGCTCGACGATCTCGCGCTCGTTCTCTCCCCATCGCTCGAGCGTGAGCGCGAGCAGCCGCCCGTCCCAGACGCGCTCGGCGGAGTCGGGCTCGAGGGTCACGCCCGTGCAGCTTCGACAAGAGCGACCGTGACGTCGACCATCGCCTCGAGATCCGCGACGGCGACCCGTTCGTCCGGACTGTGGAAGTCGTGCACCCCGTGCGTGAGGTTGACGCAGCGCAGTCCGCGCTCGTTGAAGACGTTCGCGTCGGCGGCGCCGCCCGACAGCCCGTACCGCACGTCGAACCCGCATCGTCGCAACCCCTCGTCCGCCAGCAGCACGACGTCGTCGCGCTTCGCGAAGCGGTAGCCGCTGTACGTCTTCCGCAACTCGCTCTGCAGCTCGCACTCGGCCTCGCTCGCCGCGAACGCGCACACGTCGAGCATCTCCTGGACGAGATCGCCGAGCTTCCGCTCGTTCTGGGAGCGCGCCTCTGCCAGGAACGAGCAGGTATCGGGGACGATGTTGCCGGCAGCGCCTCCGCGGATAACGCCGACGTTCGCCGTCGTCTCCTCGTCGACGCGGCCGAGCCGCAGGTCGGCGATCGCCTTCGCCGCTGCCTGGATCGCCGAGCGACCCTCCTCCGGCGCCATGCCGGCGTGGGCCGCACGTCCATGGAACGTGAGCTCCAGCCCTTGTGCGAACGGCGCGCCGAGGATGATCTCGCCGATCGGCCCCTCCTGGTCGTAGACGAAGCCAAGCTGGGCCTGCAGCCGCGTGTGATCGAACGCGGCGGCGCCGAGCAGGCCGATCTCCTCCTCGCGTGTGAACACGAGCTCGATGCCCGCGTGCGCGACGTTCTCCACCAGGACGCGCCGCACGCCCTCGAGCATCTGAGCCACCGCAGCCTTGTTGTCGGCCCCGAGGATCGTGCCTCCGGCATTCCGAACGATGCCGTCCTCGACGACCGGCCGGAGCTCCCCGGACGGAGGCACGGTGTCGAGATGGGCACAGAAGAACAGCGGCGTCCCCTCCGCGCTGCCTTCGATCCGCGTGTAGATGTTGCCGAAGCCGTCCTCGTCCGCGTCGAGCCCGAGGTCGGAGAGGTAGCGCAGGACGACGTCCGCGGCCGCGCGCTCCTCGCCCGAAGGCGTCGGCAGCGCGGCGAGCTCGAGCAGAAGGGGGACCGCCTCGGACACGAGGCGATCCTAAGCGTGGGGATCTAGTGGTTGCTCCGGTGAGTCCAGTGCCCTTTGGCCCTGCGAAAAGCGAGCAGGCCAAGAATGCAGGAAGGCCACGTACCCGAAGGTACGCGGCCGACCGAGGACACCGGCTTGCGACGCTTCGCAGCCGGACAAAGGGTGCTGCTACTTGCCGGAGCAACCACTAGGCCGCGACGCGCTCGCCGGCGCGGGCACGCGCACGGTCGAGCGCCGCTCCGACGAAGCCGCGGAAGAGCGGCGCCGCCCGGGTCGGCCGCGACTTGAACTCCGGGTGGAACTGGCTCGCGACGAACCAGGGGTGATCCGGCAGCTCGATGATCTCGACGAGCCGGCCTTCCTGGAACGTCCCGCTCACGACGAGGCCCGCCTCCACGAGGCGCTCGCGGTACGCGTTGTTGACCTCGTAACGGTGCCGGTGCCGCTCGTGGATCGTCGCCTCGCCGTAGAGCTCCCGCGTCTCCGTCCCTGCGGCGATCTCGACCGCCTGCGCGCCGAGCCGCATCGTGCCGCCGAGATCCTCGATCCCCTTCTGCTCCGGCAGGAGGTCGATCACGGGGTACGGCGTCTCGGGATCCATCTCCGTCGAGTTGGCTCCGTCGAGACCGACCGCGTGCCGCGCGAACTCCGACACCGCGACGTGCATGCCGAGGCAGATGCCGAGATACGGGATGCGCCGCTCGCGTGCGACCTGGCAGGCGAGGATCTTCCCCTCCCAGCCGCGCGAGCCGAAGCCGCCAGGCACGAGGACACCGTCGACGCCGCCGAGCAGCTCGGCCGTCTCCTCGTACGACATGTCCTCGGCGTCGACCCAGCGAACGCGGACTGCGCAGCCGTGCTCGAGACCGCCGTGCTTGAGCGCCTCGTGGACGGAGAGGTACGCGTCCTGGAGCTTCACGTACTTGCCGACGAGCGCGATCTCGACGACGTCGCGCCGGCTGTGCACCCGTTCGAGCAGCTCGTCCCAGTCGGACAGGTCCGGCGGCGCCAGGTCGAGGCCGAGCTTCGCGCCGACGAGCCGGTCGAGCCCCTCGCTCTCGAGCACGCGCGGAACCTCGTACACGTCGGGCACGTCGGGACTCGCAACCACGGCTGCCGGGTCGACGTCGGCGAAGAGCGCGATCTTGTCCCGGATCTCGCGCGAGAGCTCCTCGTGGGAGCGGCACACGACGACGTCGGGATGGATGCCGATGCGACGCAGCTCGTTCACCGAATGCTGCGTCGGCTTCGTCTTCAGCTCGCCGGCGGCCTCGATGAACGGGACGAGCGTCACGTGCACGTACACGACGTTCTCCGGCCCGACCTCGCGCCGGAACTGGCGAATCGCCTCGAGGAACGGCAGAGACTCGATGTCGCCGACGGTGCCGCCGATCTCGGAGATGACGACGTCGGTCGGGCTCGCCTCGGCGGCGCGGCGGATGCGCGCCTTGATCTCGTTCGTGATGTGCGGGATCACCTGCACGGTCGCGCCGAGGAAGTCGCCCTTCCGCTCCTTGCGCAGAACGGTGTCCCAGATCGCGCCGGCGCTGTGGCTCGCGCTGCGGAGGAAGTTCTCGTCGACGAAGCGCTCGTAGTGGCCGATGTCGAGGTCGGTCTCGGCTCCGTCCTCGGTCACGAATACCTCGCCGTGCTGGAACGGGCTCATCGTCCCGGGATCGACGTTCAGGTACGGATCGAACTTCTGCAGCTGGACGCGCAGGCCGCGCGCCTTCAGCAGGCGACCGAGCGAAGCGGCGACGATTCCCTTCCCGAGCGCGGAGACGACTCCACCCGTGACGAAGACGTACTTCGGGGCCCGTGCGCTCACGGGATTTCAGGGTAGCAGCGGCTGCGGTCAGCGGACGAGTGCCGCGAGCCGCGCGAGCGCCTCCGAGGGAAACGCACGGCCGACGCCGCTGAACCGCGGCGCGTCGACTGAGAGCGCCGCAGCCGTCTGCTCGTCCTCCGCCGCCTCGAGCTCGAGCTCGGCGTCGATCCGTGACTCGCTCAGCTGGAAGGCGAGCCGACGTTGCGGCGCGACGTCGAGCACGAGCAGCGTTCCGCTGAGCTGCGGGCGACGCCGGAGGAGGCTCTCCCGGTTCGGCCCCTCGACCTGCCAGAGCGCTCCGGGCGCAACCGCGCGCCGCACCGTCGACTCGACGCGGTCGATCCCGGGCCACCAGTCGGCGAGCCGCTCCGCGTCTGCGAGCACCGACCACACCTCGTCGACGGCTGCCGGCAGCACGCGCCTAGCCGCGAACCGTGGCAAGGAACTCCTGTCCGCCGAGCATGCGCTCGAGCTCGGCCTTCCGCTCCTCGTCGCCGAGCTGCTCGATGCGCGTGTGCGTCGGGTCGCCGGGCGTCTTCTCGACCCGGAAGTGGCGGTCCGCGAGCGCAGCGATCTGGGGAAGATGCGTGATCGTCACCACCTGAGCATGCTCGGCGAGCCGCCGCAGCAATCCGCCGACGGCATGCGCGGTCTCGCCGCCGATCCCCGCGTCGATCTCGTCGAATACCAGCGTGTTCCCACCGGCGACGGCCGCGATGGCCAGCGCGATCCGCGAGAGCTCACCGCCCGACGCCGTCTCGGCTGCCGGAGCGAACGGGAGGCCCGCGTTCGGACGGACGAGGAACACCGCGTCGTCGGAGCCGGTCGCGCCCGGTTCGTCGCGCTCCCGGAGCTCGCAGACGAACTCGCCGTCCCCCATGCCGACACCGCGAAGCTCGGCGGCCACCGCGTCGGCGAACGCGGGCGCCGCCGCGTTCCGCTCGGCACGTAGCTCGAGCGCGAGGGTGTGGACGCGCGCTTCGGCGTCGGCGAGCTCGCGCGCGGCAACGTCGGCCGGGTCGGATCCGTCCTCGAGCGCTCCGAGCTCGGCGCGGGCATCCTCGCGTCGCGCGAGCAGCGCCTCGTACGTCTCGGCGCGGAAGCGGCGCTTGGTCTCGGCGATCCGGTCGAGCTCGGACTCGAGCTGCTCGAGCCGGCCCGGCTCGGCTGCGAGCGACGCGAGGAAGGCGTGGAGATCGGATGCGGTCTCGCGCAGGCGAAGCTCGATGTCGCGCAGCTCGTCGCCGGCACGCTCCAGCTCGGGCGCAAGCCGCTCGAACGGCGCGATCGAACGCTCGGCGAGCGCGACCAACCCACTCGCACCCTCGCTCTCGTCCGGCGCGAGAGCAGCGGCGGCGTCGGCAGCGCCGGACGCGAGCTCGGCGACGTGACGGTGCCGCTCGCGCTCGGCGCGCAGCCGCTCCTCGTCCGCCGGCTCCATGCCCTCGGTGTCCTCGACGAGCGCGCGCAACTCCGCGAGCCGCGTTTCCGCGAGCGCCGCGTTCGCCGTCACCTCGCCGTGTCGCTTGCGTGCGGCCTGTAGGTCGCGCCACGCGGTCCGCATGGCCGCCCTTCGCGCGAGTTGCTCCTCCCCGCAGAAGCGGTCGAGCACCTCGAGCTGGTAGGACGGCCGCGCCAGGCGGCGCTGCTCGAACTGGCCCGACATGGCGACGACGCGCTCGACGGCTGCGGCGACATCCTCCCGCGCCCCGGCACGACCCCACGCATACGCGCGCGTGCGACCGTCGCCGAAGACACGCCTGGACACGAGGAGCGCGTCCTCATCCTCGGGTCGCAACTCGCCGAGCCCTTCGAGCTCATCGGGTAGGTCGAGCTCGGCCTCGACATACGCCTCCTCGCCGGCGGCGCCGACGTAGGAGGCGTCACCCTTCGCACCGAGCAGGAGGCCGAGCGCCTGGGCGAGAATCGTCTTGCCTGCCCCGGTCTCGCCCGTGATCGCGTTCAGCCCGGGCGCGAGCTCGAGCTCGGCCTCGCGGATGAGGGCGAGGTTCTCGATGCGGAGCCGCCGAAGCATGACGCCGATCGTAGACCCGGCGGCCGACGCCGCCCATTGGCCGTTTGGGTCAGTCCAACGTGGCCACCGCGAGTCCGTCCCATGTCCGCTCCACCACTAGACGATTGATTCCTTAGTGGTCGTAGGCGGTGAGGTTGCGGCCGGGTTGTCCGAGTTGCCAGTTGTGGAGGAGGATGGCGGTGAGGGCGAGGAGGC
>Ga0209166_10001914_pt1 | contig 16525 bp, 33 predicted proteins | sample Coa_R1_3_FD_187151 | JGI IMG/M metagenome (GOLD analysis project Ga0209166, IMG submission 187151) | Surface soil microbial communities from Centralia Pennsylvania, which are recovering from an underground coalmine fire - Coalmine... | ecosystem: Environmental > Terrestrial > Soil >... | reverse complement strand
GGCACCGCGTCGCGAATCATTTGCGCCATTTTGCGAAGCGAAGCCGTGCGAGCGGCGGCGTCGTAGGCGGCGGCGGCGTCGTAGGCGGCGGCGGCGGCGGCGGCGGCGGCGGCGGCGGCGGCGGCGTCGTAGGCGGCGGCGGCGGCGTAGGCGGCGGCGGCGTAGGCGGCGGCGGCGTAGGCGGCGGCGGCGTAGGCGGCGGCGGCGTAGGCGGCGGCGTCGGCGGCGGCGGCGGCGGCGGCGCGAACTTCTTCGAGCGTCGCTTTGCCTTCGCACCAGGCGCGCGCGGTCTCGATCGCTTTGCGCGGCCGATCTTCGCCCTTCGGAACAAATTTCAGCGCGGTCTCGGCGCATAGGCACGCGAGGAGCACGAGGGTTTTGCGATCGGGCCAGCCTTTTTTCCCGAGCTGCTTCGCGAGCAACCACAACATCCAATCCGCGCGCTCGCATGTGTCCCAGAATTCCTGCAGGGATTTTCCTTTAATCCACTCGCGGCCTTCACTGCAGGCACCGAGCGACCGGCACAGATCGGAAAACTGTTTCGCGTCCATCGTTTCTCCTTTGGTTTTCAACGAGCCTCCTCGGGGCGGCGTGGAGTTTGCCGCAGGGGAGAGCGCCGCCGCCCCTTTTTTGAAAATTCACCGCAACCGCAATCGCTCCCGCCGTTCGCGCGCGACGATAATCGTCAGCACGCCGGCGAAGAATCCGAGCGAAAAGAGCGCAACTCCGAAAAGAAACCAGTCCCACACCATTTCCATCACCCCGTTTTCTTCGCCGCCGCGATCCGCGCGATGCGCGCCGATCCCATGCGAAGGATTCGGCCCTTCTCCATGAGAGGCGCGAGCGCACGATCGTCGATCCCGCGGATGTACGGCTGCGTCGAGCCGATATATTTGTGGCCGGCAAACCGCTGCGTCGCGATGATGTCGCGCGTCGGCCGCCCTTCTTCGTCCACCTGATTCATGTGGAACGTCGTAATCGCGGTGGCGCGCAGATCGTGCGGCCGTTTGTGGCGCGGAACGCCCGCTTTCTTTTTCAGATCGTTGAAACTCCACCGAATCATCGCGAACGTCACCGGCCCGCCCTTTGCGAGATCGATAAAAGGCGTCGTGGACTGCGGGTCTTTCATGAGCGGAAGCAGAAGTTTTCGCAGCTCGGGGTTCACCGGCATCCCGCGCCGGATGTCGCCCTTCGCGCGAACGTTTTCGAGCATGTTTTCGGCGACGTTGTAGTGGCGCGGAGAAAGCGAGCGCACTTCGCTCATGCGAAAGCCCGTGTTCAGGAAGATCGAGAGCCACAAGTGCAGCCACGGCTTTCGCTCGGACAGCTCGAAGAGTTTGCGCTCCTCTTCGACGGTCAGCGTCTCCTGGCGCGGCTCGTAGGAAGGAATCCGGCTCATCAACTTCGAAATGTCGCGCGGGCAGCCGGGCAGAGTCTCAAACCACTTCAGCATGCGCTTCAAGACGTGGCCGAAATTGCCGCGCGTGTTCCGGGCGAGCCCCTGCTCTTTCCAGAAGTGCAGCATCCCGTTCACGACGAACGGATTCAGCTCGTGGAGACGAAGCGCGCCGGCTTTCAGTTTGAAATCGGACGCGACGCGTTTGTTGTACCAATACTTCGTCCCTTCGGCCCACGCATCGCAGAGATCGCCGACCTTGCCGACGGCCGAAGCAGGATCGCGCTTCATCGCGTTCTTTTTCTGCTTCACCTCGCGGCGCATCTTTTGCTCGAACCGTTTGGCATCCGGCTCGATCGGAAAACTCTCGTATTTTTTCTTGCCGAATTCGTCCCGCCATTCGACCAGATAGCTTCCATGCCAGAAACGCACGCTCATCGCCTCGCTCCTTCTAGGCTTGCAGGCCTGTCAAGAGGGCTCGAAACTGCCCACCAAAGCGCCCACCGGAATTCCTGGGGGGTACTAGAGCGCGAAGTACGCGCCCACCATCAATCGATTGGTGGGCACTCCTGATTCAGGCTGTCTCTATGGTGTTGTTGCGAGAGGATTTGTTGCGCTGCTACACTGTTCAGGTCTTCACCTTCACAGTTAACTTCTGGGGCGTGGTCCAACTGGTAGGGCACCGCACTGTTAATGCGTACCTTACCACGCAACAAATTGTGGCTCTCGTAACCCGCAACCACTACATTTAGCCGGAATCGGATCGATTTCCCTCTGGTGGGCGAGTTTTTTCGCCCACCACTGTGGGAATCTATAGCTTATCGTTACAGGATGCAAGAGGACTTTTGTACTAGCGGTTTCGCGCGTAGAATCGCGGCCATGAGCGAGAACAAACGCATCGCGAAGGAAGCGAAGGCTCTGGCCGTGCTCGCCTATCGCAGCGGACCGATCGAGGATTTCCACGCCGAAGGCCGCATCAGCCAGGCCGAAATGAAGAAGCTCAACAAGGGCATGGTCGATAGCCTGTTTTTTCTTCTCACGATGAAGGAACGGAAGCCGCGCCTCTACTGGCAGCTCATCGAAATGATCAATCAGACGATGGTGCGCGACTGGGACGATCCCGAAACGCTGAAAGTCTCGGACCGGCTCAAGGATTTTCAGAAACTCCTGCGCTAGCTTTTTTGTTTTGTCTGGCAGGTTCGCCGCGCCACAGCGGGGAAAATCTTCTTGTAGAAAAACTCGTGGAACTCTTCGAGCGTCATTTCAACCGAATCGCTCGGGCCGCCGTGCACCGTGAGCCGCACCATCTCGACGCGCGAGATCTCCTGCGGCACGATTCCGATGTGACGCACCACGCTCTCGATCGCGAACAGCTCGGCTTCGACCGCGCCGCTTTTTGAAACGAACTTTTCAGCCACGGCGGAATCTCCCCAAGAAACCTTTCACCCGATCGCGCACTCGATCTCGCCAGGTCTTTTCCCGCGCCGGCGGATCTTCTCCCGGCCGATCGACGGCTTCCGATTTTACGACCGTGTTTTCGCGCAGGAACTTTGTCAGGCCCGGATCCTGCACCATCGGGAAAACCTTTCGCAGGAGATGCCCGGGCAACCGCTTCGCGCACGAAAGGCAGAGCTGCGATCCGCCGATCAACCGAACGACGACGAGATCCGTCCGGCAATTCGAACAGCGGCCGACAAATTCGAGATGACTGCGGCGCTTTTCCGCTCGCCGCCGGCGCTCGCGCCTCGCGCGGTTTTTTCTTCGCGTGTAGTTTTTCACGTCAGAAATACGAACACCTTTCCATTGGGCCCGGAAAAGTTTTTGTAGCGGACCTTTCCGAAATTCTCGCGGAAGTACTCCATGATCTGAAGCAAGGCCTGGGTGGGATCTTCGGTCTCGCAAATGAAGGTCAGATATTTCTCCGTGTTCGAGTCTCCTTCGTAGAAATTGATGTAGTACTGAAACGCTTCTCTCAAAACGGCTCCTTCCAGAGCGGCAGCGGTTCGTTCGCGATCCGCTCGATCTCTTCGAGATTCTTCCGGCGATTCGCCATCGCCCGATCGAGCGCGGCGAAGAAATTCCGGCTCCACACTTTTTTCGGGATGAGTTTTTCCGCCTCGATCTTCGAAAAGCCCACCGCGATGCGGCCTTTCTTGTCGGCCACGACTTCGCGGATCTGCACGATGATGGCGATCTCGATCACTGCACGCTGCCTCCTGGCGGAACTTCCGGCATGGCCGGCGGCAACATCCCTTTCACCAGCTCGCGGATCGGCGCGGCGCACCGGCCGCAAAAGCAGACGATCTTCCCGCCTTTGTCGAGCTGGACGTACACCCAGTTCGGATCGAGCGCGGTGGGAACCTGACTCTCGACGCGCTGCTCAGCTCCGCACTTTTCGTTGTCACATTTTTCGATCCAAAATTCGCTCAAGACGGCAAGGCCTCCCAATCGTTTGCGAGCACATCGGTTTGCGACGCGAGCCACGGCACCAGATCTCCCTGCACCGTGCTCATGTAGATATAGGGCAGCGACATCTTCGAATTCGCGTCAGGCACCTGCAGCCCGAGCCACATCCCCTTTCCGTTCCAGCCGGCGCGTCGAACTTTGTTGCCGATTTTCAGAACTGCGAGCGCTTCACCGAAATTCAGATGCTTGTTCATCGCTGCTTTCTCCTGTCGTTCTGCATCCCGTTGCAGATCCCGAAGATTGTGGTTTTCGAAACTCCGAACTCGCGCGCGATCTCATTCAGCGACCGGCCGAGCCGGCGATCTTCCAGCACACGCGCCACGTCGATTTTCTTTTTCGGCCTTCCGAGTTTCGCGCCGCGGGCCTTTGCGGCCCGCAATCCGGCCAGGACGCGCTCGCGAATCATTTCGCGTTCGAATTCCGCGATCGAGGCGAGGACGTGGAAAATCAGCCGGCCTTGCGGAGTCGCTGTGTCGAGCTGTTCTGTGATGGAAACGAAATCGACGTGGAGCTGGCGGACCTTGCCGAAGAATTCGACGATGTGCTGCACCGAGCGGAAAAGCCGATCGAACTTCCACACGAGCACAACGTCGAAATCGTGGCGGAAGAGGGCTTCGTTCATCGCAGCAAGCCGCGGCCGCCGCGCCTCCGTTCCCGAAATTCCGTGATCGACAAATTCAGTGATTTTCCAGTCACGCCGCCGCGCATATTCGTGCAGCTCGCGCAACTGAAGATCCGGATTTTGGTCGAGAGTGGAGACGCGAGCGTAGACCGCGACGCGCTTCTGCTTTTCCCCCATGGGGAGTATATTCCCGCGCGAGAAATCGGGCTGCCCCAGAATTGTGCAACGCAATTTCCACCATCCGTTACGTCTCAAACCGATACAATTTCGCGAACGGGCTTTTTCTACCTTTGACGCGCACGCCGCGCACGCGCACGCTGGACGGCCTGTGCTGCAGCTCGTCAAAATTTCCTTTCCGCTTCCCTATCTCGCGATCGCCGGCCGCGCGGTGAAAGATCCGCAAGGCCGCGAAGTTTTTCCGATTCCGGGTTTCGGCGAAATCGTGAAGCTCGACGACGCGCAGGCAAACACCGCACGCAACTCCCTCAGCGAAGATCCCGCGCTCCCGATGGTTTTCGAAATCGAATTCGTCGGCGGGCAAAAACTCCTCTTCATGAAAGCCACCGAGGCTCCGCTCGTCGATGTCCACAAACCCAAATCCGCTTCCGGCCGCTGAAACGGAACCCATCCGCGGCGCTTGCCCGGTCTGCCACTCGCCCATCTACATCGAAGCGGGCGCGGTGAAAGGCGGCGGGCCTTCGCAGGAATTTCAGGAACTCGAACGCAAAGCCGCTTCCGCCGACGAGTGGCGCAACAAAGCCGCCGCACTCGAAGCCGAACACACGAGCCGCGACATCGCGGAGCCGCCGCCCAACACAGCTCCCACCGCCGGCAACGAAGCGGAGAACGAGTACTTCCTGTGAAAAAAACGTCCGACGAAACCCTCATGTGGATCGGCATCGGCGTGATCGCTCTCTTCACGCTCGTCGCCGGCTACGGACTTTTTAGCCAGAAGCAAACGTCATGAACGACGAAAAGAAAAATTCGAAGATCTCACCGGCTCCCGCGGACACCACCCCAACGACACCCACCCAGGGAGCCAGTGGCCGGCCGTCAACCCCTGCAGCGGCCGGTCCCACCAAAAAGTTTTCCCGCGCGGAAGAAATTCCCGCGAAGAGAGGGCCAGGCCGGCCGCCGAAGATTGAGACTCAGAGGGGAGGGGCAGGATCTTCGGATTCCGCCTCGCGAGGAGCGACAATCCCGGCGGCCGCCCCGGCTCCCTCGACGAACGCAAAACAGGATCTTCTTTCCGGAACGCGCGGACTCCTGCAGATGGCTTCCGGAATTTCCGCGGGAATCACCTGGGCCGCGCTCAAAGTCGAATACCTCGCAGCGCTGCAGATCTGGCAATTCACGCCCGCCGAACTCGCGCAGCTCGAAGGGCCGACTTCGGTCATGCTCGAAAAGTATGGGCCCGCGCTTGACGACTACGGCGTCGAGATCCAATTCGCCGGCGCGATCCTTCCGATTCTCACGTCGAAGATTTTCGCGATCCTCGCGCTCAAACGCGCGATGGAAAAACAACCCTCTTCGCTTCCGCCGGCAGCGGCACCCGCAAAGCAGCCGACTCCCATCCGGCAGGAAGCGAATTCCACCAGGCGAGATCCCGATCCGCCGGCACCCACACAAGCACAACCCGAGAGCGAGAACGCCTCGCCTGATGGAAATCTTCCGAGCGCGTTTCTGCACAAGCAAATCGATGGCGGTATGGAGCTGGTGAACCTGTGAAACGCGATCCCAAAGTAAACGGCTCCCTTCCGCAACTCGCCGAACGAGTCACCGAACTCGAAGGCAGGATGTTCAATTTTTCTTGCCGTCTCGCGACAGTCGAAGTCGAACCCCAGGGCACCGACCTCTACCTGCTCGTGTTTTGTTTTTTCGCCGGCATCGTCATCGGCCGTCAGATCCAGCAACTCTTCGAGCCGGAAGCGAAACGCAAATGAGCAAGCTCGTCGCAAATTTCGGCCGTCGCGGCAAGGGCAAGACTTCGCTCGCCTTCCACCAGGCGCGGCGTCTCGGCCGTGGCGTTTGCGTTTTCGATCCGACCGAGGCCTTCGCCATCGGCACGATCGTCACCACGCGCGAGGAATTCGAATTCGCGCTTGATCGCGAAACCTCGCCGATCGTCTTTCAGGTTCCCGACGCCGCCGAACGCAAGGACGCGATCGAAACCGATCTGCTCTCTTTCGTGCAGTCGATCAAGCACATCCGCGACATCTCGGTGCTCATCGACGAGACGAGCTACGTGCAATCGCCGCAGTGGGCCGCTCCCGCCTTCGACGACGAAGTGCGCGTCGGACGCCGCCGCCGGCACGATGTCTATTTCACGCAGCACCGCATCGCCGACTGCAACGGGATTTTGCTTTCGCTCGTCACCGAATTTAATTTTTTTCAGACGAAGTATTCGCGCGATCTCGACCGCATCGCGGAGATCTGCGGCGACCGCATCGCCGGCCTCGTGTCGAGCCTCGGCGAGCACGATTTTCTCCACTACGACGTAGAACAGGAAAACTCCTACATCAACGTGGAACCGGATTCCTGGCGCATCCACCTGGCGCCGGAAGAAGCACCGCAGCCTCTCCTCTCTGCCGCGGCCGATTGAGAAAGGAAAAACCATGAAGTACTTCGCAGAAAACCACGGCAAGGCCGCCCTCATGGTCGTCGGCGCGACCGCGCTCGCGGCCCTGATCGTGATTCCGATCGCAAACTCCCTGCTCGGATCGTTCTTGCCACAAAGCTCGATCCGCGTCTGAAATTTCACCGTCGGCGGGCAGTTTGTCAGCTAAAGGAGAATCGCAGTGAAACACTTCTTGTATCTCACGTTGTACGTGGCGGTGGGCCTCATCGTCGCGGGACTCCTCAGCGGCGTTGTTTCGGGCTTCCTGCCCGCTTCGCTCGGCGGCCGAACGGCGGCTCCGGCGGCGTAAGCCGCGCAGCAATTCAAATCCGAACCGACCTCGCTCGCGCAGACTCCCTCTCGTGGCGGCATTTCTCTCAGAAAAGGAAACTCCGAAATGTCTCTACGCCTGCAGGGTCCGAACCAGTTTCAGGACCTCACGATCAACAACCTCAACCAGGAGTACATTCCGATCGGCGATCTCACTCGCCCGAAATGGCTCTGGGGTTTGCTTTGTGAACTCAAAGGCCGCGTCGCCGTCACCGTGGCCATCACCGGCGCGGTTCTCGCCGAAGCTCCGCAATCGCTCGTCAACTGGATCCGCATCGAAGGAATCCACAAAGTGCTCGGCAACCGCACGATCTATTACATGCGCGGTCCCACGTCGATCGCTTTCGCGAACGCCTACGGCCGCGGCCGCACGCTCACGCTCAACAACGGCGGCATCGTTCCGAACGCCGCTTCGACCGCGATCGGCAACTACGATTTCGACATCGCTTTCCTGATTCCGTTTCCGCCGCAGGGAATCCCGCTCAACCAGCAAGCCCTGTTCATGCTGAAAACGGAAGACTGGAAGACGCTGCAGATCCGCGTCTCGATCGGCGACTCGACCGCGCTGTGGCAAACCACGGCCGGCTCGACCATCACGTTCTCCGCGTTCGGCTCGGCTTCGGGCTCTCCGATCTTCTCGATCAACACGATCGAGCCTCAGCTCGGCAGCTTCCGCAATTCGATCAACCCGGCGCTCGTGCAACGCGTGTGGCAGGACATCACCACGCCCTTCACCGCGGCGACCGGCGTCGATCTGCTGCTCAACCAACTCTCGGTAGGCCTTCGCCACCGGGGAATTTTCTTCAAACAGGGAACGATCGCCACGGCGCGATCGGGCGGCGTCGTCGTCTTCGCGCAGAACGGACTCGTCGATACCATCCTCACGCGGCCGCTCGTCAAACTCGACCAGGCTTTGATCCGCAATCCGAAAAACACTTTCGCAGCGAAAGAGTGGACCGGATTCGCGCTCGAAGTTTCGCAACCCACCGGCTACGGCCTCACGGAATTCGCCGAAGGCGGCGACATCCGCACGGTCTTTCCGGCGCACCGCCTCACCACCGCGAATAAATTCGAATTCCGCGGCGACATCGCGGCCGCGGCCAACCAGCAGGGAGAACTCGTCGAGGAACGCATCGAGGGCAATCCCACCTACACCGACCGCCAGGGCAACGTCCGCACACTTTTCGTGGAGTAGCAGAAGCGGACCAACCACGAACGGGAGAGGCGCGATCCGCTTCGCGCCTCTCCGCTTCTTTAGAAAGGAATCTCCGTCATGGCATTTTCAGCGTGGGAAGGCCTTGCAAATCTTTCCGACACCGTGGTCAGCGACCTCGGCGCGTTCGGCGTCATCGGTCAGCCCAACATCGGCGGCCATCAAACGACGCAGATCGTGCGGCAGACAGCTCCGGGCGTCACCAGCTCGATCACCACTTCGGCCACGTCGCCCGCTTCGCAGACAAACACCCTTCTCCTCGTTGGCGCAGGAATTTTGCTCGTCGTCGGATTGTTTTTGTTTTTGCCGAAAGCCGTCTAGCGAGGCGCGATGTCCCTACTCGACACAGTTCTCGCCGACACGGTTGGAGTCGGATGGCGAGCCGTCACCGGCACGGTCGATCCTTGGACGAAGCAGCAAATCGTCGATGACACCACGGCCTCTACGACGCACTCGCTCGATGTCGCACAAGCGAACGGCTACGACATCACCGACGCGCAGATCGCCGCATACGCCGCCGGCAACGATAGCGTCATCACGAGCACTCTCAAAACGACTCCGGGCGGCAGCTCCGATCCCGCCGACGCCGGCGTTCATATTCCGGGCCTCGGCAACATCGGCTCCACCGATTTCCTCGCGAACGTCAACAAGTTTGTGGACATCGCGATCCTCATCGGCGTCGCCCTGATTTTTTTCTGGATCTACCAAAACTACGGCGGAACTCTTCGACGGGAGTTTCGACGCAAATGATTCCGATCGTCGCCATCGCCGCCGTCGTCGTTCTCGTGCTTCTCGCTTCCGCCGTCGTGCCGGCGCAAGCGGAAACGCCCGCCGGCGGCACGGATTTTTCTTCGGACACCGGAGCCACAACTCCTCCGGTCCAAATCTTTCAACCGCCGCCGCCCGACGATTTTTCAAACGCGGAGATCGGCGACGTGATTCTGGGAGGCAGTGGAGTGCAAGTCACAACTGCAAAGATCGATCTTCTCGCGCAGGCGATCGCGACGGCCGAGGGATTTTTCAATCCGAATCCGAACGTCGTGCCGCGTCGCGCCCACAATCCCGGCAACCTCACGAAGTCTTTCGGACTCTCCACGTTTGGCCAGGCGAATTCCGAAGGCGTTTTGATTTTCGGCTCGGACGATGACGGATGGTCCGCGCTCAAAGCGCAAGTGACGGCGATGCTCACCGGCGCTTCGCACGTCTACTCGCCGAACATGACGCTCTCCGAAGTCGCCCTCAAATACACCGGAGGCGACCAGGCCTCGAATTGGGCGGCGAACGCGGCCGCCGTTCTCGGGATCTCTCCCGAGCAAACTCTCACGGATTTTCTGGGGATGTAATGGGCGCGGCTCTCCTCATCGGCGGCGGACTCCTGGCGCTTTATTTTCTCGCGCGGCCGGGCAGCTCCATCGCGACGGTCCTTTCCGGCGCGACGCACGGCACGGTGAAACTCGGAAACGCAGATCCGAATTTCGAGCCGTGGCTGCGCGACGAGATGCAAAAGATTTTCGGCCAGGTCACGAACTCGGCTCCGAACACACAGGCCGGTTTCGATCTGCTCGAAACCTCGATCCGCAATCGCCGCATGGGAGATCTCTACAACGGCGTGTGGACGCAGGGCTACTGGCGCTCGCGGCCTGGCGATTGCGGCGGGCCGGCGGCGGGATCTTTCGGCACCTCGCGGCAGATCGGCGTCGGCATCGGTTTCGCCACGCAGGGCGCGGATTTCGCCAACACCGCTTTCGGACTCGCCGGCGCGGCCGAATCCGTCGCGAACGCGATTCCGATCGTCGGCCAGATCGCGAGCGTCTTCACTTCGATCTTCGGAGGGATCGAGGCGCACCACTCGCAGGCCGTCGCGCTCGAACAATCGACGCTGTGCCAGGCCGTTCCCGCTTTCAACGCGGCGCTCGATTCGATCGACCAGCAATACCGACTCGGCCAGCTCTCGGGCCAGCAAGCGATTCAGGCGCTCGAAACCCTCTACCAGCAGATGAACCAGGGACTCGCGCAAATCGAACGCCAGGGCAAATGCAACGCGTCGTGCGTGTTCCTTCGCCAGCTCCGCGGCATCATCGACGCGAAAACTTTATTCGATTACTAGGAGGAACAAAAAACATGGGCGCACTCATCGCCATCGCTTCGATTTTCGGATTGCTGTTTGTGAAGCACGCGGCGTCCGCGACGGCAACCGCGGGCTCGACCGCCGGCGCGACCGGATCTCTGCGCGTCACTGGCGCTCCCGATCCTTCCGTCAGTTACGACACGAAAGCTCCGATGCAGGCCGATCCGATCGGCAACACGCATCTTTCGATCGCAGATCCCGTTTTCAATTCCTCGGGTGAAGTCGTCGCGCTTCCCTATCGTCCTTCGGATGTCGCCTACGGCGGCGGCATCTCGGATCTCGCCGGCGTCGAACAAGATCCGAATCCCGCGGGCAGCACCGGCAGCGGAATTTCCTCGATCGAAAAACTCAACGCTCCGCACGGATCGGCTCCGATCGCCGGCGGCGCGAGCGGCCGCGTCATTCCGCAGCCGCGCATCCCGCTCGTTTCGACTTTCCGCCGCGTCGTCGAACGGCCGCAAACACAAACCTTCGCGGGAGACACCGGCAGCGGAAAATTGCCGTTCGTGCCGCGCGGAACTTCCGGCCCGGCTTCGCGTCATCCGGCTTCGCCGCTTCGTCCGACGATCGAGATCCGCCACACCGGAATCGCTTCGACCGCCGCGCACCTCACCGCCGCGCCGAATCAGCCGCAAAAACAGACGAACGTCAAAGCCGTTCCGGCTCGCCGTTCGTTTTTCTCGCGCAGCCGCGCGTAAGGGGAAACGATGAAAAAGCAACAGCTCGCCGCAATTCTCGCCGCCGGTCTCGGACTCGTCGCGATCGCGTGGTACTTCAAAAAGAAACCGGCTGCAGCAGCGCCAGGCGCGGGCGGTCCTTCGGCGAACGCCGGCGGCGCAACGCCGGCACGCGCGGCCGTTTCTGCTACAGGCGGAAGCACCGGCTCGATCCCGAACATCATCGCGGCCGCGGCCGCGCTCTCTCGTGCGGAATCGCAGGTCAATGTCCCTCTCACCGGCTCGAACAACGGAGGGATCGTGCAATCGCAGGTTTTTCTTCCGCAGATTGCCGACAACGCCGACACGCTCATCACCGACGGCTCGAATCCTTCGGGCTTCCAGGGGACGCAGCTCGTTTCGAGCGAATCGACGGGAACGGTCGCGCTGCCAGGGCTCGGCGATTTCGCGCCGGACGTCGCCAGCTCGGTTTCCGCGCTCGACGTGGGAGGTACGGACTTTGGAACCGTCTACGCTTAAATCCTCGCGCGATTTTCCGCCGGCGATCGGAGTCTTCTCGCGGCCGTCGCGCCCGCGCTTCACGATCAAACGCGAAATCGGCCTCGGCACTCTTCTGCAGATCGGCGCGATGCTCCTTTCGGCAGTGTGGTTTGCGGATCGGTTCGAGTGGAAGCAGGAAGCGATGCTGCAGGAGATCGCTCACCAGCAAGCGCAGCTCGATCGCATCGAAGCCCGTACCGAACGGATCGAGAAATATCTCAGCTCGAAGGATTCGCGCTACTGGCAAACGGTCGCGCAGATTTCAAAAACAGACGAGGTGCAAAAATGAAGACTTCACTTGTGGGACTCGCGGCGATCGCCGCACTCACCCTCGCCGGCATTTTCTTTGCCGGCGGATGCGGCGCGTACAAAGGCGCGAAGGGCACGAATCCCGCCGCGCCTCAGCCCGTCAACACGTTCGAGGCCTACGCCTACAACGCGCTCGCGGACGCGCAGGCCGGGCTTGCCGCGACCGACGCGAAGATCAAATCGGGCGAGCTGCCTTCTTCGGTCATCGCGGATTACGATCGCGCGGCCGTTCTCTATAACACTTCCATCTCGTTGCTCAATCGCTACGATGCAGCCTTCCGCGCCGGCAACGATGTCACCGCAATTCAAAGCGAGATCTCGCAGGATCTCGCGGATCTGATTTCCCTCGGCCTCAAACTCTGGCCGAAAAAGTAGCAGCACGAAAAAAAGGAAACGAGGAAAACGAACATGGCAACCGTCACCTGTGTGAAATGCGGCGCGACCACGCAAACGGACAATCCGCTCGCGAATTGCCCGTCCTGCAACACTCCACTCATCGAATCCGGTTCGGCGATCGCGGGCAATACTTCGCAGAGCGTCGCGGGGAATTCACCCGCGCCGGCACCAGCTCCCGCGGCCGCTTCCACTCCGCAAGAGGACGCACAGAAACTTCACAGCCTCGGAATCGATGCAACCGCGACCGCGAAAGGGATCGAAGTCGTAGTCCCCGCGCCGGCACCAGCTCCGCAGGAATCGACCGGAGTCAAAATCGCCACAGGGATCGAGATCGGACTTGAGGATGTCTCGGCCGTCGCGAAACTCATCGGCGACAATTTCGCCGGCACGCCGATCGCGGCGATCTTCAAACTCCTCGGCCCGGCCGCCGGCATCGGCGCAGCGGTTCTCGCGCAGCATCTCTCCAACCGCGGCTTCGATCTCACTTCGCTCAAGCCCGCGGAAATTCTTTAGAAATCGTGCGCACGATTTCTCCCTAGAAAGCAGGAAGCGAATGTCGCTGCAAAACATTCCGAACAGAAACCCCGCGGTCCTTTTCGCGAGCTTCGAAGCGTGGACGCGAATCCACCTGCAGGTGCGCGACGCTTCGAGCGTCTACATCGCCAACAAACGCTCGGATCTCGAACTCCCCGGACCAGGCGGGCAGCAAGGCGGCCTGCAGCTCACACAAGCGCAGGGGATTGTTTCCTTGCCGTGGATCGGGCCGCTCTACCTTCTCGGATCCAACCCGAACTCCCTCATCGAAATCGCCGTCTTCCCGACGAGCGTAGAAACCGGCAGGTAAACCCATGCGATCGAAACTTTTCCGGCTCGCGCTTTTCGCGGGCATCTTTCTGCGCGGATGTCTGCTGCAACCCGCGTTCGCGCAGAATCCCGATCTTCCCGTAAACGGCGGATCGAGCTACATCGAAGTGGGCCGAGGAATTCCGTGGGGCACCACGTTCAACCGCACGTATTTGCTCGTGCCGAATTCTCCGAACGCTTCGCTGTGCATCTACGTCGTCAACAACAACCCCACGAGCGCGCACACGTTCACGACGGCGATCTTTCAGACGGCCGACGGCCAGGCGGCCGACTTCACCAACAACCAGGGCCGCTACAATTCGGTTCCGCTGCTCTCGATGCCGGCGTCGATCTCCGCGCTGCAAATGGGCAGCGGATTCACGCAAGCGACGGCGGCCGCGAAGATCGCCGTGAAATTCAGCGCGGCTTCGACACAGGCCGGATCTCCCGATACGGCCGACGTTTTTTTCGTGCAGACAACTTCCGGCTCGTGTGGATCCGCTTCCACTTCGAACCAGGTGCAGGGAACGGCCGCGCCTGGCGCGACCGCAACCGGCAATCCGATCGTCGTCGCGGGAATCGACAACAACACTCTCGTGAACCGCATGGTTGTTTTAGGTCCCGCGCTTACGGGCGGCACGACTTTTCCAGGGCTGCTCATCGGCGACGCGGGAATTGCCGTGCCAGGCGGGAGCCCGACCACGGTCACTTTCCCGAACGGTCCTGGCGGCGGGCCTCTCGCCGTCTACCCGCAAGCTCTCAACGCGAACGGAAACCAGGCGATCAATCTCGTGCGCTCGAACGGTGGAGCCGCGGGATCGGGAACGCAAAACCAGTCCGGGCTTTTCACCGCGAACGCCGGATATTTTTTAATCAACTCGACGGGCAGCATCAGCTCGAACACGTCGATTCCTTTTTTCGGCGCGCCCGGAGATCCCGCGGTCAGCTCGTGCTTCATTGCGTTCAACGCGACGAACTCTTCGGGCACCACGCCGACGCTCAACGCTTATTTCCAAACTTCGAACGATGGCATCAACTGGACCGATCGCATCGCGTTCACGCAGCTCACCACCGGATCGACAAACCAGTTCGCGGGAATCAACTCGACTTCCTCGATCAACCCCTCGACGATTTCGAGCGGAACGCTCACGGCCGGCACGGTCGTCAACGGTCCCATAGGCCGCTTCGGCCAGATGTTCTACAAACTCGGCGGCACCTCGCCCGTCTACACGAGCGTCAACACGTACGTGAACTGCTACTAGAAAATGGCCCGCCGGCGTCTCTGCGTTCACTGCAAGACCGCGGGGACGAGCTCCCTCGCGACGCACCAGGGCGCGATCGGCCCCGTCTGTTGCTCCTGCTTCCAAACTGAATTCGAACACTGCGCGAATATCCGCTCGATCGCGATCCCGCCGCCCGAAAGGCCAACTCCGCGCAGGAAGCCGCGCCAGGCGGCCGCCGCGCCCGTTCCCGCCCCTTCTGGCGAACCGTCCGAGGTTTCCCTGCCCTGATTGTCCAAAAGAGAACAGCGGCCGATCGGGCGCTCTTTATAATTCGGCCGCATCGGGCCGGATCGCGAAGGTTTCCCCCTTCGATCCGTCCTTCACCGGCTCCCCGTTCTGGCGACGAGGGAGCCGGTCCCAATTTGCAGCGAATTACTGCAGGAAAATCCCAGGGAAAAGAATCCCCGAAATTATCGTGCGGAAAACTAGAGTTTTCGGAACGATTGCTCGTAACGCTATAAGGCGTGTGTTTTCAGTGCAGACTTCCGAGGATCTTCGGAGGGTTTTCCGACCGCGTGCTTCTTCCGCCAGAGGGCAACCCGGCATTTTCCGCTGCAGGTCGCCGAAACTCCCGCCGTCCGCCGGCGCACCGGCTGAAATTTAATCCCGCAATTCTCGCAGCGGATTTTCTCCTGCAGCTTCATCTCTCGCATCGTAGACCTTTTCCGATTTCTAAGTCGAGTGTTTTGAGTGAGAAGGAATTCCGGCCGCGACCTCGGCCAGCAAATTCAAATTCTGGATTTTTTCCCTCGAAAACCACCTCGCCCGGTCCACCAGGCGAATTAAATCCCCCGGCGTCGTGGTTTTCCCGCCGGAAATATCGACGAACTCCCGCGTCGAATTCGGGTTTTGCTGAAATTCGATCAGCACGTCGATCAGCGCCATCCGCTCGGAATTCGTGAGCTGCAAAAGCCAGGCTCCCTCTCTCACTTTGCACGCTCCGCGATTTCTTCGGCCGTCAGCCGGCCAGGCAAATTCGGGAATTCTTTTTTCACGAAAAAGGTCTTGCCGCAAATCGTGCAGCCGGCGATCTCGTGGACAAGATCCACGGAAATCGAATTCTCACTTCCGCACCGCGGGCACTTCGTTGTCCGATCGCTCGTCATAGCCGGCCTCTCTTTTGTTTCAGGTTTTTCGCGCGAACCTCGTGCGCGAGCGCTTGCGCTTCCCACGCTCGCAACGTTTCGAGCGCCTGCTCTCTCAGCGCGCCTTCGAGCAAAATCCTTCCGGCACCGCCCGCGCCGGCGAAAGGTCCATAGCGCCGCTCGATCAATTTCTGGACGAGAAGACGCTTCTCGATCGCTTCTTTGGTTTCCTTCGACTCCCTGAATTTCACTTTTCCTCCGCGATCGGCGTGAGCGTCAGCCGGTAGTGGAAACCCTGAATCTTTTTCTCGATCGTGAGCGTCTTCGTGCCGCGCGGCAAAACTTCGATCACCGGCTGCAACGTTTTTCCGAGAACGAGAAATGCGTTGCGAATCTGCTCCTCGCGCGCGACCGCTTCCGGCGTCGGTTGCGGATGTCCTGGAAGATAGGGAGTTGTGCTCACGCGGCCTTCTCTGCGATCGGAGCCGGCACCGCGTCGCGAATCATTTGCGCCATTTTGCGAAGCGAAGCCGTGCGAGCGGCGGCGTCGTAGGCGGCGGCGGCGTCGTAGGCGGCGGCGGCGGCGGCGGCGGCGGCGGCGGCGGCGGCGGCGGAGGCGG
>Ga0209166_10001913_pt1 | contig 16532 bp, 15 predicted proteins | sample Coa_R1_3_FD_187151 | JGI IMG/M metagenome (GOLD analysis project Ga0209166, IMG submission 187151) | Surface soil microbial communities from Centralia Pennsylvania, which are recovering from an underground coalmine fire - Coalmine... | ecosystem: Environmental > Terrestrial > Soil >... | reverse complement strand
TGACGCTCGCCACATGTCGCGGCTCACCCTTCTCCTGCTGGGCTGCGCTGGCCTCGCGCTCGTCGCCGCGCCCGGACCCACGGGCATCGGTCCCGCTGGGGTCTCCACCACCGCTCAGACGACCCCGGGCGCCACGCGAGTCCCGAGCGCCACGGCAGCGGCATCCTCGACACCCGTGGTCGCGGTGCCAGCTCTGGCGCCAACCGCGGCGGCGCCGTCCGAGCCACTCGACCCACCCGAGTTGCGCGCCGTCTGGGTAGACGCCTTCCACGATGGCTTCAAGACCCCCGAGCAGGTGGACGAGCTCGTTGCCTGGGCACGCGCAGCCAATCTGAATGCGCTCTTCGTGCAGGTCCGGAAGCGCGGCGACGCCTACTACCTGAAGTCGTTCGAGCCGCGCGCCGATGATCCGGACTTCGCGCCGGGCTTCGATGCGCTGCAGTACCTCATCGACCGCGCCCACGCGGGGCCGCAGCGGCTGCAGATTCACGCCTGGTTGGCGACGCTGCCGATCTGGGGTGAACGGGACACGCCGCCCGCGGCGCCCAACCACCCCTTCAATCTGCGGGGTACGTCTGCTGGCGCACACGACACCTGGCTCATGTACCGGGACGACGGCGTGGCGTGGGCCGGCAGCGGGAGCTCGGGCATCTATTACCTCGACCCTGGCAACCCCGAAGTGCAGAGCTATACCACGCTGGTCTATACGAACCTGCTGCGGAACTACGACGTCGACGGTATTCATCTCGACCAGATCCGGTACTACGAGGGCGACGCGTTGCGCTGGGGGTACAACCCGGCGAGCGTGGCGGCGTTCAACGCGCGGTTTGGACTCGATCCGGCGAGCCAGCCGGCGGCGACCGACCCACAGTGGATTGCCTGGCGCCGTGACCAGGTCACCGCGCTCGTGCGCCGAATCTACATAGAGGCCAAAGCGATCAAGCCCAATGTCGCGGTCACCGCCGCCGTCGTGACATGGGGCCCGGGCCCGCAGACCGCCGACGACTGGGAAAGCCAGGCCCCTTTCGCGTCGGTCCTTCAGGACTGGCGCCGCTGGCTCGATGAGGGCATCGTCGACTATCTGGTGCCGATGGACTACTACCGTGAAGCGGGTGAGCAGAGCGCCTGGTTCGATACCTGGACGCAGTGGCAGGTGAGTCACCCTGGCAAACGCGGCGTGGTGCTCGGGATGGGGTCGTACCTCAACAGTACCGATGGCGCGCTCGCCCAACTCGGTCGCGCCCGCGCGCTCGGTGCGCTGGGTGTGGCGCTGTACTCGTACGCCGTTCCCACGGCCGACCTGGCGGACGCTACCCAGGACGACCGCGACGCGTTCGCCGCGCAACTTCGCAGTGTCTTTGCTCGGCCCGCACCCGTTCCCGACCTGCCGTCACCGTTGACGGCCGTTGCGCAGTGATCGCGTCGTCCCAGTCGCCGGACACCACGGCGCCCGGCCCGCCGGTTAGTGCTTTGCGCATCGCTTGCCGGCGGCGCCGAACCTCCGCTGCCGGCCGGCTGTGGTCGGAAGGTTCTACCGCTCGCGTGAGCCGTCCTGCGGGCTTGAGCCTTCGGGGCTTCCTTCCGATGGAAGCTGCAGGTTCGGCAGACACCCACGCGTGGGGAAGCGGGTGAGCGGCGACGCTTCGGCGTAACCGTCCTTTGGGCATGGCCTCTTCGGGAGTGACTTCCGAAGGAAGGAGCTGATTCGGCAACGAGCGAGCGCAGCGATGCGGGTGAGCGGCGGAGCTTCGAGGCGTAATGCCTCAGAGGGGTTGGCGACCGGCGAAGCCGGCGTCGACCTCGTGCCACCAGCGAATTTCCAGCGGCTCGCCACGCTGCCAGCACAGATGCACGACGCGATCGCCGCGCACGCTCGGAAAATCGATCAGGCCGCTCTGAAGGTCGCGCACGACGATCCCGAGGCGCTGAAGGCGCTCGACCCGCAGCGACAACTGCCGGGCGATGGCGCGTCTCGCCGCCTCCGGCGAATCACCGCTCGCCTGGGGCTGGACCCTGCCGTTGGCGCGGACCTTGCGCTCGGCCGTTGCGGCCGCGGTCTCCGCGCCCGAGAGGTTCCTGGCCAGCACCTCGGCCTCGCGCAGCAGCCGGTCGACCTCGGGCAGGAGTGCCTCGGCCTCTTCACGGCTGAAGGTGCGCGGGCGCGACTCCACGGGCCTGGGTTGTAGCAGGTCACTACCCGCTCCTACTATCCCGACCACGTGCCTCTCGCGTATCGCCTGATCCTGCCCGGGCTCATCCTGCTCGGTGCCGCGTGCGGGCGCCCCGGGGCACCGGCACTGGGCAAAGTCGAGGCGATGGCACCGCCCGCGTCGCCCGGGTTGCTCGATGTCCGCAATCGCCTGGACGTCCATTACCACCTGAACGCGCCCGCCACGATCTCCAGCCGCATTGTCTCGAGCGGGGGCGAGCAGTGGGTCATCCACGCCGACGCACCGCGACCCACTCCGGGCGACTACGTGTTGCAGTTCGACGGGACCGTCGCCGGGCCAGGACCGAACGAACGCCGCGTGCTGCCCGACGGTGACTACAACGTCGTGCTGGACGTGCAGTCGGGCGGCCAGCACCAGCAGGAGCAAGTCCCGCTGAGCGTGCGCGACGCCGATACCGCCACGCCCGACATCATCGACCTGTCCCTGCTGCCCGACCACATCTCGCCAAACTTCGACGCCCGTGCCGACGTGACGCACGTGACCTACCGCCTGGCGAAGGCCGCGCGAGTCTCGGCGTTTCTCGATCTGAAAGAATCTGCCGGTCCGCCGCAGCGCGTCTGGATGGGCGAAGAAACCAGCGTTTCGGCGGGCGAGCAGAGTCTGACCTGGGATGGCACGGCCAATGGCCAGCCTGTCGCCAACGGCGACTACCTCCTCGGCATTCGAGCGCGTGATCTGGCCGGCAACGTGGTCGAGTTGGCCCGGCCACTGGTCGTCGAAGACGCCGGGGTGCCCGACGCGTCGATTGTTTCGGCACACATTGGCCCACTGCAGATCATCCGTGGCGACCAGGTGTGCCTCGAGGCGCTGGTACACAACGCCGGCCCGACGGTCCTGCGCACCGAAGGGCCGGATCCCGGCTACGTGTACAACTCGCTGGACAGCTACGCGTCCATCGAGGATCACGCCTTCGCCGAGCACGCCGGCTTCTGGCGTCTCGGCATGAACTGGTCTGCCAGTACCGATACCAACGGCGCGACCTACCCCTACCGATGGGGCTTCGGTCGCGACCTGCAGCCTGGCGAGGACGTGACCGTGTCCGGGTGCGTCAAGGTCGTCAACGAACAGGACAAGCTGGTCTACTTCGCTGGGCTGGTCCAGGAGAACGTGGCCATCCACAGCGCTGGGGCCGGCCTGGTTCGGGTCGCGATTTCGTTCTGAGGGACACCCCGGCGGTGGACAGCGCGCCGCGCGTCTCGGCGCTGATCGTCTCCTACAACACTCGCGAACTGCTGGTGGAGTGTGTCGCCTCGGTGGTGGACGAGCCAGGCGTGGAGACGATCGTCGTGGACAATGCCTCCAGCGACGGCAGCGCGGACGCGGTTGCCGAGCGGTTTCCAGCGGTCACGCTGATCCGCTCCCAGCTCAATCTCGGCTTCGCCGGGGGCGTCAACCGCGCCGCGGCGGCTGCGCATGGCGATGCGCTGCTGGTCCTGAACCCCGATGCCCGGCTGTGTCCTGGCGCGCTCGGGTTGCTGCTCGAGGTCCTCGCTCAGGAACCTCGCGCCGCCCTGGTTGGCCCAACCCTGCGCTATCCGGACGGCGGCTGGCAGGCGTCGGCGTTCCTGTTCCCGGGGCTCGTCCAGGTGTTTTTGGATCTGTTTCCGATCGATCGGCTGGTGGACTCGAGACTGAATGGTCGCGTTGGTCCGTCGCGGGCTGGTCAGCCCGTCGCCGTCGACTATCCGCTCGGTGCCTGCATGCTGGTCCGTCGGGCCGCCTGGGAAACGGTCGGGCCCCTCGACGAGGGGTACTTCATGTATCTGGAGGAGATTGACTGGTGCCGGCGCGCGCGGCGGCACGGCTGGCAGGTCTGGCACCAACCCGCGGCCGTCGCGGTCCACCATGGCGGCGCAGCGACGCGACAGCAGCCCGACGCGATGTTCACGCAGCTCTGGCGCAGTCGCTTGCGCTACTACCAGCGGTTTCACGGCCCGATCATGAACCGCCTGGTGCATGCGGTGGTGCGACTCGGCTTGTGGGCGCACGCCGGCCCGGCTGGCTCGCGTCGAGCGGCGTTGATCGGCGCGGTGCGACGGCTGGCCGAATGAGTGGCGTGCCTCGGCGACTCACCGCGGTGGTCATCGCTCGCGACGAGGAAAGCTCGCTCGGCGCGTGCCTGGAGTCCATCGCGTTTGCCGATGAACGGCTGGTGCTGGTCGATGCCGCGACTCGCGACCGCACTCGCGAGGTGGCGCGGAGCGCCGGGGCGCGCGTCGCCGAGCAAGCCTTCGTGAATTTCGCCACCCAGCGAGACGCGGCGCTGGCGCTCGCGACCGGCGACTGGGTCCTGTTCGTCGACGCTGACGAGCGCGTCACGCCGGCGCTGCGGGACGAAGTCCTTCGCACGGTGAACCAGCCGGGCGGTTGCCGTGGATTCTGGATTCCGCGCCACAACTATCTGCTGGGTCACGTCGTCCGCCACGCGGGCTGGTTTCCCGACTATCAGCTGCGTCTCCTGGAGCGGGGTGCGGCGCACTTCGATCCGTTGCGGCCAGTGCATGAGCTGGCGCTCGTCGACGGCGCAATCGGGCACCTGCGCGAGCCGCTCCTGCACTTCAACTACCGCAGCCTGGGCGAGTTCATCGCCAAACAGGAGCGCTACTGCCCGCTCGAAGCCGAGCGCTGGCTGGGCCGCTTCGGCCGCCCCCGCCGGCGCGCCCTGGTCGGCCAACCCGTCCGCGAGTTCTGGCGCCGCTACGTGGCGCTGGCCGGCTACCGCGAAGGCCTTCTCGGCCTGGTCCTCAGCGTTCTTCTCGCCTACTACGCAGGCAAAGCGATCTGGCTAGCCCGGCGCAGTCCCCAGGTGGCTGTTCCTCCTGTGCTCGTCCCCTGAAGGGAGCGGGGGCGCAGCGATGCGGACAGCTGGACTTCCGCTCGGGCTCGGAGGCTTAGCTCGCGGCCTGTGTGAGCTCGGCGACCGTCGTGATCTCGCGGACCTGGAAAATGAACTCGGCGAGCGTCGCGCTGCGGGCGCGGAGGGTGCGTAGCAGGCCCGGGATCGGGTTCGACGGAGAGGCAGCGTAGCCGTCGCCATAGCTGCCGTACAGCGCAAAGTAGGCCTGATTCAGTTTGCGAATCTGATAGCCATGCTGCCGGAGCTCGTCGCGGCGGGCGCGCATATAGTCTTCCGCGGCTGCCACCTGGCCGTCGCCAAGCAGCGTTTCCGTCTGCGCCCGCGTCTCGCGCATGAAGACGCGAAAGTCAAAGGCCGGCTGCGTCGGCACGGGCGGCGGCGTACCAGCACCAGGCGAAGTGAGCCCGAGCGTGGCTGCGAGCTGGCCGCCAACCTCGACCCCAACCAGTTCGGCCGTCGTCTCATTGATTTCGCGCGTCTCCTGGCTGTTCCAGTACGCCTGGCCGAGCGGATAAAAGACCAGGTACTGGTGCAGCCATTCGTGCGCCACCGCGGCCAGCACCTGTTCAGGCGCAGAGTCCTCGAGCACCATCGAGGGATACGTCGCCAGGCCCCCAATGGGCGCCACGAGCGACGACACGTCGGTGCTGTCCGCCGATGCTTCGAGACGCTCCTGAGCGGGCACGTCCATGGCCTGCAACACCGACGAACCAACCACCCGCAACGCAGTCCGCGGCGCGATAACCAGCACGTTCGGCGGCGGTGTCAGCGCCACCAGCACCGGCGGAAACAGTCGATCGAGCCCGAAAAAAGGCTCGGAGCGGGTGAGGCCACCCGCACGGTATGCAGACGCCACCAGCCGCTCCAGCGCCGCCTCCGCTTGCGGACGCAGGTCTGCTCGCCGGGGCCCGGCCCGAAAGTACGTGCCGAGCGCGTCCGTATCGGCGGCGGTGGCATCGTCTGAGCCAACCAGCCCCGCCCAGAGTCGCCCGGCGCGCTCCCCGACGTGCGCCATCTCCCAATCCAGCAGACGGAACCCCGCCGGTCCAGCCAGGTCTCGAATACGCGCGTCGTTCGAAGGCGCAATCGGGCCGAGCAACCACGGCAGCAGTAACACCAGACTCGGCAGCCAGCGCAGCGCACCCATGCTCCGCTCACCGTAGCGCACCCCGCCACTGAGTAGCATGCTTGCTGTGCAGCCCGATTCGGGTGCGCTTGCCGAGGTTCGCATCGAAGAGGCGCTGAGGGCGGCTCAGGGTGGGGACGTCGCCGCCTTCAACACGCTGGTGCTGGTGTATCAGCGCCAGATGTTCAACGTGTGCTACCGCACGCTGGGCAGTACCGACGATGCCGCGGATGCCACCCAGGACGCCCTGCTGAGCGCGTTTCGAGGCCTGAAATCGTTTCAGGGCGCGGCGGGCGGGCTGCGGGGGTGGCTACTGCGGATCGCGGTGAACACGTGCTACGACCAGCTGCGTCGGCGTCAGCGACGCCCGGTGGACAGTCTGGACGCCCCCAGCCAGGCCGATCCGGATCAGCCATCCAGTCTTGGCGACCACCTGCCGGATCCCGGCCTCGGTCCCGAGCAGCGCAGCCTCACGGCGGAGACGGCGCGCCACATTCAAGCCGCGCTGGACCAGTTGCCGCCCGATCAGCGGCTGACGGTCGTGCTGTGCGACGTGCAGGGCCTCAGCTACGACGAGGCGGCGCAGGCGATGGCCGTTGAATTGGGCACCGTCAAGAGCCGCCTCAGCCGGGCCCGGGCTCAGCTGCGTGAGTTGTTGATCGCGAAAGGGGAACTGCCCACGGCTTCCCAGCGTCTACAAGAGAGAAACCCGTGACACAATTAGGCGACCACATCGACGAGCTGATCCTATCGGCAGCCGTCGACGATCAGCTCACGCCGGAAGAAGCCCGAAAGGCGAACGCACATCTCGAGACCTGCTCGGTTTGCCGAGCACGGCTGGACGAGTTGCGGTCGGTGGTCGGTCTGCTGCGGGCACTGCCGACGCTCGCGGTGCCGCATGACTTTTCGATCGGTCCGCGGCGCGTGGCGGACCCGCCGAACGTCGTGCGACTGCGGCGTTGGTATGGCTATGCGCGGGCCGGCGCGGCGTCGCTCGCGGCGGCGTTTGTGTTCCTGTCCGCGGGGGCGCTGTACGTCGACTCGCAACCGCGCGCCAGCATCCCGGTGCAGTCGGCTCAGGTCGCCAAAAGCGGCCCGCCGGCGGCGACGGAGGGTGCACCAGCGCTGGTCCAGCGGGACGCCGCGAGGCCCGCCGCGCAGGCGCCGGCCAGTGGCCTCGCTCAGCCTGCCAGTGGCGCCGGACAGCCCGCCCCTGGCGCACCGCCGCCTGGCGCCGCGGCCGCACCGCCCGCCGCCGCTGCCCCGCCCGCACCCGCCGCCGCCCAGCCCGCACCCGCCGCTGCCCAGCCCGCACCCGCCGCTGCTCCGGCAGCGCCCCCGGCTGCTCCGGGTGGGGCCGCGGCCGCGGCGCCCTCGGCCCAGGCTGTGCCCGCGGCGGCGGCGGTGGCGGCGCGCGCACAGGCGGCGCCGGCTGCCACCGGCGCCGAAGTCGCCGACCAGACCACGGCGGCCACCAGCGTGCGGCCGTTGCCCACGGCCGTGCCGACCTTCGGGCCGATTCCGACCCCGCCCCCGACCCAGCTAGCTGCCCAACCCGTCACCGCCGCCAGAATCGATTCCGCGGCGCCGCTGCGCATCGCCGCCACCAGCGCAGGCATCCTCGCCATCCTTGGTGCGATCGCCACCCTCGTCATTCGCCACCGCCTCCGAGCGGCAGCCATTCCACCTGCGGAGTAATTCAACCGATGCTGTTCTCTCGCGTTCTTCTACCCACCGTTGGGATTGCCGGCGCCGTGGCCGCCCTGCTCGCGGTCGCCCCCACAGGCGCCGCCCAGACCATCCCCGTCCAGCCGCAAGGCAACCTGGGCATCAGCGTCGTCGGCGCCGGGATCGTGATCGCCCAGCCCGACGTCGCGCGCATCACCCTCGGCATCGACGTCTTCGACCCGTCGCTCTCCAAGGCCCAGGCCAGCGCCAGCAGCAACATGGACGCCGTGGTCAACAAACTCAAGGCCGACGGGATCCTCGACACCGACATTCGCACCGTCAGCTTCAACATCAACCCGCTGTACGACCAGCAGGGGCAGAATCAGCCAGTGCTGCGCGGCTACCAGGTGCAGAACCTGGTCGAGGTCAAGACGACCAACGTGAACGGCCTCGGAAATCTGATCGACGATGCGGTCGGCAGCGGCGCCACGCGCGTCAACGGGATCCGCTTCGAAGCCTCCGACATGGCCGGCTTGAAGAATCAGGCGCGCGATCAGGCCATGCAGGACGCCCGAGCCCAGGCTGACCAGCTGGCGCGCGATGCCGGCGTCACGCTGGGACGGCCGGTGACGATCGAGGTTTCAGACACCGGCGGCGCCCAGCCAGTGCGCGCCTTCGCCAGCGGTCAGGCTGCCCCCGCCGCGGCGGTTTCGACACCCATTCAGCCAGGTGAGCTGTCGATTTCGACGACGGTGCACGTCGTGTGGGCAATTCAATAGGCAGTCTTATCGCGGGTCCCAGGCGCCCACGGCACCGAGGTCAGGGTCGCCCACGATGACGCGCAGCGCGGCCGGCAGCACTTGAAAGCGTGCGGGCGTCACGCCGACGGCGCCGCCGTCGGCGTGTACCGGCAGTGGCCGATGGCGCTGCACCATGACCTGGACCGTCTGCGCGCGCACCAGTTGGACCCCTTGTGGCGCCGGCAGCCGCCGACCGCCGGCCACGACCGCCATGTGCAGGAGCACCCGGATCACCCCCATGCCGCGGTAGATGACCACGTCCAACAAGCCGTCGTCCAGGCGGGCCTGAGGCGCGAGCGCGTACGCCGCGCCGACATAGGGCCCGTTGGACACCGTCACCATGACTGCGCGCACGTCGAAGCGCTGGCCGTCGGCCACGATGACCATCCTGGGTGAGCCGAGATGGCGCAGAAACCGCCACCCGGCCCGAATGACGTTGCCCGGGCGCACGCCAGTATCCAGACGATTGAAGTAGCCGAACAGGCCAGCCGCGAGTCCAACGCCCCCCGCTTCGAGAAAGAGGTGATTCGCGACGCTGCCAGCGTCCATCGCCAGCACCTGCCCCGCCGCGATCGTCCGTGCCGCCAGCTTCAGGTCGCGCGGGATGCACAGCGCACGCGCCATGTTCATGATGCTGCCCAGGGGCATGATGCCGAGCGTCGTATCGGACTGCAGGATCCCCTGAGCGGCCTCAGCCACTGTCCCGTCACCGCCGGCGGCAATGACCAGCTTGCACCCGTCCTCCACCGCTGCCCGAGCGAGTTCGATGGCGTGTCCGGGTGAACGCGTCGGCTGCACCACGACCTCCAGTCCAGCCACCTGGAGCGCTCCCTCGAGGGCAGCCAGCGTCGCCGTATTGGTCGCCAGCCCGAGTTTGCGTCCAGCGCGCGGATTGACGATCAAGCGCGGGGGCAACACGAGGGACGACACATCGAGCCGGCTCATGCGCCCAGCCGGGGTGGTTGTCGATAGCACGTACCGGCGCTCATGCGCACGGCCTATGCCAGGCTGGTGCGCGGCAGGCGCAGCAGGAGAAGGTCCAGCACCAGACGCGCGTTGACGTTGGTGTCGAGGTCGGCGAGCGTCTGCTGGAGGGCGAGCAACGCCTGGCGGGTGGCCGCCGGGTCGACCTGCGTGGCCACCGCCCTCAGCGCGCGCTGTTCGGTGGTGTCGAGATGCACGATGCGCTGGACCAGGCCGAGTTGTACGAGCAGCACGTCACGCCACCAGCTCAACCAGACGCGCAACGTCTCGCGCACGGTTTCGGGTTGGCTCGTCCAGCGCTCGGAGAGGGCGCGGGCGCGCAGGAGGCGCTCGAGGCGTGTCCCACCCAGAGCCTCGACAAGCTGGCGGGCGTACGTCTGTTGTTGCTCGAACAGCCCGGCGTCCCGCGCCGCGGACAGGGCCCAGCCCTGGCGGCCGCCAGCGAGTGCCGCGAGCTGCCGCGCGCGGTCGGGGTCGGTGCCAGATGCAACCAGTGCTTCGGCCAGCTCAGCGCGAGGCGCCGGGTGAAGTCTGATCTCCTGGCACCGCGAGGCAATCGTCGGCAGCACACCACCCCGCTCGACCGCCGTCAGCAGGAACACCACAAACGGGGCGGGCTCCTCGAGGGTCTTGAGGAGCCGGTTGCCGGCGTCCTCCGCGAGCTCCTCGGCGTTGACGATGACGTACACCTTCGAGCGACCCATGACCGGACGGAGCTGCGCATCCGACTGGATGAAGCCGACGTTGTCGGTGTACTCGCGCGGTGGACCGGCGGCTGCCGGTGGTTTCAATGAGATCAATCGGCGTTCCGGTGCTCGTCGAACCACGCGCACGTCGGGATGCGCGTTCTTTTCAATCAACCGGCAGTGCTGGCAGGCATGGTCGGGCCGCTCGGAGGGAGCCTGCGCGAGGCAGTTGAGCGCCTGGGCGAATTCGAGAGCGAAGGTCCGTTTGCCGACCGAGCGCGGTCCCGTTATGAGATAGGCGTGCGCCACTCGGTTGGTGGCCACTGCCCCGCGCAGCCACGCCAGGGCGTCCGTATGTCCGATCAAGCTCACATACCGGTGAGCGGCGGCGGCTGGACCCGCAGCTCGTTTTCGATCACCTGCACGCCTTCGATCTGCCGCAACACCTGCTCGACCGCGTCGCGATCCTCCTCGGTGATGACTTCGCCTTCGATCCGCACGAGGCCATCCTGCGCCACGACCTTCAAGCCGTTCACCCAGACGGTCGGATCGCCCAGCACGGTGGCTTCGACGCGGCTCGCCAGCGCCAGGTTCGCCAGGCGCTGACGGTCCAGCGCCGAAGGCTCGAGCGCGCCGCTCACGACCACCGCCTCGACGATATCCAGCACCTGGTCGACGCTGAATCGGCCGGTGTTGATCACCAGGTCCCAGTTCGCCGGGTCCATCCAGTCGATATTGAAGAGGTAGCGCATGTACCCGTTGGCGTCGCGATCGCTGCTGCGGATGAGATCGCGCGCGCGATCGCGACTCAGCGGGCCGGCCACGTCGTCGAACCCGCGCTCCATGACGCGCTCCATCCGCACGTCCATCGGGGCGATGATCTGCAGCCGCAGGACGTTGCCCAGACCCTTGAGCATCTGGCCGCCGCCCAATCCGACAATCACCACGTCGCCCTCTTCGGCCAGATAAGTGGTCACGCGCCGCAGCACGCTCGCAAAGCGGCGGCGCTCCTCGTTCAGACGTTCCCAGAAAGACGGCGACCGTTCGCGCAGCTCGGGTGAACGTTCCCAGGCGATGTCGGGCCCACCGATGCGTTCAGCCAGACGTACCAGCTCGCCCCGCTCGACCAGGCGATAGTGCAGCCGCTCGGCCAGCGCACGCGCGACTGTGTCGCCGAGCGAACCCGGATGGCGCGAAATCGTGATGACGGCCATGCGGTTTGCCAGTCAGTCATTCTAAGTCGTTCGGGGCAACTATCCAGCCCCCTTCTACAATGCCGGCAACGGTGTCCGCTTCGCTCCGCTCGCTCGCTCGCTTGCGGAAGGCGATTCACTGAAGTTCAGTCGCTGTAGATGTACTCCAAACGCGGGTGGTCCTACTCGCCGCCGAGGTCCGCGGCCGCGCCCAGTCCGGCCGCGTCGTCGCACTGGTGGCATGTACGGCGGCTTCGATCTGCGCTGCAGGTAGCTCTGCTCGCGCGGGTGCCGGACCACTGGCCTCGGCTGAATGTGCCCCGCCCACCGCGGGTAGTCCGCCTCGCGGCAACTGGGCCACGGCCGCTTGCGATCCTCCTGGTCGCTGGCCTGAGCTGGTATCACTTTGTGTTCGGCGGGTTCAGTGTGCAGGGCCGCGTCCTCGACAGCGTGGGTGGCCAGCCGATCGCTGGCAGCCGGATCTGGTCCAGTCGTGCGAGTGCCACCAGTGCCGCGGATGGCTCGTTCGAGGTCGGTGGCGTCAAGCCGCCGGAGGTCGTTGGCTTCGATGCGCCCGGGTACCGTGCCCGAACACTCCGCGTCACCTCGCCCTTCGATCCTCTCACGCTCCGTCTGGAGCCGATTGGCGTGGAGATCGCCGCGGTGGATGCCGACAGCGGCCAACCCGTGCGCGCGCTGCTCAAAAGCCCGGGCCGCGCCAGTGTTACCGCCGACGGCCAGCTGCGCATCGCCCCGGTGCGGCCAGGTCAGCGGTTCAGCCTGCAGGCCGATGGCTATCTCCCAGCCGACATTGCGTACGACGGTCAGGACGTGCTGCGCGTCATATTGCAGCCGAAGCTGGACGGGCGCGTCACTGATGCCGCCACCGGCAAAGGCGTCGCCGGGGCGCGGATCTCGTTCGGCGAGACGGTCCTGAGCACCAACTCCGACGGTACCTACGTGGTGCAGCAGCGTCCCAGACGGGGAGATTTGCAGGTCCTGGCGCCGGGCTACCGCCGTGCTCAGATTGACCTTGCCGAGCGGCCCGGGCTCGATGTCCAGTTGCAGCCCAACCCCGTGCGGGCGACCTATATGACCTACTTCGCCATCGGCGGCGAGGACTATCGCCAGGACATGTATCACCTGCTCGACACCACGGAGATCAATGCCGTCGTGGTCGACGTCAAAGGCGACTGGGGCCTGCTCAGCTATCGGAGCCGCGTCCCGCTCGCGGAGCAGATCGGCGCGAACGCCGCGCCGACGATTGACGATCTCGACGGCCTGCTGCAGAGCCTGCATCAGCGCGGCGCCTACGCGATCGCCCGCATCGTCGTCTTCAAAGACAACGTCCTGGCGCGCAACGGCTCGCGCGCCGGCCTCGACCTGGGCGTGAAGGACCGCCGCACCGGTGAGCTCTGGGTTGACGGCGAGGGCCTGGCCTGGGTCGATCCGTTCCAACCCGCGGCCTGGGACTACAACACCGCCCTGGCGCGCGAGGCGATCGAGCGCGGCTTTGACGAAGTCCAGTTCGACTATGTGCGGTTTGCGACCGACCCGTCAGCGGATAGCAGCGTGGACGACATCCAGTACTCGTTGCCGCTGACCCAGACGAATCGCGTTGGCGCCTTGAAGAGCTTCCTCAGCCAGGCGCACGCCACCGTCAACGCGGCGGGCGGGTTCCTCAGCATGGACACGTTCGGGTACACGACCTGGTGGGACGACGACGGCGGCATCGGCCAGGACCTCGAGGTGCTCGCCGACGACATCGATTACTACTGTCCGATGGTCTACCCTTCGACCTTCACGGCGGGTATCCCAGGCCAGCACATCACGTATCCAGACGCCGTCAGCCACCCCTATGACGTGGTCTATCAAAGCCTCAAGCACGTGCAGCAAAAACTGGCCGGCAAGCGCGCGGTGGTGCGTCCCTGGCTCCAGTATTTTGACGACTATCCCTGGGCCACCCGGTTCCGTTACGACGCCCCTCAGATCGAAGCCCAGAAACAGGCCGTCGTGGACTCGAATTCGTTTGGCTGGATGTTCTGGAACGCGGGCAGCCTGTTCAAACGCGGCGGCCTGGCCCCGAAATCGTAATTTTTGGCAGCATGTCGTTTAGACTTCGCCCGACTTGAGTACGGCCACACGTAGCAACGCACTGGATAGGGCCGAGCTGAGCACGCCGGTTCGCACGGACGCGCTCGACATGTCACGTGATCCCGACAGCCTGGCCGGCGCGCTGCTCGGGCTGCCACTCTTCCTGAAGGTTCTGGTCGCCAACTGTGTCGTGGTGCTGTTTGGCGTGGGGCTCGGCACCTGGTTCACGCTGACGTTCGTCGCCAGTCCGAATGGTGGCGAGATCCACTGGTCGGCGGTGGCCGTCATGCTCGTCGTCGGCTTCGCGGGCAGCGTCCTGATCAATGCCCTGGTCCTGACGCTCGCCTTGCAGCCCCTGCACGCTCTGGAGCGGACCGTGGATCGGGTCGCGGCGGGTGACCTCAATGCCCGCGCCCAGCGCGTGTTGTTTCGTGATCCCGAAGTCGAGCGACTGGGCGAAACGCTCAACACCATGCTGGACGTGCTGCACGAGCATCGGGGACTGCTCCAGAAGCGATCCGAGCAGGTGCTGGCCGCGCAGGAAGACGAGCGGAAGCGCATCGCCCGCGAACTGCACGACGAGACGGCGCAGGCGCTCACCGCCCTGCTCATCCGGCTGAAAATCCTCGAAAAAGCCCGCACGGCGCCCGAGATTCGCGACCAGATCGACGAGCTGCGCGAGTTGACCGCCGAGACCCTCGAGGCCGTCCGCAAACTCGCGGTGGAGCTACGGCCGGCGACCCTCGACGACCTTGGCCTGGTGGCGGCCCTGGAGGGCTACACCGACTCCTACGGCGCCCGAATGCCCGTCCGCATGTCCTTCAGCGCCGAGGGGTTCGACGATCGGGATGGGCGTCTGCCGCCGCAGGTCGAGCTCGTGCTGTACCGGGTGGTCCAGGAGGCGCTGACCAATGCCGCCAAGCACGCTGGCGCCCACACGGTCCGCGTTGAGCTGTGCCGGCGGCCTGACGAGGTGGTCGCGGCCGTCGCCGACGATGGCGCGGGCTTCGATGTCGAGGACGTGATGCGCTCCCGTGAGCGCGGGCTGGGTCTGTTCGGCATGCAAGAGCGGTTGGCGCTGGTCGGGGGACAACTCGTCATCGATAGCTCGCCTGGCCACGGCACGCGGATCCACGCGCGGGTCCCATCCCATACAGTGACCGGCCTGTGATCAACATGGAGCCGAAGATTCGGGTGGTGCTCGCGGACGATCACGCCGTGCTCCGGGCAGGCCTCAAGGCGCTGCTGAATGCCGAGCCAGACATCGAGGTCGTCGGCGAAGCACCGGACGGCGCGGCCGCGGTCGTGGCCGCGCGCGAGGCCAGGCCGGACGTCATCGTGATGGACATCCAGATGCCGCACATGAGCGGCCTGGACGCCACGCGGGCCATTCGCCAGAGCGGCTTGAAGTCGAAAGTGCTCATTTTGACCATGCACGCCGAGTCGCAATACCTGCTGCCGCTGCTCGAGGCGGGTGGCTCGGGCTACGTGTTGAAGGCCGGCGCCGATACCGAGCTGATCGAGGCGATTCGCACCGTGCATCGCGGCGAGGTCTTCCTGTATCCCGCGGCGACGAAGCTGCTGGTGGACGGCTACCTGGATCGATCGACCCGCGAGGACGAGCCGTTCGACGGCCTTACCGAGCGGGAGCGCGAGGTCCTGAAACTCGTCGCCGAAGGCTACAGCGGCACCGAGATCGCCGAGCAACTGGTCATCAGTCCCAAGACCGTCGACACCTACCGCGAACGCATCATGCAAAAACTCGGCCTGCGCCACCGCTACGAGCTGGTGCGCTACGCCCTGCGCAAGGGCATGCTCAAAGCCGAATAGCCGTCCTCCAAACGTGTGGGGATTCGCCTGACAGGCAAAGACCGTTTGACAGGCGCGGGTTGAGACCCGCAGCATTGAGGTGAAATTTGTCCATGCTCGACGAGTGGCGCCCATTCCTCGAAGATCTCCGTCGCGGCCAGATCCGCCGCGCACTCACCGACAACCGGGTCTTCAGGGCATGGTTCCGCACGGGCTACCCGTCGACCCCGCGCCAGCAGGCGCTCATCATGTTCAACAACGTGTTCCTGCACCTTCATCCGGTGCGGATCCGTCGCGAGAGCCTGCGCATCACCTACACCTTCTGTCTGGGCGGGCTGTCGTTCTTCCTGTTCCTGCTGCTGACGATCACCGGTGTGCTGCTGATGTTCTATTACCGGCCCGCCACCAGCGTCGCCTACCAGGACATGAAGGACCTGGACACGCTGATCAACTTCGGGCTGCTGCTCAGAAATATGCATCGCTACGCAGCCCACGGCATGGTCATCGTCGTGTTCTTGCACATGCTGCGCGTCTTCTATACCGGCGCCTACCGGCCACCGCGCGAATTCAACTGGGCCATCGGCGCCATCTTGCTGTTCTGCACGTTCTTCCTGAGCTTCACCGGCTACCTGCTGCCGTGGGATCAGCTAGGCATCTGGGCGGTCACGGTGGGCACGAACATGGCTGGCGCCACGCCGTTTGTGGGTGAGCAAGTGCGCTTCCTGCTCATCGGCGGCTATGAAATCAGCGACAACACGCTGATTCGCTGGTATGTACTGCACGTGATCGGCATGCCACTGCTCACTGCCGTGCTGATCGCCGTCCATTTCTGGCGGATCCGCAAAGACGGCGGCATCTCAGGACCGCTCTGATGGCTCTTGGAAAGACGCCGGACATGGAGAGCATGACGCCCTCCGAGCGCGCGGCGCTCTACAAGCAGCGCGCCGCCGCCGCGGGCATTGGGCAACCCCCGAATCCGGCCGCGGCCGCCGCCGCCGCCCGCCCCGCGCCGGCTGCCCAACCTGCCCCGGCGGCCGCCCCGCCCGCTGCCGCCGCGGCCATCGCCGAGCGACCAGCTGCCGCT
>Ga0209166_10001912_pt1 | contig 16533 bp, 16 predicted proteins | sample Coa_R1_3_FD_187151 | JGI IMG/M metagenome (GOLD analysis project Ga0209166, IMG submission 187151) | Surface soil microbial communities from Centralia Pennsylvania, which are recovering from an underground coalmine fire - Coalmine... | ecosystem: Environmental > Terrestrial > Soil >... | reverse complement strand
GCGGCGACTCTGCTCTAGCAGGCTTAGCGTTTGCCACCGCATCGGGGCTTTCTTTCGAGCGCAGCTTGGCACTTGCGGTCGCTTGCGGCGCGGCCAATTGCCTTGCGCCCCTTCCAGCTCGCATTAAGCAGGAAGACGTTTCGCGCTTCGAGCCAACGGTTCGCGTCGAACGCACGCAAAGAAAGGAGATGGTGCGGTGAGGCGCTTTGACATCAGCGTTGTCGGCGAACTGAATGCCGACTTGATTCTTTACGGCCTCCCCACAACGCTCGAGCCTGAACGCGAACACCTGGCTGACGATTTTGCGATAACCCTCGGCAGTTCTTCCGCTATTTTCGCTCACAACATTTCGCTCTTGGGCAGCCGCGTTGGCTTTACTTCCTGCATCGGCAGCGACCCTCTTGGCAAATTCTGTGTGGACCGTCTGCAAGAAAGCGGCGTGGACGTTTCTGGCGTAAAGGTTCTTTCAGGCAAAACCACTGGCGTTACCGTGATTCTTCCTCTTGGCAAGCAGCGCCAGATTCTCACCTACTTGGGCACCACGCTGGACTTGCAATTTTCCCACCTCGACCTGAACTATCTCCGAAGCGCCTCCCACTTTCACCTTTCTTCCTTTTTTCTTTTGCGCGGACTCCGTCCGAGGATTCCTGAACTTTTTTCGCAGATGAAACAATCGGGTCTCACCACTTCATTTGACACGAACGATGATCCGGAAGATCTTTGGGCCGATGACGTCAAGTCTGTGCTGAAAAGTGTGGACATCTTTCTCCCGAACGAGCGGGAAGCATGCAGGCTTACCGGCACAAATGATGTTCAGGATGCTCTCGAAGCATTATCGCGGCTTGTTCCCATTGTCGTGATTAAGTGTGGGCCGAAAGGCGTGATCGCAAAACGCGGCAAGAATCAATTTCATGCCCCTTCGTTGCCCGTGCAACCTGTGGACACCGTCGGCGCCGGCGACAGCTTCAATGCCGGCTTCCTCCATAAATTCATTCTTCGCTGCAATTTGGAGGAGTGCCTGGAATACGGCAATGCCGTCGCAGCGCTTTCCACGACGCGTTCCGGTGGAACAGAGGCCCTCCGGGACCAACAACACCGAGAGTCTTTCCTGCAAACTTCTGCCAGCACCAGAAAGGGAGAAAACCCATGAACAATGCTTTGTCGCGCAGGAAGTTCCTGGGCACCGCAGCGCCGCGGCCGTCCTCCTGGGCTAGGCCGCGCTGTTTCGCGGAAGTCTGTACAACGCGCAGACATTTGCCAATGGCGCGCCCGATTCTCCCTCGACGTTCGATTCGTATCGTGGACATGCGCGTGCATTTTGCTTTGCCGACATGGTTCCTTTGGTCACCGTGATTCTCGTGTTGCCTCTCTCTGCAATAGTGGGGCGACGGAGGAGGGATAGGTCCGCCGGATTTAGGGTGGGCGGCCCAGTCCTTAGATCGCGCGCTTAAAAAAAATGGTACACTCGCGCCACAAAACGGCCTGTACCGTTGCGGAGTCCGCTTGCAGGCCGTTAGCGGCGCATGATTCGAGGTTCTCTAGGGAGGCAAGTTGGCAACTGCAACCCAGGAGCCCCATACCAGGTCAGTGGCTGTGAAGCTCGGACGTCTCGAAGCCGGAGCGGAACCGAAGCGCTACACGTCCCTCGATGCTTACCGCGGCTTCATCATGTTAGTCCTCGCTTCCGAGGGTTTTGGTTTTTCCGCATTGCAGGGCGATCCAAGGTGGGGCGGCATTGCGCGCTGGTTTGACCACGTGCCTTGGGAAGGCGGCGTTTTCTGGGACATGATTCAGCCAGCCTTCATGTTTATGGTGGGCCTGGCCATGCCGTTCGCGCTCGCGCGGCGCAAAGAACTTGGAGCGGCCGAACGAGATAACTTTCGTCACGTGCTGTCCCGGTCGCTGCGCCTGGTCATCCTGAGCCAAATCATTATCTGGGTTGGGGCAGGCGCAATTAAGCCGCAGCTCATCAATGTGCTTTCGCAAATCGCCTTCACATATGCCATCACATATTTGCTTCTGAAATTGAGCGCGAAGTATCAAGTTGTTGCCGGCGTCGCGCTGCTTGCAGGATGGACCGCTTTGTTCTTTGCGTTTCCCGGTCCCGACGGCCCATTTTCCCACCGGAGTCACATTGGTCTCCTAGTGGACCGCGCCGTTTTCCATTATGACTATGATCCGGCTTATTCCACGTTGAACTTTATTCCTAGCACTATATGGACACTAAGCGGGGCTTGGGTGGGGCGCTTGTTAATGCAATCCAACGCGCACGTAGACAATTTGAAAAAGCTGGCGGTCGGAATGGTCTTGTGCTTTGTGGCAGCGTTCGCGCTGCGGCCGTGGATCCCTTTTATCAAGCAGCTTTGCACAGCCAGTTTTATTCTGTACAGCCTGGGCTGGGTTCTGCTCATGCTGATCGGGTTTTACTTGATTATCGAGGTTCTCGGATACAGGAAATGGAGCTTTCCGCTTCTGGTAGTGGGTATGAATTCGATTTTCATTTATTTCGTAAGTGAAGTCTTGCACCGGTGGTTGGACCGTGCCGTTGGCGTGTTCACATTCCATTACAGCTTTATCGGAACGCTGGCGCCCGTCGCGCAAGCAACCACCGTGCTGCTTGTGATGTGGTACTTGTGCTACTGGCTGTATCAGCGGCGAATTTTTCTCAAGCTTTAACTGTTCAATCCAGGAGAGAGGTGAACTATGCATCAGGACAAGAAGGCCATCGGCTATGGGACCCTTCTCAGTGTCCTCGTCTGCGTTGCGGTGCTTGCTCTTACAGGAGTTAGCAGCTTTGCACAGATTGGAACGGGCAGCATCACAGGCATTGTTCTTGATTCGTCGAGTGCCGTCGTTCCCGACGCGGAAGTTACAGTAACGAACGTCGAGCGCAACACGCACTCTGTGACTCGTACGAACGCTTCCGGGGACTACACGGTTCCCGCCCTGGAGCCCGGCCATTATACCGTTACGGTAAAGCATGCGAGCTTTCGGACGTCCACTGTTCCCGCTTTTGAACTGCAGGTGGACCAGAAAGCACGCGTGGATGTGACGCTTGTGATCGGGGAAGCAACCGACACTGTGATGGCTACGGCGGAAGCACCGTTACTTTCTACAGAGTCAAGCACAGTGGGGCAAGTGATTGATAACAAGCGCGTAGAGGACTTGCCCCTAAATGGGCGCAGCTTCCTGGATTTAGCCACGCTTGGTCCGGGGGTTACGTTTACAAAGGACAGCAACACCTCATTTCAAGAAGTCCGCGACGTCGGCCGTCGTGTGACGGATCAATACTCGGTGGGCGGGGCGCGTGCTCAGGACACCAACTTCTTATTGGATGGCGCCGTTAATACTTCGCCTGATTTCAATACCGTCGCTGCGATTCCTTCGGTAGACGAAATCCAGGAGTTCAAAGTCCAGACCAATTCCTATACTGCTGAATACGGCCGCGGCGCCGCTCAGATCAACGCTGTTACAAAGGGCGGCACCAACGAATTCCACGGCACAGCGTACGACTTTTTGAGAAATGACGCGCTTGATGCAAAAGATTTCTTTACCGACATCAACTCCGGGATCCCGAACGGTCCCAAACCGCCCTTCAAACGGAATCAATTCGGTGGTACCGCCGGCGGAAAGATAGTTGCCGACAAGCTATTTTACTTCGGTGCCTACGAAGGTTTGCGCGATCGAACCAACGGGTTTGAATTGGCAACAGTGCCAATGCCCAACGTCAAGAACGGTGACTTTTCAGATTATGGAATTACCATTTACATGCCTCATGTCACGAATCCTGATGGTTCCGCGGCGTTTCGTCCCGGGAATACACTGCCTGCGGGATGCTTTAATTCAAATGCAACCACGGACGTAGCCTGGCCGGGCAACATGATTCCGCAACAATGTTGGAATGGTGCGACCCAAGCATTCCTGGCTTCCCCTTATGTGCCGGCTCCCAACCGCCCAGGTCTGGTCAACAACTACGGCGCTGTTGTTGGTCGTCCGACAAATAATGACCAAGTGGCCGGGAGGCTCGATTACGTTCTCAAACCCAACATGAATCTCTGGGGGAGGTATTCGTGGGCCCGTGAAGACGCAGTCAACAACAACGTCATTCCGGTACGCGACCTTACGGAAGCGGTGAAAACCATGACCCTTGGCCTCCATCACTCATGGTCCATTTCAGCCAATATGGTCAACGAAGCTAAGCTTAACTATGTTCGTGCCCGCGGCAGCCGTATTGGCCCGCTCGCTGGCAAAACCAACGTGACGCAGCAGCTCGGCATCCCCGGCGCATCGTTGGACCCCGTCGATTTCGGTACGCCAAATTTTGGTGGCTCGGGTGACGACTTTGAAAGCCTCGGTGAGGATGCGTTTGGCCATCCACTGCGGAAGGTCCAGGCAACATATGAATATGGTGACGATTGGTCGCTGATCAAGGGACGCCATGTCATCAAAGCTGGTGGAGATTTCCGCCATGAGAATCTGAATTTGCTCTCCCACAATATTGCGCGTGCCTCCTTCACCAACCCCGCGGCTGCTACAGCCACGGTGCCGGACGCTCTAGGCAATACAACGGGCGGAATCTCACTTGCCACCATGCTTCTAGGGATCAGTAGTGACTCCGAGGTCGCCACCGGTGATTCCCATGTTCATTTGTTCCGTTGGACACAGGCCTATTACGTGCAAGATGACTTCAAGTTCCGGCGCAATCTCACCTTGAATTTCGGTCTCCGTTACGAGGTCGCTCCCTATTGGCACGACCTCAAAGATTCCATGGTCAACGTCGACTTCAGCGGCGCGACTCCCGTCGTTGTTCGTCCGGGCAGTGGTGATCCCTATCAAGATTTCCCGCAAGTGTCCTTTGATACTAACCCCAATTCACCAACTTATCTTCCCTTCGTTCGCGATAACCGTCTTGGGCACAATCTGGTGTTCACCGATAAAACCAATGTCTCGCCACGCTTTGGTTTTTCCTGGTCGCCGGGCTTTGGGCACAACAAAATGGTTATCCGAGGCGGCGCCGGGATTTTCTACTCGCCCATGAATGCGGATCCATGGTTCGATTTCGCACGCAACGCCCCACGATCAGCGAAATTCATTCGCAGGACTCCTTATTCTATCGTGGACCAAATCTTTGCCAACACCTCGCAGACTATCATTCAGCCTTCCATGTTTGTGGTCGAGCCGCACTTGAAGACTCCGCGAGTGCAGCAATGGAGTCTGGGCATCCAGCAAGAGCTGATGAACGATCTCATCTTCGAAGTCTCTTACGTTGGTTCCGCTTCGACGCACCTGCCTCATTTGACTGATCAAAATCAGTCTTTCCCAGCGATGCAAGGCGACAAGGTTTTGCAGCCCGTAACGTTTCTGCCGCCCAAATACCCTTCCCTTGCTTCGTTCTACAATCTTTTCGAAAGCGCAACGTCAGCGAATTACAATTCCATGCAGGCGAAAGTCGAGAAGCGCTTCTCGCAGGGGCTCTCGTTTCTAAGCTCTCTTACTTGGTCCAAGACCCTGGACACAGCTTCCTCGACGCGCGATGGTGGAAATGGCCAAGCTACTCCTCACATCTATGACCTCCGCCTCGATTACGGGCCTTCGGTATTCGACGCCAAAATCAATTTTGTCAACAGCGCGCTCTACGAGCTTCCTTTCGGCAAGGGCCGCCGATGGGGCTCGAGCTGGTCGGGACCGAGAGAAAAACTTCTTGGTGGATGGCAGATTGGAGGCATTAGTGTTGCAAGGACAGGTTTGCCCGTTTCTTGCCTCAATGCCAGCGATGATGCTGTCAACATCGTTGCATTTGAGCAAGACAATTGTGACATCAGCGGAAATCCCAACGCCGGTCCAAAGCAGCTGTTGAACTGGTGGAACACTGCCGCCATTTCGTTTCCCACTTCCCAGGAAGTCTTTGGCAACGCGGGGCGTAGCGTCTTGCGCGGACCCAAGTACGTCAGCTTCGACTTCTCTGCAATGAAGACCACAACTATCACAGAGCGGTTGAGGGCGCAATTCCGGTTCGAAGCTTTCAATGTCCTGAATCACCCCATCTTCTCGATGCCCAATCCTTTCCAGGACTCCGTTGGCCAGCCTGGGCAGCCGCCTCAGTTCGGTGAATTTAATACCATCAGCAGCACGGCAGCGAGCAATCGGCAGCTCCAATTCGCTTTGAAGCTGATCTGGTAGCTTAAGGTCCCTGGCGGGGCAGAGTCGCTGCGCCGCCGGGGGGCTTATAATCCAAGGCAGGGAGAATCAGCTATGGAAAATTCGGACTGCAAATTGAACCGGAGAGAATTTCTGCAAAAGAGCGCGGCCGTGGCCGCCGGAGGCGCCGCCGCTGCCGCAGGCAGCTCAGGAATGGTCAGCTCGGCCCTTTCTTACTCGCGCATCGTTGGGGCGAACGATCGCATTTCCCTAGGCCACATCGGCGTTGGGAACCGCGGCACGGAGCTTGATGGGATTGTGGCTTATCTCAAAGACAAGAAAAACGTCGAGGTCTCTGCTGTATGTGATGTGTGGACTCACAATCTCGAGCGGGCTGTGGCCAACAATCAGAAATACTATGGCAAGGCTCCCCGCGCGTTTAGGCATCCACAGGAACTGCTGGCCCTTAAAGACGTAGACGGCGTGATGATTTCCACGCCGGAACATTCGCATTCGCCGATTCTGAAGCTGACGGCGGACGCGGGTAAAGACGCTTACTGCGAGAAGCCCATGGGCAACGTTCTCGAAGAGGTGCGGGGAGCGCGCGATGCCGTTCTTGCGCGAAATCTCATCACTCAGATTGGCACGCAACATCGCAGTGAGCCGTATCAGCTTGCGGCGCGCGACCTGATCCGAACCGGCGCTCTGGGCGACGTCACGAAGTATGAGATTGTATGGAACTATCATGGGCCGCGCTGGCGAGGGCGTCCTGAAGTGAAAATGATTCGCGAACAGGACACCGACTGGCGCGCCTGGCTTATGACCAAACCATACAGGCCCTTCGATCCGCAGCTTCATTTTGAGTTTCGTCTCTACAAGGACTTTTCAAGCGGCATCGCCGACCAGTGGATGAGCCACGGGATCGATCTCTGCCACTTCTTCATGGACGTGGACTATCCGCAATCCGTTGTGGCAAACGGCGGAATTTTTGCCTGGCATGACGGCCGGGAGAATCCTGATACCTTCCAGGCCCTCTTCACTTACTCGAATGGTTTCATGGCGAGCTATTCCACCAGTTTTGGGAACGATTCGCCCAGCTTTACCCGCATCATGGGGAAAAAGGCCACCATGCTCAATACGGGTGGCGAAGGCAGCCCGCGCTGGCAGCTTGTGGAGGAGAAAGGCAATCATGAGGACGATTTGACGGTTGACTCGAAGCGCGCCGTCAAGGATGTTCTGCTGCCCGGAGACACGGGTCTGCCGCCCATGGGGATGGGCGATGAAGAACCGTCGCACATGACCAACTGGCTCGAATGCTTGCGAAACCGCAAACAACCGAATGCAACGGTCCATCACGGATTCGCGCACTCGGTGGCCTGCATGATGGCCACACGTTCGTATTGGACCGGAAAGAGAATCTATTGGGACCCGAAAGCCGAAGCAATACTGGACGAAGCCCCAAAATAGCGCAGGTCGGGCCGTCTTTCATGTTGTCGAAAGACAGACTTCAATGCACGACAATTTCCCATTCTTGTAGAAAAGAGAGCATAAGAGTATTCAAGTATGAACCGCATGCTCTCTTCGCCCTGATGCTCCTCGGGAATGCTGCCCGGTCGGGCCCTCGCGAGCTTCAAGCCGCTCTGGCGAGCCTCGGAACTCCCTACCCTAACAGCGGGGGCCTCAAATAGTTGCGGTAAGCAGCGCATCACCAGGCTGCCCATGATTTTCGTAAGCCGTCCGCATAGGACGCATTAGAAGAACCAGGGCGACTTTACATCGCCCCTGTTCTCAACTGCGTTGGCGGTCTTAGTTTGCGTTGCAGGTTGCCGGGGTTGTGGAGTTGTTCGGATTCGTACAGAGTGGGCCCAATCCGGACTTGGCGTCGGGAACACTCAGCATTGCAAACGGTCCGGCCTTGTGCTCGCCGTTGAACGGTGTGGGTTTGGTCGGATCGAAGTGGCAGGTGGGCAGTGCCGCGGCATCCTGGGGATTGTCAAACCAGAAGCCCAGATGGAACGTGTTCGTCGGAGCCAGGCGCACATCGGGGTCGAAACCAAAGATATCGTCCAGAAGAATGGTCTTGATCTGAACGTGGCCGTCAGGCTGCTGAAGAGTTCATCCGCGGCCGCACTATCGCCGCTTTCAGCTGCACCGATGAGCAAGGAAATTGTCGACCCCACGCGGCACACTCCCGCCGGCGAATCGCCCTTGGTTGCCCTCAGTGTCGCGCATTTAGCAGTCACTACCAAGGTATCCATATCGTCTATAGCATCGAGAAACGTTTGTATCCTTAGTTTTTCGGATCTCAGGCCTCAGGTCTTGGTTTGAGTTCCTGGAATGCCAAAGCGTTACATAGGGAGGTGTTCCGAACAGGCGGCTGCACACGCACAAGGACGTGCCCTCGAAATCAAAGGGACTTGGTTCACACCCAATCTTTGTTTGCTTAAGCCTACTCCTTGTAGGTCTGTACCTCAGCCGCGTCCAAGGACAGCAAATCCAGATACAATGTGGTTTGTGGAAGTTGCTTGGCGAAAAGTCTCGGCGATCGCATGGGCCTACTTGTGGTCCATCTTGTTTTGGATGAGCCTTGCCTTTCTTGCTGCGGGAGAGGATAAGGTCCGCATCTGGGAGAGGGGGCTCCACACATCCTACTGGACTGCGCTCCTTGTGGACGGCGCATTTCTATTGACGGCGGCGCTGCTGACGCCTCCCGTTTTCGCGATAGTTCACCGCTATCCGATCTCCAAACCAATTCGGTTTGGCCGCGTAGCTGGGTATGTTCTTGGCAGCGCCCTTTACATCGTCGCCTGCGCGAGCCTCGGATGGATTTTATCGCCACCTTGGAATATTCCTGCTCAGAGGTTCGAGCAACGCTCATGGCACGGATTCGTTACGGGCTTTTACTCTTTTGCAGTAATGATCTGGAACTACATCATTGTCCTCGGAGCCGCGCACGCGTACGAGTATTTTAAGCGGGCGAGGGACCAGGAACTGGAATTGCAGCAGGCGCTCGCCACGAGCGAGCTTCAAGCCCTGAAGAGCCAGCTTCATCCGCATTTCTTATTCAATACGCTGCAGGGAATCTCGGCTCTGATTGACACAGAGAAAGAGCGCGCCAAAGTGATGGTTCTCAAGGTCTCTAACTTGCTCCGGACTGCTTTACAGTGTGCGAGCTCCGATGTCATCAGCCTCGATGAAGAATTGAAGTTTGTCGACGATTACGTCGGTGTCGAAAAAATGCGCTTGGAAGACCGACTTGAAGTGCGTTGGCAAATTGACCCTGCCACGCGGCAATTGCTTGTGCCCCAACTGATCATGCAACCTCTCGTGGAAAATGCGATTTTCCACGGCGTGGCTTGCTGCCGGGGAGGTGGATGGATTGAAATTTCGTCCCGCCGGGCAGGAAGCATGCTGGAGATCGCAATTCGCAATAGCGTTGGAGGAAAGAGCCAAGCGGGGACTGGGCTAGGCCTCCAGAATACGAGAGCTCGATTGAAACACCTTTACGAGGACGATGCCACTCTCTGCTTCGACCATGGCAGCGACGGCGTTGCGACCGCGAGTCTTGTGTTGCCGGCAATCGGCCAACACAAAGAGGCGGCGAAAGAAATGTTGGCCTCGAATTTACACGCCTAACGGAGAGAAAGATTGTGCGTGTATTGATTGTCGACGACGAACCACTTTCCAGAAGCTCCCTCCAGAATGCGCTGAGAGCAAGAAACGACATTCAAGCCCTCGATTGCGCGAACGACGCTGTTGAAGCCCTGGAATTACTGCAAAAGAAGCCCTATGACGTTCTTTTGCTCGACATTCATATGCCGGAATTATCGGGAATCGAGCTGGCCGACCGGTTGAACAAGTGGCGGCAACCGATCCCATCGATTGTGTTTGTCACCGCGCACCATCAGCACGCGGTTGCCGCATTTGAGAAGCATGCGGTTGATTATGTCCTGAAGCCTTTTTCAAACAATCGTATTCATGAAGCGCTGGATATAGCAATGCGCAGAACGGAAAGCGAACGGGCAGCCCAACTGATGAAAATGCTGCCTCAGCTGGAGGAATTGTTTTCGAAGTCAGCGAAGATCGCCATCAAGACGAAAGGAAGGATCCTTTTTGTCGACCCAGCAGACGTGGTAATTATCGAAGCTCAAGGCAATTACGTGTTGTTACAGCGGGCTACGGGTTCGTACCTGCTCCGAGAATCGATCTCCACGATGGCAGAAAAGCTTAAACCGTACGGATTTATAAGAATACACCGCTCGGTTTTGGTGAACAGTTCTTTCGTTGAAGAAATTCAACCTTGGACAACGGGCGAGTACGCACTCCGCGTCAAGGGAGGAAAGGAATACACAGTCTCGCGCACTTATAAGAACAACCTCAAGGCTCTTGCAAAATCCTGGCTTGGAACTGAGAGTTTCACGTCAGAATAGCCACCCGCGCTCCGCGTCAGCGACCCAAAGGGCAACAGATCAGGACTTCCCTTTTGCTGTCAGCGAATTATCAAATGCCATTGATTAATCTTGTTGGAACCGCGCGAATTCCGAACCCATCGTTCGCGGCAAAGTTCGCCGACAGAGCATTGCAGGTTACAAAAATTCGGAAAATATCAGGGCGCTGCCCTGTGAGGTCTGTCACTACAAAACCCATTTGCGGAATGACGTCTGTGAGATACGAAGCGAGAAATTCGCGGTACGAGACGCAGCCAAGTCAAATCCGTTAATTCATAACTCCTTGAGTGAAATACCCGTAATCCAATGAAAAATAAGCCTCCCGAATTAGCTATTAGAGTGGAGTTCAACGTGCCTTATGAGTGGCAACTGCAGAAATGGTTTTTTGCAGGTACGAGTTGGGCTGGTCCGTTGATTCATTCAGTTCTAGCTTAGCATTTGGTCCATTCACAACTTGAGTGCGAACCGCATCATGGGCGATCTTGAGGAAGCCTCTTAGGGAAGGAGCTGATTCGTGGATGCAGCACACCTGCTCGCACGAGCTCGCATGCGGCTGTACGGGGATTCGACTAATATCGGAAGCCACGACGGGCCTGCTGACTCCTGCCCAGTTGTCTCGATGGGAGAATCGCAAGAGGCCTCTGTCCCCGAACGAGTGCTCCTTTCGTCTGGCCGGTACATTCACTTTGGGCCATTCCGTGTCGATCAGCAAAGGCAGGAGGTAAGCCGAGACGGGGCTCGTATTAAGCTGCAAGGCAAGGTCTATCAGACGCTGCTCGCGCTGCTAGAAAGGCCGGGCGAAGTCGTAACCAGGGAAGAGTTGCGCATGCGCCTGTGGCCTGACGACACGCACGTCAATTACGACGCCAACGTAAACACGGCAGTCAACAAACTGCGGCGTGGACTTGAGGATTCATCCGACGAACCCGCCTATATCGAGACGATTTCGAAGAAAGGCTACCGCTTCCTGGTACAGCCCGAAGTCTCCGGCATATTGGGAAACCGGCAGTTGAAAAACGAGGAGGCATTGGAGGGCGCAGAAATGCCCTCTCAGACCATTGCGGTCTCCGGGTTTTCCAAGTCCTACCTTTGGATGGTGCTCGGCGCAATCGGCCTGATTCTTGCGGGAATGATTCTTGGTGCGGGAATCATGAGCTTGTGGATCCATCACGCATCGAGACTTGAGTTGAATCACGGGCCGAATTCCGTCAGGTTCTTCGACACCTTCGAGGAATACGAGATCGATGGAATTCTACAAAATCTGGAAGTCAGCAGTGAGTGGCTTCTAATCGGTGTGTCTTAACAAATCGGCGTGATGAAATCGCGCGAGTTAAACGCGACTAGCCAAAAACGGAGTACGAAGTAACTTTAGATGACTCCGCAAACTCATAAGTCACTCCAAAGAACTCCTCCTAAATCGTTGAAAAACAAGCGTCCCAATTGATGGGCGTTGCGGAATCCAACGTGCACGCCTCGCAGCATGGATCGACTCGGCAATGCGAACCGGTTTGCCGGGCCGATTCTTTACACCCCGGGACAGTAGGGCTACACCGCAAATGCGGATTGAGGCTGCCCAACACTCGGCGTTGGTCAGCCTCGTCCGCCATCTAAGAACGCATCAGTCGAAATCGCACGAGGAGCAACTCATGAACGTGAAGAAGTTCGGAGCAGCTGTCTCCCTGACCTGCGGCTTGATTTGTGCCCTTGGCACACAGAGGCAGGTACAGGCGCAAAACAGCAAAACTCTGTATCCCAAGATGGCTCCCGTCGAGCAATACCTTATGGATCGCGACGGTGAGATTGCGCTCGCTCGAAGCGCGGCTCCTGAATCCATTTCTCGTGATGCGACAGTTCTTGCTCTCGGACGGCGTGGCTATGAAACTGCCGTCGAGGGCAAGAACGGGTTCGTATGCGCTGTAGAACGGGCGTGGATGTCGCCGTTTGACAGCCCCGAATTTTGGAATCCTAAAAATCGGGGTCCGATCTGCTACAACCCGCAGGCTGTACGCTCCATCTTGCCGATTACCATCAAAAGGACAGAACTTGTATTAACTGGGGAATCCAGGGAGCAGATCCAGGAGTGGACAAAAGCGGCATACGCCAAGAAGGAGCTGCCCACGACCCTCGAGCCTGGCGCCATGAGCTTCATGATGTCGAAAGAAGCGTACCTTACCGATGATGGCGGCCACAACTTGGCCCATCTGATGTTCTACACTCCACTTATGGACGGCGGAAATTGGGGAGCGGACCTGCCCAAGTCTCCTGTCATGCTCCTACAAAAGGGCCCTCCCGAGCCATTCAATATATTCATTGTCCCTGTCGGCAAGTGGTCGGACGGAACACCGGCCCCGCTACCCAGATGATGAAGATGAGTTAAGGACAGCCTGGACTCAAAGAGGCGCATGATGTGACCGTGTTGTTTATCGACCTAGGGCTAATCGCTGCCGTGTCATCGTTCGTAAAAAGCCCGTGGTCAGCTGGAACGCCGCTCCAGTCATGGGAAGGAGAACCGAACTGTCAGCTGAAGTATACGAAGGTGCAGCACGTGGTCTGCCCATAACGCACGATGGTCAGTTGAATTCAGACCTGATGGCATTTATCAGCAGATGTGGGCCAAAGTGTTGGACGCAGTCGAGAGCACATTCTCGATTTCTGGCCATGACTTGCGCGGGCATTGCGTTGAGTTCTCCTTGCTGCCCAGATCTTCAAAGAAACGGGTCCTGGAGGCAAGCTTGCTTCGCCACTGGCCGCACGGGGACCGCGCAATAACTCCCCTCCGCGAATCCCTCCGCCTCCACGCCAAACGCGTGGTCGAACCGTGCGCGGTAATTTTCCCATGCGATGTTCGCGGTCAGTTCGACGAGTTGCATTTCCGTGAACTTCTCTCGCAGCTTCGCGAACAGCGCTTCCGGAACCTCGACCGGCGTTTGTGTCATCGCGTCCGCATATTCCAACACTTGTCTCTCGGTCTCGGAAAACAGAGCGCTGGTTCGATAGCCGGGCAATGCTTCGATCTTTTCCTTAGAAGTGCCGCTTTTTCTGCTGACCGCAGAACCGATGTCCATTCAAAACGGGCACCCGACGAGCGTCGCGACGCGCAGTTGCGCAAGGTCCTTCAGGGCCGCGTCCACCAAACGGCTTGAAACAAGCGATTGTTCCATTTGTGCGTAGCCCCAGAAAATCCTCGGATGATGCGCCACGATTTGTACCGGCTTCACCACGCGCCCCAACTTGCGTTTTACCAAGGAATAGACCACGCGCGTAAACAGCCCACTCAGCAGTCCCTGTTGGCCGGGCTCGGCCCCGCGAATCCGTGCCATGTTCTTCGCCTCCTCTTCGAAACAAATTGTAGCGCCGCGCCTTCGGACACCCCACGTGAGCGATTCGCCCACTGAAGGAAGAGTGCCACTGCGCGCCGTGATGGTCTTGAATGTTTGTGACCGTTCGCGCCCTCGCCTCCGCCTGGCCACAGGCCGTTAGACAGGAACTGCGCGCAACAGACACGGAAATAAACTGCGAGTCAACTTCTCAGCAGCCTGGTAATTGTCAGGATGACAGTCAAATGAGTTCAAGGACAGCAGCGAAGACTGGGGTTACTCGGGTCCGGAGGCTTGTTGCGCCGCGTTACGTTCAGACGGAAAACCTCGGATCGCCCTCGACAATCTTCAACTCCAACTTCGGCCGTTCACCTTTGCGCCAGAGGTTGGCGCGATGTCTTGTGCGATACCGGAGTGGGCCTCCATCAGCTCTCTCACTGCGTTCGAGCGGGCGGGGGATACAAACAAACTCCGTTTCTAAGCTGTCGCTTGTGACGTGAACGACCGCATAGCCATGGCCACCCATGTCGACGAAGGAGACATGAGGCGAAAGATCGGGGTTGGACAAAGCGCGTGCCTTCAGGATGTCTCCGCTCCTTACATATTCCAGGCATGACTGGACACCACGTTTCAGTAGCAGATTTATGGTTGGCTGAGGCTGCGCATCTTGCGGTCCCTGCCCCACAAACAGAGACCGCAGTGGATGCTCTCTTGAAAGGGCGTGTTCGAATGCTTCGACGACTCCCGGCGCGGAGATCGAACCCGTTACGAAAGCAACTCCGACTGGTTCAAACTCCTTCGGTGGAAGGCTCTTGGCGGCGACTCCCGCCCAGAAGCTATGCCGGTCCCCCGCTACGGTTGCGAACCCGGTGATACCGTGGTCGCGGACAAAGTCGTAGATTTCTCCGCGTTCGACGTATGCGGTACTGTGATCACCTGCGCCACTGCTTGCATCGAACCCTGCGTATCCCGCGCCCGGCCACGCGCTAGTCAGACCCCGTGGCAAATTCTGCGGGTCGGCACGCATGTCCAGCGTAGCAACCGTGTTACCCCAGATTTTCCAGGTTGCCTTCGATTTCTGTAGGCGATCAAGAAACCATGCTTTTTGTTCCGCGCCGAGAAGCGTGGTTGGCGGTTGATCCTTACGAAAGTTCGCGATCTCTGTTCCGCCGTACTCTATCGTTGCGGGAGGATGACCACCGTTATGAGATCGGCCGGCGTCCAGCACATCAAGCACTTCCTCAGGAATGAATCCAGGAAAGTTGCTACTCATGAAAGCGTGCGCTTCCGGTCGGTATGTGGGTTCCTCGGACCGGTAGCTGCGCTGATCTGTGATGATCAGCTCCATGTTGTGCCCCCAGCGCAGTGCCCGATATCCCCTGAGACTTCGTATCGCGGTCAGATTGTTCGGTTCTTGCCCCAGGCCATTTTCGTCAAAGTGGCTGATCGGAGCATCGACAACCTTTGGCGGATCAAATTGGGAGAGGGTTGGTCCGCTCGGTTTGTAGAGACGTGCTGGCTGGTACTCGAAGAACGCTTGATTCGCGGCCACTTTTCGGGTCTGTGCAGGGTGGTTTACTCCGCCAAATTGTTGCAGGCTCTGCCAGCCGATCCAGCTGAACTCGTGGTTGTCCCACATGCACACAAACGGCCACCGCGCACGTGCATCCTGCAGATCGGGATCGTGCAGATAACTGCGGTAGACAGCGCGATAGTCCCCGACGTCCGTCGGAATGTGAAAATCACGAATTTTCTCTCCGTGCTCATAGCGGACAATATCGCGCAGACGACGGTCGTACATTCCCTGCGGTCGGTCCTCCGGGTACCAAACAATTTCGTAGATAAAGTCGCCCAGATGGAGGACGAAGCCTAAACGATTCTCTTCCGCCGCTCGCTCGTCCTCGAAAATCATTCTCCGGTATGCATTCTGGGCTCCTTGGTTGGCGTTCTGGCAGGAAACAAAGGCAAAACGTACAGGCCTAGCGTCATCACCCGCCGGCGCTGTGATTGTGCGCCCCACACGGCTCCCGTTGCCCTTTACGTCAGTGAATCGATACCAATAAACGCGGGCGGGTTTTAATCCGCCGGCTAACACGCGGCAAGTCCAATCCGCGGCTTCTGAAATCTGCGCTTCCGTGGTAGCGACGACCCTATTGAAGGATTCATCCTCGGCGACCTCGACATGCAGTCTGTCAACTATGCTGTCAGGTTTTGGCGCACGCCGAGTCCATAATAGAACGCTGTCGCTTTCTGGATCCCCGGACGCTACGCCCTCGGAGTAAAGGTCGCGGCGCTCGTGCCAAGAAACTTTGGACCGGGTAGCGAACGGCTCTCCCCAGGCCGCAGCAGCGCCCATAGCGGCTGCCATTTGAAGGAACGACCGTCTACTAGTAAAGATCATCGGTCGCCGTGAATTGTGGAATACTTGCGAACGATTTGCGCGATCGGCAAGCCAACCAAGAACATGATTATGGACATACCCCTAATGAGTTCCCCCACGGGTGGAAGAGCGATTTTCGTGTGATACGCGGACAGCGGTAACACGAAGTAGTTCATGAAGACGTACACGACGACTCCAAAGAGCAGCCCGGATGGAATGGCGTGTTTCACCAGGAATTTGAGCCTGCGGC
>Ga0209166_10001911_pt1 | contig 16541 bp, 17 predicted proteins | sample Coa_R1_3_FD_187151 | JGI IMG/M metagenome (GOLD analysis project Ga0209166, IMG submission 187151) | Surface soil microbial communities from Centralia Pennsylvania, which are recovering from an underground coalmine fire - Coalmine... | ecosystem: Environmental > Terrestrial > Soil >... | reverse complement strand
GACAAGTTCCTCGAAGTCGCGGTCAGCGGGCACGCGACGCACGTTGTTACGGGCGACGCGGACCTTGTGGCGCTGAATCCTTTTCGGGGAATCGAGATTCTGCCGCCGCATCGCTTCTTGTGATTGCAAGCCACCACGGAAGTGGCGAAGAGCTAAGGACTTTACAGCGAACGGTCGAAAATCGGGGTTGAATTGCTATTAGCGGGATTGAACTGCGGCCGCATGCGAGTTCAGCCAGGAAAACGGCCCGTCTGGAACGCGTGAAGAAATGAAGATTCGCGACTTCACCGGAATCGGCGTTCACGATTCTCTTCATTAGAAGACGGCGTATAAGCCACGTATGGGGTGTCGGGATACCTTTTGAATGACCCAAGAAATTGCCCAAATCAATTTTTTCACACGTTCCTGTCCCCGAATTTCCGCAGCCAGCAACCATTGAGTCTGGGGAGCTTTCTCTGCTCGGTTGGCAGTGAGACAGAGAGTCGTGTCCGATAATCTTCGGCCTCCCGCTGGTTTTTCGACGTGTTTGCTCGTCGAACGTTTGTACTCACATTGTTTGCGCGGGCGCTGGAAAGCCTTGCTTCCGGCGCTCTGCTTCTTTGGGGTAGTCGCCGAGCCAGGTGTACTCTTCCTTGGTTTTGAGCAGCGCCAGTTTTCGATAGTAGACATGGGAAATTGCCGTCGCGAAATTTTTTGCTTTGACGGCTTCGCGCATCTCCATTACGCCTCGCTGAACCTTCGCAATATAGGCCTCAAGCGAGTCTTCCCGGACGACGGAAAGCCCCAAGTCCTGGCACACGTTGTCGCGCATTTGCAAAAAGGCCTGGAGCAAAGCAGAAGTGTCCGTGCCCGGCATGGACACGGAGAGTGCCTTTCTCCTCCGCAGCAGCGAACCGGCCGCCATCGGCTTGCGGTCCGAAAATGTCAAGGTCCATCCGTCTTGCAACACGCTTTGAATGGAGCAAGCCAGCGGCAGCGGCGCTTTGCCGCGCGGAAAAATCTGGCTGACCTCGCCGAAACAGTGATACTTAGTGTGGACATACAATCGGCAGAAGCTCGGAATCGTGTTAGCCGTATTCGAGACCAACGAAAAGTCCAGCAGCCGCACGAATCCCATGCGCTCAAATTCTCCCGAATATCGGTCGAGGGCTGCGGTATCCAGCGCCGGGAATTGCGCCGGGGTCGCCGGAGGAAATGAATAAGAGGTAGGCATGTTTTTTAGCACACGCCCCTTCAATCCCAGCAGCGTAAGGAGGCCATGGCCCAGAGCCCCGAATCGCCAGAGCATGGTGAACAAGAACAACACCAGCCACACTAATATGGTGACAGGCGCCCGCACCGCTGGTCCGATTCTTTGAGCCTTGCGTTCAAATTCGCTCTTCGAGATCGGTTGCCAGCCAGCCTGACTCCAAACGGTTTGCTCTACTTCGGGTTGATCGCTCTTCGCGATCTTCAGAGACCTCGTGCCAAACGTCAGCATGTCGAAGCGCGTGGCGGTCGCCCCCGAATCAGGCCGCGGAAAGCCGGCGACGTTGAGGTTGAACGAGGCCTTCCCAAGGCTCATCGTGAGCGTAGATTGGGCGTCGTTGAGGCCGAACCCAGGCAGCTCTTTGTAGTGCCAGCCAGCATCCTTGAAAGTTTTCCGGGCTGCACGATTAAGAACTCCACCGTCTGCCTCGTCCTCGTCTTCTTCAGCATCATCCGGACTCAGCTTCGCGGCGCCACCCTGCACTTGCGGCCTGGGCTGCGCCGCCACGGCAACGAATTTTTCTCCATCCCACCGGAATCCCTGGAAACGCTGGAACGGGTTGGCCATGGGCGTTACTTGCAACTTTCCGTCTTGCAGTGTCCAGTTGCCCAGCGTGGTTGCGTTCTCCGGCAGCGTCAGGGTGTGCAACTCGCCCGAAGACGTAAGCCTGTAGGCTCGCACGCCGAATTCGTAAAACTGGGACCGGCCATCCAGCACCATCCCCAGATAGCCATATCTGGTGTTCTGAAGTTTCTCCGTGAGAAAGTTCGACGACTTTCCAATCGTGGACGTGCTTAGAAAGAAGAAAGCTTCTTTGTCGTTCCAGAAAATGTTGGTCTGATTGAGCCGCTCGCCTTGCGTATACCGCTTCGGCAAAAGGGCATATCCAGCGACGGCACCAGTTACCAGACATAGAAGGACCAGGGCAAAAATCAGTTTTCGGGACACGGCAGAGCTCCTTTACCCAAAACCTAGCAAACCTCCCAACTCGCCACAACGGTACTTCAATAACCGATACGGCACGTGCCGCGACACGAAGGAGATCGCAGGAGAGCGGTGCGCCGCTGCGAAATACGCAGCAGTTGCAGCGCTGTTACGGGCGGCGCGCGGGGTATCGAGTTTCAGTTGCTTCAAGTGCAACTCACCGGCCACGGCATTGAAAAGGACGAGGGGGCCGAATTTATGAATCAGAATTGGTGGACATCGGATTTGCGTGAGGATGTAACTGCGGCACTCCTCGGGGAGTATAGAGAGGAAATACGGAGAGGCCGAGGGGCACCCGCACCCGCGGACATCGACAGGTCCATGGATTTCTACGTGAGGCAGCTGGGATTCAGGAGAAGAGAGGTCCCTCCGCTGCGGTCGGGATGACAGAGTTTGCCAGTGCGTAGACGGCGAGTGAATAGCTGCGAGGAAGGAAAGGGAGTGACGTCATGAGCGAGAAGTGGTATGCACGCCCGGTGCTGTTCGTGGCGGACATCGAGAGGTCCGTGGATTTCTACGTGAAGCAGCTGGGATTCAGCCTGGACTGGCGCTACGAGGATGAAGGAAAGGCGTTTGTGGCGCAGGTGGCGCGGGTAGGATGCGAGCTCATTTTGTCGTCGCAATGGCCGGACAAAGTGGGTAAGGGACTGATGTTCATCTCGCTCGACCCGAAGGTTCTGAACGCCCTGCGCGCGGAACTGGAAGGGCGCGGCGTGGAGGTGAAGGACGGGCAGTGGGGCTACCGGCTGATGGTCGTCGTAGACCCGGATGGCAACGAATTCTACTTTCCCTACCCGGGCGTTGAGTCCAAGTGAACGCTGGGGACGCTGTGATGATCGAGGATATTTAGTGCGGAGCCAAGTCGTCGGCAAGGGCTTGCCACGGGCCATATTCTTTCACGGCACGCTGTGGGCGGTGCTGCTCACCGGTGTTTGTGCAACCGACTTCCGAAATAATAGACTGCGGTCGCGGTGGTTCGGATATTGCCTTGGCCGCGAACTACAAGCGAAGAATCGTAGAACGAAGTTCTCATATAGTCCACGCCCGAGCGAATGGCCATGGAATCCGTGGCCCAGTATTCAACGCCGCCGCCAACAGCCCAGGCGTAGCCGGTCGTCCAACCGCCGAGCATGATGGTCCCGCTATTCGTAAGAACTGGACCACTCACTCTGGCGCCTCCCGCCAGCACGTGAACGTAGGAATCAAACTTACGGTGCACCGTGTGATGGAAAACGGGACCGGCGAGGTAAGTAAAGACGCTACTTTGCCGCCCGGTGTTCAGTACATTGGAAGCTCGCACATAACCCACATCAGTGGTTATGCCCAGTCTGGAAAAACCGACCGTGAAGCTGGCGTCGGGGCCCCCTAAGCCCAATCGCGTGGACTGGGACCCCGATTGCCTTACATAGGAGTAGCCCACTCCGAATTCAATCGTCTTGCTTTTGGCCGCCGCGACCGGACTTTTGCTCCTTATGGGCGTTACGGGGGCGGGTGGAGTTTCGGCACTTGCGGCGGCGGCAGGAGCCGCGCCGCTGGCGCCCGCGATTGACGATTGCGCTGAAGCAGGAACAGCGCAGAACAGGGAACAAACTAAAGCGGAGAAGATGATCCTCATGCGAAAAAGCACCACCCTTCCGTACAGTGGGGCGGGGGCACTGGGTTCGTCATGGGCCTTAGCCGGCAACTTTGTGGTGCGACGAAAAAATACGCGGCAAATCGCGCATCGTGTCGCGCAAGCGCTGAACGGATACAGGACAAAGGCGCGGACCTAGCTGATGACCCAGCTATGATCCCGTGTCGAGGCCGATCACGACAGCCGGACCCGGCACAATCCGCGGGTCACCGATGAAGAAATCCCACCAGGCGCCGGGTACCCATGCAGTGGCGCATCCTAGCGACTCTCCAGGAGGCGCGCTGTTCACTTTTATACAATCAGCGGAGATCGCTTGGCCGGGTGAGGCGAGGGCGTGGCGCGGGAATTAATGATGAATTTGGGTTGGCGGCGTGCAGTGATGTCGGAGAGACCCGAGCGGAGGTTGGTGATGACGGGGGGCAGGGCGAATGTGTTGTAGGGGCGTGCTGGGGACGCCACATCCTCAGAAGAAGACGGCGGGGGAGACGTTGAAGCGCTTGCTGAGTCTATCGATGTGGGCTTTGTTGAGATCGCGTTTCTTGTTCAACACTTCGGAGACGATGCTTTCCGCGCCGAAGATGGGCACTAAATCCTTTTGGCGCAGGTCGTTGGCTTCCATGAGGGTACGCAAGACCTCAACCGGGGAGGCTTTGCGAATCGGATGTTGCACTTCGTCATATTCCTCGATAAATGTCTCGAGAATCTTGGCGTAGCTTTCCTCTTCCCGAGTCAGTTTTGGCTGGCTTTCCAGCTGAAACAGAGTTTCGGCGTAGAGATCGTATTGTCTTTCCGAAGTAATCATTTTGGGGACGCCGATGTCTTTGAAGGTGTATCTGTCAGGAACCGTTGCAATCATTTTTCCAGACTCCCGTGTCGTATTCCGCGTGCGACAAGATGTGGCGAATGAAGACCTTTTGTGTCCTGTAGTTGATCCACGCGATTAATCTGCATCTGTTGTGACTGATCTCAAATCGGACGCATCTTCCGACGATACTAAAGTTCTTCCAACTGTTTTTGACGTCGGCTGAATGCCTCCAACTGGCGGCCTTGACGATGGCAAGCCAAGAGACGAGAGAGGCCTGCCACTCGGGATGGGCCACGATGGCGTCCTTGATCCTGGAGGGCTTCAAGACCCGCACGAGCAATCTTCGCATGTTGCGAAGTTCAGGTAAAGCCGAATCGCTTGGGTAAAGAACTTGTACTGCTTGCTAGTTAAGGCGGTCATGAGAGAAGAGAGAGTTCGTCGCGCAAACAAAGTACGATGGGGCGGCGGTTCTCACTGCGTGGGCCAGCGTCATCGCAAGAGTGATGACGAAGGAAAATGCGTTGGCCCCCGGCGTTCCCTTCGGCTCAGCGCAGAGGAAGCGAAATGACGGCGCGGGGCGGAGCGAGGTGCGGTACAAAGACGTAAGCCGCCAATCGGAGTTTGGCGCACCCAGGCTCACTGGCCGAAAGGCCGGTGACGGGAAGGAAACGCGCGCGGGGATGCAGAGGGACGCGGCGCGGCCGAGTGAGTACGATTTAGGGAAGGTAAGGGATACCCGTCGCTTCGTCGTTGATCGGTAGATTCGGTCGGTGAAGGGTCCAACCAGCCACCTCATCCCATTCACCCCAAGGGTGCCCCTTTGGAGGTGTGTAGTGTTCAAGTCTCAGATGAATAGAAACGTTTGGCTGGCCTTGGTAGCGGCAGCCGTTTTGGCAGCCGCAGGCTGCTCGCAATCGGCTACGGATCAAGCCAGTAATGCGGCAAAGGAAGCCGGCGCTGCGAAACCGGCGTCCACGGCAAAACCAGCGAGTACGGCCAAGCCGGCGACCAAGGCTAAGCCGGCTGCTACAGCGAAAACTGCTTCCGCAGCGAAGCCTGCGACGGCAGCAAAAGCCCCTGAAGTAGCCAAAGCGGGCGAACCAACGGCGACGGTGACCGTGCCGAAAGGCACAGCCATCAGCGCGACGGTAAGCCAAACGCTGGCCACGGACAAGAACAAGACCGGTGACACGTTTGCCGCCAGACTGGCGACGCCGATTGAAGTTGATGGAAAGACAGTGATTCCGAAGGGCGCGCACGTAACCGGGCGAATCGTGACGGTGAAAAAGCACGAACTGAAGGTGACGCTCGCTTCGGTGGTAATACACGGGAAGTCCTACCCACTGGACACCAATTCGATCGTCGGACCGAAAAGCCAGCCCAAAAGCGATGCGAATGGCAGCGATCCGTCCAAGGCGAACAAGGACGTGACGTTGCTCGCGGCGAAGAGCCAGTTGAAGTTCAAGCTGGCGAAGCCGGTGACCATTCCGGTGAAGGGATAGTTCGTAAGTAAAGATCGTTGGTGCTTTGCCGCCGAGCCCGAGCCAGCAAAAGCTGGCGGGGTTCGGCGGTTTTTTTGTTAGTTGGAGGGCGGGGTGTGGAGCGTGTCGAGGACGGAGACGCCGCCTTTCATGACGAAGGAAACGTGGCGGAGGAGGGTGATGTCGGCGAGAGGGTCGCCCGGAACGGCGATGAGATCGGCGAATTTGCCGGGTTCGATGGCGCCGACGGAGTCTTGCTCGTCGAGAAGTTCGGCGGCGGTGGTGGTAGCGGCGCGAATGGCTTCGAGCGGAGCGAGGCCGCGCTTGGTCAGCGCGACCAACTCATCGGCGTTTTTGCCCTGCAGATCGGCACTGCCGGCGTCGAAACCGCTGGCGATTTTCACGCCAAGGGATTTGGCCAAACGCACTTCCTCGTAGGTTCCCTGGACAAATTCATCGTAGCGTTTGCGACGCTCGGGGGTGAGCTGCGGCGCGCGGCGAGCGTAGGCGGAGTCCACGACGCCGACGGTGGGCACGAGAAAGACGCCTTTCTCTTTCATTAGCTCGATGTCTTTGCGGTCGGCCTGGTGGCCGTGCTCGATGGAATCCACGCCGGCGGTGAGCGCGTTGAAGATGCCTTCGGGCGTAGTGGCGTGCGCGGCGACTTTGCGCTTGAGCTTGTGGGCTTCTTCGACGATGACGCGGAGCTCGTCGACGGTAAGTGTCGGAGTTTGCCAGTCGGCATAGACCTTGATCAGGTCGGCGCCGTAGCCGACTTGTTCGCGAACGGCTCGGCGAGCTTCTTCCGCGCCGCTAACCATCTGCGCGCCGGTGGGAAAATCGCGCAGATCCGGCGAAACACCGAACGGATTGTACTGACCGACGGCGGCAATGGCGCGCGTGGCGACGTGCATGCGCGGACCTTCGACGAGACCTTGATTGATGGCATCGCGAAGAGCGACGTCGGCGTAGCCGGAGCCTTCGTTTTCGACGTCGCGAACGGTGGTGAAGCCGGCGCGCAAGGTGATGCGGGCGTCAGCGGCGCCTTCGAGCGCGCGGAAGGCTTGGGATTTGGTGGCGAGGTCGAGGACGTAACCATCGGGGCCGCTAGCGGTGCGCGCCAGGAGGTGCGTGTGGCAGTCGATGAGGCCGGGAAGAAGTGTGGCGCCGGAGAGATCGATGACTTTGGCGAATTTCGGAGCGTGCGACTGGACTTGTGCGGCGGGGCCGACTTCCTTGATCCGCTCGCCTTCGATGAGGACGGCGGCATTTTCGAGATAGTGGCCGGCGCGAATGTCGAGAACGCGGGCGGCTTTGACGAGAACAAAATCGGACGGCTTTGCGTCCGGAGAAATTTGGGGAAGGAGGCAAAACGGAAAAAGAGCGGACGCGAGAGCAGCGAAGGCGAGTCTACGAAACATGGCGAGAAGGTGAGTATCACAAAGGGATGCAAGGCTCAACAGTCGAATTGGCGAGCTTGGTGGAGGCGAGAAACGTGTAGTAGGCTCGCGGGGCTGGCAGCGGGAGGAACGATGAGAGCGATGCCAAGTGTGTTGCGTGGCGCGTTGAGCGCGACGTTGATTATTTCGGCGAGCTATGCGGCGACGGGTGCGCGGGCGGCGGAGACGAAGTTTGAGGTGAGCTTTCCGGCGGCGGTGCATGCGGGAGCGATTACCGGGCGGGCGTTTGTGATGATCTCGAAGTCCGACAAGCCGGAGCCGCGATTGCTGGCGGGAGCATGGTGGGACACCGGATCACTGTACGGAGTGGACGTGGAGCGGCTGAAGCCGGAACAGACGGCGGTGGTGGATGCGAATACGTTTGGAGTGTCGAAGCACAGTTTGCGGGAAGTTCCGGCGGGCGATTACTACGTGCAGGCGGTCATGAATATTTACACGGAATTTCACCGCGCCGATGGACACACGGTATGGCTGCACAACGATCAATGGGAGGGGCAGCACTTCAACCGGTCGCCGGGAAATTTTTACAGTGAAGTGCAGAAGGTGCATCTGGATGCCGCGGCGGGCTACGACGTGAAGCTGAGCCTGACGCAAGTGATTCCGCCGGTGCAGATGCCGGCCGATACGGCGTGGGTGAAGCACATCAAGATTCAGAGCGAGTTGTTGACGAAATTCTGGGGCCAACCGATGTACATAGGCGCGACAGTGCTGCTGCCGAAAGGGTACAACGAGCATCCGGACGCGCATTACCCCGTGATTTATGAGGAAAGCCACTTCAACTTGCGGCCGCCGATGCGGTTTACAGAGGACACGAATCCGGTCAGCCCGGAGGTGAAAACGCGCCTGGCCAATTTGAATATTGAGACAGGCCCGGAATTTGCACCGGCGTGGATGGGCGAGAATTTTCCGCGAATGATTGCGGTGACGTTTCAGCATCCCACGCCGTATTACGACGATTCGTACGCGGTGAACTCGGTGAACAACGGGCCGTACGGGGATGCGCTGGTGAAGGAGATGATTCCGTATCTGGAGGCGCATTTCCGGATTATCGCGAAGCCGTATGCGCGGGTGCTGACCGGCGGGTCGACGGGAGGATGGGAATCGCTCGGGGCGCAGGTGTTCTATCCGGACTTTTTTGGAGGAACGTGGACGCTGTATCCGGACTCGATTGACTTTCGGCGCTACGGAACGGTGAACGCGTACGAGGATGAGAATGCGTTCTGGGAGCCGGGGCATGACTGGGTGCAGGTGCCGCGCTGGATTATGCGCACGGACGAAGGGCAGGATGAAGTGACGATTCAACAGTACAGCGAGATGGAAGCGGTGCTGGGCAGCCATAATCGTTCGGGCGAGCAGATCGAGATTTGGGACGCGGCGTATGGACCGGTTGGGGACGATGGATATCCGAAGCCATTGTGGGACAAGCGGACGGGAAAGATCGATCACAGCGTCGCGCTGTACATGCGCGACCACGGCTACGACCTCAGTTACAACATTCGAACGAATTGGGCGACGCTGGGGCCGAAGCTGCGCGGGAAAATTCATGTGTATGTGGGCGACATGGACAATTTTTATTTGAACCTAGCGGTGTACAAATTGGACGAGGAAATGAAGAAGCTGACGAATCCGGCGTGCGAATGCGATTTTCAGTACGGGCGGCCGATGAAGGGACATGGATGGCAGCCGACGACGAACGCGAACCTGGTGAAGTGGATGGCGGAGCACGTGGAGAAAAATGCGGGAGGAGAGGATACGAAGCAGTGGCATTACTGAAAAGGAGGTAAAGGACGTAAAGGAGATAAAGGACGTAAAGGAGCGAACCGCAACCGTGCACGGCTGTTGGTTGCGCGATATGCTGGAAGCGTGAGAATTCCGACTGGGGATTCGAGATAGGCCATGTTTGAGAACCTAACAGAGAAGCTGCAGAGGACGTTCAAGAATCTGCGCGGGCAGGGGAAGCTCAGCGAGGAGCACCTGGACGCGGCGCTGGGGGAGATTCGCGAAGCGCTGATGGAAGGTGACGTGAACGTCGGCGTGGCGGACGAGTTGCTGGCGAACATCCGCAAGAAGTCGCTGGGCAGCGAAGTGATGCTGCAACTTTCGCCGGATCAGCAAGTCGTGAAAGTGGTGCGCGACGAGTTGACGACGCTGCTGGGGAAACATGCGAAGCCGAATTTTGCGTCGCGGCCGCCATCGGTGTGGATGATTGTGGGGTTGCAAGGCTCCGGTAAGACCACAACAACAGGAAAACTGGCGAAGTGGCTGACGCAGCACGGGCACCGGCCGTTGGTCGTGTCTACGGACGTGTACCGGCCGGCGGCGCGCGAGCAGTTGGCGCAGGTGGCGAAAGCGGTGGGGACGGCGCTGTGGCCGGGAGCGGGCACGGACAAGCCGCTGGAGATCGTCAAGGGCGCGATCAAAGAGGCGAAGCTTTCGGCGAGCGACGTGATTCTCGTGGACACGGCGGGCCGCTTGCACATTGATGACACGCTGATGAACGAGCTGAGCACGCTGAAGAAAGAGCTGCAGCCGAGCGAGATTCTGTTTATCGCGGACGCGATGATCGGGCAGGACGCGGTGCGGTCGGCGGGAGAGTTTCACAAACGGCTGGGGCTGACGGGCGTGGTGCTGACGAAGCTGGACGGCGACGCGCGCGGCGGCGCAGCGCTTAGCATCGCCAAAGTGTCCGGCGCGCCGGTGAAGTTCGTGGGCTTGGGCGAAAAATACGACGCGCTGGAAGGGTTTTATCCGGAGCGGATTGTTTCGCGCATTCTGGGAATGGGCGACATCATGTCGCTGATTGAACGCGCGGAGCAGGCGGTGGACCGAAAAGCCGCGCTGGAGCTCGAGCGCAAGCTGCGCAAGGAAGGGTTCACGCTGGAGGATTTTCGCGACCAGTTGAAGCAGATTCGCAAGATGGGGCCACTCGAGCAGCTCGTGGACATGCTGCCGAAGATGGGGCCGCTGCAACACATTCCAAAAGACGCGAAGGTAGACGAACAGAAACTCAGGCAGGTCGAGGCCATTATCAGCTCAATGACCAACGAAGAGCGGCGAGACCACAACGTAATAGATGGCAAGCGGCGGCGGCGCATCGCGATGGGCAGCGGGACGACGGTGCAGGACGTGAATCAGGTCTTGAAGCAGTACCTGCAGATGCGCACGATGATGAAGCAGTACGGGTCGCTGGCGGCGCGAGCGAAAGCCAAGGGATTGGGAAAATTATCAGGACTGTCGTGAGACGTCCTTCTTCAAGGTGTGGCTGCGATAGGCGTGTCTGCAATTCCAAGTGCCAGGCTTTCAGGGTTTAAGTCTGTGCGGTTCGCGAGAATTACAATCGTGAGATTTTCGTCGGTGAAGCGCTCGATTACGGTGCGAAACCCCATGGTGCTGCCGGTGTGCCACATGCGCGCGTGGCCTTGGTAACGATCTAGGAACCAACCGAAACCGTAGGAGACGGGCTTGCCGGGATGGAGATTATCGTCGTTCGGAGCGGTGGGCCAGAGAGTGGGCGAGCCGTTGGCAAGTCTTGCGGGAACCAACGCGGGAGCCATTTCTTCCGCGCTAAGAAGTGTGTGGTTGCGCAGCGCGTCGTCCCATTTGGCGAGGTCCTCGAGATTGGAATAGATGCCACCATCGCCGAGAGTGGCGGAAGTCGAGCTTTGATCCGTTTCGCTGAGGACGGGCTTTTGCGGACCATGATCGGGTATCAAGGACGTGTGGCCAAACGCGCGATTCGAAACTTCGTTGATTCCTTTTTGGAAGACGACGGTGTGATCCATGTGCAGCGGCGCAAAGATGCGGGCATGGAGAAAGTCGCGGTACGGCTCGCCTGAATTCTTCGCGACGATGCCGCCGAGTACGACATAGCCCGAGTTGCTGTAGGCCCAACTGGTGCCGGGAGCGAACTTGTTCCTGGATTCCTTTTCAAGCAGGGCGAGGACTTCATCGTCCTGAATCTGGTTATCCGGAGACCAGATGGGTCCTCCCTGGGCTTTCTCAGCGGCGTCCATCAAGTCTTCGTAGTCGGGAAGGCCGCCGGTGTGATTGAGGAGATTTCGAATCGTGACACGTTTTCCGTAGGCGGGAAAGCCGGGAATAAGTTCGGTAAGCGTCTGGTCATATCGGAGCTTGCCGTCGTGGACGAGAAGCATAATGGCCATGGCGGTGAACTGTTTTGTGAAGGAAGCGAGACGAAAATTAGTTTGCGGATCGATGGGGGCTTTGGTTCGAAGGTCGCGAACGCCGAAGCCTTTCGCGTAGACGGTGTGGCCATTTTTACGAACCATCGCGGCGAGACCGGGAGCGTCCGGCGACGTGACGGCCGAGAAGATAGCGTCGAGCTGCTGCTCGGATGGCGGTTTTGCCGTTTGAGCAACGGATGGATCCACGAAGAAAAGAAGCGAGAAAAACAGAAGCCCGAACAACTGCCGCATTCCGCCTCCTGAAGAATCATCGCGAGAATAACACTCTTCCGCGTGGCAGCGATGCGCGCGGTGGCGACGAAAATAACGTTCGTTCGCAGCACATTGAAAAGGCCAACTGTTTGCGCGTGGTTTATACTCCTATGGCAATGTTTCCCGCCTTCGGGCACCTCAACAAATCCCCGCGCAGGATTGCATAAATGCCACCGTATGACTTGATCGTGATTGGCTCCGGGCCCGGCGGACAGCGCGCCGCGATTCAGGGAGCAAAAGCGGGCAAGCGCGTCGCCGTGGTCGAAAAGCAGCACTCCATCGGAGGCGTGTGCATCAACACCGGGACGATTCCCAGCAAGACGATGCGCGAAGCAGTGCTGCACCTTTCCGGTTTTTATTCGAAGAACTTCTACGGGTCGAACTACAACGTAAAAGAAAACGTGACCATGGCGGATCTGAATTTCCGTGTGCAGCGGGTGATCGAAAATGAAGTCGCGGTCACGCAGGACCAGTTGAAGCGCAACGGTGTGGATGTGCTGTACGGGTTCGGGAAATTCACAGACGCGCACCACCTGCGCGTCGAGAACATTAATGGATATTCGGAAATAGTAGGCGAATATTTTGTGATTGCCACGGGTACAAAGCCGGCGACGAACGTGAAAGTGCCGATCAACGGGCGAAATATCATCAACAGCGACCAGATCCTGACAATGCCGCAAATTCCGCGAACACTGATCGTGGTGGGCGGAGGCGTGATCGGGGTGGAATACGCGTGCATGTTCGCGACACTCGGCGTGCGCGTGATTATCGTGGAAAAGCGGCCGCGCCTGCTGGAATTCGCCGATGCGGAAATGGTTGAGGCGCTGATGTATCACATGCGCGATCAGCGCGCCACGCTGCGGCTGAATGAAGAGGTCGCCAGTGTGGAAGAGACACCGGATGGGAAAGTCGTGGCAAACCTGGCGAGCAACAAGCGGATCAACGCGGACGCACTGCTGTACGCGGTGGGCCGACAGGGAAATGTAGACCAACTGGACTTGAAGGCGGCAGGAATTGAATCGGACGAACGCGGCCGAATTAAAGTGGACGCGGATTTCCGGACGTCGCAGCCGCATATTTTTGCGGTGGGCGACGTCATCGGATTTCCGAGTCTGGCGTCGGTTTCGATGGAACAAGGACGGATCGCCGCGGGGCGCGCCTTCGGCTTGCAAGTGCAAACGGATCCGGAGAGCTATCCATACGGGATTTACACGATTCCGCAAATATCGTTCATCGGGAAGACGGAAGAGCAGCTAACGGACGCGGATGTGCCGTATGAAGTGGGCGTGGCGTATTACCGGGAAATCGCGCGCGGGCAGATTACGGGGCACACCGACGGCAGGCTGAAGCTGCTGTTTCACCGCGAGACGCTGGAGTTGCTCGGCGTGCACATTTTTGGAGAAGACGCCGCGGAATTGCTGCATATCGGGCAGGCGGTCTTCAAGCTGAAAGGTAAAATCACATACTTCATCAACACGGTGTTCAATTATCCGACGCTGGCGGAGTGCTACAAGGCCGCGGCGTTCAATGGAATGAACCGGCTGAGTTGATCGTTCCGACAGTTCCCATTTAATTGAGTCGGTCAGATCGCCCCCAACCACCTAACGCGAAAGCTGCCGCCAACCGCGTTCGCAAGTTTCGCATCGGCGGTGATCAAATCCGAGTTCAGAGTGTCAGCCAAAGCGACATATAGGCTGTCATACACCGTGCGCCCGTGCAGCAACGCAATCCGCAAAGCCAGATCAATCAACGGCTCTGACGGCAGCGTCGGGAGATTTTGTTGGTGCATCTTAGCCAGGGACGCTTCGGCATCAGCGGCGCTGCACCGGTTCTGGCGCACCGCTTTCCAGTGGGCATTCGCGATTTCCAGCCAGATTAGGTCGGGTGAGATCAATTCGATCGCGCCTCGCTCCCAGCGGTCGAGCAGTCCCTGAGCTTGCGGCACGAGAGGCTCCGCACGAAAAGGCGAAAGCCATTTAATCGCAACGCTGGCGTCAACCACCACCCTGATCATCTAGTGTCGCGGTCCTCGCGAATCATTTCCGTCGAAGAAGGACCGTCGGAGAGCGGCGGAATGGAAGCATCCAGCTTCCTCAGACTGCGAACAAATTCCCGGCGGCGCTTGAGTTCTTTCGCGGTTGGAAAGCTGCGCTCGAGCAGCTCAAGAATTTCGGCCGCGATCGAGCGGCGCCGGCTCTTGGCGCTTTTTCGAATGGCATCGTAAACGTCTTGCGGTACATTCTCGACATAAAGCGTGGGCATAACCACTTCTCCGCTGTCTAGGGGTTCACTAGGGCGAGTCTAGCATTTCCCTAGCACTTCTTCAAGGCGCCGCCCCAGCCGAGGCCGTGACGGAACCCCCTCTGGTTCCGTGTCCTACGCCCAGCCCTGGCGGTATTCGCGGCGGAGGAAATCGTTGGCGCCAGCGACGTTGGTGACACGCATGTTCGCGCCGTCGTATGTGAGTTTCTTGCCGGCACGGAGCGAGACGATGCCGAGCAGCATCACTTCCGTCAGCCGCGACGCGTATTCGAACGGGCACGAGGCTTGTGTCTTGCCCTTGGCGGTGTTGACCCAGTTCATCTCGTGGTCTTCGTTCTCGATGCGAGGCAGCTTTTGCGGCGGCTTGCCGTAAGAATCGTGGAGCGATTTCGGCAGCAAGCGGGGATACAAGCCGTAAGTCTCGTGCAGCAGTTTTCCTTTGCTTCCGACGAGCAGCGCTCCGCCGCCTTTGTCCAAATCTTCGTCGCCAAGTTCCTCGGGCTTATCGGGCATCAGGCCGCCGTCGTACCAGGTGAGCTTGACCGGAGGCATGGAGCCGCGCGCGGGAAACTCGTAAAAGGTTTGCGTGGCGTGAGGGTAGCAAGCGCCATTGAATGGAGTCGAGACAGTCTCGACGCTCGTCGGATAGCCCAGGTTGAGCGCCCACATGGAGTGGTCGATGAGATGAGCGCCCATGTCTCCGATGGCCCCAACGCCCCATTCGCTCCAGCCCCGCCAGTTGAACGGGTGATAGATGGGGTGGTATTCGATCTTCGTGCCGACGCCGAGGAAAAGATCCCACGAAAGCTTGTCGGGCACTGGATAGTTGCCGGCCAGGGCGGCGGCTAAACGCAGGTTGACGTCGCGGCCGCTCCACTTGAGCATGTCCAGCGGCTGGCTTGGCGGTTCGGGCCGGGGAACCCCTTGCGGCCAGAATCCGAGCGGGCGGTTGGTCCAGATGTGGACCTCGCGGACTTCACCGATCGCGCCAGCCTGGATGTATTCCACGGCGGTACGCGCATCGTTGAGAGAGTGGCCCTGATTGCCCATCTGCGTGGCGACCTTGGTTTCTTGCGCGCGTTTCGCGAGCTGACGAGCTTCATCAACGGACCAGCAAAGCGGCTTTTGGACGTAGACGTGTTTGCCGAGAGCCATGGCCGCAAGCGCTACGGGCGCGTGCATGTGGTCGGGCGTGGCGACGAGGACAGCGTCAATATCCTTCTGTTTGTCGAGCATTTCGCGAAAGTCGTCATAGCGCACGGCTTTCGGGAGGTGCTGGTCTTTCAGCCGGATCATGTTGTCGAGGCGAACCTTGGATTTGGCGCGGTCGAACCGCGAGGGAGGCTGGCCGGGAACAGGCTCTGGATCGGGCTGGTCGAGGCGCTTTTGCAGATTGGGGATGTCCGTGTCGAGACGGTCGAAGGATTTGCCGGCATAGCCCCAATCCACGTCGCAGAGCGCGACGATATTCTGGCTGGAGAGGTTGATCACGTTGTTGCGGCCCATGCCGCCGACGCCGACGCCCGCGATATTCAGCAGGTCGCTCGGAGGAGTGAATCCGCGTCCGAGGACGTGCCTCGGAACGATCGCGATGGCGGCGCCACCGGTGGCGACATTGGCGAGGAATTGGCGGCGAGAGAGGTCGGATTTTTTGGTCATGGGCAGCTCCCGTTCGAACCGGGGCATTATCGCGCTATGTAGCGAAGAATGCGATTGTTAAGTTGGCAGAGAGCGGATTTCCCGCGAAGCGGTCGGGAGTATACGAACGTGGAAGACCGCGGATTTACATTGAGGCTGATTCACGTAGGGGATTCTCCGATTGCCGCCGAACCATGGAACGGCTAAGATAATAGATGGAGGCAAGGCTGAGTGCTGACTATTCGTTTATCCAGGATTGGGAAGAAGAAGAAGCCGTTCTATCGCGTGGTAGTGATTGAGCGGACGCGCCCCCGCGACGGGCGCGTGGTAGAAGCAGTGGGGACGTACGATCCGCTGAAGAAGCCCGCGGAAATCAAGCTGAACGCCGACCGTGTGAAACACTGGCTCGGCGTGGGTGCGCAGCCCAGCGACACCGTGCGAAGCTTCATCCGCCAGCAAAAGATCGCGTAATTCCAGCGAAATCCCATCCCTTAAGTGCCCAGTGAAGGTGTTGGGCTGTCAATCCACGTCCCAGCTACGAATCAAGTACGTGGAGGTGAAGGATGAAAGAG
>Ga0209166_10001910_pt1 | contig 16549 bp, 15 predicted proteins | sample Coa_R1_3_FD_187151 | JGI IMG/M metagenome (GOLD analysis project Ga0209166, IMG submission 187151) | Surface soil microbial communities from Centralia Pennsylvania, which are recovering from an underground coalmine fire - Coalmine... | ecosystem: Environmental > Terrestrial > Soil >... | reverse complement strand
CTCCACTGCGCTGCCCCGCTTCCGGAGAGCTTCAATATCAGGCCCCTGATCGGTCCCGTAAAATTTGGCTGGCCAAAACCGGCAGTAATATACCCGCCATCCGAGGTCGGCTTGGGATTGACCCCGAGCCCACGAAGTTCGTGAGATCCTCCTGCCAGACGGTTGTGCCCGAACTGGTAAATTTCGCGAGCCAGGCGCAGGGCTGGCAGAACGCCGTGGAATTGTCTTCCCCGGAAAGGATGAATCCCCCGTCCGCCGTTGACCTGACAAATGTGGCCCATTGCTCGGCGTTTGCGCAGTCGGAGTACAGCTTCTGGAAGACGTTGCCGCCGCCCGGCGTGACCGCAATCAGCCATGCGCCCCCGAAAAATCCTCTGCAACTGTTCGGCTGATTGCCCCCATCGCCTCCAGCAGCCACGATCGTGCCATTCGTCAGCTGGGTTAACGAACTCGCCCACTGGTCGCTTTGATTGAACTGGTTGGCCGCGACGCTCCAGATTTTGTCGAACGGACCAGAACTCGATGTGCTGGAACCAGCGATCGATCCCTGCATCGGCCCAACCTGCTGACCCAAGGCGCATGCCACAAGAATCGCAAACGTAAGGGCAATCTGCTTCTTTTTCACGGTTCTGATCTCCTCGTTCGATCGCGGCGATCTCCACCGCGGAATTTGGATGCCAGGGATCCTGTCAGAGAAGTCGTTTGAACCGCCAAAATCCCCCTCAGCCGGGTGGCCTACTCAAGCCCGATTTTGGGTTGAGTGGGGCCTTTCCACACTTAACCCCATTTTGAAACAGGGCTTTTCCACCTCAATTCCATTTTGAAACACGGTGGCCCACTCAAGGCCTCTTTTGCCTTGAGTGGGTTGGGCGCTGGCACGGCATCTCGGCGCGAGCGTGGCAGTGCAAGCCTTGCGCATGGCACTGGCCGAACGACAGCCCGCACCGGGCTTGATTCATCATTCCGACCGCGGCATTCAGTACGCTTGCGCCGACTATCTCACTCTGCTGGCCGACCATGATGTGCAACCGAGCATGAGCCGCGTGGGCAATACGACAACGCCAAGGCCGAGTCTTTCATGAAGACTCTGAAACAGGAGCAAGTGCGCGGCCACGGCTGGCGCGACCTCGACGCCATGCGCGCAAATCTGGCGACCTTTTTTGAAATTACCTATAACCACCAGCGGCTGCATTCCGCGCTCGGCTACCAAACTCCTGCCGCCTTCGAACAGCAGTTGTGCGCATCGCCCCCGCAAGCTTCTACCGAGAGGAGTGGGGCGAGGGAGCTAACCGCCCCCTCGCCCCACACCCCACTCCCCGGTTTACAATCTTTCCCGTAACACAACTGTCCCTAGTTTCTTTGTCTCACGTCAGGGGTGCACTTCACGGGACTGACCCCATTACATTGGGAGAAAAAATGGGGTTCGTCCCGTCTGTCCCCGCATTCCTTGTCCCCGCATTCCTTCATGCTCCGTAGCGGAGTGCAGCGACTCGTGCTTCAAGGGGTAATCATGAATATCGTTCCCCGCCTGTCAGCGCCAGCTTGGCTTGCCGTGCCGTAAAGATTGCCACCCGAATCGCGGATCAAGCCCGAGTTAGGAACCGCTCCATCTGTCCCCCCGGTAAAGCGGTAAAGCACATTTTCCGTCCCAGCGAAGTCGACCTTGAAAACTGTCCCGCAACCGTTCGAGTAAGAGTCGCATGCGGTGCTGCCGCCGCCCCCGCCGGTTACGCCGTAAAGAACGCCACCGGAGCCAAAGGTCAAGCCTCTCGGATAGGCTCCATCCGTACCTCCGCGGAAGGTATATAGGACGGTTTCCTTTCCAGATTCATTCAGCATGAACACTGCACCGCAATTGCAGATTGGGTCACCGCCCGACACGACAGTCCCATAAAGGTTGCCTACCGCGTCCCGGACAACGCCAGCTCCGGGGTAGGCTCCTTCCGCTCCCCCAATGAAGCTGTAAAGCACAGTCTCTTGCCACGCGCCGCCCCCTAAAGCCGGCGGCGTCAACTTGAATATTGTGCCGTAGCCGCCAGCACCTTCCGATCCGGTAGTGCCGTAGAGGTTACCTGCGCCATCCCGGATCAAACCCGGATTTGAAAAAAGTCCGTCCGCTTGCCCAGAGAAGGCGTGGAGCACGGTTTCGGTCCAACTGCTACCGGAGGGCGTCAATTCGAAGACAGTCCCGCCTCCAAGGCCACCATCCAAGGTAGTGCCATAGAGGTTGCCCGCCGTGTCTTGCACCAACCCCGATTGTGGAATTGATCCGTCCGTGCCTCCGGTGAAGTTGTAAAGCACTACTTCCGTCCAGCCGCCGCTCACTTTAGGGTCAACTCGAAGACCATTCCGAATCCATAAACACCACCCCCGCTTGTACCGTACAAATTGCCCGACTGCGGGAGCAAGGTTGAACTGGGATGTGCTCCATCCGAGGTCCCGCCTTTGAATTGATGCAAGGGGCTCTCCAGGCCAGTCGTGCTCAGTTTGAACGCAATCCCACGGCCGTAGCCCCCGCCGCCGTTTGTTGTGCCATAAAGATTGCCTTTTCCATCTCGCGTCAATCCTGCGAGGGGCTCAGCACCGCTCGCAGATCCCGGGAACGTGTACAGCAGCGTGAAAGTCTGCGCTTGCGCCGAGGGAATCGCAACTATCCCGAACCAAAGCACCACGAATGTCATCGCAGCGGCTCGAAGGGCCGTTCCTGACAAACAGTTTTGATGTTGCTTCGCCTTCGACATCGTCTTTATCCTCGTTTAGAGCCTGCATTCTATAGAGGCGGTGCAGGTTGTCAATGGGGACTTTATGCCCCTACACCTGTCTTCAAATTATGTGCAAGCAACGCGAACACTCTCATAACCTAAATTCAATTCGGGAGATGCAAGCTTTGTTTTTCTTACACCTCCCTTTGGACATTGAAGGAGTTCCGAGTCCGCGGAAATGAAGAAAGCGACCAACTGGAATTCGGGGACAAACGGAACGAACCCCAATTTTTCCCACTTCACACCCGACCCCAGTGTCCCCCATCACGCGCGAGCGTGACCCTCCTCACTGACTTCTCCACTTCATTTCTGAGAGCTTAACCTAGCCACGACGTGTGGCTTGCCTCCACGGACCCAGAGTCCGATGGGGGCTTCGTTTTGGAGCTAATACTCCAGACCAACCCAGTTCTTTGAAAACCGATCGCGGGAAAACGGCCTGCTCCTCGCCTTCACAGCCAGGGGTGGGCCGGGCGGAGCGTTGGCTGCAAAACGCACACCCTGATCGGACGAGGTTCGCAGGCAAGGTTTTCTAGAACCTTGAAACTTGAAACCTCGAAACTTGAAACCTCTTTCTTTTCAAGACTTTGCCCGCAACTCATTGCAGCACATAGATTAATTTCACCGACAGAGCCTAAGCGGATGATTCCAATAGGCCGCAGGGGGGGAGGGTAGGTGAGTGGATTCGGGCCGTCGAAGGCTCAGACCGCGCCGCTAAGTCCTTATTATGGAAGATTTTACCTCTAAGTCCTTATTCTTGAGGATTTTGCGGGGCGAACTCGGCGCCATTCGATGTAACATTAAGAAAACAAGTATTTTACAGTTTTGATGTCAAAAAAAATGTTTTACCAGAATCTCCGCACGCACCTTCCAGCGACCCAAGATGAGCGGATACACTGGCCACCAGCCACTGATCACTGATCACTGACCCCTGATCCCTAGCCCCTGATCCCTGATCCCTGCTCCATCACTCTCTCCTGTGATTGAGATCACAGCCTTTTTCCCGCCCCAAAAGTAACCTGAACTTGCCTGTGGGACTGCTCTAAAGCTGGTTGTGGGAGGGGAAACGTCATGGTGGGCGCAGCGACTACTCCAAATATGGGCCGTCTGGCCCAGGATTTTTCCAGAAATCCAATGCTGGTCTACTGGGAAATGACCCAGGCGTGCGGCTTGGCCTGCAAGCATTGCCGCGCTGAGGCCATGCCCACGCCGCATCCGCTCGAACTTACCACTGAGCAGGGCAAGCGCTTCCTCGATCAGTTGGTCGACTTCGGCAATCCCCTGCCTCACCTGATTCTGACTGGCGGCGATCCGCTGAGCCGCAAAGATATTTTTCCCCTGATCGATTACGCCAACAGCATTGGCCTCGAAGTTTCGATCACACCGAGCGCCACGCCGGAATTGACCAACGACGCGATCACCAAGCTGAAAGAGCACGGCATCCAGAGCCTGGGCCTGAGCCTCGACGGCTCCTGCGCCGAGAAGCACGACGCCATCCGCGCGGTGCCGGGAACGTTTGAGCGCACCATGGAAGCGGCGCGCCATTGCGGACGCCTCGGCCTGCCGATCCAGGTGAACACGCTGGTCGCGGAAGAGACGGCCGACGATCTGCCCGCGATTTACGAACTGCTCTCGAAAGAATTTCCCGTCATGCGCTGGAGCCTGTTCATGCTGATTTCGGTGGGACGCGGCAAGGCGCTCAACGAAGTCTCCCCCGAACGCGGCGAGCAGATCATGCGCTGGGTGTTCGACCTCTCGCGACATTCGCCATTCATGGTGAAAACCACCGAGGCCCCGTCCTACCGCCGCATCGCGATCGAACTCATGCGCGCCGCCGGCAAGCCGACGCCGGAAATGAAGATGTCATCGGTTTACAAAGGATTCCAGATTCGCGACGGCCACGGCATCGTCTTCGTCTCGAACCTGGGAGAAATTTATCCTTCGGGATTTCTGCCGCTGCACTGCGGCAACGTGCGCACGCAGTCGTTAGTGGATGTCTACCGCAACTCCGAAATTTTCCGCGGCCTGCACTCGCCCGACCAGTTCCACGGCAAGTGCGGAGCCTGCGAATACAGCCACATCTGCGGCGGATCGCGCGCCCGCGCCTTCGCCTACACCGGCGACGCCCTGGGCACCGACCCGTTCTGTCCCTACGAGCCGGCGCAACAGGCCACGGCGTAAAGATGGAAGCTCGTTTGAAATTTTTATTACGAGTACAGCTTGATGGGTTGCACGACTCGAGTAATGGTTCCGCCAGGGCTCGGCTGATCAGGCTTTAATCCGCAGCGCATGGACGCAAACAATCCGATTAGCTGTCCCAGCATGACGTCAAGAACGGGACGATAGTGGTCGGGAAAATCCGGCGCTGCTGCCAGCGGCAAAAGGTAGTCGGCGAGCTGCGATACATCCTGGCCATCCGCGATCATAACCGCCAGCCGCACTCTTCCCAGGCGTTTGCGGTCGATCTCGCGCAGAAGGTCGAGTTCATAGCCGCGCCTGCGGGCCTCACTCGACAGGAAAGCCACGAACACCGTCTGGCCATCCACGCTGGACATGGGTCCGTGACGCAGTCCGAGCGGCGTTTCCGCCAGCGTGGTCACCTTGCCCGCGCTCAGTTCGACAACCTTCAACGCGCACTCGTCGGCCACCGCACGGAGGGCTCCGGAACCCACAAAGCAGGCGCGGCCGCAGCCCAGGGTTGTGACCTCGGCGGCAGCCTCCGCGGCGGCGGGAAGGAACTGCCTGCCCGTTTCGGACATGCGCGCTACCACCTCGCCGAACTGCGCGAGGTCGTCCAGATGAGCCACGCATTGGCCGGCCAGCACCATATTGCTAAACGAACTGGTCATCGCTAACCCGCGGTCATTGACTGCATCATCGAGCACGAGGGCAAGAGCGCGGTCCTGATGGCGCTCGCAAAGTTGCGCCATCGGCCCCCGCGGATTGCAGGTGATCACCAAATGACGAATCTGCGGACGCCGCTCGAGCGCACGCTCTAGCAAGGCGACGCCCTCGGGACTTTCCCCGGAGCGGGAAAACGAAATCCAAAAGTATTCCCTGCCGGCGCGGTGAAACTCCTCGAATTCGGTAAGCAGCGTAGTGCTGGGAACCGGCCATACGTCACAGCCCCAGCGAGCCCGCAGCAGGGGCGCCAGGGCCCGGCCGGTGTAATCCGACGTGCCCGCCCCCACCAAATACACGGTAGGCGAGGAAGTGCTGCCGCGGCCAATTCCCGCGCGCCTCACGGCATCCTGCAATTCCTGCTGCGCTCTGGCGCAGAGGCGGTAGGTCAAGCCCCAGGTTTCAGGCTGCTGCCAGATCTCTCGCGGCGTGTGCTCGAGGCCACGCTCCGCCTTCTCCTGCTCCGGCAAATCCAGCAGCGTAAGCAATGGATTCCCCAACGGAAAATCTCCTTCTGTCGAAGACTCAGTAGTCTATTACAACCTTGGCCCGGTGAAAAGCTTTCGAAAGCAAAAGAAATACGGTTCGCAAGTAAACGTTACAGGGTGCCAGCCAGGTCGCCTCACGGTCAAAAGGCTGATCGGCCGTGATTCCCCCATGCCGATTTTCTGAAACCGATGTTATGCCTTCGGCAACTAATCACTTTCGGAAGTGTGTCTTGCTTCTGTAAGGAGAACAGATGAGCCGTGGTTCGCATTCATTGAGTACGCTGCTGCTGGCAGCGGCGCTGTCCTCATCCCTGGCTGGAATTGGCTGTGAACACCATCATTATTACCGGGTGTACGACCCTTACTACACCGATTATCACGACTGGAACGCGAACGAGCAGATTTATTACCAGCGCTGGGCACGTGAAACGCAACGTAGCCCGCACCGCGAGTTCCGTAAGCTTTCTGCGGGCGAACAGAAAGAATACTGGACCTGGCGGCATAACCACAGCGATCAGGATCACGACAATCGCTAGAGTTGCGGCAGGCTCTTCAGCCGGCGACTGCCGCGAGAGCTTGGTCGGTGGTGGTTAGGCGGGCCCCGAGCCGGCGAAACTCGGCAAGCGTATTTTTTCCTTCTTCCGGCTTCAGGGTTTCGATCGCGTCCTGCACAACGGCTACGCGGCGGCCGCGTTCAATCAAGCCTTTGACCGCAAAACTCACGCAGTATTCGGTGACCACGCCGAAGACCACGAACTCAGCTTGATTTCCCAGGCGGTTCACGAGTTGATCGGCGTGGCGGCTCTCAAAGATGTTCAGTGTCTGCTTCTCCAGCAGGACTTGCTGGAACTTCGAGAGATCGTCGGGTAGTTTCGCCGAGGGATCATTGGGCACACGCGCGACTTTGTCGGCCAGCGCTTCGGGAACGAGTTCGGATCCAGTTGTACCCTTCACGCAATGCGGGGGGAAGATTTTGAATTCCGGATCATCGGGAGTATGAAAGCATCCGTGGGAAACGAGAAAGACTTTGCCTTGACGGGCAGCGTCGGTGAGGCGGCGGATATTCGGCAGCAACTTCTCCGCGCCCGGAACATAAAGATTTCCCCCTGGCAGCATGAAGTCGCGCTGCACATCCACTTCCCAGAAGATGAAGTCGCGTGAAACCATGGTTATCCTTTTATTGTTCTGCCGTACTTTGATTGTGCGTGCTCTTCGTTTAAAGAGTTATCCCTAAGCTACTAGAATTCCAGCCATGAAGAAACCGCGCGTCACCTATGACACCGTACGCCGCCTCGGGCTGGAGCTTCCGGGTGCCGAAGAGAGCACATCCTACGGAACGCCGGCACTGAAGGCAAAAGGACAATTGTTCGTCCGCCTGCATCAGGATTTGGACAAAATTGTCCTAGCGATGCCGTTCGAGCGCCGGGAAGAGATGATGGCGGCGGATCCCGACAGCTATTTCATCACCGATCATTATCGCGAGTACCCGTACATTCTCGTTAGCCTGGCCCGAGTACAAGCCGAGGCGCTGCCCGACCTGCTCAACCTTGCCTATCGCACGGCTTTGAGCCCGAAGAAGCGTCGCGTATGATTTGTGATCTCGGAATGCTGAGAGAGAGCCATTCATGAGCCACGACACTCCGGCACAATCGGCTGCGCAATCCAAACTGGTAATCCGCAACATTGGGCTCTTGCTCAGCGGAGACCTCGATCGTCCCATACTCGACGCGGATACTGTAGTTGCAGTGGACGGCGCGATTCACGCGGTCGGGAAAGAGAAAGATGTTGATACCGCTCGTGCGACCACGACGATCGACGCAAAAGGCGCGGCGTTAGCCCCGGGATTAATCGATAGCCATGTGCACCCGGTGTGCGGGGATTGGACGCCACGCCAGAATCAACTGGGATGGATCGACAGCTGCCTGCATGGGGGCGTCACCAGCATGATTTCGGCCGGAGAAGTTCATACGCCGGGACGCCCGAAAGATATCGTAGGACTGAAGGCGATGGCGATTTTCGCGCAACGTGCATTCCACGCGTTTCGACCCGGAGGCGTGAAGATCTATGCCGGCGCTCCGGTGCTGGAGCAAGGCATGGTGGAAGATGATTTCAAAGAACTCGCTGCCGCAGGCGTGAAGTTTCTGGGTGAAGTCGGTCTGGGCAGCGTCAAAGATGGAACCACTGGACGCCGCATGGTGGGGTGGGCGCGCAAATACGGCATCCAGAGCACAATTCACACCGGCGGCCCCTCCATTCCCGGCTCGAGTCTTATCGATAAAGACATGGTGCTGGAGACCGATGCCGATGTGATCGGGCATGTCAACGGCGGGCATACTGCCCTGCCCGACGACCAGATCGTAGCGTTATGCGAGCGCTCGCCGCGAGCTCTGGAAATCGTTCATAACGGCAACGAGCGCGCGGCGTTGCTGGCGCTGCGGACGGCGAAAGAATTGAAGCAGCTTCATCGCGTCATTCTGGGCACCGATTCGCCGGCGGGATCAGGAGTACAGCCGCTGGGCATTCTTCGTATGATCTCGATGTTGTCGTCGTTGGGAGAAATTCCTGCGGAAATTGCAGTCTGCCTGGCTACTGGAAATACTGCCAAGATGCGAAGCCTGGGTTGTGGCTTGATTGCGCCTGGCCGTGAAGCCAGTTTCGTTTTCCTCGATACGGCGCAGCAATCGGCGGGCAGGAATCTGCTCGACAGCATTCAAAAAGGAGACTTGGCAGGAGTGGGTATGGTCATCACGGATGGCGCGGTCAGCATTCAGCGCAGCCGCAATACGCCTCCGGCGGCGCGTGTACCGGAGGTCGTGCGTGCGTAAACTGCGAGTCAGTGCTGTACTTCTGCTGCTCACTTCGCCGCTGCTCGGGCAAAAACCGGTGCCGGATTGGTGCAAACCACTGCCGCGTCCGGAATATAAGCTGCTCGAGCGCGTGCCCGTGTCCGATCCGTGGTTTGAAGTCTACAAACCTGCGCCCGGAGTCTTGGCGATCTATGAGCCGCGCCAGTCGGAAGAGGTGATCAGCTACCTGATCGTAGGAGAGAAGAAGGCGCTCTTGTTCGATACGGGCATGGGCATCAGCGACATCAAGAAAGTGACCGCGGAACTCACCAAGGTGCCGATCGTGGTCCTGAATTCGCACACGCATAACGATCACGTCGGCGGCAACTGGGAGTTCGACGCGATCTACGCGATGGATACGGATTTCACGCGCAAGAACGCGAAGGGATCACGGGAAGCCGCGCAGGCCGAGATCGCACCGGATCAGATTTGCGGCTCGCTGCCCAACGGATTCGATCCCGCGAAGTATGCAACTCGTCCGTGGAAGATCACGGCTTACGCGCACGATGGCGACAAGTTCGACCTTGGCGGACGTACGATCGAAGTCATCGCGACGCCGGGGCACACGCCGGACGCGATCTCGTTAATCGATCGCGCCAACGGATTGCTGTTTACTGGAGACACGTATTATCCAGCGCCGATCTGGCTTTTCCGGCCGGAGACCGATCTGGATGCTTATGCTGCTTCGATTCGGCGGCTGAGCGGGTTTACGCTGCAGATCAAATATGTGCTGGGGGCGCACAATCTTCCGACCGCGCCGCCCACAATCCTGCCTCGACTGGTGGCGGCATTCAACGTTGTGCGCGAGGGCAAGGCCGATCCGATTCCGCAACCGGAGGGAAAGGTCCTCTATAAGGTGGGAAACATTTCGTTCTTGATGCGGGCTCCGTGAGGCGACAGTAAAAGCTTTTACCGCTGAGAACGCTGAGGTCTCGCAGAGAGCGCGGAGAAAACCGTGGTGAAGGTTCTTCCTCACCCTAGCGCAGTCCGTCCTCGCCCTTGATCTGGTCCTTGGTCAGGCCGCCGACGCGCGCCAGCGGACGCCCGCTGTCGGTGACTGCCACAGCCACTATGATTTCATTGGCCCGGGGAGCGTCGTTGATGCGCACTTCCATGCCATCGAAATGGCTGCGCACAAATGCTGCATCTTTGTGACCCAAAGGAATGTCAAGGAGCACGCCCACGCCGCCACGCTTCTTTGACGACGGAATCAGCGCCGCGCCTTTGCCCAGCACACGTCGCACTGGAGTACCTAACTTGGGATGCAGAATCGCAGCGGCGTGTTCAAGTTCGCCATTCTCGCCCACGGCTGCGGCCTTGCCATAGCTTTCCGCAGAAGGGCCGGCGATTCCGAGCGCGGCCACGGCGCGCGACGTAAGCAGTTCGCCCAGTTCTTCGCCAATCGCCATCAGTTCGGAAAGATCTTCGACGTATTTTCCGGCACACGGGTTCTCGATCACGGCGACAGCCGCGGCTTTCCGCGTCGGCGGGGAGATGTCGCGCTCCATCTCGCGTTGCGTTTCTTCCACAAAGGTGGCGATCTTGCGGATCTTCGCTTTCATTTCTCGTCCTTAGATTTCCGTCGTTATCGAAGCCCGTCTTCTCCTTTGATCTCGGAGGCCTTTAGGCCGCCCACGCGCGCATGCACCCGAGCGCCCGTGGTCATTACCAAGGCCAGCACGATCTCGTCGCTGCGGGGAGCATCGTTGAGGCCAACCTCCATGGCGTCGAAATGACTGCGCACGTAGGACGCGTTGATGTGAGTGATAGGGACATCGAGGCGCGTGCCGGGTCCGCCAACTTTTTTTGTGGAAGCGACGATGGCTTTGGCTCCGCCGAGCACTTCGCGCATGGCGTAACCGCCGGGCACGTGCCACAAAGCGCCGTGCTCGATCTCTCCCGCCGATCCGACGATCGCACCCTTGCCGTAACCCTGGACAAGTTTTGGGTCGCCGCCGAGCGCTGCGACCAGAGTTCGCGCCATTTCGAGGCCGAGCGGTTTCAGATCGTCCATGAATCCTTCGATGTTCGCGACGTAAGATCCCGCGAACGGATTGCGAATGACGGCAAGCGCCGCGGCGCGCCGCAGAGGTTTTGCAGCCACAGGTCCGCCCTCATGGAAAATTTCTTCGATGCAGGTGAGCTTCTTTCGCACGACCACCTCAGGCATGCACCAGGCCCCTTTCCTGAAGCGCGGAGGATATTATGCTTGGATCGCTCACTCCGATGACTCGCGTCTCTCCTCGCAAATGAAGCGCAGCGGCACGAATCAAGCCGATTTTGAGCAAGCGCAGTGCAGTCCGCTCGCCAGCCGCGAGCGCCTCGTTGACTTCCGCGGCATCCAAGTCGCCGACGGCTTGCGTAACCAGCAGTTCGCCCAGGTCGCTGTCGGGTGCAAGCTCATGTGCCGGAATTCGCACCACCGCCGGATGTCCCGGCAGATCGACTGCGTTAGCGATGATGGTTGCCGCGGCGTCGGCTGCGGCGGCACGATCAGAGAGCACCGTGACCGCGTCGGCGATGCCTAACGAAAAGCTGCGCCCGCGCCAACCGCTGGCCGCGACGCCGCGCACCGGATTTTCAAAGGTAAGTGTGGTGGTTCCGAAGAGCGATGGACGATCCGGCCGCTCGATCATCCCCACGACGAACTTCTCGCTTTCGGTCAGATGCAACGCGATATCTCCACCGTCGTTCACATAAGCCCGCGAAAGCTGGGCTGCCGCGACCATTGCTGACAGTATCTCTTCGGATACAGCCCCCGCCACTGCCGCCATCGGAGTGATGAAACATTGGCCGGCATAAGGCAGAACAGCAGCCATCATGCGGCGTGCTACTGAACCGCCAGGCCACAGGGAATCGGGAGTACAGCGCTGCCGGAGAAAAGGAAGCTCGCCGCAAAGTTCATCGAGCACAGTTTCGAAGCGCGCGCAAGCAGCGCGGTAGGCCCCTTCGACTTCGCTGATCTCGCCGAATGCCTCGACGATCAGATCGATGGGGCCATCGTGCAGATGCAGGCGGCGGCCATCGGGCAGCAATCGCATTTGCGCGCGGGAATTCATTTCTCTTTATGCGCCTCGGGCGCAGAATGGCCCTGCCGCACCCTGACTCGTTTCCGGCCGTCGTCGCCGGACACGAGCGAAGTCAGCGGCCGCACGTGATCGAGATATCCGCCCAAAGCAGCATAATCCGCCAGCCTCAGCGTGAACTCGATAGGGGCTACGAGCGCGGGAGTCGGCACGTATCCGAACGCGTTCTGCGGCATGCGCGTCACGTCGGCCATGAAGGTAATTCCCCCTCCCGGCCACACGTAGACGGGGGCGCCTCCGCAGGTCACGCGAGTCAATGCGTCGCGCACGGAATGCGTCAACTTGACCGGATTCTCGGTGACGCCAGCGCGCAATGATCCTCCAGCGCCGCCCATAAAGAGTACGGTGCACAGCGCCGGCTCGCAATTTTCTCGGATCCGCGCGACCGATTCACGCAGATGCTCAGGCAGCTCTTTTTCCTGCGGACGCAAATCTTCTCCCAATTCAAAGTATGCGTACTGCTCACCCGTCGTGCTCACCATGAGCAGGCGCAGACCTGGCCACGCTTTCTTGGGATTGAATTTCCCCACAATCGAAAGCGGATCATCAATATTTGTTCCGCCCCACGACGTGCCCGGCTCTGCGACCTGAAAATACCGCCCGGGTGTGGAGCGCCTTCCCTTCAGCTTGATTCCGGTCTCGGGCACGCCCAGCAATTTGCCGGCTTGGTGCTCGGAGAGCACACCAGTGATGTGATCGTCGACTACCACCACCTCATCGACTTTGCCAAACCACTGCTGGGCAAACATGCCGATGGTCGCGGAACCACAGCCCACGCGCATACGCTCTTCCTGCACGCTGTCGACGATCGGAGCCTTGCCAGCCTGCACGACGACTTTGGCGCCCTCGTCAATTTCGAGTTCTACCGCCTTGCCGTTGCAGAGATTCAGCAGTGCATCGCAGGTCGCGGTGCCTTCCTGGCGGCTGCCACCGGTCAGATGGCGCACGCCACCGAGCGACAACATTTGCGAGCCGTACTCGCTGGTGGTCACGTGTCCGATGGCTTCACCCTGTGCGCGCACCGTGCTGCACTCGGCGCCCAAGTGGCGGTCGGTATCGATTTTTACCTTCACGCCGCAGTAGCTGAAAATTCCTTCGGTGACGACCGTGACCATGTCCACGCCTTCGACCTGCGAGGAAATGATGAACGGCGCCGGCTTGTAGTCGGGATAGGTTGTACCCGCGCCGATGGCGGTGACAAAAGTCTCGCCGTGGCTGACGAGGGTTCCGTCCCAATCGCGGCTGCGCTCGAGGAAGGGAATCACCGACTCGCCGCGCTCCACCGCGCGCTCGAGCACGACATGCGGATCGAGCCGCACCAGTTTGCCATCCTGGTTGCCATAGCGGTCGCAGGATCCCGTCCGCCCCGGCTTGATGTAGCACAGGACTGGGCAGGCATCGCAGCGGATCGCGTCGTCAGCCACGCGGTGCTCCACTCTTCGCCAGAATGGCCGCACGCACGCGGTCGGGAGTGGCGGGAACTTTGTGGATGCGCACGCCGATCGCATGGTGAATTGCATTGAGAATCGCGGGCGCGGTCGGAATCACCGCCTGCTCGCCGATTCCCTTGGCGCCGAAGGGTCCGATCGAGGACGGGTCTTCAATCAGAATCGATTCGACGGGAGGAATGTCTCCTGCCGACGGAATGAGGTAGTCGTGCAGATTCTCGCCCTTGCCCGGAAAAAATTCTTCCATCAGGGCCATTCCCAAGCCTTGCGCGACGCCGCCTTCAATCTGGCCTTCGATCAGCGTGGGATTAATGGCGCGTCCCACGTCGTGCGCGGCCGTGACCTTCAGCACATGAACAGTGCCGAGTTCGATGTCGACTTCGATCTCCGCCATGTGCGCGCCGAATCCATAGACTGCATAGGGCGTCCCTTGGCCATTTTCATCCAAGGGCGTGATTGGCGGATCAAAGGTGGCTTCGCAGGTGATGACGTAGCCATGGGCATCGAGCGGCAGTGCGCGCAAGTCAATCGCCTTGCGGTTTCCGTTTTCGACGACCGCAATGCTGCCGTCGCTGAACTCGAGCGTTCCGCATTTGCACGAGCCTGCCAGCTGGAGAATTTCCGCGCGCAATTTGCTGCCCGCCATGTGCGCGGCTTTGCCCGTCACAAAAGTCTGCCGCGAGGCAGAAGTCTTGCCGCAATCGGGCGTGATGGATGTATCTCCCGAGATCAGATAGAAGTGCGTGACGGGTGCGCCGATGGCGTCCGCACAAATTTGGGTCACGATCGTGTTCGATCCCTGGCCAATATCGACCGCGCCCTGATGCAGCGCGATGCGGCCGTCGCGCTTCAATCCAATGCGCACCGTCGAGGGATTCGGCAGCGATGTATTTCCGCAGCCGTACCACATTCCAGCAACGCCGACCCCGCGCCGCAGCGGGCCGTTCGACTCTGCATTGAGCCTCTCTGCGGAGATGCGTGCGGCCCTCCACTTCGGACGCAGAGCTTCGAAGCAGGCTCGAATACCCACGCCCTCGCCCAGAACCTGTCCAGTCACAGTCGGCGTGTCATCTTCCAAGGCGTTGAGGATGCGGAATTCCAGAGGGTCCATTCCCAGTTTGCTGGCGAGATCGTCGTAAAGCTGCTCCTGGGCGATGGCCGCCTGCGGAACCCCGAATCCGCGAAACGCACCCGCTGGAACAATATTGGTGTGCACGGCGCGAGTGAGCGCGCGATAGTTGGGAACTCGATATGGGCCCGAAGCATGAACCGGCACACGCCCGGCAACCGTCGGCCCCCATGAAGAGTAGGCGCCGGTGTTGAAGTCTGCCCTAAAATCCAGCGCTGTCAGTTTTCCGTCGCGGCTCGCTCCGGCACGCAACCGCATTTGCGCGGGATGACGCTTGGTGGTCGACACGATCGACTCGGTGCGCGAATACACCATGCGCACGGGGCGCCCCAGCTTCCAGGCGGCCAACGCCACAAACGGCTGCACCGAAAGATCGAGTTTCGAGCCGAATCCTCCGCCTACGGCGGTCGGGATGATTCGAACCTCCTCGGGCGCCAGCCCTAAAATCTTCGCGATGTCAGCGCGATCCATGTAGGGAGATTGGGTGCAGGCCTGCACCTCGATCGTGTCGCCAACGCGGCGAGCAAATCCGGCTTCTGGCTCGATGTACGCATGCTCAACGAAGCCGGTCTCGTAGTCTCCCTCGACCACGACGTCGGCATCAGCCAATGCGCGATCCACGTCCCCGCAAACCACGCGCCCGCGCACCAGAACGTTCCCTTCGCGCTGGCTGTGAATGCGGGGGGCTTGCTCGGCAAGTCCCTCGGCGATCGTCTGGATTGCAGGCAACGGCTCCCAGCGGACGGGAAACTCCGCCGGATCAAGAGCCTCCAGAGCATCCGGCTCGCCCACCACTGCGGCCACTGCTTCGCCGCGGTAGCGAGCCTCATGGTGCGCAAATACGGGCTGGTCGGCGAAGCGTGGAATCACGCCGTAACAGTCTGTGCCCGGAACATCTTTTGCCGTCAGCACAAGTTCGACGCCCGGATGAGAGGCTGCGAACTGCTCGAGGTCGCCCAATTGAAAACGCGCCCGGTGATGCGGGCAACGAATTACGCGTACTCCCAGCGCTCCGGGTGGAATCTCATCGGCTCCAAACACTTCTGTGCCGTTCACTTTTTTGCTGCCATCAAGCCGCACCAGCCGGGCTCCGACCGCCTGTCCTGCTTGGGGTGAAACCTCGGCCGCAACCTGGCCGGCTTCCATGACGGCGCGAATGATTTTGCGGTAGCCCGTGCAGCGACACAGAACGCCTCCGATGAAATCCATGACTTCGGCTTCATTGGGCGAGGAATTCTTCTCGAGCAGCGCAGTCGCGGCGACCAGCATTCCCGGCGTGCAGGCGCCGCACTGGGCAGCGCCGTGATGAAGAAATGATTGCTGTAAACGGTCCGCCAGTAGAGATCGCGTCGCGAGTCCTTCGACGGTTGTGATCTCACAGCCTGCTACTTGTCCGGCAGCCACCAGGCATGCGCAGACTGGCTCGCCGTTGAGCAGCACCGTGCAGGCGCCGCAATCGCCGGCGTCGCAGCCGACCTTGGTTCCGGTCAGTCCGAGATCTTCGCGCAGCACGCGCGAGAGCCTTCGCGCTCCCGGGGCGGGAATCGCAACAGCACGCCCGTTCACCGAAAATGCAATCGTCCCTGTCGAAGCGGGGCGCAGGCTCTCGGTCGTAGCCATATCAATGAGCCTCCACGCAGGCTTCCAAAGCGCGGCGCACCAGCGTCAGCGAGGCATCCCGCCGATACTTCTCTGTGGCGCGCACATCGTCGATCGGAGAGAGCGGCCCCAGGTGCTCAGCTCGGACTGCATTGCCGATACCAGCCGCGCATGGGCGTCTCATCAAATCCATTTCCAGAGTCCGCAGCCGTTGTGCCGTTGCCGAGCACGAGCCGACTGCGACGCGAACCTGCGCAACCCGACCCGACGCGTCGGCCTGCACGATCGCCGCG
>Ga0209166_10001908_pt1 | contig 16552 bp, 36 predicted proteins | sample Coa_R1_3_FD_187151 | JGI IMG/M metagenome (GOLD analysis project Ga0209166, IMG submission 187151) | Surface soil microbial communities from Centralia Pennsylvania, which are recovering from an underground coalmine fire - Coalmine... | ecosystem: Environmental > Terrestrial > Soil >... | reverse complement strand
TAGGCCAGGTTCCCGCTAAACAAGTCGCCGGGCCGAGCTGAGAGCAGCGCGCCCACGGGGGCCATGCGCTGCAAAGTGTGGATCGCGCTCTGACTGTCCATCAGTTCGCGGCTCTCGATGCTTGTGAGTCGCTGATGCTTCCCACGCTCCTGAAGGGTTTCGATGCGGCTCGTGAGAGCTTGGAGGGCCATCCCTCGAACCGCTTCCCCTGTCTCTGTCTCGACGGGGGTCGCGATGAACTCGTAGCTCAGATCCGCGAGATCGTCCCTGTCGGGGAGATTCGCGAGATGAGCGGTGCCCATCATCGCGGGAGGCTTCGGCTTCCTCCAGGGTCGCCAGCCGCGCTCCGAGAGCTCGTAGTCCTCGTCGCTCAAGACGCGTAACTGCCAGATGTGGTCTGGATCGGAGCGCTGGTGAGCGTGTACTTGCCACCGCCGGACGTTTGTGACCACCACGACGGCCACTGAGGCCAGGTGCCGTACGGGGCGTAAGGCCAGGGCCAGAGTCCGTAGGGTCGCGCGTTGCTGCGTCCGCAGTGAGGGCAGTATCCGCAGTGAGGGCAGCTCACCGGGGCGCGTAGCGGTCGTCGCGGAGCGGGAACGGGGCCATGATGCGCGCCACACGGGTCGCGTCGTGGCCGCTGAACTCAGGGTGAGCGGCCAGAAGCGCCGGCTGGATCGTGTGCCAGTAGTCGCGCCGGTCGATCACTCCGCGAGCATACGCTTCCACGAGCGGCGCTGCAAGTGCTAGGTCAGCTTGCGAGGGTGTCGCGGTGCTCACGCGCTGGCCGTGTCCGAGGGCGCGCTGGCCCATTCCGCGATCTTCTCGAAGACGGCCTGGTCTTGCGGCACGATGATCGACTGGTCGCGGAGAATGATCTGTAGGTCGGTCGGCAGCCCGCGTAGCGGCTCTTCTTCGACGGGTAGCGGGTCGGTGACGAGGCGCGTCTTCGAGGCCGTGTAAGGGTCAAGCGCCGGTAGGTCGCGGTGCGCTTTGCACGCGCGGCGCTCGGGGCGGATGATGGCGCCGCAGTACGGGCAGAACCGCCGTAACCGCTTCACCGCGCGCGCTCGACTTCGAGCCACGATACGCCGTCCGTGCGCGGACCGTTCTCGAGGTAGTTGGCGGCGGCGCGCAACCATTCCGGGGTGACCCACGTTGGGAGGTTGCGGTTGCATCGGTGCGACAGGAGCCCGCGAACCGCTCCCGTGCCATGCTCGTGATCGACGTTGAGACGCCGTGTTTTCGGTGGGTTGCCGCAGATCGCGCACCCCCCGCCCTGCTCCTCGAGCAGCTCCTGGTAGCGGATGTCAGACACACCCAGGGCGGCAGCACGTTTCGGTTTCACAGCGGTCAAGCGGTAACCTTTTGGAGCGCGCATCCGCGCGCGAGTCCCACGACGCGCCCGAGCTTGCTCCAGCGGTTGCACGGCGGGTGCGCAACCACAGGCCACGGCCCGTCATTGGCGATCATCGTCCGGCTCGGAGGAGTAGGTACACGGCAGCCAAATACCCAACCACCATACACGCGATCCCGGCAAGGAACAGCTGATGAGGGGTCACGGCAGATCCTTGGAGGCCGCATCCGCGGCCGCGTGAAGGCGTACAACGAACGGTGCCGGGTGCTCGTGCTGCGCCTTGTGCAGCGAGTAGGAGATCCCCTCCACCGCTAGAGCGATGCGCTCTACGGCTGCCACGAGGTCATCGAAGCGGTTGCCCAACTCTTCGAGGCTCATTGTCGGCACTCTTCCAGGCCGGCGCGTAGAAACTGGCGCAAATCGTCAGCGTTGCCGAGTTCCGCGTCGATGGCGGCGGTCACAAGCCGATCATAAGCCGCGATGCGCTCAAGCAGCGCGCCTACTCCTATCTCGGTGCGCCACGCCAGCAACACGCGGGCGTCGTGGTTGATCAGCGACGCGACGCTTTGGGTGATCTCGTCGGCCTGCCGTTCGCTCGTGGCCGCGACCTCGCAGCAGATGTAGCCGCGGAACACTCGCAGAGTCGTGTGCTCGCTCATACGCCGAACAGCCTGTGCATCGCTCCCTCACCGAGCTTGGCTATCACGTACGCGTACTCCGCGTCCGTCAGCGAGCGCGCAACGTCTCCTGCGCAGTCGCCGTCGCAGGTCGAGCGGTCGGTTACGTGGCCGTGGCATGGGCGGCAGAGCGGCACAATGTTGTCGGCAATGTCGTCACCCCCGAGCGAGCGCGGCACAAGATGGTGGAACTCGATCGCGCCCGGAATCCCGCACGAGCGGCACGGGCCCTGCTTCGCGTCGATGATCACCTGCCACTGTTTTTGGCTGGCGACTTTGCGTCGGTAGCGGCGCTGGCCGCGGGCGAGCTGACGCGACTTCGGAAACGGGTCAGCCACGGGCCAGCGACTTTTCTAGGCGCGCCACAAGATGACGCGTCTCGTCGGCGGTGAGCGCGATGTAGCCGCGTCCCTCGCTGATTCCGTGAAGCGTGAACTGCCACATGCGCCGGTCGGCCTTGGGGTCGAGCAGGGCTGGACCACAGAAGCGTGTGACCATGAATCCTCGCGGGTGCTCGTAAACGTCGGTGCTCATGCGAACGGTACGTCCGCTTCGTCGTAGACGGGCCACTGGCCGCGGGCGAGCTGACGAGACTTCGGGTAAGGGTCAGGCATGGTCGTAGCGCCGTATCGCGTTGTAGATTGTGTTCAGACGGCAGACGATGACGTGCGAGCAAGAGGCCGTCTTCGAGATGTAGCGCTCGGTGTTGCTTACGCCGGGAGGCATAGCCTTAGCGAGCATGTTGATATCGCGCTCAAGTTGCTCCGCGACGAGTAGCAGACGGTCGCACTCGGCAAGGTTCTTAGGCTTCGTCTCGCTCATGCGAAAGGTACGTCCGCTTCGTCGTAGACGGGCCACTGGCCGCGCTCCCGGCTGATCTCGGCTTCGCGTTCCGGGTCGTCTCCGTTAAGCCACGCGCGCTCGCTCTCAGGGATGCGGTGGTCGCGCGGGTCGTAACTGCGCTTGAGCAGCCCGTCGATGATCTCCGACGCGTGCGTCTTGCTGTACACCGCTTCAGGTTGCGGGATCTCACGCTCCTCGCAGAGACGCCGGATCATCTCAAGCTGAGCGTCAGACGGTGCAACAATCGAAGGGGCGCTCACGGCTTAACCTTTTGGAGGGAGGCAGAGCCGCCCGTGTTCAAGTCGTTGCGCGTGAACTCGTGGTAAGCGGTGCACTTAGAGCAGCCGCACCCTCGGAAGTAGTTGATCCAGTTGCAAACCTCAGGCACGCGCGGCTCTGCCGCGCTCCCATGTTCGTCTGTGCCGCTCATGTTGCTACCGGAGCCTTCCTGCGGCGCCGTATGCCCTCGATGTGCGCCGGGGGTACCTGAGGCTTATCCGAACCGTTCGCGGGCTCCTGCGGGCTTGCAGAGGCTTCCACGGGGTACGGGTACGCGAGGCAGAGCGCGTCATAGGCGACGCGGCACGCTTTGAAGGCCACGTCAGGGTCAGCGTGACGGATCACGACCTCGAACTGCGCCACCCCTTTCGCGTTGCGGCTCAGCGTCACCGAGGATTCCGCGGCTTGCGGTGGCCTCGTGAGCGCGAGTTCGAGGGCACGTTGGGTGCCGTCGAGTGCGTGACGGTACGGGGAGCGGTCATGGGAGCGAGCAGAGCTCGCCGTAGCGGAGGTCGGCGTCACGGTTTCTCCTCCACTTCGCGCACGTAGAACGTGGCGCCGTTGATGATTCGTGCCGTGGTGATGCCGAGGCGCTCGCACACAATCACGATCGCTTCGTCAGCGGTAGCGGCGTCCACGTCGAGATGCAGACCCTGCATCGAGACATCCACGGAGTACTTTCTCCGGGCGCCCGTAGCGGAGGCAGTCACGACGGGCCGACCTTCCGGAGGGCGGCAGAGCCGCCCGTGTTAAAGCCGCAGAAGATCGTCGCGTGCGGGTTGTCTTCGAGGTCAACCACAACCTCTATGTCTGACGAGGCGAGAAAACGGCGAACGTGGTTGTAGATCGCGAACGCCATTTCGTCCGGGTCATCGCAGCGCAGTTCGAGTGGCGCTACGTCATGGTTGCGCCCTACACGGTCGAAGGTGGCGATCCAGGACACAGGCGTCATGGCGTGACCTTCAACGACTGAGGCTCAGGCAGCAGCCCGAAGAAAATCTCGGCGGAGCTGATCATGCGGGACAGGCTTGACGCCGCGATCTCCGCCCGCTCGATGACGCACACGTCTTTCCAGTCGCGCAGCACTGGCCCTTCGTAGCTGATCTCGCAGATGATCTCGTAGGCGCGCTTCAGCACTGCGACGTTCTCGTCGCTGAAGTGCTCGCGCACGGTCGTGTCGCTCATTGTGGCTCCCCATTGGTAGGCGCGCTGCCGAGGTAGGCAGCGACGGCTTTTTGCAGGTGCCAGGTGAGTGTCCGCTCGGTGGCGGCGGCCAACGCTTTGAGGCGGTCGGCGTGTTCGTCGTTGAGCCAGAAGCTCACCTGCTGCTTAGTAACGGTCATGCGCACATAATACACGCGCAGCAGGTGGTGTCAAGCGGCGATCGGCTTCGGCTGCCACATCACCCGGGACAGGTCCACATGCCCCGAGATGCCAGGCACCGAGCCGGTGAAGCTGTACTGCCAGATCGCCCATGTGCTCGGCGGTTTGAAACCGGCTCTCAGGTCGGCGCCCCATACCGGCCTGTCCGGGAACAGGGTCATGTGCTGCCAGAAGCTGAGGTAGCTGTAGAACACGGCGCGGCAGCCGATGTGCGCGTCCACCTGGGCGAACCACGCCTGCTTCCACTCGTTGAGCTGCTGCCAGGACAGGCCTTCGCTGATTTCAAGGTCGAGCGCGGGCGGCAGGTCACCCGGTTTCAGGTACGGGGCAGCGGTGCGGATGAACCAGCGGGCGGAGTCGAGCGGCGACCGGCTCGGGTGCGCGTAGAAGTACAACCCGAGCTGCACACCGTTCGCCCTGGCCTGGGTGACGTTACGCACCGCTTGCGCGTCAACCGTGGCGCCTTCCCCCCATTTGATGTACGCCCGGTCAACCCCTGACGCTTTCACTTGGCGCCAGTTGACGCGGCCCTGCCAGTTGGAAACGTCGATCACCGCTAGACCTTTATGAACCTGATAAAGGCTGGCACGAAGAGTCCTGTCCCGGCTGCGCCTGCTGAGATGGAGATGGTGCCGCCAAAAAAGCTGAAAGCGGTAACCGTGTACGTGTGCGACCCGGCGGAAGGCGTGAACCGGTACCATGCAGACACCGGGTCGGCGCTGTCTGTGCCTGTCGCGAAATGCTGGCTTACGTCCCACAGGCGCCCGATCTGCGTTGCGCCCTCGAACAACGAACAGATAACGTCGCTGTCCTGAGCCTGCGCCCACGGTGAGAAGAAGTGAGCCCACACGGGTGCGCCGTCGAAGGTGTGCGCAGCACAGGATATCACAGTTGTGCCCGACGATTCGGTTGTGCTCGTCACGGTGACAGCACTGGTTATCTGGTCGTAACCGAACTCGTACCCGGGCGGCAGCGACCATGTGCCGGCGCTCGAGCTGGAAGCGACGGGAACGTCGCCTGATGCCGCGGTGCCTGTGACGGTGACACCGCTGATCACACCGGACGCGCCGCCACCGCCGCTGACGATCGGTGACACGCTTACACCTTGGTGATGCGAATGTACCCTGGTAGCAGCGTTCCCGAACCTCCTGCACCCGCCTGGAAGTCGGTTTGCTTAGCGGCGGCGCTGTTGAACGCGGCGATCGTGTAGGTGTGCGCGGCGGCAGACGGTGTTAGCCGACGTGACACCATGCCAAAAAGGAAGTTGTTGTTTCCCTCGACACCTTGGTACTCGTTCGTCAGCCAGCCTAGTGATGTGCTGCCGTCGAGCAGGATCACCCGCACGATGCCCGCGGTCGTGCCTTGAATGACAGGGCAGAAAAACGTGATGAGCACCACCGTCGAGCCGTCGTACGTGACCGAGTTGCCGGCAACGATCGTTTGCGCCGTTCCCTCGGTGGAGGCGGTAATAGCTATGTCGCTAGTGAACTCGGCGTAGTCGAACTCGTGCCCGGGCGGAAACGCCCAGGTGCCGGCGCTCGAGCTGGACGCGACCGGCACGTCCCCTGATGCCGCGGTGCCGGTGACGGTGACACCGCTGATCACACCCGACGCGCCGCCGCCGCTGACGATCGGCATCAGGCGGACAGGCCGAACGACGGGATGTACTGCGCGTCAAACCAAGTGTCCGCCGACCCGGCCGTCAACGTCTGCGCGGTCGAGCTGTTCCCGATCCAGCAGCCGCGAGTGAACCAGCGACCCGAGCTGCCCCAATACGCTGAGAAGTTCGACGTTGCCGCCACCGTCATCACGAACACCGGCACCGCGCTCGAAGCCGGCGACGTGTCCGAATCAAACACAAGGATGAACTGCGCGGAGCTGCGGGAGCTGTAACCGGAGAAACCGTAAAGCCGGCCCTGGCCGGCGAACACGATCCGCAGATTCTCGTACGCCTGACTGTAGGAGCTGTACGGCAACCCTGGCGGCAGGACGCCGCCCCACTCGGCTTTCTGACGCGCCCCTTCGAGCAGCTGGCTCACGGGCTAGATGCAGATCGCGACGACGGTGAGCGGCGTCACCGTGGAGGTGGCTGCGCCGGACGCCACGGTGAGCGTGACTTTCTCCAACGTGCCTGCGACGGCTGCGGTGTCGAAGCCGATCACCGTCACCGTGTACAGGTTCGCCGCTGTCGCGGTCGCGACCCCGGTGTTGCCGACAACCGTTCCGCTGACGTTCGTGTTCCGCACCCGCGCCTGATACGAAACACCGCTGGTGCCGATCGTCACCCCGAACGTGCAAACCACCAGCACACCGAGCGTGATGCTGATACCGGACGGGACGGTAACCGAGCCGACGATGGTTTCGCTCGCGCCCGCGGGGCTCGCGACTATCGTCGTGTTTTGCGCAACCCTTGGTGACAGGTCGAGCGCGCCACCGTTGTACGTGATCGGGAACGTTGAGGACACGAGGCCAGCCTAGGCGTTAGCCCGCTGATCGTCAAGGCGCGCACGCTCCAGGTAGCGCTCCATGCCTCGCAGCCGCCTTTCGTGAGGCCAGCCGCGCCGCTCGTGGATGCCGAACACGTTCTCTCTCACGATCGCCGGCCAGCATTCCACGCACAAACCGTTCCATGAGAGTTCGCCTACGACGTCGCGGTGTTTGCCGCAACTGAGGCAGATAGCGCGCCGAGGGTCACCCATCGACTTTGAAGGCTACCGCGCCGACTCGTTTTGGTCGTTTGAGGTCAGGACTGTAGGTACCTCCCTGAAAGCGTTGCGCGTCACGGTCACCGCCCGTACGCTCGGGTGCAGATGCCGTCCTGGCCCCCGTCGATGTGTGAGGTGATCCTGTGAAGCCCGCCGCTACCTGGCAGACCGACTACGCCGGCAGCGTAGGCAAGGCCGGCACCAACTGGGTCGCCGGTATTCAGGCGCCCGGCGTGCAGTGGGCCGCACCGACGATCGCTTCGGTGCCGCGCATGGTGCAGGGCTTCAACACCGCAGCCGCTAACGGCACGATCTCCGCCGGCATCACGAACGCCGGGGACGCAAAGTGGCGCACCCGCAGCGAGCAGAAGGTCACGAGCTACACCGCCGGCATCACCGCCGGGGCGAGCAACTACGGGATCAGCGCCCAGAAGCTGTACCAGTTCTACACCGGGGCGATCCCGTCCCTGCCTTCGCGCGGCGACATAAACCAGAACCTGTTGCGCGCGAACACGCTCGCGATCGCTTTGCACAACGCCAAGGGCCAGTTCAAGGGCTAACGCCCGAGCGTCGTGCACGCAGTCCAGCTCACAACCGCAACGATCGCCGGGGCGACAGGCGGCACGTTCGCCGACAGCTTCGCCGCCGCCACCGGGGACTCTTTGACGGTTGCGACGTATTCGAGTGGCGGCGCCCGCGTGTTCTCAGCGTGGGGTATCGACTCGGACTCGATCGCGGAGATCGCCTGGTATTACGGCCGCACCGACTCCACCCAGGACACCACCTACGGTCTGCGCACCATGATCCCCGCGGTCGCGCTCGGCGGGGCTGCGACAAACGCTTCCTTCAACATTCTCGGGCAGCGGCAGCAAATCCCGGTGTTCTCCGCCGATGTTCCGACGATCAAAGCGTCGAGCACCGGCTCGGACGATCTGGTGATGGCGTACCTCACCGAATACGACAACCTGCCTGGCGCATCCGCCTCGTTCGACTCCTGGACGAACGTCAACGCGTCGAATCCGCCGGTCGTCTCGTTCGTGTGCAACGCCGTCGCTAGCGGCACCGTCGGCCAGTACGGCTCCGCACGCGCCCTCAACACGGATGACACGCGCTGGGTAGCTCAGCGCTACTACGCGATCCTCGGCTTCTCTGTGAAGACGCAGGTGACAACGGTTGCTTTGAAGCTGTTCGAGACCGGCAACCTGCTTTTGGGTGCGCCGATGGGTGCGTTGCATTTGGATCAGCGCAACTATTTCGTTGACCTTTCTTACAACCGCAACAAGCCTCTGATCCCGATCATGTTGGGTACGAACGCCGGCAACGGGTTCATGTACATTTCTGACGCCGAAGCGTCGACTAGCCCGAAGGTCGATGTGCATTGTTTGCTGCTCCCGCCCACCTACACGCCGCCCGCGGCAACCTAGGCAGATATGGCTCTCGAAGATCGCGTTGTGACACACACCGGGTTGGCGGTTCATGCCCGCAAGGTTGGCACGCATCAGCATCTTTCCGACGCCGACCGGGCCGCGTACGAGAAGGATCTTGAGCATCTGAGCGAGACCGAGCACGCGGAAAGGTGGGGTGCCGGCCATTACGAGTTCTACGTCGAGCTGGACGGCGTGCCCGTGGTGATCGGGTCGCGGAAGGCGGGCACGATCGACCAGCGGCGCGCCGCGTTGGCGAAAGCTGCGGCGAAGCAGGCCGCGCAGCAACCTTCAGGCGAGTAGGCTTCACGCCGCGAGGCGTCCATGCCCACTGTCCCGATAGTCCCATCCACACCGCAGACGGTGCCGGCCGCGGTGATAGCCAGCAACGTCACCGAAGCCGTTTTGATCGCCGCGTACGCGGAATGGAACGGCGCCGCGGCATCCGGCGACTTCCTGCCGTGCCTCGAAATCTACTCAGACGCCGGCATCCGCATGTGCCGTGTTTTTCCGTCGACCACCGTCAAGGCCGGTGACTCAGCGGTGGTGAGTTACGCCCCCTTTCCTGGGGGGATAGGGCAGAAGACGATCACGTCAATCGGGTCGCTAATGGCAGGCCAGGTGCAGATAGCAGGCGACTTCACCGTCAACACCGGAGACCCAGGAACAGTCATAACATGGTCATCAGCCACGTTCGACAACGGCTCACCCACAGCGTTTTGGGACCCAGCTAATCCGCACCGATTGAACGCGCCAGTAAACGGCGTGTATTTAAGCATGATTAACCTGATTTGGGACAACAACACCGTGCAAATGACGGGCGGTCAGTTTGCAACCTACCTGTACCACAACACCGAAACGGTAGGTTTTACCACATCTTTCAAGAAGCAAAACTCTTCTCAGTTCGCGCAAGCGTACGAGTTCCCCGGTGCGTCACACGGAGCGTTCGTGCTGAACGCAGGCGACTACCTGATCGTGAACGCGTACTGCAACACCGGCACCACCCCGATGCCGCCTGCCACCGTCGCGTTGCTGGATCTCCGCACTCACGCCGGGCAGCCGCCCCTTTTCTGCCACTGGTCCCTCATCCTCGTGGCGGCGCTCTAACATGGCCACCGATCAGCTTCTCTCAACGATGCCTCAGATCACGTTGGAGCCCCGCTACAAGGTGCAGTTCAGCGCGATCAGCCCCACAACCGGCGCGGCGATCACCGGGGTCACCGTCGCGAACATCGCCCTGACGACGCTGCAGACAGCGCAGTTCGAGGACACGCAGCCGCAGCCGGTCGCCCCGATATGGGTTGCGATACCGTTGCAGGATCAGTGATGCACATCAACTGGCGCGCCTCCTCGCTACACGCCGCCGTTGTCGGCCTGGCGAACAGCGTGCTCCAGTTGGTCAGCTCGTTCGGGGTGCATCTCTCCTCCGACGAGAACGCGGCGATCACATCCGTTCTCAACTCGCTGCTGCTGGTGTTGAGCGTGCTTGTTATCCAGTCCACCGGGGGCAGCGAGACGCAGAAGACAGCCGCAGCGGTAGCGGCAGGGAGCACGCAGGGTGGGGGATGAAGCTGTTACGTCCGCAGACGTTTTGGTGTTCCTCAAGAAGGTGGAGCGGCGCCTGCGCAAACACATCGAGCACGACGACGATAGATTCGCGCGGCTGGAAGGTAAACTCATCGGTGCTAACGCCCGGCTCAACATACTCCTCGTGCTTGTGCTCGCGCTCATCCCGGCGGTGTACTTCGGTGCGCACCCGTAAACGGCTGACGCGAAGTCATGGGTGACGCATTCCCGAAAGTGACTCAGGTCACGCTGACAGGGCAGCCCGCGTCCGCGCGCCCCACCATCACTGACCTCGAGACGCAGCAGGCGGGCGAGCTCGGCTCGACGCAAGCGGGGCCGCCGCAGCCTGTCGCGCCGGACGCTAACCGTGCATGGATGGAGCTCGGCTGGGTGCTCGGCCACGGTTTGCCGTCTTCGTTGCGCCGCGCCCGCACCGCGTCCCTTGCGATACGTGCTGTGAGGGGCTAGATGGCCGGCGACGTTCAATCCCTGCACGTCACGCAATCCGTCGAGTACATCGGCGGCACCAGCTCGCAGGAGGTTGCGGTGTGCGCCGTCACCACCGCGAGCGGCGTCTACTTCGAGTTCCGCATCCCGCGCCAAGGCTTCACGGCGCAGTTGGCGCAGACGGAGGCGGCACAGTACGCCGCCCAGGTCGAAGCGCTGCTCACCGAACCGTACGTGTTGGGGGTGCAGTGGACGCAGAAAGCGAACACTGCCGGCTACCTGCTCGACACCGGGGTGATCACCGTGACGTCTAACAGCGGCTTCTCGACGCTCAGCTACGAGACACCGTGGGGCGAAGTGAACGTGCAGGCGCAACAGACGAAGATCAACGAGCTGAACACGATCTTGAATCAGACGGAGAAAGTTGCCTGACGCGGTAGGTGTGTTCCCGGCGCTGCTCGCGTTCCTGGCGGCGTGCTTCCTGATCGCGCTGTCGCGCGCGTACGACTACAGCCTCGGCGCCCTCCTACGGGTGCTCGCCAGCGCGCTCAACGTGAGCATTCTCGGCACTAACCCGCTCGGATTCCTGTCGAGCGCGGTGCTCAGCCTGGACAACGACATACGCAACGCGATCGGCCTCGGGATCGAGCAGATGCAGCAGGACGCCGCAGCCTGGTTCTCATGGTTCGCGCAGGCGATGGAGGCAACCGGCGGCGTGATCGCTGACCTCGCGGAATCCACGCATGGTGCGCTGCGGCTGCTGCTCGACACGTCGATACCAGACCTGATCATCACCCACCTTGCGACCATCAAGACGCTGCTGGCGCGTACGGTCGCTGAAAGCCGCGCCGCAGCTTCTCAGGTGCCGCGTGCGGTCACGAACATCACGAAGGTGGCCCGGTACTACCCCGTCACGGTGCAGCGCGTTACAGGGCTTCCCAAGCTCATCCTCGCTACCGTCAGCGCCGCGATAGCGGGCGGCGCGATCTCGATCCCGTTCCCCCGCATCGGCCCGTTCGAGCGTGACATCGCCGCGATCAAGAAGCGGCTCGCCGGGCTGCGGGATGTGCTCGGCGTGGGTGCGATAGTCGGCGCCACCGGGTACGCGCTCTCGAAGCTCGGGCTCGCTGATTCGCAGTGCTCGAACGCGAAACGGTGGAATAAAGGCATGTGCTCCGCCCCGAACTCGTGGCTGGAAAACTTCCTGCTCGGCACGATCGCGATCTTCGGAACGTTGTCGCTAGTTGAGTTCGCGAAGACGTTGCAAGGCATCACGGTTGCGACTGACGCTGAGATCCGCCGCTTCTGGCGCGCTGACGTGTCCGGGGCTGTGCGAAATCCCGGCCTGGGCGACGTAGCGTAGAGTCGGCCGGAATGGCCGACCTCGGCAAGTTCCTCGGCAACACGGTAGGCGAAGGGGCGGCGTTCGCCGCCGGCCTCGCCGTAGCCCCCGCGCTGGCACCACTCCTACGGGCGCTCGAGAACGAAACATGGTCACGGTTTCCTGACCAGCCGCTCGACGCTCAGACGGTCGCACAGGCCGTCGCAGAAGGACACATCACCGAAAAGGTAGGTGCCGCAGAGGCGGCGCTAACCGGTATCTCCCCTGCGCGGTTTCAGGAGCTCGTCACGTTCGCCCGAGTAGGGCCAGGCGTCGGGCTCGCCCTTCAACTATGGCGCCGCGGACTCACCGACGACACCGGGGTTGCGTTGGCGCTCGAGCGGGCCGGCCTAGAGCCCGAATGGATCACCGCGCTCACGTCCGGCGGCATCGAAGGCAAAGGGCTAAAGCACATCCCGCTGACCGACGCGCAGATCGCCCTCGGAATCATCCGCTCACTCATCAAAGACCCCGGTTTTATGCCGGTCACGCTCGACGTGAGAGGCGGCAAAGTGCCGTCGTACCCGCAGTCAACGATCAACGCTTTGCAGGAGGCAGCGCTCTCCGGACTCGATGAGGAGCGGCTGCGGGTGCTCGTCGGGCAGATCGGTTTGCCGATGAGCCTTCAGCAGGCAGCGTCAGCGGTGTTTCGTGGGATCATCGAGCGGACCGACTTCAATCGTGCGGTGCTCGAGGGTGACACCCGTCCGGAGTACGCCGACGCGATCTTCGAGCAGGCACGGCAGATCATCACCGCCCACGATTGGGTCGAGCTGCGGTTGCGCGGCTGGGTGGATGACGCGCAGATGTACGCAGGCACCGCACTTCACGGCATGAGCCAAGCCGACACCGACCTACTCTTCAAGGTGCTCGGGCGGCCTATCCCGGTGCATCAAATCACCACAGGGCTCGCTCGAGGCGGCGTCTTCAACGGCCCGGTGTCCGCCATCCCGCTCGAGTATCTCCGCTCGCTCGAGCAGAGCAACCAGCGGCCGGAGTGGTACAACCTCAGCTACGCCAACCGTTACAGCTACCCGTCAGCGTTCGTCATCAAAGCGTTGGCGACCGCGGGCGACTTCACTCAGGCGGAGACGCAGCAGATACTGCTTGAGATCGGGTGGCCACCGAAGTACGCAGCGCTGGTGTCGCAGAAGTGGGCGTCAGGTGTCACCGGACCCGGCTCGAAAGCGGTCACGTCCGGCACGAGCGCCGCCGTGCGCGCCGTCCAGAAAGCATATGTAGCCGGCAACACAAGCCGCACCACCGCCGAAGGCGAGTTGACCACGCTCGGCGAAGACCCCGCCACCTACCCGGCGTTGTTTACCGCGTGGGATGTGCAACGCACCGCCACCCTGCAAGGGTTGACGAACCTTCAAATCCGCAACCGCTACCGCAACCTCGGACTCACGTTGGACGAAGCCACCGCGATCCTCGTGTCGCGCGGCGTCACCGCTACCGAGGCGAACACGTACCTGACGTACACCGCCAGCGGCCAGCCGCCAGTGCCGCCCGCGTGAGCGTATAGTTGAGTCTCATGTTCGAGGCTGCCGAGCGTTGGGCCGAACACTTTCTAGCCGAGCTGCTGCGTTGGGGGGAGGTGACGCCCACAACCCCGCCGGACGCGGGCTCCACGTAGCTTGGCCCGGGCGCTAGGTTGGTTGCGTCCGGGCCGAGTAAAGGTGTAAGGTCACAGCGTGGATCCCCACCCCACGGCGGCGAATCCCGGTACGAGCAAACGCGAACGGCTCGGATTCATCGGGGTTCGCCGTCTCCCTTCAGCAGCCGAGCAGACGCGTAGGGTGGCGTGGGGCCACTGGATCGGGCAGGAGAACAAGCGGCGATACGAGGACAAGATGAGAGAGGCGGACGGGTAGATGAGCGAGCTAGAGAACGAGGATCTCACCGAGGAGCAGGTAGCAGCGCTCGACGCCGAAGGCGCGCCCGAGCCGGACCCGGACCCGGACGACGACCCGGCAGGCGGCGCACCGCAACCAGAGGAGACGCAACCTGAGGACTCCGGGCTCGCGATGGAGAAGATGGGCAAGAGCCTCGACGCGCTACAGCGGCACGTAGCGAAGCGCATCACCGATATTTTGGGTGACGTTGCGGGCGAGTGGGAAGAGTGCGAAATCTGCAACTACTGGAACACCCCTGGATGGCGCCACAAAGGCCCGCTACCGCAGGAGGTCGAGAACGTCCTGTATGTCGCGTTGAATCAGGCGTCGCCGCGCGCACTGAAAAAGGACGAGTACTCGCGTGTCTGCGACAAGTGCGACGGTTACGGGGTTGTCAGCACAGACGCGAAAGTGCAAGGGCAGGAATCGCTGCAATGCCTCGGCTGCAAGGGGATGGGCTGGGTGCCGGTCGGCAGCGAGCGCGCATCCGGTGCATTCGCCACCGTCAACGGCCCCGCCGCCGCACCACCCGCACAGGTCACCCCGCAGCCCTCCGCGGTTCCTGAGTCACCGGAGGTTGCCGCAGCCAAGGCGGTGCTCGCTGGCGCTGGCTGGATGACGTTCCCGCCGATCACCCCGGGTGTGTGAGCATGACTCTCACCCTGAACAAGCTGCTCGTCCTCCTCGCGGTCGTCGTGTGGGTGCTCGTCGCGTTCGGCGTCACCGTAGGCCACCTGAACGAGGTCGAGGAGGTCAGCGTCGGCCTAGCCCTGTTCGGCGCGGCGAGCTTGGTGTGAACGTCCCGGAGGCGTGCGAGCAGTTGCGAGCTTTGGCGGCGGCGCTCAAAGCTGAGGCGATGACACTGGAAGAATGGGCGGATCAGGTTGCGGCGGTGGTGGAGGAGCTAGACCCGCGTGCCAGCGGCCTTCGTAGCGTGCCTCCCGATGCGTTGCCCACACGGTTCCGCGCCACCCGCAGTCACACTGTGGACGGTAGCCCACTCCGAGTAGACGGTCTACGGCCAAAAGGTCAGAGTGCTCCCGCCGACGTACCGGCCTAACCGACACATGATGGCCGCTCACGAATCAACGGTATACACGCCGCCTGACTGTTGGGTGCTGCTCCAGTGGTACGACCACGGCGGCGTCTCAGTCGTGGGTGTGTATCCGACGTTCGAGTACGCCAGGTTCGCCAAGGGTGACTCGCTGGATTCGCGGCTCGCGATTATGATAGCGCCGTTCTACGAGCTTCAAGGCGTGGCAGAGTTCAACAAGCCGCCTTCGGGCGAGGCCGTGCAAGCCCGTGGGGAGAAGGTGTCTCGCTAGGTGGCGCTCGGTATCGCGTTGTTGGCGTTTTGGCTGGGTGTGCTGTGTGGTGCGCTCCTACTGGCAGCGCTCATCGGCAGACCTGGCCGCGACCTCCGTCGTGGTGGCTACATCAAGCCGCCTGCATCCACCGATACGAGGTCGGCCTCTCAGCTCTATCTGACGCGGCTGCCTGGCCGCTCCTATGGGGTGACCGAGACAATCCTTCATCACGTGGAGGACTCCAGTTCCTACGGGGGACCTGGGCCGGTGTCGGCGGCGTGGGCGATCCCGCGTCTGCGTCGCGAGCCGAGCAGACTTACCGGGCGTGGCTGGTCTACCGTCGGGACGGCGGGAGCTGGCGGGAATGGACGACGGCTCCGCTCTGTCACCTGAGCTGATGTGACCGGGTGAGACGCACGCTCGCGCTCGCTGTCCTGCTCGCCGCCGGCTACGCGGTCGCGTCCGCGCTCGGGCGCTCAGCGTGGCACACACCGACGACCACCGAGACAACTGTGACAGTGACCGGCCCTGCGACCACGGTTACCACTACGGTTACGTTGCCATCTGTGACAGTCACCACGACGGGCCCGGTTCAGACCGTGACTGTTGAAGGTCAGCCGCCGCCGCCGGTCACGGTTACCAGCCCCGCGGTGACTGTCACGCTTCCCGCCCCGCCACCGTCCACTGTGACGATGCCGGCACTTACAGTCACCACCCGCGCGTCGGCCGTTTTGCACACGGTCACGCACACTCGCACCGTGTTGGTGCCGCACGTCGTGCACGTCACCCACGTTCGCACCGTCGTGCGCACCGTCCGAGTGCCGCGGCTCGTCACCCATGTGCGCACCGTCACCCGCACCCTCACCCGCGTGCTCGAGCGAACCCGCGTCCGGGTCGAAGTGCGCACCAGGATTCGCACCGTCATACGGCACGTCAAGCCTCGTTGCCAGCCCAGGCAAGGCTACGGTCGAGGGTGAAAGCGACCGCGCTACCCTCGGGGAGTGACCCCGGAGCAGGCGCAACTCTGCGACGACTTCATCGCCAGCGTCCGGGACGGATCGTGGCCGATAGACAGGCTGCTCGAGCACATCGGCCGCGGCGGGATCATGGCGCCGCGAGCTCTTCCGCCGCACCGACGGGGGACGCACATGGCGATGACGCTCAGCGACGAGACGTGGCAGCGATGGTACGGGAGCCGTTGACAGGCTGGCGCGGAGATCGTCCGTGGTCGCTCCGGAGATGGCTAGGGGACTTCGCGGTCTTCGTGGTGGCTCTCACGGTCTACCTG
>Ga0209166_10001904_pt1 | contig 16575 bp, 11 predicted proteins | sample Coa_R1_3_FD_187151 | JGI IMG/M metagenome (GOLD analysis project Ga0209166, IMG submission 187151) | Surface soil microbial communities from Centralia Pennsylvania, which are recovering from an underground coalmine fire - Coalmine... | ecosystem: Environmental > Terrestrial > Soil >... | reverse complement strand
TGGATCCGCGCGCTAACAGGTCAAATCGTGAATTTTTGATGAGGGATTGTACGAATGTGATTTGTGAAAATCTACAATCCTGAAGGTGCGCTGGGGAACCCTACGTTCGTATGGTATACATCGCGTCTGTGGTCTGTTATAAAGCTCGCGATCAACCGTCTTCAGCGGCATTCGAGGTATGGGCAAAGGGTATTAACTGCCCATCCCGACGTCCAGATGTTCTGGACCGAGGGTGGACCTGACATTGACGACCCGGCCTATTCAACCAACTGGCCAAGGTGGCGCAGCACATTTTCAAGAATTCTACGCAACGGCTCCGTTGTATCATAGGCTGGAATCCGGCTTTGGATGAGATGGGAAAACCGAACATCGGTCCTTTTTCGTGCGGCGGATTGGTGACGGTTCACTCCGAGACAAGAGAAATCGTACGAAGCGGGCAGTATTGGGCATTTGCGCACTATTCTCGCGCGCTTCAGCGGGGTGCCAGGGTTATTGATTCTGATGGCGACATCAAGAATGTCCATCACATAGCGGCGTTGAATCCCGACGGTAGTTACGTTGTCGTCCTGACCAACACCGGTGCGCTCCCGTCAACGGTTTGGCTAAGATAAAGAGAACCAATGCTGGTTTGGAAGTAACTTTGCTAGTGACACAACCTCGGCCAATGCATAAGAAAGAGCTGACGGCGGCCATCTTCCATGGCCTTCTGCTGGTCTGTCTGCAGTCCACGGTGGCGCTTTCTGCCATCGCGCAATCACCGCCGCTCCCGTTACTCACCCATGTGGAACAAGTGCGAAGGCTTACCCCCGCCGAGGCTGCGCGTGGCTACCCCGTCCGGATTCGTGGAGTCATCACCGACGACGCTCCCGCTCCCGATTTCTTTGTTCAAGACGGCACTGCCGGCATCTATGTCGAAGGGAGTCATGCACCTGTCTTTTCTCACCATTTTGGCGACCGGGTGGAAGTCGAGGGAATCACAGGACCGGGTCGATTTGCCCCGGTTGTTCTCGAGCACAAGCTGCGTGTTCTTGGCCGGGGCAGACTGCCAAAGGCCCGGCTTTATTCCTGGAACGAATTGGCCAATGGACAACACGACAGTGAATGGGTGCAAGTGCGTGGGACCGTGTTATCGGCATCGATTGACCGTACCTCGTGGCGAGAAACGACGCTGGCTATGACTGTTGCTTCCGGTGGCGGGAGCTTTAAGATTCGAGTCCCGATCACGCGCGAACTCGACGCTTCAGCTTGGATCGATCGACAGGTCGTCATTGAAGGAGTGTGTGGAACTCTGTTTAACTTCCATCGGCAATTTGTAGGAGTGCTGCTCTATGTGCCACGGCTGAGCTTGGTTCAACAGGCGGAACGAGCTAAGGAAGTGTCGTTCGATGAGCTCCTGCGCTACTCTCCTGATCAGGATGTTTTCCGGCGAGTGCGAGTGCGAGGCGTTGTTGTGTATCAGCAACCGGGCAACTCGCTCTTTCTTGAAACCAACGGACAGGGATTGCGGATTCTGAGCCAGCAGGAAGGTCTTCTTGAACCTGGAGATGTGGTAGAGGCATCCGGCTTTTCCGCAGTTGGAGGATCCACACCGATACTAGAGGATGCCTTGTTCCGCAAGGTCGGCCATTCATCTCCCTCGCCAGCAGTTAGCTTGGAACTGACAGGACCGCTGGAGCGGTTTGATGGTCGTTTGGTCAGCATTGAAGCGAAGCTCCTGCAGCGCGAAGAGCCGCCAGACGGTTCGAGCTTTCTTTTGCAGAGCGGCACAAAGGTATTCACGGTAAGCGCGCAAACAGAGACCGCGCTGGAGCGTATGTTGTCCGTTTCCCCGAGCAGCGAAGTGCGTGTCACCGGTGTCTGCCTGGTGCAGAGCGGGGGATTGTGGGGAACACCGCAATCATTTCGTCTATTGATGCGCGCGCCTTCCGATATCACAGTCTTGCGCTCGCCATCCTGGTGGAATTTGAGTCACGCCTTGTGGCTTCTGAGGGTTTGCATCGTTGTGCTTTTTGTTGTCAGCGTTCTTCTGGTGGTTGTGGGTGACCGTTTACGCGCACAGATGGCGATTGCTCGGGAGAAGATACGTGTGGTTGTCATTCACGAAGAGCGCGACCGGATTGCGCGAGAACTGCACGACACTCTGGAACAAGAGCTTGCAGGAATTACGATGCAATTGGACCTGGCTGTTGACTGTCTTCAGCAAACACCGCAGAGCGCTCGGCAAGCGGTCGAGACGGCCCGCAATTTGAGCCGCCGCAGTATGATCGAAGCCCAGCGTTCCGTATGGGATTTGCGCTGCCGCATGCTTGAGGAGGGAAATTTGGTGTCGGCCCTTTCCCAAACCGTGAAGTCGATGGCCAATGGCGACCACACGAGCATTGACGTGAAGGTAGAAGGCGAGCCCCAGCGGCTGGCGACCACGGCTGAATTGAATTTGCTGCGCATCGGGCAGGAGGCTGTAACGAATGCAGTAAAACATGCACGGTCGAGCCACGTCACCGTGCTCTTGCAGTTTTGTCCGCAACTCGTGCGCCTATGCGTTATCGACGACGGATGCGGATTTGAGCCCAACAATTCTGTTCTCAACGGATCAGGTCATTTTGGTCTGCTCGGTATGCGGGAGCGAGCACAGGCGCTAGGTTCACATCTGGAGATCGATAGTAAACCGGGACGCGGTACTCGTGTTGTTTTGGAAGTCCCGCGAAGTGCTGCAAACACGGTAGGTATGGGATAGTGGCTGTGTCAGAACTGATTCGCGTTCTTGTCGTTGACGATCATTTTGTGGTCCGCATGGGGCTGCGTGCTTCGCTGAATGGGGAATCGGACATTCAGGTTGTAGCCGAAGCCGGCACGAGTGAGGAGGCGCTCCAGGCATATCGTCAACATCGTCCGACACTCGTACTTATGGATGTTCGATTGCCGGGCGTAGGCGGCATCGAAACGACCGCCGCCATACTCAACGAGTTCCCCGGCGCACGCATCCTCATGTTATCGACTCACTCGGGAGAAGAAGAGATCTACCGGTCTTTACGGACTGGCGCAGGGGGATACATCTTAAAAAGCGCAATGCGAGAGCACCTGCTCTCCGCGATTCGAATGGTCGGCAAGGGTGAACGATATGTGGATCCCATAGCGGCATCCGTTCTAGCGGCCAGATTGTCTCATCGTTCACTGACGGCCAGGGAATTGGAAGTTCTTCGGATGGTGGCAAAAGGTTTGAGTAACAAAGAAATTGCCGCAGCACTGAATATAGCCGAGATTACGGTGAAGCAGCATGTGAGCCACGTGCTGGAGAAACTGGACGTGAATGATCGTACGCAAGCGGCTACGGAAGCTATGAAGCGTGGAATTATCTCATCCTAAAGGAAATCAAAACGTTGCACTACCGTTCATGAAACTCACCCTCCCGCATTGTCCTGTAGGAGGTTCACTCGGCACGGCAGAATAGATCCACGGGTTAGAATCAGCCGTCTTAGCTCCTCGGGGCGTTTGTCACTAGTGCTAATTACCTGGTTGCTGCCAATATATCAAGCGAGGGAAAGGAACTCGCCTCCGTCGCTGTCTGCGCGGGCGGTGTCTCTTTGCTCTGCAAGGCCTTGACGAGCATTTCGATGGCGAGGCCGGCGTTCGTAGGAACCACGACAGTTGCGGCAAGCAGGCGCTCGCGAACCCATTTCTGCCCGCTATGGGGACGGCCATCGACGCCTGTATAGGGCAGGCTCAGCCACCGCTTGTTGTCGACGCCATTGCCCAACTCTTGAAATGCCTTGCGTGCGCCCAGTGCCATGGCATCATTCTGGGAAGCAATCAAGTCAATGTGAGTTCGCACCGAAGTAGAGAGGCGTAGCCAAGCCTCAACCGCGTGCTGACCACTCCCCAGGGTCCAATTGCCTCGCAAAGTCCTGATCTGAATATTTGCCGCCTTCGTTTCGTACATACCAGCGCTCCGTAGTCGCGCGGCCGAACTGGTGGACGGGCCTTCGATGTAAAGCACCGAGCCGCCTTTGGGCAACATCGCTGAAAGCTGTCTTCCCTGAATTCGGCCAATCTCATCATGATTCGATGTGATGCAGAAGACGGGAATATTGGGAGTCCTGCGAATTTCCGCAGCGTAATCAATTTCACGATTGAGCACGACCCAGCCGATTCCAGCCTCAACGGCAGCGCAGGCCACAATAGGCAGAGCTGTTCCACCGATCGGCTCCACGATGATGGCGTCAGGTCGTTCTATTGATGATTGAATGCATTTCAGCAACTGCTGGCTTTGGCCGATGGGATCATTGTTGGCATCGATGATCTCGATATCCACGCCGAGTCGGCGAGCCTTGTCTCGGGCGGCTACCTCCTGTTCCTGTTGATAGTCGTTATCGCGGGTGGTGAGAGCAACCAGAAACTTGAACTTTTTCATGACAGCTATTGCAACCAAAACCTCTGGGGGAGCAGGCGACCGCTTGGCGGCTCTTCAGAAGTGGTCGATCATCTGCGTTATTGAATTTTTCTAAGGGGGTTTCGTAATGTTTGTGATTTAGCCACGGATGGTGAAAGGCGTCAAGAAGTCTTCAGGATTGGTTGAAAGGCATACGTCCGTATAATAGATTTCTTCCCCAAAATTCCCTATCGTCTTTGTCGCCTTTTCGGTTCTTATACGTGGTATTCAAAGCCGCACCGGGTGGAACCTCGGCCTTGGGTAATCTGAATTGGTTTCAGTTCAATGAAATTTCGCGGCTGTTGTGTCATAGACAATCGTTTGTCTATTGCTTATTCGTTGGCTTGGGGAGGTAACCGGCTGTAAATGCTCCCAAGCGGTTTTGCAGTCCTGCTTTTGCGTAACGCTGTAAAAATCGAAACCTATCGAGTCTACGAGGAGCTTCATATGCAGACAGCTATTCCATCTTGTGCTGGTGAGTTGATATCTTTCTCCTGCAATTCCATCCGACGAGAATCATCAGGAACTGCGAAGTTCCATAAGAATGGGGCGTCAAGATTGGTGATCATAGTGACGTTGTTGCTCGCAGCCGTCTTCCTGGGAAAGCAGAGCGCTGCGGCACAAACCTTTCAACATCCTGGAGTACTGGTGAGCAGGGCGCAGTTGGATTTCATCAAAGCCCAGGTGAACAGTCAAACCGAGCCGATGTACAGCGCCTACCAGAAGGCGGTGGCGAGCTCATTTGGATCATTGACGTATACCATTCAGGGGCCTCCGTCCGGCGGCATCATCGATTGCGGACCGAGTTCCAACCCCAATTTTGGTTGTTCGGCGGAAGACTCTGATGGTTCGGCAGCCGTGACCCAGGCCTTGCTGTGGTATATCAGTGGCAACGGGACGTATGCCCAGAATGCCATCAGGATCCTCAACGCCTACGGTAGAAATCTGCAGGGTTACACCAACAGCAATGCTCCCCTGCAGGCGGCATGGGGATCGGAAAAGTGGCCGCTGGCCGCTGAAATTATCCGCTACAGCAATGCCGGATGGTCGTTCTCGGACATTCAGACATTCCAGAGCATGCTTACGAACGTGATCCAGCCGATGATCGAAAATGGCTCCGGTTCGAACGGCAACTGGGAGCTCAGCATGATTGACGGCATGATGGGTATCGGCGTCTTCAACGACGACCAGGCACTCTTCAACAAGGCAACAACTTTCTGGCAGCAGCGCGTGCCGGCATACTTCTACTATCACACCGATGGGTCCGCGCCGCAGCCAGCGCCGCGCGGGAATCCGAGTTGGTATGGGCAAACGACGTTTAACTCCAGCGTGGATGGAATCGCCCAGGAAACTTGCCGCGACTTCGGCCACACCGAATATTCCATCGCGGCCGCCACACATGCGGCAGAAACAGCTCACATTCAGGGCGGGACATTGTTTGAATCCGAGGCGCCACGACTGATGGCCACACTGGAATTTCATACTCGCTATCTCCTGGGGGCTCCCGTACCGAGTACGGTTTGCGGAGGCTCGGTCAATCTCGTTCGATATCCTACTTTTGAAGTCGGATACAACGAGTTTCACAATCGCCTGCAGAACTCTTTGCCAAATACTTTAAGCTGGCTCGAACAGAACGTGAGAGCGCAATCGGTCCCCGTAGACTGGCACATGATGGTCTTTGAAACTTTGACGCATGGTGCGGATGCAGGCGTCACCCCACCTGGCTGTGTCACAGCATTTGCAGATAATAGCTGGCACAACTCGGCCTTCACGGACCAGACTGGAACCTTCACGGCAGCGTTCGATGCGACGCCGTCAGCCTCACCGCTGAATGCCGTGGTAGGGCTTTCGCAGGGGGCACAGACCGCCTACACTGGATTTGCCGCCTTGGCTCGCTTCAATCCTTCGGGCAACATCGATGCACGCAATGGCGGAGCCTATGCGGCAGCATCGACGATTCCATACTCGGCTGGAGTGAGCTATCACTTTCGATTAGTAGTCAACGTGCCGGCGCACACCTATTCGGTCTTTGTGACCCCGTCAGGCGGGGGAGAACTCACAGTCGGAACGGATTTCGCGTTTCGGACCGAACAGAGTGCAGTGACGGACTTGAACTGGTGGGGCGCAGAAGCGAGTTCCTCAGTGGCCGGTTCAATGCAGGTTTGTAACTTTAGTACTCAATAAGAACAATAATTAGGACTTCGGTAATCTGTTTGATTTTCAATGGCACGGAGCAGCGAATTCGCTCCGCGCACAACAAAAAAGTTTTCCCCGCACCGCCGACCGTGTCGCCCCTCGAGTTCGAAAGGCACGGAAGGCCGTTTTTTCATGCAGCGGCTCTTTGTTCTCAGGCCGGTCAGCCGCGAGCGCAACCACTCAGATGTCAGCGCGCAAGTTGATACACCTCTGACCCGGCAAGCAAATAAGCGCCGACCCCGAAGACATAACTGGATGTAGCGGTGTACTCCCCGGGAGCTGCGCCTATCGGCTGAATGCAGCCTAGCCTTCCGTCAGCATAGATATGAGATACCAATCCCTTCCACGCTTTTTCTACAACCGGGAGATACTTGCGACGGTCGAGAAGATTATGATTGATACCGTAGGCCAGAGCGTAGGTGTAAAAGGCTGAACCCGAGTTCTCAGGCAGAGGATAAGCCTTTGCGTTAAGAAGTCCTGGCCTCCATAGCCCATCTTTCCCCTGCAATGCAGCAATCTCAGACACCATCTCCTTGAACTGGGTAACGTACTTGTCGCGCGAAGGATAATCCCGAGGCATATACGTAAGGACACGCACAAGCCCCCCAAGTACCCAGCCATTCCCGCGCGACCAGAACACTGGGTTGCCGTTCGACTCTTGCTTGCTGAGGTAGCTGGCGTCACGGAAGAACAGGTGATTCTCCGGAGAGTAGAGCTTGCCAGAGGTAATCCACCATTCATGATCCATGAAATCAAGATAGGCGCGATCGCCCGTGGCCTTATAGAGTTCAGCCAAAACGGGTGGCGCCATGAAGAGCGCATCGCACCACCACCAGAGTAGGTTGTCGGGATTGTCAGGAAGTTGCATCACCGCATCCATGCGCCGGCGAATCGGCGCAATCATTGCCGGGTCGTGGTCTTTGAAATAAAGCTGTAGATAAGTCTGGCCTATGGCGTGGTCATCAGCATGCGTCACACGAGGACCTGGCTCCCATGAAAAATGCTTTGCCATGGAGAGCATAGCATCCTGATACCGTTGGCCATCGGCATCCGGCGGTACAGCCATGAACCCTGCATAGAGCACTGCGTACGTCCAATCCTGGTTGAAATTGGGCTCTGCGCGTTTTAACTGCCAATCCGCTACTTCGCGTATTGCAGCACTCACATCTCGCTTCGTGAGCTTTGCCGAGAGCTTTGCCGGCTTGGTCACCTCTGTGTTTGCATCGCCCGTTGCTTTCACCGTGTCAACCTGCTTCGGGCTTTGCGCGCAAGCAACAGCAACACCGGCATGAAAACACATGGAACTAGACAAAATGGCAATGCCAAAAACTGCTACTCGTGCTGCGCCATGACGAGCCTGAAATATCGGTGCTCGCCAGGAAATCCCCACAGCATTCACGGAATGATTAATCCCGGAATGATTGACTACGATTCTCTCGATCATATAAACCCACAGGCATCACTGAACAATGCTCAAAGCCACTTTCTGCTCGCGGAAACTCCTAGAAAGGCCGGACGTTATGCAAAAGCCGAAGAACACTATCGAAAAGTATATGAAATAGACCAAGCCAACGTCATTTATCGATACGAGCTATTAACAAGGCAGCAATCGAAGCCCGGTAGCTCCTTCGAGGGCTCACGACAGTCGGAACTTAAATCAAGGGCTTTTGCAGTCGAACTTTTGTTTGCCGGAGTTCCGATTGACCGAGTCTCAGTTCTGCTTGGTCATCGCAGCGTGAGAATGACCGAGAAGCACTATCTTCCGTGGGTCAAGGCAAGGCAGGAGCAGCTGACCGCAAGCATTCAAAGGGCTTGGTTCCCTGAGGTCACTCTCAAGGCAGACTAAGTGAGCATCATCTTCATTCCTCGGCCAGACTCTGTGCAGCACTGAGCTTGTCCGCAGTTTTGCCTTCGTCTATCGCCAATGGAACAAGGAAACACAATTGCGGTGGAAGTCGCGCAACGCGTACACTATCTGAGGTGAAGTCGGTCGGCAAATTCGCCGTTGTACTGTTGGCGCTCTCGTTGTTCGGAGCACCATCGATGGCGTGTTTGCTGCCGGATAGTACCCTGACAGACGAGGAGCGCGAATGCTGCCGCCAAATGGCCGGCAAATGCGGGAAGATGCCTTCTTCGCACTCCTGCTGCAAGACCACCGTACGAAAAAACGATCCGTACCTCGGCGACTCACGTATTGCGAGTTCAGCGCATCCTCAGGCCACATTGGCGGCACCGCCAATTGGCGAAATCATCGGGATGCCTGACAATATTTCACAGTTTGTCGCTTCCTCAGACGCACATGCTCCGCCTGAATCACCACCCGCTAAGACATCCATTCTGAGAATCTAAATCGGCCTTCGCTTTCCTGCGCTCGCACATTCGTGTGCTTGCGCGTTCGTGTTTATTTGACTCGGAGGAAAGATGAAGGCCATCGCTTTGTGTACTGGAAATCTCGCACCCCACTGCATCCTGTTGTTTGTCATCACCTATATCTCTGTTGCCCAAGAGCCAGGGCAAAGAACACCGGCCTATGGTTCAGGAAATCCAATCGCGCTCCGCGAGCTAGTCGCGGAGGCCGAGCAGAACAACCCTGAAATCGCTGCTGCCGACCACGGCTATCGGGCTGCAACCCACCTTGCAGCCCAAAGGTCAGCATTGCCCGATACGCAAGTGACGGTTCAGCAATTCAGCGTCGGCAGTCCGCGACCATTCGCAGGCTACACGAACAGCGACTTCGCCAATGTCGGGATCGGCGCTTCGCAGGAAATTCCATATCCAGGAAAACGCGGACTGCGGGCCCAAGTGGGGAATCGTGAAGCCGATATACGCCGGGCCGATAGCGCTTCTGTAAAGCGGGATGTCATCGATAAGTTGAAGTCCACGTACTTCCGTCTGGCCTACCTTCAGCAGACCCTGCCAATACTCGAACGCAATAACGAACTGCTGAATGATGTCCAGCAGATTGCCGAGTCACGTTATCGCGTTGGCCAGGGTAACCAGCAGGAAGTGCTAAAGGCGCAACTGCAGCACACGAAAATCCTACAAGAAATTACGATGCATCACCGTGATGTCGGACAGCTACAGGCGCAGCTCAAGCAACTGCTCAATCGGCCTCAAGACAGCCCCGATATTCAAACGGAACCGCTGGCCGCCCGGCCGCTTACATACAGCGCCTCCGATCTCATGAAACTTGTGCAGGATCAAAACCCCAGTGTCCAAGTCCGTCAAGCAATGCTGACGAAAACTCAGGCGGAGGTGGATCTGGCAAAGAAGGATTTTCGGCCTGACTTCAACCTGCAATACATGTACGAAAACACGGATCGCAAATTCCGCGATTACTACATATTTACACTCGGAATTAATCTCCCGAACCGCAGTCGGCGGAAAGCTGAATTGGCCGAAGCCGAGGCCAACCGAGAACAGGCAAACAAGCAGTTGGAAGCGGAGGTTCAACAACGTCTCGCCGAAGTTCAAGAGCAATATGTAACCGCCCAGGCGTCAGCGGAACAACTTAAAATTTACAACGACGGCCTTGTTCCCCAATCAGAAGCGACGTTTCACGCCGCACTTGCCGCTTACCAGGCCAACCGGCAGGACTTCGAAACTCTGCTGTCTTCATTTTTCGATGTGCTGAATCTCCAGCTTGAATACCAGCGCGAGTTGGCAGACCACGAGACGGCGCTCGCCCGGCTAGAAACTCTGACGGGGGTGAACTTTCAATGAGCAATTACGAGAACAAGAGAAACTACTACCGGGCATTCGTCGTTGCAATCGCTGTCAATGCTGCTCTGGCGTTTGCGCTCGTTTTCCTCTGGTGGTATTTCCACCGAGCTATGCCGGGCCAACCTTCGCAGCAGGCGATTTCTGACGCAACGACAAACGCCAGCAACAGTGAAGCCGGAAATTCATCCGTCGCGGCGGGAATGAATACAAACCAGGACAGCGACGCAAAATCTGCTGAAGTCCAACTTGCTCCGGTGCAGCTTACACCGCAGCGTATGCAGAGCATTGGCGTCAAGTTCGGCACAGCACAAATTAGCACGGTGAGCAACGAGCTTCGCGTCACCGGAAACGTCGATGTTGATGAACGGCGGCTGGCAACCGTACAGACACGCTTTCCCGGCTGGATTCGACGGGTCTTTGCTGATGCTACCTACGACTATGTCCGCAAGGGACAGCCTCTATTCACCATTTACAGCCCCGATCTGGTTACGACCGAGCAGGAGTACCTTTTGGCGCGAAAGAATCAGCAGCGGGTGCACACAAGCTCTGTCTCAGGTGTAGCGCTCGGAGCGGAAACATTGGTGACGGCTGCTAAGGAACGGCTCCTGCAGTGGGAAGTGCCCGAAGGCGAAATCGCAAAACTTGAATCCACGGGAAAGATAATCACTGATCTCACCATCAATTCGCCGGTTTCAGGATACATAAAGGAACGCAACGCCCTGCCAAACATGTACGTGCAGCCAGAAACCAAGCTGTACACAGTTGCCGATCTTTCCACCGTCTGGGTTAATGCCCAGGTGTTTCAAGCCGATCTTGGACGCATCAAGACGGGCGACACTGCCGTGGTCACCGTGGACGCTTATTCCGGGAGAACATTTAAGGGCAGGGTTGATTCCATTTTGCCTGAGATTGACATGAGCACGCGGACGGCCCGCGTGCGGCTGATATTCCCCAATCCAGGATTACTGCTCAAGCCAGGAATGTACGTGAATGTTGTACTGAGCAACCGCATGGGTAAAGCATTAACCGTGCCAGCCTCGGCAGTCTTCCATTCAGGAAGCCGTAATCTCGTATTCATCAACAAAGGTGAAGGCAGTTTGGAACCACGAGAAGTTGATCTCGGGCAGCGCGTGGGCGATGACTATGTTGTTCTGAAGGGAATCAATCCAGGCGAGCCTCTGGTGACTTCCGCCAACTTCCTGATCGATTCGGAGGCCCAGTTGCAGGCTGCCGCAGGAGCATTTGTTCCGCCTCCTCCGGGAGCTGGTGCTGCTGCCGCAATGAATGCGCCCGCAAGCGCTGCTCAGGGCAGCGTAGAGCTGACGACCGATCCGACTCCTCCGCAGAAAGGCAACAACGTTTTCCGGGTAAAGCTAATTGGTCCAAATGGAACTCCCACCAGCGGAGCGCAGGTAAACGTCACGTTCTTCATGCCAGCCATGCCTGCAATGGGAATGGCGGCAATGAAAACCAGCGTGGACCTCACCGATAGGGGTGGTGGCATGTACGAAGGGAAAGCCAGTCTTGGTTCAGGCGGAACTTGGCAGGTCACGATTACCGCACGGCAGAACGGGACCGTAATTGCCAGCGAGCAGCTCACGGTCAATGCCACAGGAGGAATGTGACGTGATTACTTGGATTATTGAGTGGTGCGCTCGCAATCGGTTCCTGGTTTTCACCGGAACACTTCTGCTGGTCATGGCCGGAATCTGGTCCTTGAGACACATCCCGCTGGATGCCCTTCCGGATATTTCCGACGTTCAGGTCATCATTCACACCAATTGGGAAGGAGAGCCGCCCAGCATCATCGAGGACCAGGTCACCTATCCCATTGTCACCGCACTTTTGGCTGCCCCCAGTGTGAAGGCCGTCCGCGCACAAACGATGTTCAATGACTCTTATGTATTTGTCGTTTTCGAGGACGGAACTGACATTTATTGGGCGCGATCAAGGGTCCTCGAATACTTGCAACAAATCCAAGGGCGCCTGCCGGCAAACGTTCACCCGGCAATTGGCCCAGACGCTACCGGCGCAGGTTGGGTTTACGAATATGCGCTGGTGGACCATACCCACAAGTACAGCCTCGCCGATCTTCGCAGCCTGCAAGACTGGCACCTGCGATATCAACTGGAAACCGTTCCAGGTGTGGCAGAGGTTGCAACAATCGGTGGATTTGTCCGGCAGTATCAGGTGAGACTCGATCCGAACAAACTACTTGCCTATGGCATACCGCTCTCAACTGTGATCGACCGGGTCAAAACCAGCACAAATGAGGTTGGCGGACGAGTATTGGAGTTGAGTGGCACACGATACATGATTCGCGGTCTCGGATATCTCCGCTCCCTCTCCGACCTGGAAAACGTTCCAGTAACGGCGAAGAATGGCACTCCCGTTCTGATTAAGGATTTGGGAACCGTTTCTTTTGGACCTGACACTCGAGAAGGAGTAGCCGAATGGCAAGGCGAGGGCGAAACCGTGGGAGGCATCGTTGTGATGCGCTACGGTTTGAATGCGTTAAACGTAATCAATGGCGTCAAGAAAAAGCTCGCCGAAATAAAAGGATCATTGCCGCCCGGAGTAGAAATCGTAGCTGGCTATGACCGAGCAGGATTGATCGAAGACTCCATTCGCACCTTGCAACGTGACCTCATCGAGGAAGCGATTATCGTCAGTCTAGTAATCATTGTCTTTCTTTTTCACTTTCGCTCGGCTTTGATTCCCATTCTCACCTTGCCGATTGCAGTGATCGCGTCCTTTATTCCGATGTATTACCTTCACGTCAGCTCCAACATCATGTCTTTAGGTGGACTGGCGCTTGCTATCGGAGTGCTCGTGGATGCCGCTATTGTCATGGTCGAAAACGGTTATCGACATGTCTCCGAACATCCCAACGCAGGAAACTTATCTGGAACTGACCGGCGCAAGATCTTAATAGACGCCGCCAAGCAGGTCGGGCCAGCACTGTTCTTTTCCCTGCTGATTATCGTGGTTTCATTTCTTCCCGTTTTCCTGCTGGAGGCCCAGGAAGGTCGCATGTTCCGCCCTCTGGCCTGGACCAAAACGATGGCCGTGGCCTTCTCATCACTGCTAGCGATCACTCTTGTGCCGATCTTGATGACAATGTTCATTAGAGGCAAGCTGCGGCCGGAGGCCGAAAACCCGGTTTCGCGGCTCACGCAATCGTTGTATCTACCGATTCTGCGGCTCTGCTTGAAATACCGGAAGACGACGCTCCTGCTGAATCTCTTATTCCTACTTGTAACCTTTCCGTTGATGTTCCGTCTCGGTAGCCAGTTCATGCCACCGCTGTTTGAAGGTTCCTCGCTTTACATGCCCACAGCGCTGCCGGGGATCTCCATTACGGAGGCTTCCCGGCTCTTACAGGAGCAGGACAGAATACTTCGTTCATTTCCCGAAGTGCAGTCGGTCTTTGGCGCTGTTGGCCGTTCCGACAGCGCAACCGACAACGCGCCTCTGGACATGTATGACACTACTGTCATGCTGAAACCACGCCAGCAATGGCGGCCGGGAATGACCTATGAAAAGCTCATTCAGGAGATGGATGGGAGGCTGCAATTTCCCGGACTCACGAATACTTGGACGATGCCTGTCGAAAACCGTCTGGATATGGCGTTGACGGGAATCAAGACGCCGGTTGGTATGAAAATCCAGGGTCCATCCCTTGATCAAATTCAGCAGATCGGGACTCAACTCCAGCAGATCCTCACGACCCTTCCTCAAGTGCACTCTGTTTTTGCCGAGCGCGTGGCCCAAGGCTTCTATCTGAATGTGGAAGTAAACCGCGCGGAAGCCGCGAAATACGGTCTCACTATTGCTGACGTTCAGCAGTCCGTTTCTTCGGGTATCGGAGGCATGAATGTTGGTGAAAACGTAGAAGGCCGTGAGCGATATCCCATGAACGTGCGCTATGAACGGGATTTCCGCGATGATGTCGAGGAGCTGCGCCGCGTACTGATTGCAACCCCTTCCGGCGCACAAATCCCAATCGAGCAGGTCGCGAAGATTTATTTTTCGCACGGCCCAGCCATGGTCCGCGACGAAGACGGCCAACTCACCGGGTATGTTTACCTTGATCTGAACACAAAAGACTACGGTGGGTTCGTGAACGAGGCCTCCCGCTTGCTGGCACAAAAACTCAAGATGCCGGCTGGCTACATCTATCAATGGTCGGGCGAGTACGAATTTGAGTTGAGGGCCAAGGAGCGATTGAAAATCATTCTGCCGGTTGTTTTCTTTGTGATTTTTCTGCTTCTTTATATGGTATTCCACTCGATCACAGAAGCCATGGTCCTCATCTTGCCCACGTTTTACGCGATGACTGGAGGACTGATTCTTCAGTGGCTGCTCGGGTATAACTTCAGCGTGGCGGTGTGGGTGGGGTACATTGCTCTCTTCGGCATCGCCGTTGAAACCGGAGTTGTCATGGTGGTCTATTTGCATGAAGCACTAGACAAACGCCTCATATCGAAAGCGCCTCTGATCCAGGAGGACATCCGCGAGGCCGCCATTGAAGGTGCCGTCCAACGTCTTCGGCCCAAACTGATGACGGTCAGCGCTGTGCTTGCCAGCCTCGTGCCAATCCTTTGGGAAAGCGGAATTGGCTCGGACGTAATGAAGCCCATTGCCGCGCCGATTGTCGGCGGAATGATTACGTCCACCATTCACGTCCTGATTCTCGTCCCCGTCTTCTTCGTGATGATGAAGGAACGGGCACTGCGCCGAAACACTCTGCACAAGCGCGAAGCGTTGACAACAATTTGACTGCCGTTTCAGGTAATCGAGGGTTCCACGATTGCGTTGCTAGAATTGAAACTAGTGAGCACCCAATTCCAGCACGTCGGGCCGAGCAGTTCTCTATATCAAAAACAGATCGTGTCGCTTCAACTGATCACGATTTTGTGGATGTGTGTGGAAGCTGCTGTTTCGCTATTCGCGGCCGTACGCGCTCATAGCGTAGCACTCTTAGGATTCGGAGCGGACAGCGGTATTGAGCTGGCCTCGGCCTTTGTTGTGTTCCTGCGGTTCAAGAACGTCGAGCGCATAGACGAGAAAAAGGCCGCTAAGATCGCCGGCCTCCTATTATTTGCTCTAGGTGCATTCATCGTTGGCAGCGCGGTTCTGGCATTTACGAATCCACGTTTCCGGCCTGGACCAAGTTACTTAGGCATCGCGCTGCTCATCGCCGCAGCCATCGTGATGCCCTGGCTCTCAACTCAAAAGAGAACACTCGCTGCGAGAACGGGCAGCGACTCGTTGAAGGCTGATGCTGTTCAGAGTTCGATGTGCGCGTACCTGGCTTGGATTGCGCTGGGTGGTTTGGTCTTGACGGCAGTGTTCAAGATCTCATGGGCTGATCCCATTGCCGCGCTGGTACTCCTACCGATAATCCTGCGGGAAGGATGGGAAGCGATACGGGGTAGACCTTGCTGTGATTGCGTCTGATAGAGCTAATTGCCGGTTGTCTCGGTCTCTGGGCTCTTTTTCCGCAGCTTCCGTCATCTTATCTGCCCAGCCGTCGGCGAGGTTGCGATCGAGCCTGTCAGCGGCAATCACCGCAGCAACGCGTCTGAGATTTTCGATCAACGCGAGCCGCAGCATGATGGGAATGGCCCATAACTCTCCCAACTCCAAGTCGGTGACCGTAGTGATTTCAGACCTGAACATGTTGCAGATGTCGGGCTTTGAGTTCCTCTCGGTGGTCCGCCGGCGGTTTCCGCAACCTTTTGAGAAGCCTTTCGCAACTGCTCAGATTCTGCTTGAAGCCGCTCTGATAGCTTACGAAGTTCCTGCGCACGCGTGGTCTTGTCCTTCGGCACGGCTATAGGATACAAGTAATGGACTTGCTTCTGCCAGAGAACCGTTTGCCATTTTTGCAGAGGTAGAATGCTGGAAATCCGTTATCATTAGACTTCGATACACAAGCAGGAATGAAATCGAAGCCGAAAACCGATTGGCGCCGGCAGAGTTCTCACTTCCTGGAAGTATTTTGCCAGGCGTGGTGGCAGGTTTTCCGCAGATAGAACGAGGACTGTAAAATGAAGACTTCAGAAATTATCAGCGCTTGGCGCAAGATTCTCAAAGGAGAGCGGCCCTCGCTTTCCATTGAGATTACGCGCGAGTGCCCGCTACGTTGTCCCGGATGCTATGCCTATGATGACGCTCACCTGGGTGGCGGTGTGACGTTGCGAGGTCTTCAGGATCGCAAAGGG
>Ga0209166_10001903_pt1 | contig 16583 bp, 15 predicted proteins | sample Coa_R1_3_FD_187151 | JGI IMG/M metagenome (GOLD analysis project Ga0209166, IMG submission 187151) | Surface soil microbial communities from Centralia Pennsylvania, which are recovering from an underground coalmine fire - Coalmine... | ecosystem: Environmental > Terrestrial > Soil >... | reverse complement strand
CAACTACGAGAGCGCGGCCTACGCGCTGGCACGCTTCCTGGACCTCCCCCCGGCGGTCTGGTCGGGCAGCCGCCGCCGGCACCGCGCGCCGCCGCAAGTTGCCCGCCCGCCCGCCGCACCGCGAGCCGGGGCAGGAACGAGACACGGCCAAGGCCCCGTGACGAAGGAACGGGGCCGCAGGCCCTCGGGGGTTTCCAGGGGGCCGCCCCCCGGGCCAGCACCGTCAGGCGCGGCCGGGCTGAGGATGGACGACCGCCCAGATCGCGTGCACGTCGGCCGCGGTGGCGTTCCAGTACAGGTGCGGCAGCGCCGAGTCGAACGCGACCGAGTCGCCCGGCCCGAGTTCGAACGTCTCGAAACCGACGCTGGCGTGCAGGGTGCCGCTGGTGATGAGGCCGTACTCGCGGCCGTCGTGGCGCAGTGGGCGCCGCTCGTCGGTGGAGTGCCCGCTGGGCTCGTAGATCACTTCGAGGAAGTCCACCCGCTCGTCCGGGCCCGGGGTCAGCCGCTCCCAGCGCACGCCGCTGGCCAGGTCGATGGTGCGCCGGGTGCCGCCCCGCTGGACGACGCCGTGGCCGGCCAGCGCCACCGCGTCCCCGTCCGGGCCGTTCGCGCGGACCAGGCCGTCGCCGTGCGCGGTCATCGTCAGGCCGCCGTGCGCCCCGTCACCGGGGGTCCCGAACAGGAAGTCCAGCGAGGTGCGCAGCTCGGTGGCCAGGGCGTACAGCATGCCGACCGACGGGGCGGACAGCCCGCGCTCGATCTGCGAGATCAGGCTGGGCGAGCACTGGATGCGCCGGGCAAGCTCGCGCACCGACAACTCCCGCTGCTCCCGGACCTGCCGCAGCCGGGGGCCGAGTTGGGCACCGGGGTCGAACGTCATCAGTCTCCCTGCTGGCCCGGGGGAGTCCCCGCTTGACAGTCACACTGTACATACGTTAAATCAGGCTGTACACAGGTCGGTCCGCGAGAGGAAGCCCTTCATGGTCGCGCCCATTCCGCCCGTGCCCGCCCTGCCCCGCACCCCGGCCCCGGGCCGGATGAACGTCGACTTCGAGCAGCGCGTCGACTTCGCCCGGCTGCGGGAGTACCGGCTGAGCCGGGCCATGGCCGCGCTGGAGGCCAGCGACCTCGGCGCCCTGCTGGTCTTCGACAACAACAACATCCGTTACCTCACCGGGGTGGCCATCGGCGAGTGGACCAGGGACAAGCTCTGCCGGTACGCGCTGTACACCCGCACCGGCGAACTGTTCCTGTGGGACTTCGGCTCGGCTGCGGTACACCACCGGATGTACTGCCCGTGGCTGAAGCCCGAGCACTGCATCGCCTCCTACACCACCATGCGCGGGGCCACCGCGCCGGAGGCCGGGCTCGTCGCCAAGGCGGTAGCGGAGATCAAGGGCATCCTGGAGGACACCGGGGTGGCCGGCATGCCGGTGGGGGTGGACTTCGCCGAACTGCCCACGCTGTTCGAACTGCAGCGCCAGGGCATCGAGGCAAGGGACGGGCAACAGGTCATGCTGGACGCCAGGCAGCTGAAGTCCGGCGACGAGATAGCCCTGCTCACCACGGCGGCCGCCATGGTCGACGGCGTGTACCAGGACATCACCGACGCGCTGCGGCCGGGGGTCCGGGAGAACGAGATCGTGGCCCTGGCCACCAAACGGCTGTACGAGATGGGCTCTGACGACGTGGAGTCCATCAACGCCGTGTCCGGCGAGCGCTGCAACCCGCACCCGCACAACTTCTCCGACCGCATGATCCGGCCCGGGGAGCAGGCGTTCTTCGACATCATGCACTCCTTCAACGGCTACCGGACCTGCTACTACCGGACCTTCAGCGTGGGCAGCTCCACCCCGGCGCAGCGGGACGCCTACGCGAAGGCCAGCGAGTGGATGGAGGCCGCGATCACCGCGATCAAGCCGGGGGTGAGCACCGACCAGGTGGCCAGGCTCTGGCCGACCGCGCAGGACATCGGCCTGCCGGACGAGAAGACGGCGTTCGGCCTGCAGTTCGGCCACGGGCTCGGCCTGGCGCTGCACGAGCGACCCATCATCAGCAGGCTCTCCTCGCTGGACGCGCCGATGGAGATCTGCCAGGGCATGGTGTTCGCGCTGGAGACCTACTGCCCGGCCAGCGACGGGATCTCCGCCGCCCGGCTGGAGGAGGAAGTCGTCGTGGTGGACGGCGGGATCGAGATCATCACCAGGTTCCCGTCGAAGGAACTGTTCGTCACCAACCCGTACTAAGGACAGGCGCCATGGATGAGCAAGCCGCGCTCGGGCTGTACCGGACCATGACCAGGATCCGGCAATTCGAGCAGCGCGCACACGACCTGTTCCTGCAGAACCTGGTGAAGGGCACCACCCACCTGGGCATGGGGCAGGAAGCCATCGCGGCCGGCGTGGCGGCCGCGATGCGCGAGGACGACTACACCTTCGTCACCTACCGCGGGCACAACCACGTGCTCGCCCGGGGCACCGCCATGACCCCGGTCATGGCCGAGCTGCTCGGCCGGCAGAACGGCCTGATGCACGGCAAGGGCGGGTCGATGCACCTGCTGGATGTGTCCAAGGGGGTGCTCGGCTCCTACGCGATCATCGGCGCGCAGCTGGTCATCGCCAACGGCACCGCGTGGTCGTCGCAGTACCGCGGCACCGGCCAGGTGACCGTGTGCTTCTTCGGTGACGGTGCCACCAACATCGGCGCGTTCCACGAGGCGCTGAACCTGGCCGTGGTCTGGTCGCTGCCGGTGGTGTTCTTCTGCGAGAACAACCACTACATGGAGTACACCGCGATCGAGACGGTGACCGCGGTGAAGCGCCCCGCGGCCGACCGGGCGCCCGCTTACGGCCTGCCCGCGGCCGTGGTGGACGGCAACGACGTGGAGGCGGTGCACGCGGCCGCGGCCGCCGCGATCGACCGGGCGCGCGAAGGCGGCGGCCCGTCGCTGATCGAGGCGACCACCTACCGGCACGGCGGCCACTCCCGGGCCGACCCCGGCAAGTACCGGCCCGCGGACGAGGTCGCCGAGTGGCTGGCCAGGGACCCGATCCCGGCCTACCGCGCGGTGCTGGTGTCCCGGGGCGTGGACGAGGCGGTCCTGGACCAGATCGACGCCGAGGCCAAGGCTGCGGTCGAGCTGGCGACGGAAGAGGCGAAGGCCGGGCCGGAGCCCGGCCTGGACCTGGCATACACGAATGTGTGGGACGACGGCGGCTGGGCGTGGAGGAACTGATGGACGTGGTAATGCCACGGATGGGCGAGACGGTGGACGAAGGCACCGTCAACGTCTGGCACAAGGCGGTGGGCGACCAGGTCACCGAGGGCGAGCCGCTGCTCGAGATCGGCACGGACAAGGTCGACACCGACATCCCGGCCCCGGCCAGCGGCACCCTCGCCGAGATCCGGGTCGAGGCCGACCAGACCGTGCCCGTCGGCACAGTGATCGCGGTGATCCGGTGACCAGCGCTAGCCCGGGGGAGCGGCCCCCCGGGGCGCCGCGGACGATTACCTACCGGGAAGCGGTGGCCCGGGGCATCGCCCAGGAGATGCGCCGGGACGACCGGGTCGTCTTCCTCGGCGAGGACGTGGCCGCGGCCGGCGGCGTGTTCAAGGCCACCGTGGGCCTGCTGGAGGAGTTCGGCCCGCAGCGGGTGCGCGACACCCCGATCAGTGAGCAGGCGATCCTCGGGGCGGCGATGGGCGCCGCCATGACCGGGCTGCGCCCGGTCGCCGAGATCATGTTCAGCGACTTCTTCGCGGTGTGCTGGGACCTGGTCGCCAACGAGATCGCCAAGAGCCGCTACATGTCCGACGGCCAGGTGTCGTTCCCGCTGGTGATCCGCTGTGCCAATGGGGCTGGCGTGCGGTTCGGGGCGCAGCACTCCCAGTCGGTGGAGAACTGGGCGATGGCGATCCCCGGGCTGAAGGTGGTTGCCCCGTCGAACCCACAGGACGTGATCGGCCTGCTCGCCGCCGCGATCCGGGACCCGGACCCGGTGCTGTTCTTTGAGCACAAGTCGCTGTACGCCACCAAGGGCGAGGTCGGCGACGGCGAGATCGTGGACGAGCTCGGCCGGGCCACCGTGGTCCGCAAGGGCAGTGACGCGACGATCCTGGCGCTCGGCGCCATGGTCCGCCGGGCCACCGAAGCCGCTGGGCTGCTCGCGGCGGAGCACGGAATTGACTGTAGTGTCGTGGACGTGCGCAGTCTGGTCCCGCTCGACACCGCCACCATCCTGGCGGAGGTGGCCAGCACGGGCAGGCTGTTCACCGTGGAGGAGAACCCGCGGCTGTGCGGGTGGGGCGCGGAGATCGTCTCGATCGCCGTGGAGGAGGCGTTCGGCGCGCTGACCGGGCCGCCGGTACGGATCACCACGCCGCACATCCCGCTGCCGGCTGCCGACGCGCTAGAGGACCACGTGCTGCCGTCCGTGGCGCGGATCACGCAGACGGTACGGGAGACATTGGAGGACGCGTGACCGCTGACCTTGCCGCCCTGACCGGCATTGATGTGCCGACCGGGCTGTTCATCGACGGTGAGTGGGCCAGCAACGGCCGGACCCTGCCGGTGACCGACCCGGCCACCGAGGACACCCTGGTGGAGATCGCCGACGGGACGCCGGACGACGCCCTGGCCGCCGTGGCCGCGGCGCACCGCGCGCTGCCCGGCTGGGCCGCGACCCCGCCCCGCCAGCGTGCCGAGTGCCTGCGCAAGGCGTGGGCGCTGATGATCGAGCGATCCGAGGAGATCGCCAAGCTGATGGTGCTGGAGAACGGCAAGGCGCTGCGGGACGCCCGCGGCGAGGTCACCTACGCCGCCGAGTTCTTCCGCTGGTACGCCGAGGAGGCCGTGCGCATCGACGGGGCGGTGACCACCGCGCCCGCCGGGACCAACCGGATCATGGTGCTGCGCCAGCCGGTCGGGGTAAGCGTCCTGGTCACGCCGTGGAACTTCCCGGCGGCCATGGCCACCCGCAAGATTGGCCCGGCGCTGGCGGCCGGCTGCACCGTGGTGCTCAAGCCGGCCAAGGAGACCCCGCTGTGCGCGTTCGCGGTCGCCGACATCCTGCGCGAGGCCGGCGTGCCGCCGGGCGTGGTCAACGTCGTCTGCACGTCCAAGGCGGGCCCGCTGGTCGGTGCCATGCTGGCCGACCCGCGGGTGCGCAAGCTGTCGTTCACCGGGTCCACCGAGGTCGGCCGGGTGCTGCTGGAGACGGCCGCGAAGACCGTGACCAACACCTCCATGGAACTGGGCGGCAATGCACCGTTCCTGATCTTCGAGGACGCCGACCTCGACGCCGCGATCGAGGGCGCGTTCCTCGCCAAGATGCGCAACGGCGGTGAGGCCTGCACCGCGGCCAACCGGTTCTACGTGCACGAGGCGGTGGCCGACGAGTTCACCTCGCGGTTCGCGGACCGGCTGAGCAAGCTCGCGGTCGGGCCCGGCCTGGAGGCGGGCACCGACCTCGGCCCGCTGGTCAACGAGGACACCCGGTCCAAGGTCGCCAGCCTGGTCGACTCGGCCGCATCCAGCGGCGCGCACGTGGTCACCGGTGGCCGGGCACCGGACCGGAAGGGCTACTTCTACCTGCCCACCGTGCTGCGGGACCTGCCGCCGGACGCGGCCATCCTGGGCACGGAGATCTTCGGACCGGTGGCGCCCGTGGTGCGGTTCAGCGACGAGGAAGATGCGATCCGCTGGGCCAACGACACCGAGTACGGGCTGGTCTCCTACCTCTACACCGGCGACCTGCGCCGCGCGCTGCGGGTCTCCGAGGCCCTGGAGACCGGCATGGTCGGCGTCAACCGGGGCATCGTGTCCGACCCGGCCGCGCCGTTCGGCGGCGTCAAGCAGTCCGGCATCGGCCGCGAGGGAGGCCACGACGGGCTACTCGAATTCACGGAATCAAAGTACGTCGCGGTTGACTGGTAACCAGGCCAACCCGGCTGCCACCGAATGTCCGTACCGGGTTGCTGTGGCGGCGACACGCTAACCCCGGCCGTGGCTGGAGGGTCAGCCGGTCGTGGTTAACTGAGTTCGCGATGGACAGACGCATATTCGGGCTGGAGAACGAGTACGGGGTCACCTGCACGTTCCGGGGCAGCCGCAAGCTCTCGCCGGACGAGGTGGCCAGGTATCTGTTCCGGCGCGTGGTCTCCTGGGGCCGCAGCAGCAATGTGTTCCTGCGCAACGGGGCCCGGCTGTACCTGGATGTCGGCAGCCACCCCGAGTACGCGACCCCGGAGTGCGACAACATCTCCGACCTGGTGGTCCACGACAAGGCCGGCGAGCGGATCTTGGAGGGCCTGCTGGTCGACGCCGACCGGCGGCTGCGCGAAGAGGGCATCGCGGGCGACATCTACCTGTTCAAGAACAACACCGACTCCGCGGGCAACTCCTACGGCTGCCACGAGAACTACCTGGTGGGGCGGCACGGCGAGTTCGGCCGCCTGGCCGACATCCTGATCCCGTTCCTGGTGACCCGGCAGATCATCTGTGGCGCCGGGAAGGTGCTGCAGACCCCGCGCGGCGCGGTGTACTGCGTCAGCCAGCGCGCGGAGCACATCTGGGAGGGCGTGTCGTCGGCCACCACCCGGTCGCGGCCCATCATCAACACCCGCGACGAGCCGCACGCCGACGCGGAGCGGTTCCGGCGGCTGCACGTCATCGTCGGCGACTCGAACATGAGCGAGACCACCACGCTGCTCAAGGTGGGCGCCACCGACCTGGTGCTGCGCATGATCGAGGCGGGCACGGTGATGCGCGACCTCAGCCTGGAGAACCCGATCCGGGCGATCCGGGACGTAAGCCACGACATGACCGGGCAGCGCCGGGTGCGGCTGGCCAACGGGCGGGAGGCCTGCGCGCTGGACATCCAGCGGGAGTACCTGTCCAAGGCGCGTGACTTCACCGACCGGCGTGGCGCCGACGAGAGCGCCCGGCGGGTGCTGGACCTCTGGGAACGGACCCTGGACGCGGTCGACAGCGGGAACCTCGACGACGTCGCCCGGGAGATCGACTGGGTGACCAAGTTCCAGCTCATCGAGCGCTACCGGGCCAAGCACGACCTGCCGCTGTCGTCCGCGCGGGTGGCCCAGCTCGACCTCGCCTACCATGACGTGCACCGCGGCCGCGGGCTGTACTACCTGCTGCAGCGGCGCGGCGCGGTGGTGCGCGCCGCCAGGGACATCGACATCTTCGAGGCGAAGTCGGTGCCGCCGCAGACCACCCGGGCGCGGCTGCGCGGCGAGTTCATCCGCCGCGCCCAGGAGCGGCGCCGCGACTTCACCGTGGACTGGGTGCACCTCAAGCTGAACGACCAGGCCCAGCGGACCGTGCTGTGCAAGGACCCGTTCCGCTGCACCGACGAGCGGGTGGAAAAGCTCATCGCCGGAATGTGAGCTCGCCACGAACTGGCAAAGCCCGGCGGAGCAAACAGCCGGCCCGGGCGGTAGCGTAAGGGCGGCGTAGTCGCGGGCCGTAATGGGCCCGGGACTGGTCCGGGGCCGATCGGGCCGCTCAGCCGGTAGGCTGGCGGGGCTTCCGCCGATGACGACAGCCGACGACGACAAGGTTTTCTTCCCATGCGACGTATCGCGGTACTTCCCGCTCTCCCCCTGATGGCCGCCGTGGTGCTGGCCGGGTGCGGTGGCTCCTCCTCACACTCCTCGTCCGGCGCGGCCGTGACCGTCTCCGGCGCGTTCGGCAAGGCCCCGGACGTGAAAATCCCGGCGGCGAAGGCGGGCAGCAAGCTCACCGTGAAGACCCTGGTCCACGGCAGCGGCCAGGCGCTCACCCGCAGCGACGCCTTCGTCGGCAACTACGCCATCTACCTGTGGAGCGGCGCCTCGCACCGGCTGCTGCAGAGCACGTTCAAGGCCGGCGGCAAGCCCACGCTGTTCGCCGGAACGCTGCTGCCCGGCCTGGAAACGGCCCTGGTCGGGCAGAAGATGGGCAGCCGGGTGCTGGCCGTCATCCCGCCCAAGGAAGGCTTCGGCACCAGCGGTGACGCGCAGGCAGGCATCAAGGGCACGGACACGCTGGTGTTCGTCGTGGACATGATCAAGGACTTCGCCGGCAACGCCGCCGCGTCCGGGCGGCAGGTGTCGCACGGCGGCGGATCGCTGCCCACGGTGACCGCGGCTGCCGGATCCGCTCCCACGATCAAGATGCCCAAGGGCAACCCGCCGAAGAACCTGACCACCCAGATCCTGGTCAAGGGCACCGGTCCCACGGTGGCCCAGGGGGACACGGTGGTGGTCCAGTATGTCGGCGCGATCTGGCGCAACGGTTACGTGTTCGACTCGTCCTGGAAGCGCAGCCAGCCGTTCGGGTTCACCATCGGCGCCAGCCCCAGCCAAGTGATCCTCGGCTGGGACAAGGGCCTGGCCGGCCAGACCGTGGGCAGCCGGGTGATGCTGGTAATCCCGCCGGCCGACGGCTACGGCAAGAGCGGCAGCCCGCAGGCGCACATCAAGGGAACCGACACACTGGTCTTCGTGGTGGACATCCTGGGCGCGTTCGGCGCGTCGCAAGGCTAGCTGTGCCCGGCGGAGCGGCCCGCCGGTGGCCGCAGCGCGGTTAGGTGGCCCTGGCCAGCAGGGCTGCGGCGTGGCGGCCCGCCGCGGCAGCGGCCAGGAAGTAAGCCTGGTCCTCGTCCAGGCCGCGGCCCATCGTGGCGAGCCGGACCGGGCATGCCGCCAGGGCTTCCAGCAGGCCGCCGGTCGGCACGCTGACCAGGCGGTGCCGCGGCGCCAGGTCCTGCGCCTGCGCGGCCACCCGCGCGCCGAACTCGCCGGCCAGCACCGGCACCACGACATCGGCGCGGGCCAGAGCCACCCGGCCGTAGGCGGTCAGGCTGTGGTGCGAGACGCCGCGGTGGCGCTCCCGGGGGTCGGCCTCGCTGATCCGCAGGGACGCCACCGGGCGGCCGCCGAGCACCGCGGCGGCGTTCACCGCCTCGCCGCAGGCCACGCCGGAGAAGCCCCAGCGGGTGCCGGTGCCCAGGTTGCCCGGGCCCTGCGTCACCACGGCCACCTCGGCGCCCAGCACGTGCCGTGCCGCCAGCAGGCCGGTGTGCACAGTCACCGTGTCCAGGTCGCCGCCGAAGGACTGGCCGGTGCTGACCGTGCCGGCCAGCCAGCCGGCCTCCCGCAGCCCCGCCGCGGCCCGGGAGAACCAGGCGGGCAGCGTCCCGCCGTCCAGCATCACGTACGCGGCGACCGGGGGCACCTCCAGGGCGGCGCGCAGCCCGGCGAGCACGGCCGGCAGCGCCGAGTGCAGGTCCGCCACGACGACCGGCATCCCGCCCAGGTCCCCGGCCTCGCGGAGCACCTCGTGGTGCGGTGAGCCCTGCTCGTCCGCGCCCAGCACGGTGGCCTGCATCGGGGTGTACCTGGCCTTGACCAGATGGCCGGGGCCGGCCGGGTCCTCCGGCAGCCGCTCCGGCATGGCGATCACCAGGGCGTAGCCGCCGGTGCCGAGCCCGAGTTCCACGGCCGTAGCGTTCAGCAATACTCGGTCGCCGGCCCGTGGCCGGCCGGTCAGCGCCGGGTACGCCAGCGCCCGCATCGGGCCCTCGCCGGTGGTGACTTCCAGCTCAACCACGCCCGGCCATTCCCGGCGCACATGCGCCACTACCGCGTCGCGCCAACGAATCACCCCGGCAGGGTAACCTGGCCGGCATCGGCGCTTCGCCTGGTCACCACAACCTGCGGCGCGCGCCGGGCGGGCGGGGGACAATGGCCTTCTGGCGGGGTGAGGCGCCGTCAGGACCGTGCGGGAGAGGGCGGCGATGTCACGGCGGAAGACCGAGCGGCTGCTCAGCCTGGTGGTCTGCCTGCTGTCCAGCCAGCGTTACCTGACCGCCACGCAGATCCGCGCCGCGGTGCCCGGCTACCCGGAGTCCTTCGACGCGTTCAAGCGGATGTTCGAACGGGACAAGGAAGAGTTGCGCGACCTGGGCATCCCGCTCGACATGGGCACCAACGGGGCGCTGGACGACGAGGTCGGCTACCGGATTCCGCGGCAGGCCTACGAGCTGCCCGACATCAGGCTGGAGCCGGACGAGGCGGCGGTCCTCGCCGTGGCGGCCCGGGTCTGGCACCGGGCCGAACTGGCCGGCGCCGCGGCCGGTGCGCTGCTGAAGCTGCGCGCCGCCGGGGTGGAGGCCGAGGAGACCGCGCAGCCCGGGATCGAGCCGAGGCTGCAGGCCGGGGAGGCCGCGTTCGCGCCGCTGTGGGAGGCTGTGCGGGACCGGCGCCCGGTCACGTTCCGCTACCGGGCGGCCGGCCGCAGCGAGGCGCAGCAGCGCGAGCTGGAGCCCTGGGGGGTGGTGAACCGGCACGGCCGGTGGTACGTGGCCGGCCACGACCGGGCCCGGCAGGCGGTGCGCGCGTTCCGGCTCAGCCGGATCGAGGGCGGTGTGGGGTTCTGCGGGCCGCCCGGCTCTGTGACCGTACCCGCCGACGCCGACGTGCGTGAGCTGGTCAAGTCCTGGGACGACCGGCCGGTGGCGCCGCGGACCGCGGTGCTGGGCGTCCGCGCCGGGGCCGGCCTGGGCATCCGGCGCGAGGCCACCCGGGAGGCCGCGGGCGCAGACGGCTGGGACGAGGTGGAAACCCCGTTCGCCGAGGTCGCCTGGTTCTCCGAGCACCTCGCCTCGTTCGGCCCGGATGTGATCGTCCGCGAGCCCGCCGACCTGCGCGACGCGGTCATCACCAGGCTCAAGGGAGCGCTGGCATGACGGCGGCGAAAGCGGCCGAGCGCGGCGGCGCGGGCACCAGCTCCGACCGGCTGCAGCGGCTGCTCGCCCTGGTGCCCTATGTGATCAGCCGGAAGGTGGTCGGGTTGGCCGAGACGGCCGCCGCGTTCGGTGTCAGCGAGCGGGAGCTCACCGACGACCTGAACATGCTGTGGTGCGTGGAGCTGCGCACGCCCGACCCGTACTGCCCGATCGACCTGTCCTACGAGGGCGGTGAGATCGTGGTCAGCCAGGCCGAGCCGGTGGACCGGCCGCTGCGCCTCGGCGTGGACGAGGCCAGCGCGCTGCTGGTGGCGCTGCGGATGCTGGCCGAGGTCGGTGAGCTGGCGTCGGCGCCGGACCTGGCCGAGGGCTCGGCGCTGAGCCGCACGATCGCGAAGCTGGAGGCGGCTGCGGGGGAGGCCGGGGCACCCAGCGCCCAGGTGGCGGTGGAGGTCGACCAGCACGCCGAGCGCAGCGTGCTGGCCCGGGTGCGCGACGCGCTGGCCGGACGGCGGCGGCTGCACCTGTCCTACTACGTGCCGGGCCGCGACGAGGCCACCGAGCGGGACGTGGACCCGATGCGGCTGCTCGTCGTGGAGGGGCGCACCTACCTGGAGGGGTGGTGCCGCCGCGCGGAGGCGGTCCGGGTGTTCCGGCTCGACCGGGTGCTGCGGATCGACGTGCTCGACGTGGCGGCGGAGGTGCCGCGCCAGGCCGAGCCGGTGGACGTGGACCAGGGCCTGTTCCGCCCCTCGCCCGGCGACATGCGGGTGGTGCTGGAGCTCACCCCGCGCGGCCGCTGGGTGGCCGAGTATTACCCGTGCGAGGACGTGGCCGAACTGGGCGACGGGCGGCTCCGGGTGACGCTGCGCACCCCGGACGGGGCGTGGGCGCGGCGGCTGGCCCTCGGCCTCGGCGAGGACGGGCGCGTGGTGGAGCCGGCCGCCCTCGCGGCGGCCGTCCGGGCCGACGCGGCGGCCGCACTGGCCGCGTACACTGCGGAGGCTCCCGCGGGCGAGGGTTCCGGGCATGGGTGAGTTAATCCCGGTCTCGGCGTACCATGTGCCTGACGGGTATCCCTAATGGCGCGGGGACAGCTACCTCGCCGTACGCGGGGGCAGCTACCTCGCTGAGAAGGACACAGGCACTATGGGACTCTTCGACAGCCCAACGCACTTGCTCATCATTTTGGTGGTACTGGTCGTGCTGTTCGGCTCCGCCAAGCTGCCCAAGGCCGCCAAGTCGATGGGCGAGGCGATGCGGATCTTCAAGAAGGAGTCGGCGAAGCTGCACGAGGACGACAGTCCCGCGGCCCAGATCCAGGCGCCCGCCCCCCAGCAGGTAACCGCGCCGCAGCCGCAGCCGGCCGCGCAGCAGACGACCCAGGAGCAGGTGGCAGCCCTGCAGCAGCAGATGGACGCCCTGCGGCAGCAGATGCCCCCGCAGCCCACCCCGCCGGCGCCGCAGCCCACCCCGCCGCACCCGGGGACGCAGCACACCAACCAGCCCGGCTGACCGCCCGGGCCTGACAACATGAGCTCGCCGCCGGACACGGCCGCGCCCCCCGGGCGCGGCTCCCGGTTTGCGCGCCCGGGGAAGCCCGTCCGTGACCCCGACGGCCGGATGCCGCTCATGGAGCACATCCGGGAGTTGCGCAACCGGCTGATCAAGGCAGTTCTCGGCATCATCGCCGGCATGGTCGTCGGCTGGTTCGTCTACGCGCGGGCGTTCAACTTCATCATCGACCCGTTCTGCCGGATCAGCATCCAGCACACCGTGGGCTGCTCTGGCCCGGATGGGCACCCGCTGATCGTCACCGGCGTCTTCGACCCGTTCTTCGTGCGGCTGAAGGTCGCCTTCGTGGTGGGCCTGATCGTGTCCTCGCCGGTCTGGTTCTACCAGTTGTGGGCGTTCATCGCGCCGGGGCTGTACACCCGGGAGAAGCGCTGGACGTTCGCGTTCGTGGGCAGCGCGGTGCCGCTGTTCGCGCTCGGTGGCGTGTTCGCCTACCTGGCGATGAGCCGGGGGCTGCGGTTCCTGCTCGGCCTGACCCCGGAGAACGTCCGGCCGCTTATCACTATCGATACCTATTTCGGGTACGCGATGGCGATGCTGCTGATCTTCGGCCTCGCGTTCGAGCTGCCCCTGGTGCTGGTGGTGCTGAACCTGGCCGGGGCCGTCAGCCATGCCTTCATCCGCAAGTGGCGCCGGGTGATGATCTTCCTGGTGTTCGTGTTCGCCGGTGCGGCGACCCCGAGCCCGGACCCGTTCTCGATGATGCTGCTGGCCATCCCGTGCGTGATCCTGGTGGAACTGGCCGAGGTGTTCGTCTGGCTGAACGACCGCCGCCGGTCGCGCCGCGCCGCGGCCCTGCTGGCCGGGGAGGGCCTGTCCGAGCTGAGCGGGGACGACACCGTCTACCGGGGCTAGCCCTTTACCTGCGGTTAGCCGCTGCGCGCGGGGAACGCCGCCCGCCGGGCGGCCGGGTGGCGTCGCCTAGGCTGGAGCGCGTGTCCACCCACGCGAGCCCCGCGCAGCGGTATGCCGAGTACCGGCGGCGGGCGCAGGACGGGCCAGCCCTGTCCGAGTTCCAGGCACTGTACGACTTCACCTTCGACGACTACCAGCGGCGCGCGTGCCAGGCGCTGAACGAGGGCCACGGCGTGCTGGTCGCCGCGCCGACCGGGTCCGGCAAGACCGTGGTCGGGGAGTTCGCCGTGCACCTGGCGCTGGCCGCGGGGCGCAAGTGCTTCTACACCACGCCGATCAAGGCGCTGTCCAACCAGAAGTTCGGTGACCTGGTGCGCCGCTACGGCCCAGACAAGGTGGGGCTGCTCACCGGCGACAACAGCATCAACGGCGAGGCACCGGTGGTGGTGATGACCACCGAGGTGCTGCGCAACATGCTCTACGGCGGGTCGGTCACCCTGGACGGGCTGGGTTACGTGGTGCTCGACGAGGTGCACTACCTGGCCGACCGGTTCCGCGGCGCGGTGTGGGAAGAGGTGATCATCCACCTGCCCGACTCGGTCCGCGTGGTCGCGCTGTCCGCCACGGTGAGCAACGCCGAGGAGTTCGGCGAATGGCTGACCCAGGTCCGCGGCGGCACCACGGTGATCGTCGACGAGCACCGGCCGGTGCCGCTGTGGCAGCACGTCCTGGCCGACGGCTACCTGTACGACCTGTTCGTGTCGCCGAACGGGCGCAACGGGAGCCATGCTGACACCCCGCAGGTCAACCCGGAGCTGCTGCGGCTGTCGCGGCGGGAGGAGCAGGCGCGGCGCAGGTCGCCGGGCCGCCCGGTGCGGGGCGGCCGCCGGCCGCTCCGGCCCCGTCCGCCGAGCCGGCCCCTGGTCATCGAGCGTCTGGACGCGGCCGGGCTGCTGCCGGCCATCACGTTCATCTTCAGCAGGGCCGCCTGCGACGCCGCGGTGCTGCAGTGCCTGGACGCCGGGCTCCGGCTGACCACCCCGGAAGAGGCGGAGATCATCACCGGGATCGCCGAACGCCGCACCGCCGACCTGCCCGAGGGGGACCGGGCCATCCTCGGGTACGGGGCGTGGCTCACCGGACTGCAGCGCGGCATCGCCGCCCACCACGCCGGGCTCCTGCCCACCTTCAAGGAGGTGGTGGAGGAGCTGTTCGAGGCCGGGCTCGTGCGGGCCGTCTTCGCCACCGAGACGCTCGCCCTGGGCATCAACATGCCCGCCAGGACCGTGGTCATCGAGCGGCTGGAGAAGTGGAACGGCGAGAACCACGCGGCCCTGACGCCGGGGGAGTACACCCAGCTCACCGGGCGGGCCGGGCGCCGCGGCATCGACGTTGAAGGGCACGCCGTGGTGCTATGGCAGCCCGGCCTGGAACCGGCCGCGCTGGCCGGGCTGGCCGGCACCCGCACCTACCCGCTGAACTCCAGCTTCCGGCCCTCCTACAACATGGCCGTGAACCTGGTCGGGCAGGCCGGGCTGGAGCGGGCCGCCGCCATCCTGGAGTCTTCATTCGCCCAGTTCCAGGCCGACCGGGCGGTCGCGGACGTGGCCCGCTCCGCGCAGCGTGGCCGCGACGAGCTGGCAAGGCTCACGGTGACCTGCGAGCGCGGCGACTTCGCCGAGTACTTCCGGCTGCGCCGGGAGCTGTCCGAGATGGAGGGGGAGGCGACCAGGCAGCGGGCCGCGGCGCAGCGCGCCGAGGCGGTTACCTCGCTCAGCCAGTTGCGCCGCGGCGACATCATCAAGGTGCCGGGCGGCCGCCGGGCGGGCATGGCAGTGGTCCTCGACCCGGGGGTGCCCGCCCCCGGCCGCGACAGCCTGCCGCTGCCCCTGGTGCTGACCGCCGGCCGACAGGTCAGGCGGCTGTCGCTGGCCGACTTCCCGGTCCCGGTGCAGCCCATCGACCGGATCCGGATCCCGAGCTGGTTCAGCGCCCGGTCGCCCAAGCATCGCCGGGACCTGGCTGCCAGCATGCAGACCAAGCTGGCCGGCCGGGACAGGGAGCCGCGCCGCCAGGACCGCGCGGAGCAAGCACCCGGCCAGCGGGAGATCGCCGCGCTGCGCCGCCGGGTCCGCGCTCACCCGTGCCACGGCTGCCCGGACACCGGCGAGCATGGCCGGCACGCCGAGCGTCAGGCCAGGCTGGAACGCGAGGTCCGGCGGCTGGAAGCCACCGTGGCCGGCCGGTCCCACGTCATCGCCCGTACCTTCCAGCGGGTGTGCGCGGTGCTCGCGCGCCTCGGCTACACCGACGGCGACCAGGTGACCGAGGCGGGCAAGCGGCTGGCCTGCCTCTACACCGAACTCGACCTGCTCGCGGCGGAGTGCCTGCGCCGCGGCCTATGGGACGGCCTGACCCCGGCGGATCTCGCGGCCTGCGTGTCCGCGCTCACGTTCGAATCCCGCACGGCCGAGGCCGCCACACCGGTGCGGCTGCCCGGCGGCCCGGTCCGCGACGTGCTCGCTGCCACGGTGTCGGTGTGGCGGGAACTCGACGAGATCGAGACCGAGAACAGGCTGTCGTTCCTGCGCGCGCCGGACCCTGGCTTCGCCTGGGCGGCGCACGCCTGGGCCCGGGGCAAGCCGCTGGAGTCCGTGCTCGGGCCGGACCTGACCCCTGGTGACTTCGTCCGTGCGGTCAAGCAGCTCATGGACCTGCTCGGGCAGGTGGCGGTGGCGGCAGGCCGGGACACGCCGCTGCGGTCCACCGCACTCAAGGCCGTCGATGCACTGGGCCATGGGGTGGTGACCTTCTCCTCGGTCGAGGACCTCCCGGCCGCCACGTCCTCCGGCGCTGGCGCGTCCGCTGACGGTGCCGCGCGCGGTACGCTCCCGGAATGACCGACCTGGCAGACTTCGCCGGGCTCGTGGCGCGCGACCACGGCCTGGCCGTGGTGTCCGTGCTCCGCCCGGACTCGACCATCAGCGCCTCGGTAGTGAACGCCGGGGTGCTCGGCCACCCGGTGACCGGTGAGCAGGTGGTCGGCTTCGTCAGCCGGGGCGACGCCCGCCGGCTGGCCTACCTGCGCGCCGCGCGGCGCGTCACCGTGGTGCTGCGGGCCGGATGGCAGTGGGCGGCCGCCGAGGGCCCGGTCGAGCTGTGCGGCCCCGGCGACCCGCTGCCTGGCGTCGACGCCGAGAGCCTGCGCCTGCTGCTGCGAGCCGTGTTCACCGCCGCGGGCGGCACCCACGACGACTGGGACACCTACGACGCGGTGATGGCACGCGAGCGGCGCACCGCGGTGCTGATGACCCCGGACCGGGTCTACGCCAACCCCTGAGCTGGCCGGCGCGCCCAGAAGAGCGCATGGCTGCCGCTCTCGCCTTCCGGGACGAAGTTCTG
>Ga0209166_10001902_pt1 | contig 16590 bp, 11 predicted proteins | sample Coa_R1_3_FD_187151 | JGI IMG/M metagenome (GOLD analysis project Ga0209166, IMG submission 187151) | Surface soil microbial communities from Centralia Pennsylvania, which are recovering from an underground coalmine fire - Coalmine... | ecosystem: Environmental > Terrestrial > Soil >... | reverse complement strand
CGATTGGCGTCAGCCGGTGATGCACGTCATGCAGCAGGTGCAGATCGTCGCCAAACTTCAGCCGCAGCGCCTCAAACAATTTCGGCACGTGCAGCAGATACTTTTCCGTGGACCACGAATTCTCCGGAGGCAACCCTTTCTCCGCCGGCTCGTAAAACAACTTGTCGCCGGCAACTCCGTAGGTCGAAGGCAGACCGGGAATTCCCGACTGTGCACGGACCGCGAGATATCCCATCTCTTTATATTTCGCGACCTCGTCGCACGTCTCCTCGATGTCGCGCCCGTTCGCGTGTCCGTAGACCAGCACTCCCGTGCGGCTGACTCCCCCGAGCAAGTTGTAAACCGGGGTCTTCAGAGCTTTGCCCTTGATGTCCCAGAGCGCCATATCGACGGCCGCGATCGCCGTCATCGTCACCGGCCCACGCCGCCAGTAGGCGCCGCGATAAAGGTACTGCCACACATCTTCGGTTTGAAACGGATCGCGCCCGATGAGGCACGGAACCACGTGGTCGCTCAAATACGACGCGACTGCCAGTTCCCGCCCATTGAGCGTCGCATCGCCCAGACCGTAAACTCCCTCATCGGTCATGATCTTCAAAGTGACGAAGTTCCGCCCCGGGCAACAGACGAACACCTTGGCATCGGTGATCTTCAAGCGCTCTCCTTGAAATCCTGACCCAGAATCCTGACCCACGAGTGTATCCAAACCTCAGATCCGGCGCACCAGTCCGCGCTCGGTCGCCTCGGTATTTCGCACCAGAAGCAGGGTGAGAATCATCCCGATGAAGGGAACGATCCCGGCCACAATAATGATGGGATCGAACGCATGCGTCCCGGTCGCCTGCCGCGCGTCCGAAAAATATCCGATCAGCTTGAACGCCACAATCGTGCCGAGGCCTGTACCCGTTCCTCCGAGCCCGCTCACCGAGGCGACAGACCGGCTGTCGAACAGATCCGATGGCAGCGTGTTCGCCATAATCGTGAAGCCGGCATAAGTGAAGGTCACGACCGCGAACAGAAACGCGATTACGTAGAGATTAGTCGTAAAGATGGTCGGGATCAGCAACGTCATCCCAATCCCGCCATAGATAATCGGGATCTTGCGGGCCCAGCCCAGTGACACACCCCGGCGCACCAGATAACCGGAGAACCATCCCGCCACGAAGCTGCCCGCATCGGCGGCGATGAAAGGAATCCACACTGCGATCAGGCCGGTCTTCAGCTCGATCCCTTTGGCGACCAGGTAAATCGGAAACCATTCCGCGATGAAGAAGAAGACCGGATCGCTGAAAGTCTTGGCAATGATCGTTCCCCAGGTTTGCGGCAGCTTTAAAAGATCGCGCCAGCGCGGAGGCGGCAACTCGCCCGTCGCCGGACTGGATTCCCTCTTATCGGCGACGATCATCTCCCGCTCCGCAGGGCTGATTCGATCGTGCTCTTCCGGTGAGTGGTAGAGCCATCGCCACGCGAACAACCAGAGGAAACCCAGGATCCCCGGAATCGCGAAAGCCGGGCGCCATCCCCAGCGGAAGTAAATCCACAGCACGATGAACGGCGCGACTGCCCCGCCAATAGAAGATCCGCTGTCAAACAGTGCCGTGGCCAAAGCCCGCTCGCGCTTGGGGAACCATTCCGAGACTGCCTTGCTTGCGGCGGGCCAGTTAGCCGACTCGCCAGCCCCGAGCAGAAAGCGGAATGTTGCGAAGCTGTAAAAGCCCCTCGCCAGCGACGTCAACATCGAAACGATCGAGTACCAGATTACTGTCGCCGTCAGCCCGCGCCGCGTGCCCACCCGGTCCATGAAGCGGCCGAACACAGACTGGCCGATCGAATAGGCAATCCGAAATGCAATCGCCAGATTCGCGTAGTCGGAGTTTGTCCAGTGGAATTGAATCTTGAGGTAAGGAGCCAGCAACGAGAGCGTCTGCCGGTCGATGTAATTGATGACCGTGGAAGCGAACAGCAGCCCGCCAATCCACCACCGCAACGACGGAATCGGCTTCGAGACGTTCGCCATTAATGGACTTGGTAGCGCCGGCAGCCCACCGGCTTTAGCGCAGACGCTACGCCCGCGCAGCTTCGAGTCACCTCTCCTCGAAATAGTTCAACAAAAATCCAGCCGCCAAATTATACAAGTCAGCTCGGTTTCAAATCTCCGCCCGTTCCAACCGCGGCGCCAATAACTGCACGAGCGCGAGCGCCGCCAGATAAGCCGATCCCGCCAGAACAAATACCGGAACATACGATCCCGTGCCCTGCAAAATGTATCCCACCGCCTTTGATATGAACATTCCGCTGAATGCCCCCAGCAAAGTTGCAAAGCCTACGACGGACGCCACCGCACTTCGCGGGAACATGTCGGAAGCCAACGTATACATATTCGCCGACCATCCCTGATGCGCCCCCGCAGCCAATGCCACCAGGCCGACGGCGACCCACGCGTTCCGTGTCAGCGCCGCCAGCATGATCGGCGTCACTGCCAGCGCGCATACCAGCAGCGCCGTCTTGCGGCTGGCGTTCAGCGCCCATCCTCGATTCAGCAACGACGACGAAAGCCATCCGCCGGCTATGCTGCCCACGCTGGCCCCGCTATAGATGATGAACAGCGGCAGTGCCATTCCCTTCAAATCCAGGTGCAGATTGCGATTCAGGAAATCCGGCATCCAGAACAGGTATACAAACCAGATCGGATCGGTGAACATTTTTCCCAAACCCACCGCCCATGCCTGCCGCAGCTTCAGCAGCGTCCGCCAGGGCACAACATCTTCACGCTCCTGCGGATCACTGTGGATCAAGGCCAACTCACCCGGCGAAACCAGCGCGCTCCGTTCCGGGCGCTGATACAACGCGAGCCATGCCACAATCCACAGCAGTCCCAACGCGCCGGTGGCGATGAATGCCATGCGCCATCCAAATCGTAGCGTGAGCCACGGCACGATCAGAGGTGCGACGATCGCCCCGACATTCGTTCCGGAATTAAAAATCCCGGTCGCCAGTGCCCGCTCTCTCTTCGGAAACCATTCTGCGACCGCCTTGATGGACGCAGGAAAGCTGCCGGACTCGCCAATTCCCAGGCTGAATCGCGCCACGGCAAACTGGAAGACGGAGCCCGCCGCCGCGTGCGCCATCGCCGCAACGCTCCAGAATAGGACGGCGAGAGAAAAGCCTTTCCGCGTTCCGATGCGGTCAATCAGCTTCCCAATGAATAGCAGTCCCAATCCGTATGCCAATTGGAATGCAACAACAATGTCGCTGTAACCTTCTTCCGTCCATCCAAACTGAACCTGCAGGGTCGGCTTGAGCAACCCAATCACCTGCCGGTCCATGTAATTGACCGAAGCGGCAAAAAACAAAAGCCCGCAGATAAGCCAGCGCGCGTGACCGACTGTAGCCGCGTTCGGCGTCGCCGCCGGGTCACCGTTCGATATCGAAGAATCGATTTTCAATCGCATTCTGTAGCGCCGGCGTCCCGCCGGCTGTGGCGGCGGGCGTCCTCGCCTGCCGCACCTTGCCAATACCACAGACCCCGGCCATTTCCCGCGCGCGAAGCTGATATATTCGTGCGGTGGACCATGTCCTGAAAGCCGTGCCGGCGGCGATCACTCTCGCATGACGACGTTCCTCGATCAAAATTTCCTGCTCTCGAACGAAGCCGCCCGGCGACTCTATCATGATCACGCTGCCTCGCAGCCGATCTTCGATTACCACTGTCATCTTCCCCCGAAAGACATCGCCGAAAACCGCCGCTTCGCCAATCTTTGCGAGATCTGGCTCGAGGGCGATCACTACAAGTGGCGCGCCATGCGCGCCAACGGCGTACCTGAACGATACATTACGGGCGACGCTCCTCCGTACGAAAAGTTCCTAGCTTGGGCGCGCACCGTTCCCTACACGCTGCGCAATCCGCTCTATCACTGGACGCACCTCGAACTCCAGCGCTATTTCGGCATCAGCGAATTGCTGGATGAAAAATCCGCTCCGGCCATCTGGGAGCGCGCGAATTCGGCTCTTGCCAAAGACCTTACCGCCCATGGCATCCTTAACAAATTTCGCGTGGAGGTCGTTTGTACCACCGATGACCCCACCGACGACCTGCGCCACCATCGCGCGATCGCAAAATTGAACCTGACCACACACGTCTACCCGGCCTTCCGTCCCGACAAAGCTCTCGCCATCGGTACTGAAGAATTTGCCCCTTGGATAAAACAACTCGCACCAGCCGCTAACATTGAAGTTCGTGACCTGAACACGTTCGTGGCCGCGCTTCGCAAGCGGCACGATGATTTCCACGTTCTGGGCTGCCGCCTCTCCGATCACGGACTGGATCATTGTTTCGCCACTCCATGTTCTGACCGAACAGCAGCAGAAATCTTCGCTAAAGCCCAGGCCGAACACACGATCTCGGAAGAAGAGCGCACGCAGTTCGCTTCCTTCATGATGCTGTTTTTCGCCCGCCTCGACGCCGAGAGGGGCTGGACCAAGCAACTCCACCTCGGTGCACGTCGCAACGTAAACTCCGCTGCCCGACGCCAACTCGGCACCGACACCGGTTACGACACCATTGGAGATTTCCCCCAAATCGCCCACCTGACAGCGTATCTCGACCTTCTGACCCAGGAGAACGCGTTCCCCCGCATCATCCTCTATAACAACAACCCAGCTGACACATTTCCATTCGCAACCCTGATCGGTAGCTTCCAAGGAGGTGACGAACCAGCCAAAATCCAATATGGCAGCGCCTGGTGGTTCCTCGATCAAAAACAGGGCATCACCGCACAACTCGACGCCTTGTCGAATGTCGGCCTTCTCTCCCGCTTCATCGGCATGGTCACCGACTCGCGCTCGTTTATGTCGTATCCGCGGCACGAATATTTCCGCCGTATCCTCTGCGACCTCATTGGCCAGGACGTTACCCGCGGCGAACTCCCCAATGACAACGGCCTTCTCCGCCGCCTTGTCGAGGACATTTGCTACCGCAACGCCCACCGATATCTACAACTCCCCACTGCAAAGTAGCGCCGGCGTCCCGCCGGCTGTCGCGAGCGCGTCTCGCGCTCGCACCTTCCCACAGAAATAACGCCGATCCGCTCCACCCCGAAACTCCCACGCGGTATACTCCCTCTTCACCATGGCCAACATTCTGTACGGTGTAAACGGCGAAGGCGCCGGCCATTCCACCCGCGCCAAGGAAGTGCTCACTCACCTGGTCGAGAAAGGCCATAAAGTTCACGTCGCCTCCTTCGACCGCGGCCTGCAAAATCTAAAATCACAATTCGATGTCACCGAGATCTACGGATTCCGCTTCGCCTACGTGAACAACCGCGTCCGCTACAAGCGCACCATCGCCAGGAATCTGATCACGGTGCCGCAAGCCGCCAAGAGCCTCTCCCGTCTCAACGACCTCATCGATGAATGGCACACCGATCTGGTCATCACCGACTTCGAGCCGCTGACCTGCCATCTGGGGCATAGGCGCCGCCTTCCGGTCATCTCCATCGACAACCAGCATTGCCTCACTAATGCGATCGTCTCCTACCCCAGGCAATACCGCCGAGATGCCACGGCTGCGAAACTCGTCACCAAACTGATGACTCCCCGCGCCAACGCCTACCTCGTGATCTCTTTTTTTACTGCACCTATTCGCAAGCGCAATACGTTCCTGTTTCCTCCGCTGCTGCGCCAGGAAATTCTCAACGCTACTCCCAGCCAGGGCGACCACGTTCTTGTCTACGTCACCTCTCCCGCTCCGGCGTTGGCCAAGCTCTTGAGTGCTGTTCGGTGCCGCTTCGTCGCCTATGGTTTCGGCCGTGAGGGGGACGAAGGGAACATCCTCTACAAAAAGCCTTCTCTCGACGGCTTCTTCTCCGATCTCGTCAGTGCCCGTGCGGTCATCGCCAACTCCGGATTTTCGCTCGTCACAGAAGCCTTGCACCTTCGCAAGCCTTCTCTCGACGGCTTCTTCTCCGATCTCGTCAGTGCCCGTGCGGTCATCGCCAACTCCGGATTTTCGCTCGTCACAGAAGCCTTGCACCTTCGCAAGCCTTATCTCGCTGTGCCCGTGAGCCACCAGTTCGAGCAGATATTTAATGCCTATTGGCTGGAGAAATCTGGCTACGGTGGTTATTGGGAAGAGTTAAATAGGGAGCGCGTCGAGTCTTTCCTCTACAATCTTCCGCACTACCGCGAGTCGCTCGCGCACTATCCGCGCCAAGGCAACGCGGCGCTGCTGGAGAAGTTGGACACCCTGATCAGCAGCTATACGGCCGCCTAGGACCACTGGCAAAACCTGTACGAAAGTAACCTCGGCCCGCCGCGCCCTCGGCAATACCATTGTTGGAGCGCAAATTTCAATCTGTGCAATTGCCCGGAGCCTTCTTATGTCATTTCGAAGACTCGTATTCGTCCTAGCCGCCACCGGACTATGTGCCGGGATGGCGCAGGCCCAGGATCCACAATCTCTGGGCGACGTAGCCCGCCAGGCCCGTCAGCAAAAACAGCAGCAGGCAAATCAGCCGAAAGCTACCCCTGCGACGGACACGTCGACAGCAACTGCGCCGCCTGCCGACTCACAGGCCAAGCCTGTCCCGCCCGCCAAAGCGGCTCACGTTTATACCAATGATGAGATTCCTGAGCATACCGGCCCGGATATTCCTTCTGGCCCACAGGCCCATTCGAATGTCTCCCCCACGAACTACAAAGGCGGCAAACAGCCTGCCGAAGTGTGGAAGATCGAAATCCTACAGCTGAAGCATTCCGTCGAGTCGCTGCAGAAACAGATCGAGGCTGTCGAAAGCTCGATCCATTTCGCCGGCGGCAACTACGAACATCACGTGCTTTACAACAATCGCCAACGCCAGAAAGAACAACAGGTGGAAACTCTCAAGTCCCAGTTGGAACAGCAGCAGAAGAGCCTTGAAGAGATGCAGGAGGAGGCCCGCCACCAGGGCTACAGCAGCGCAGTCTACGATCCGTAGGTAGTGCCTCGGCGTTCTCTGCGGTCTTTCCCTGTGGATTCAGCGGTCAAAAGCTTTTCGCTACAGCCTCGATGCCAGGGCGTACCTGATTTTTAGCATTCCCCAATTCGCTTGACTCATGCGAAATTAGCTTATGCCCTTGGTCGTCCGCCCATCCCCGATTCACTCCGCTGGTGTTTACACCACCGCACCGATCCGCAAGGGAACCCGCGTCGTCGAATACGCCGGCGAGCGCATCACTCGTGAAGAAGCCGACCGCCGCTACGACGGCGTTTCCCGCACCTATTTATATGGATTAGAAGACGGCAAGACGGTTATTGATGGCGAGGGCCTGGGCGCTTACCTGAATCATTCCTGCGATCCCAACTGCGAGGTGGATGAGATCAAAGGCCGCGTCTGGCTCTTTGCCCTCCGCGACATAGCCGCCGGGGAAGAGCTAGTCTGGGACTACAACCTCTATGACGACGAGGAACCCGCCCCTTGCCACTGCGGCTCGCCGAAATGCCGCGGGACCATGTATTCCAGAGAGTGGATGGCCAAAATGCGCCGCCGCGAAGCGCGCCGGGGGAAACAAAAGTCCGCTCTAGGCAGAAAGCCTGAAAAAGAAAACCGCAATCGCAACAGTTCTACCGCCGCGTGAAACCTCTGTGCCCCTCTGTGTCCCCTGTGGTGAATGGTTTTCGATGCTACCGGTGCTCCGGCGCCTTCCCGTGCTCTCTCCACCCCTCAATAATTAAATAAAGCACAGGAATAAAGAACAGATTCAGGACGGTGGACATAATCATTCCGCCGAATACGGTCGTCCCCACCGAATGGCGCCCGTTCTCCCCGGCGCCGCTCGCGAACACCAACGGCACCACGCCCAAAATAAAAGCCAGCGAAGTCATCAGAATCGGCCGCAGCCGGATGGTTGCTGCCTGCACTGCCGACTCCACCAGTGGCAGCCCACGCTCCCGCAACTGCTCCGAAAATTCCACGATCAAAATCGCGTTCTTGCTCGCCAATCCGACCAGCATGACCAATCCGACCTGGCAGAATACATCATTCTGCAGCCCGCGAATCCACTGGCCGCTCAGAGCCCCGAGCAGCGCCATCGGCACCGCCAGCAGCACAATGAACGGCAGAACGAAGCTTTCATATTGCGCCGACAGCGTCAGGTACACGACCAACGTGCCCAATCCAAACAGCAACAGCGAGGTTCCGCCGGCCTGCAATTCTTCCAACGACAGTCCCGTCCAGCTATACGAGAATCCCTGCGGCAGTTTTTTTGCCAGGTTTTCCATCTCGGCAATCGCCTGCCCGGAGCTGTATCCCGGCTTCGGCGAACCATCAAGTTCCGCCGACCGGAACAGGTTGTAGTGGCTGATCACCTGCGGCGTCGTCGTCTGCGTGATCGTGATCAGATTCTCCAGCGGCACCATCGCCCCGTTGTCCGATCGCACGTAAAACTGCTTCATGTTTTCCGCGGTTGCCCGGAACTGCTTGTCAGCCTGCACGTACACCCGGTACGACCGGTTGTTGAAGTCGAAATCATTGACATACGCCGATCCCATGTACACGCCCAGCGTGTCGGTGATCTGCGAAAGCGGCACATGCAGGCTCTTCGCCTTCTCGCGGTCAATCGTCACCACATATTGCGGATCGTTCGCCGTGAACGGACTGTACAGTCCCACCAGTTCCTTGCTTCCCGCCGCCTGTCCCATCAATCCGTGAGTCGCGCCTGCGAGTTCCTCAAGCGTATGTCCGCCCAGGTCCTGCACTACGAATTGAAATCCGCCGAACTGGCCCAATCCCTGGATGGGTGGCGGCAATGTCGCAAACACGATTGCCCCTGAGACTCCAAACAGCATGGGTCGAACCCGGTTCACAATAGCCGTCGCCGAATGCGCTTCGCCCTTGCGCTGCGAGTAGGGTTTTAGGGGAACAAAAATTAGTCCCTGATTTGCCGCCGCTCCCGCGAAGCTGAAGCCCGCAATCGAAAACGTCCCTTCTGCTTCCGGGACGTGCGCCAGCATGCTCGAGACCTGCTTGCCGATGGACTTCGTATAGTCGAGAGAAGCCCCTGATGGCGCTTGGATCACGATGATGAAATACCCCAGATCCTCATTTGGTACGAATCCCGTCGGCACCCGCGTGAATACAAGATACGTGAGCCCGAGACCGGCGAAAAACAGCACCGCCATCCCGAGCTTGTATTCCAGCACGTGATGCAGCAGGCTACGGTATCCTCGTGTCATTACAGCGACGCCGTCGTCAAACTTTTGCAGCCACCACCACTTGTGTCGATGCGAGTCGCGCAGAAAGATTGCCGCCAGTACCGGAGCCAGCGTTAGCGCGTTAAAAGCGGAAATAGCAATGGAGAATGCGATGGTCAGCGCAAACTGTCGAAATAGAATGCCGGTTGTCCCCGGAAAGAACGCAACCGGAACAAACACGGCAACCAGCACCAGGGAGGTGGCGATTACGGCGCTGGTAATCTCGGTGGTAGCCGCTGCCGCGGCCTTGCGCGAATCGCGCTCGCCCTCGGCCATATGGCGCTCAATGTTTTCAATGACAACGATCGCATCGTCGACGACCAGGCCCGTGGCCAGCGTGATGCCGAACAGCGTCAGGGTATTGATCGAGAATCCGAGCAACTTCACAAACGTGAACGTGCCGATCAGCGAAACTGGAGTGGCGATAAAGTGAATCATCGTCGTCCGCCAGTCGCCGAGGAAGATAAAGATCACCAGAATAACCAGCAGGATCGCCGACCCCACCGTGAAGACCACGTCGCGAATCGACTCGCTCACTGCATCGGTCGTATCGAATGCCAGCTGGTAATGCATCCCGGGCGGGAAAGTCTTCGACAACCGTTCCAGTTCGGCGATGGCTCGCCGGTCCACGTCGAGAGCGTTCGCCGTGGAGAGCTGCAGCACTGCAATGCCCACCGCGTCGTGTCCGTTAAACTGCAGGTCGTTCGCGTAGGTTTCAGCGCCCAGTTCGGCCCGGCCCACATCCTTCAATCGCACCAGGGTGCCGTCGGCATTCGTTTTGAGAATGATGTTCTCGAACTGTGCAGGTTCGCTCAGCCGGCCCACCGCTCGCACGCTGACCTGATAGTTCTGTCCCGGTATCGCGGGTTGCTGCCCCACCTGTCCGGCAGCGACTTCCACGTTCTGCTCCGACAAAGCGTTCACCACATCGGGCGCTGTCAGTCCGCGTCCCGCCATGCGCACCGGGTCCAGCCACAGCCGCATGGAATACTTGCGCTCGCCGAAGATAATCACGTCCGCGACGCCCGGGATTCGTTTCAGCGTGTCCCTCACATACACGTCGAGGTCGTTGCTCATGAACAGCGTGGAATACCTGTTGTTATCGGAAATGACGGCCGCGCCAAACACGAAGTTCAGCGAGGTCTTAGCGGTCGTGATACCCACAGCTTTGACTGCGCTGGGCAGTCGCCCCTGCGCCGTGTTCACCCGGTTCTGAATGTCTACCGTCGCCAGATCTGGATTCCGTGTCAGATCGAACGTGACCACAATCTGGCTCGTCCCGTCGTTCCCGCTGGTTGAGGTCATGTACTTCATTCCCTCAGCCCCGTTGATCTGCTGCTCCAGCGGGATCGTGACCGCGCTCTCCACCGTCTGTGCGCTAGCTCCGATGTAGGCGCTGGTGACGCCAACCTGCGGCGGCGCAAGTGTCGGGAACTGGGCAACGGGAAGCGTCGGGATCACCGCCGCCCCCGCCAGAACGATCAGCAGTGCGCACACCGACGCAAACACCGGACGTCTTATGAAGAAGTTCACTAACATGGATAGTCGATCCTGGAAAAGCCAAATACCGTTCTATTGCCCTACAAAGTCAAAACCGCAGAGTTTGCAAAGCACGCAGACGATCTTAGAGATTTAACTCCCTCTGCGTCCTTTGCGTCCTCTGCGGTTTTCATTAGGGGCAGCCGGACACCCTAGCTCTGCGGCATCACCGGCGCCCCATCCATCAGAAACTGTGTTCCGGAAATAATTATCTTGTCGCCCGGTTTGATTCCTTCCCGCACCTCGAAATCATTGCCCACCGTTTCTCCGAGCGTCAGCGCTCGCTGCTTGGCCACATAACCTCCGCCCTGAGGTTCAGCTACGAATGCGAAGTATTGTCCGGCCAGCCGGGATACGGCCAAGATCGGCACTTTTGGACTTTGGTGCATTCCCCACACAATGCGCGCGCGAATAAACTGCGACTGCCGCAGCGCGTCGTTGCCATTGGCGATCCGCGCCTTCACCAGCACAGTCTGCGTCGTGTTATCCACCTGGGGCGAGATAAAGCTGATCCGAGCGTCGGCCAGCACCTTCCCGTTGGTGTCCAGAACCTGTAGCGGCAAGTTCATCTTCAACTGCGAAGACCGCTCGACCGGCACATACACATAAGCTTCAAGGCTGCCGGGTTGATCGACGGTAGTAAGCGGCGTCGTAGTCGTGACCCGGTCCCCGACCCGCACCGGAATGTCGCCAACAATTCCAGTGCGTGGCGCGACCACCTTGTAATAATGCAGTTGGACTTCTTGCTCTTTCACCTGCGCATCCAGCGCATCCATCTGCGCCTGGGCCGCGTCCAAGGTAGCCTTCGCCTGATCGAGGTCCTGCTTGCTCACCACTCCCGCTGCCGACAACCCCTGGGCGCGCTGATACTGCTGCTTGGCCAGACTCAAAGTCGCCTGCTGTGCCGCCCGCGCGCTCTCCTGGCTCTTCACCGTGGCCTGCTGCTTCAGTGGATCGATGTCCATTAACGCCCTGCCCGCCTCGACCCGGTCGCCCGAGTGCACCAGGATCTGCGTAATCTGTCCCTCGACCTGCGGCATAATCACGGCCGAGTCGCGCGACTTCAATGTCGCCACATAGTCGGAGGTGTCGTTGACCGGGACCGCCTTCGCTTCCATTACTTTGACGGGCATCGCCGGAGGCCCACCCGCGTGCGGGTTCTGGGCCGCATTCTTGGAGCACGCCAATGCCAGCGCTGCCAATCCAACAGCCAGCGCGCTCTGAATGACTCTTTGAAAGTGTTTTGCCATACATTCAAGTACTCTGGAACGCACGCAGCACGAGCAACACATCATGGTAACAGCCTCAACTGCCTGTGGACGCGGGTCCTCGGCTTGGCCATACCGCAACGATGGCCGGAATCAGAATCAACTTGATCAGCCAATCTCCGGCATGGATCGCCGCCAACTGCCATGGTACGTTCTGCCACAGCATCGAACCGGTCAGCAAAATGACGGGAAATCCAAACCACAACCAGATTCCCAACCCGATCCCGCCCTTCCAGTCCGTAATATTGAGCCGCAACACCAAACGCGCAACGATAAAGGCAAGGATGAATGTACGAATCAGTTCGAAGACTGCCTTCCCCGCATTCGGTTTCGCGTTGGCAGCGATCCCGCTCAACTCTGCAAACTGATGCCCGAAAAGAAGAGGGCTATACCACAGAGAGCTGGCAATAAATGCCACGACTGCGGCCACGATCAGCGCCAGAAAATTAATCCGCCTCATTTGTCCACCTCAGCTTCCGTGTTCGGCGATTCCGCACGACCGCCGATTGTACCCGAAAATCGATTTTCCCCGTGCCCTCTGTGGTTAGCTTTGACGCCCTACCTCGCAATCATCTTCCCCAAAACCTCTTTCACAATCTTCGCCGCGACGGTAGCCGTCACTCCCGCAAGATCCTGCACCGGGTTGTACTCCACCACATCCGCCCCCACAATCTCACCGTCAATTGAATGTAAATGAGCGATGGCTTCGCGCACCGACATCCCTCCCGGCTCGCGATGCGAAATCCCGGGCGCAAACGCCGGATCCAGCACATCCATATCAAACGTGATGTACACCGGCCCCGCCGCCTTCAGCTTCTCGCAAGCCGGCAGCCCCCGCATCTCGACCACCTCTACTCCAAATCTTTTTGCCTGCTCTCGCTGATGCCCGTTAATAGTACGAATCCCCACCTGCACCAGCCTCTTCGCCAGCCCCGCCTCCATAATCCGCGCAAACGGACAAGCATGCGACAGCCGGTTCCCCTCGAACTCCTCATACAAATCAGGATGCGCATCGAAATGAAAAATCGTCAGCTCCGAATATCGCCGCGCAAACGCTTTCACAATCGGATAGGTAATCGAATGATCCCCGCCCAAACAGACGGGCCGCTTTCCCCGCTCCACCAGGTTGCCCACGCCGTTCTCGATCGCCGCAAAAGCATCTTTCTCCGCAAACTCCAAATCCCCCGCATCCTCGTATGTGCCCGCAGCCCCCAAGTCCACGCCCAACTCCGTCCACGAGTTCGAAGCATCGCAGCGCAGCGCCTCCCGAATCTTCTCCGGAGCCTCACCCGCTCCCCGCAAATAAGAAGACTGCCCATCAAACGGGATGCCCAAAAGAGTTGGAATATCTGTTCTTGCCATCGGTTTGACCGTAGCGCCGGCGTCCCGCCGGCTGTCGTGAGCGCGTCTCACGCTCGCAACCCGCCAGTGAGATTACCGATTACGAGCTTTTACAGCAAACACCTGCAAAGTTGAAATGCAGTTGAACCTCAGCAATTCACACCAGCAACTGGTGGCGATCTTGACTTTTCTGACCAAACTCTGTGTCCTCCGTGTTCTCTGTGGTGAAGCTTTTGACTTTCCCCAGCATCCTTTATCCTAGTACCAGCATTTATATGACCCCGAAAACCAAGACTCCCGCCGCGGTCCTTGACCGAGTCTCGACTAACGGCGCCAACCCCGAGCGGGAGCGCGTCTTCAGCGCCTACCGCCAATTTGGATACCTCGAAGGCGACCTCGATCCTCTTGGCTTCCTCCGTCCGCGCCCCGCACTTGAACTCGAGCATGAAGGCGAATACGCCCGCGAAGCCAGCGCCATTTATTCCTCGACCATCGGCGTCGAGATCAACCACATCTACTCCCCCGAGCGCCGCCGTTGGATTTACGACCGCATGGAGTCCGAGGCCCCGCAGGAAGATCAAGCCCGTATCCTCGATCTCCTGACCCGCGCCGACATCTTCGAGCAAGTGATGCAGCAGCGCTATCTCGGCAGCAAGCGCTTCTCGCTCGAAGGCGTGACCGCCCTCATTCCTCTGGTCGACGAAGTCCTCGACACCAGTTCGCGCCTGGGCGCCATCGAGTTAGTCATGGGCATGAGCCATCGCGGACGCCTCAACGTCATCGCCCACGTCGCCCGCCGCGCTCCGGAAGAAATTTTCGCCGGATTTGAAGACGTCGATCCGCGCAGCGTCCTCGGCTCCGGAGACGTGAAGTACCACATGGGCGCCACCGGCGAATACACTACCCGCAGTGGCGGCAAGGTCCATATCCACCTCGTCTCCAATCCCAGCCACCTCGAAGCGGTGGATCCCGTCACCGTCGGCCGCACCCGTGCCAAGCAGGACCGCACCGGTGAAGGCGGACGCGAAAAATATCTCCCGCTACTGGTCCACGGCGATGCCGCGTTCGCCGGACAAGGCATCCTCGCAGAAACCATGAACTACGCCGATCTTCCGGGCTATACCGTCGCCGGCACCATTCACGTCGTGGTCAATAATCTTCTCGGCTTCACCACCAGCTACACCGAGGAGCACTCCACACGTTTTGCCGCCTGCATCGCGCGCCGCCAGTCGATTCCCATCTTCCACGTCAACGCCGAAGATGTGGACGCTGTCGTGCGCGTCGCCCGCATCGCCACCGAATACCGCTACAAATTTGGCACCGACGTAGTCATCGATCTGATCGGCTACCGCCGTCACGGCCACAGCGAAGTCGACGATCCTACCATCACCCAGCCGCTGCTCTACAAGAAGATCAAAGAGCACCCGCCGCTCTGGCAGATTTATGCTGAAGATATCGGCGCCTCCGACGCGCAGGCTCAAGCCGACGCCATCAAAGCTGAATTCGAAGCCGCGCAGAAAAAAGCTGGCAGCATCAAGCAAAAGCCCATGCTCCGCGAGCTTCCCAGATACTGGAACAATTATTTCGGCGGCCTCTACCGCCCCGAATACGAAGTAGAAACCGGACTCTCGCCCGACGAACTATCGGAACTAACCACCAGGCTGACCACTTATCCTGCAGATTTTCACATTCACCCAAAGGTAAAAAAGCTCCTGGACCAACGCGCCGAGATGGGCGCCGGAAAGCGCCCGGTCGATTACGGCATGGCCGAAGCGCTGGCGTTCGCGAGCCTGGTGAAAACCGGCACGCACGTCCGCTTCTCCGGCCAGGACTCCCGCCGCGGCACCTTCAACCAGCGTCACTCTGCCCTCATCGACATCGAGAACGAAAACGAATACGTGCCCCTTGAAAACATCGCGCCAGGCCAGGCACGCTGCGAAATCTACAACTCCACGCTCTCTGAAGCGGGCGTCCTCGGTTTCGAATACGGATACAGCCGCGACTACCCCGAATCGCTAGTCCTCTGGGAAGCCCAGTTCGGCGACTTCGTCAACGTCGCGCAGGCCATCATCGACCAGTTCATCAGCGCCGGAGAGGCGAAATGGAATTTGCTTTCCGGCCTCGTGATGCTGTTGCCCCATGGCTACGAAGGCCAGGGCCCGGAACATTCCAGCGCCAGAATCGAGCGCTTCATCCAATTAGCGGCCAAGCACAACATCCAGATCGCGCAGCCCTCGAACGCCGCGCAATACTTCCATCTATTGCGCCGCCAGGCGCTGCGCCATTGGCGCAAGCCTCTGGTCGTATTCACTCCGAAGAGCATGCTCCGCCATCCCGACGCGAGTTCGCCGATCGAGGATTTCACGCACAAGAATTTCCTGAACGTCATCCCTGACACCGAGGTTGGAGAAGCTGACCGCATCCTGATCTGCACCGGAAAAATAGGCCACGAACTTCAAGCCGAACGTAAGAAGAGAAAAGATACGACCACTGCAATCGTGTTTCTGGAACAGCTCTACCCATTCCCGGAAGGTGAGGTTGTCGCCGAGTTCGACCGCCACGGCAAGAACGCCGACATCGTCTGGGTCCAGGAAGAGCCCGCCAACATGGGAGCCATGTTCAACATGCTCCCGCGCCTGAAGCGTATCTCCGGCGACAGGTCCGTACTCAGCGTAAAGCGCAGCTCCGGCGCCAGCCCCGCCACCGGCAGCGCCAAGGCCCATGAGGTCGAGCAGAAAACTCTGCTGACTCTCGCCTTCACTATCAAGTAATCAGCATGGGTCATGTGGGGACAGCCGCCTTTGGCTGTCCACCGAGCTAAGCTCGGCTGCGGTGTGCTCCGGGCAGATGAAGTCCTTCACGGCCGCTCCGTTACCGTCCTCCCGCCCGCTCCCGGCAACTTCGATTTCGGCCCTCCCCGCAGCAACTCCTCCAAGCTCCCATACGCATAAATCGTCGGGGCATGATTCGCCATCAGCCCGCCCGTATCCGCCGTCGGACCATAATTACTGTGCACTTCTCTACCCAGCATCCGCAGCATCGCCATCAACTGCCCGCGATGATGCGACGTATGCGTCAACCTGCGTACCATCACCCACGCCCGCGACCGTGGCACATCAAAAAACTTCACGCTCTCTTCCCACCAACCTTCCTCTTTTTCCTGCAGCGCCGATAATCGCTTTCCGCTGTCCTCCGCATAACGCTTGATGAATT
>Ga0209166_10001900_pt1 | contig 16595 bp, 14 predicted proteins | sample Coa_R1_3_FD_187151 | JGI IMG/M metagenome (GOLD analysis project Ga0209166, IMG submission 187151) | Surface soil microbial communities from Centralia Pennsylvania, which are recovering from an underground coalmine fire - Coalmine... | ecosystem: Environmental > Terrestrial > Soil >... | reverse complement strand
GAAAGCCGGAGTCTATTATCTGGCGACCGAGATTTATCCTCACCGCTACACCGACGATCCCGAAGGCGAGTGGCAAGTGAAAGTGTTCGCCGCCGACGCTCCAGACGGACCCTTTCAGCCGGTGGCCGGGAATCCGATTTTACGCGGCCAGAGAGCATGCTTGTTTCAGCACGTTTTCAAGAATCACTTTTACGGATTCGATTGCCACCTGGACGATCCCGAGCACTGGGTGCTCGAGTTTACCGAGGCTGCTTTGCCGTGAATTAGGCTCCGTCTCAGTGCTCCAGGTAGGGGACGTACCCTTGCGTTTTCGTTTGGAGACGGTACACCGAAGTGGTTGCCGTGATGTAAAGCGTTCGGTAGTCCTTGTCGCCCCAAGCTAAATTCGCGGGCTGTTCCGGCACGACGATTGTCCCAATGTGATTGCCCTTCGCATCCCAGACCCAAATGCCCTTCGGACCGGTCACGAACAAATTGCCTTGCTGATCCACCTTGATGCCGTCGGGAACGCCGTCATTCTTCGCTCCCGGCTCCTCGCCAAAGATTCGGCCATTGCTGAGTGTGCCGTCGGCGGCCGCATCGTACACGCGAATGTTGCGTTGCTCGCTGTCATCTACATAGAACTTCCTGCCGTCAGGTGAGAAAGCTAAGCCATTTGGCTGGCTCAAATCTTTGGTCAGCAACCGAACTTCGCCCTTGTCATCCAAGCGGTAGACGCCTTGAAACGGGATTTCCTGCTTCTCGCCGGCGACCAGATCGAGTGTCGGATCGGTGAAATAAAGAGCGCCATCCGGGCCCACGATCACATCGTTCGGGCTGTTGAATCGCTTTCCCTCGTAATGATCGGCGAGCACCTTGTATTTCCCGTCCGGTGTTACCGCGATGATGGCTCTCAAGACACTGGCGCAATCGATAAGCCGGTGCTGTCGGTCGAAGGTGTTGCCGTCCGGGTCTCCCAATGCGATGACCTCTTCCTTCTTGCCATCAGGATAGACACGAAAAATCTTGTTGATAGTCTCGTCACTGACGTAGAGGAATCCCGCCGGGTCCCACATCGGCCCTTCGGTGAAGCCGAAGGCGCTCGCGACCGTCTCCAATTTCGCGTCCTTGCCAACCAGGTCCAGAAACTTTGGAGACAGCGTCTCAAGTTGAAAGGCCCGGCTCTTCTGGGCGGAAGCAGTCGGCCAGCAACATGCCGCGGCCAGCATGCCGATGAATATTCTCTGCGCAAGCCTCATTCGTAGTCATCCTCTTCTTTCTTGCGGGGAGCTGGTTTGCTCGCCTCTGGACTGGCCGTCATCAAATAGCTGACCAGGTCATCGAGTTCGCCAGGACTGAGGCTCTCGCGATAATTAGTCGGCATCAGTGAATTCTCGCGACGGTCGACCGTACTCAGTTCTGACTTCGAGAAAAAGTGAAAATTGCCGTCGTTCGTCTGAAGCTGAAGCGAAAAATTGTCTTCATTGCGAATCAAACCTTCGAGCCGATCGCCCTGCGTCGTGGTAAGCACAGCAGGTGTGTAGCCCGTCTGCGGAGTTCTCTGCGGCTTCACGAGCTCGTCATGAATGGTTTTCGCCGACGCTGTTGATGCATAACTGGAGAGATCGGGGCCAAGGAAGCCACCTTGTCCGGAGATGGCATGGCAGCTTGAGCATTGCCCTTTGCCGAAGAATATTTCCTTGCCGCGTATTGCGTCGCCAGGGAGTTTCCGTGATTCAACTTTGCCCTGCAACGATCGCACGTAGCCAACCACCGCGTGAATCTGCAATGCACTGAGAGTGTGAAAACCTGGCATGCCGGTTCCGGGTATGCCGTTCGAAATAATGCTGGCTAGCTGGCCATCGGACAGATGCCGCACCTTGGCGCTTCCCGAAATGTCGACCGCCTTATCGCTTCCTCGACCATCCAGCCCATGGCATCCCGAGCAGGAGGAATTGAAAGTGCTTTGGCCGAGCATGGAAAGTGGTTTTGAATCGTGGTTCCCGGAATGCTTCTGTTGGGCAAACGAGGCGCCTGTACACCACAGGATTGCGAACACGAGCAAGGCATGCGACGAGTTCCGACTCAAGTGCATAGGCTGAGGCGACTATCGTAACCGAAAACTCGCTTTAAGAAATTCATTCCTGCACTTTTACTGTGTGGAAATGGGTTCCTAGAGCCGTCATCTGGGGAAAACAGATCATGCTTGTGTAAATGAACTCGAGCCGAGAGGCTTGGCTCTTCCACCGAGGGTGCCAACAGTGTTAGAGTCCGCGGACATACCTACATCAGGAGGATGGAATGGACAAATCCCACGCGCATGCGAGGATCCCCGCTCTCGCCGTTATTTTCACCGCATTGGCCATGATTCTGGCGGCTGCCCACCACGTTCGCACGGTAAAGGCACAATCCAATGCAACGGCAGTCGCTTCCCTGAATGACAGCGAACTGATCGCGCAATTTCGGCGCGTCGAAGTCGCCTCAGTTTCCGATGCCCTGGAGCAGATTGTGGGCAAGAAGATGTATATGAGCCATCGCATGCAACCGATCTTTACGGCCAAGTTTGCGGGTTATGCACGGACTGTGCAACTCAAGAAAGACGAAGGCAACAAAGATCCCGAAGCCCTCACCGGGATGTTGGAGGCCATTGATCAGGGCTCCACTGATGCAGTGTACGTGATGGTGGTCGAAGACGGAGAAGATATCGCGGGAATGGGTGGATTGATGGGAACGGCAATGGCCGCGCGTGGCTACTCCGGAGCGGTCATCGACGGAGGAGTCCGTGACGTGGCCTATCTGCGCAAAATCGGCTTCCCCGTCTTTGCCACGGGAATCGTCCCGTCCACCTCAGTGCATCACTACCGCTTTGCCGGAGCGCAGATTCCCGTACTGTGCAATGGAGTGCCAGTCAATCCCGGCGATATTGTTGTGGCCGATAGCGACGGGGTGGCCGTCGTGCCCCGAGCGCAGGCCCAAAGTGTGCTCAGCACGGCGCAACAGATGGATTACAAAGAGCACTCGATGTATGCCGTCATCGAGCAGTTGAAGTCGATCGTGCAGGCAGTGAAGAAGTTCGGCCGCCTTTAGGGGCGGGCCTTGCACAAATCTGATTTTCATCAGATAATCCGGCACTTTCATTTTTCGATAAAATCGGTCTCTATGACGGCTCGTGCCAAACGCAATTACGACATTACTGCCCTTCAGCGCGGGTTGCGGCTTCTGCACCTGTTCAGCGAATCTCCGCGGGGGCTCACCGCCAAGCAGGTGACCGCTTTATCGCGGCTGCCGGTGAGTACGGTTCACCGTTTTCTGGCAAATTTGGTGACTGCAGGTTTTCTGAACCGCGACGCAGAAGGCACCCACTACCTGGGAATCGCATGCTTCTCGATTGGACAGGCGGCGGTAGGACAGCTCGATATCCGCCGTTTGAGCCTTCCGTATTTGCGCGAACTGAACCAGCAGACGCGCGAAACCATACACCTGACGGTCAGACATGGGCTGTCGGCCGTGTACGTAGAAAAATTGGACTCGCCCGAGCCGCTGCGCATTCATTCGCGGATTGGCGCAGCGGTGCCTCTCTATTGCACCGCTGTCGGCAAGGTCATGCTGGCGTACATGCCCACGGACGAGCAGGAGCGGGTTTTGCCCGAACTGGACATCAAGCGCCAGACGGCAAATTCGGTGGGAAATCTTCAGGAGCTGAAGGCCGAGTTGTACCGGGTTCGCAAGAACGGATATGCCTGTGACCTGGAAGAGAACGAGTTGCACATTCGCTGCGTGGCCGCGCCGATATGGGATCACACCGGGAGCGTGCAATCCAGCGTCAGCATCACCGCGCCCACCGTGCGAATGCCGGTCACGCGTTTGCGGCAGCTCGCACCTCTGATCCAAAAGGCGGGGCTGCAAATCTCCGTTGAACTTGGCTACCAGCAAGATGGACTTCGGCAGGCTCGTGCATCAATGGACGGACACTACACGGCAGAAGGCAAGCTGGGAATTGCGTCTTTCAAATTATGAAATCGAAGGGAGCATCTATATGAATTTGACTTCGAGTCGAAGGACATTTGCGCTGCGCTTCGGTTCCGTTCTCTCCGCTTTGGGGCTTGCGGCCGCAGCAGCGCCGACGAACGGAATGGCGCAGGCCTCCGCGCAGGATGCGAATGCCATCCGTAAGCTGAACAGCGAAGGCAAACCGGGCAGTGAAAAAGACGTCATCATGCCGGTGATTGTTCATAACGGCTTGATTTACGTCTCCGGGCAGGGCGCCCACGATACCCGCGATCAGAAGGATTGGACCATCGAATCTCACACCACCATGGTCATGGATAAGATCAAAAAGCACGTCGAAATCGGCGGCGGCACGGTCGACAGCATTCTTCAAGCGAACGTTTTCCTGGTGAAGATCGAGCACTGGGACGGCATGCACAAGGTATTCGCGACATACTTTCCACACGGTGGACCAGCCCGCACGACGGTTGCTGTAGCTGCGCTGCCCGGAGATTCGCTGGTGGAGATCAACTGCATCGCGGCGGTAACCCGCAAGTAGACGAACAAGGAGCGTCACATGCGATTTGGCTCGACGTGGAACCGGCGTGGATTTCTGGGAACAGCTGCCGCCACCATTGTCATTAGCGGCGGCGAAGGGCGCCCCGACCTTACGATGTGCTCATTCATGCTTCAACCCGGTGAGGACAGGATCGTAGCCGAGCAATTGTCACGCGTATTGCGGGAGCATTCCGCGTGATCTGCATACATGCGGAAGAGGCTTGATAGATGGCACTTTCCACGAGAGCTAGCATGCACTGCCCACGTGGCCTATTGTGGCATGCGGAGCTTCGAGCCCTTCGCTTGCAACCAGGCATTGAATTCTTCGATCATCTGCGGCGTCCATTTTGCATCGATCTGTCCTGGCGTGTACTTCCCTTCCCGCAGCATGTTGTGACCCCATTCATCGATCATGTGATCCATCTCGGTTTCGTCAGCCAGTTTTTCCGCCAGCTGCGGAGGGACAAACGTAACTCCCTCCGGATCGCCAATGGCTATATCACCTGGCATCACCGTCACATCTCCGATTCGAATGGGGACGTTGATCCCCGTGAGCATGACATTCTCCAGAGCAGAGGGATCGACGCCGCGAGTGTAGACCTGGAATCCCGGCATTTCCTGAATACCGGTAACGTCGCGAATGGCGCCGTTCACGATCAGACCGTTGTGGCTTTTCGAAAAGATGGCGGTCGCGAGATTGTCTCCAATGATGGTTCCGTAGCGGACCTTCCCGAAAAGATCGACAACCAGGACGTCGCCGGGCTTAAGGATGTCGATGATCCAGGAGTTTTCATCACCGATGCGATTCTCCTTTTTTCCGTTGGCGCGAATCACCGAGTCCACGTCGGGACGGCGCGGCATGAACACCGCAGTCACCACGCGCCCTACCAGTCGTTGCCCGGGGTTAATTATTCTCCAGCCGCCTTCGAACTGGTTATGGAAGCCCGCCTCCTGAAGAACGTCCCAAGCCTCATCCGCCGTGACTTTTGTCAGACGGGCAAGCACCGCATCCGGAACATTCGGCCGTCCATCAGGAAACCGGTCACCATGCCAATCAGGCGTGAATTCAATCCGTTGCTCTTTGGAAAACAGATCGAGCTGAGAGAATCCGGGTGCGGACAATGCAAGCACGCACGCCAGAGGAATGACCGCAGAAAACGCCTTCATTTTCGTCATGAGATTCATTTCAGAGTCCGGCAATGTGAGATCAATTGCAAACCGCTGGCGAAATTATCACACGGCAATAATCGAAACAATCGCACCGGGAGATGCCGCGGAGCGATTGCCAGTGTGGCGAGGTGGGGGTGACCGCTGCAAAGACAACTCGCGTGCGCTGGTTTCTCGTCTTCTGGCTTTTCATCCTGAGCGCCGTGTCTTATCTGGACCGGGTCAACATTTCCATCGCCGCTGGCTCCATAGTTGATGCGTACCATCTGACGGACGTGCAACTGGGGAAGGTCTTTAGCGCGTTGGTAGCGGGTTACGCGCTGTTTCAGACGGTTGGCGGTCATCTTGCCGACCGGTTCGGTCCCCGACGCGTACTGACGGCGGGAGTTGTTTGGTGGGGAATCTTCACCGCCGCAACGGCACTCGTCCCTGCTGATATCGGCGGCGCGCTTCTTTTGTTTGTCGTGGTTCGGTTTCTTCTCGGCGCGGGTGAAGCAGTGATCTATCCAGCGGCCAATCAGTTCGTTGCGCGGTGGATCCCGGTGCGGGAGCGCGGCATTGCTAACGGCTGGATCTTTGCCGGCGTTGGCGCCGGGGCTGGCCTTACGCCGCCTCTCATCACTTATCTCATGATTCACTATGGCTGGCGCTCGTCGTTCTGGATGTGCGCCGTCATTGGGTTTGTGGCGGGCGCCGTCTGGTTCTTCACCGCGCGCGACAGTCCGGCGGAGCACCCGCGAGTATCGCCAGCAGAACTCGCGGCAATCCAATCCGGACTTACGGTGACAGACGCCTCATCCTCTCAAACGGCAACTGCCGGCGCGCTTGTGCCTTGGAAACGGGTTGTACGCAGCCGCGAGGTCTGGGCGGTCACCATCAGCTATTTTTGCTACGGCTATGTGGCTTGGATTTTCTTCAGCTGGTTTTATCGCTACCTCGCCAAAGTACGGGGGCTCAATCTCAAGGCAAGCGCTTTTTATTCCATGCTGCCGTTTTTAGCAATGCTGGCATGCTGCCTGTTGGGAGGCACTTTAAACGATCGCCTTACAAAGTGGCGCGGACCGCGGCTGGGACGATGCATCCTGGCAGCGTTTGCCATGGGTCTAGCGGCAATTTTCATCGCGTTTGGCTCGCAAGTTCAGGGCGTCCGGCTGGCGAGTGTAGTGCTTGCGGGCGGCGCCGGGGCGCTGTATCTATCGCAAAGCTCATTCTGGTCGGTGACGGCGGATATTGCGGGAGGCTCCGCAGGCTCGGTGTCGGGATTCATGAACATGGGCGGGCAGATTGGCGGGGCGCTGACCGGTTCACTCACGCCCTGGATCGCCGTGCGCTACGGCTGGACAGCCTCATTCCTGGTAGCAGCCGGTTTATGTCTGGTGGGAGGGTTGAGTTGGCTTGCGGTGAATCCACTGAACGTCTTGACGCAGCCGGCTGCTGAAAATCTCGGAGCAGTTACAGTTCTAAAGAAATAATCAGGTCACCGTCGCCTGTGAATCTGCCTTCAATGCCGCTTGCAGAGCGGGACCCAGCAGGACCGCTGAGTTCCAGTCCAGATAGACGGTCGCATTGGGATGACGCCGCAAGATCGATGCCGGCGCGTTAGGACCGATCGCTCCCTCGAAGCACGCTTTCACCGCCTGCGCCTTGCGCTTGTCCGGCACCACCGCGAGGATTTCTTTTGCCTTGAGAATTTGCCGCGCCGACATGGAGATGGCTTGCTTCGGCACTTGCGAAATGTCGGCGAACCAGGCCTCGCCTACCTGCTGCTGGCGGCATGCCTCATCGAGATTGACGATGATATACGGCTCCTCAGTATTGAAATCGGCAGGTGGATCGTTGAACGCAATGTGCCCGTTCTCACCGATGCCGAGGAACGCAATGTCAATTGGCGCCGAGGCCAGTTGCTTGCCGACTTCCCGAATCGCAGCGGCCGGATCGCGGGCATCACCTTCGAGCAAGTGGTAATGCGTGATTCCGGTTTTTTCGACCAGTTGCTCGGTCAGCATCTTGCGGAAGCTTCCCGGATGCGTCATCGGCAAACCAATATATTCATCCAGGTGAAACGCTTCGACCTTCGGCCAATTAATGTCTTTGGCCTTAGTCAGAGCGCTCAGAAACTCCAACTGAGAGGCAGCGGTGGCCGCGATGATGCGAGCGCGCCCGCGCTCTGAGATGGCCCGGCGAATCGCACTCGCAGCTTGCTCGGCGGCGGCTTGACCCAAACTCGATTTGTCCTTGAATACTTTGAGTAGCATGGAATATCCCGAAGTCAATCTGGGATTGGAAAGGGCAAATTATACAAGGCAAAATTCTGCGCCGATGCAATTGTGAACTGGAGTCTCATGGTATGAAAACACAGAATCCGGATCGTAGCGGGACTGCCGTGACCTGTTGTATGACTCTTGTGTCGTATTCGCGCTGCGATTGTGGAGGAGTGTTGCGATGACAGCATCGGAAAGGCTTCGTGCCGCCTTAATTTTGACCACCGTTCTTCTATGCGGCATGGACTCTCCCGCACAGACCGTAACCGTTGATGCAGGACCCGGCCATGTGGTGAACAAATTCAGCCCACTGTATGCCTTGGGATCCACTGTTGATCGTGTTCCCAGCAACGCAACCGACGTCTTCTTCCGTCCCGACCAGATCAAGAAGGTCCTCTCGGCCGGGTGGGGAGTGATCAGCTATCGCCAGAACACGGACTTGTTTGTACAGGCGTGGCATTGGAATCCGAAGGGGACGTGGAGCGACCCCGCTGGCAAGGGATACTTCACAGGGGACGCCACTCCGACCAGCGAGATGATCCGCCACTCGTACGGCTACTCATTGCGCCACCGTGGCTTCACGCGCAACGGGGGCACAGAGTTTGACGGCTACTCCCGCCTGGACGATGGGGATGCGGAGTCGTACTGGAAGAGCAACCCGTACCTGTCCCACGAGTTCACGGGAGAGGACGACTCCCTGCATCCGCAGTGGGTGGTGATTGCGCTCGACAAGAAAGAGAACGTTAATGGAATCCGCATCCGCTGGGCTGATCCGTTTGCTCGTGACTTCCAGGTGCAGTACTGGGTTGGCGATGGCGACGCCATAGACGAGCAGGATAAGGGCGCATGGAGGAATTTCTCCTCCGGCACAGTTACGGATGGGAAGGGTGGCGACTCAACTCTGCAGGTGTCACCATCGCCCGTAACCACGAAATTCATCCGCGTCTGGATGACTCGTTCTTCCAACACCTGCGACACCCACGGATCCGCGGACCGCCGCAACTGCGTGGGCTACGCTATCCGCGAACTCTATCTGGGCACCCTGGGCGATAACGGCGAACTCAAGGATCTTCTTCATCATTCTCCCGACCAGAAGCAAACGTTGACGCTCTGTTCATCCGTTGATCCCTGGCATGAGCCGTCTGATCTTTATGTAGCGCCCGACCGAATGGAGTCGGGCGATCAGCCTGGCTTCGATCTTTTCTTCACTAGTGGAATCACTCGCGGCCTGCCGGCGATTGTGCCGGTTGCAATGCTTTACAGCACGCCAGAGGATGCGGCCGCACAAATGACCTACATCAAGAAACGCGGATATCCGGTTTCCTATATCGAAATGGGAGAGGAGCCCGACGGGCAGTACATGCAGCCCGAAGATTACGCGACTCTTTACCTGCAATTTGCAACTGCGCTGCATCGCGTCGATCCAAATTTCAAGCTCGGCGGACCTGTCTTCGAAGGCGTGACTGAGGACATCAAGGTGTGGCCCGATGCGCAAGGGCGGACGTCCTGGCTCGGGCGCTTCCTCGATTACCTGAAAGCTCATGGACGCATGCAGGATCTGGCCTTTATGTCCTTCGAACATTATCCCTACGATGGATGCGAAACGCCTTGGGAGAACCTTTATCAGGAGCCCGAGCTCATCACCCACATTATGAAGGTCTGGCGCGATGACGGCTTGCCTCCGGGAATTCCTCTGCTCGATACGGAAACTAATGCCCATGGAGGAGAGGCCTCCGTCGACATCTTCGGCGCCCTATGGCTGGCGGACTCTTTCGCAGGTTTTCTCACAGCGGGAGGCTATTCCACTCACTACTACCACGACCTGTCCTATTCTCCGCCGCATCCGGCGTGCCCCAATAGTTGGGGGACCTACCACCTGTTCATGACGGACGATCACTACGAGATCCAGCAGCCCACTTCGCAGTTCTTTGCCACTCAACTCATCACGCAGCAGTGGGCAGAGCCGAAAGATGCCGAGCATCTTCTCTATCGGGCTTCGAGTGACGTCAAGGATTCCGCGGGGCACACCCTCGTGACGGCCTACGCGCTGCATCGTCCGGATGGTCGGTGGTCACTGATGTTGATCAACAAGGACCATGATCGTTCCCACCAGGTCCGGGTCGTGTTTCATGACGCTGACGGGAATGGGGACTCATCCTTCGCCGGGGAAGTCACGATGATTACGTTTGGCAAGGAGCAATATCAGTGGCACCCAGCTCGCAAGAAAGGCCACGCCGATCCGGACGGGCCGCCTGTGACTCGAACGCTCCATGCCGAGCAAGAAATGCAGTACAACTTGCCCCCGGCTTCGCTCACGGTACTTCGCGGCGGCCTCAGCCATCCGGGGTTGAAAGGTTCGAACTAAGAGGGGCTTTTTATCTGCTCTTAGGCAGGAAGATGATCTTCGATTTCTTCGATCGGGCGCTTGCATTCGACTGCAATCGCGAACCCGGCCCCTGGACCCAGCGATTCCACTCGTACCACTTCGCCCTCGCCTGAGAGCCTGACAGGACGCCGGAATCGTGGACCGACCACATCCATCGTCAACCTCACGGTTGTGTGCAACGGAACCTGATCGTTGGCCGTTACCAGCAGCCCACCGACACTCACATTCTTTGTGATCGTTTCCATTTCACGGACCGTGTCAGCCCAGGGATAGCTTAGAGAAACTGGAAAGCGGAGATCGAAGCGGCGATACCGTCGCTCTTTCGAATAGGGCCCGTGAATGCCTTGAGGTTGGCTCACCCGATCATAGTAACGGACGGAAATTGGCCATGACAGGTGGCTAGCGACCATTGTCCTGGCGGACATGTCCGTTGGTGTATGCCGAGGATTTATTAGATCTTTCTGAACCGCCCGCACGAACGATTCATGCCCTTCCGGCTTCGTTTACCCGTACTTACGGTATCTACCTTCAAACCGCCACAAGCTCGAAACTGATCTCGATGAGCCGTATTTCCTCCTGTGTTTTGTTGTGAATACCGCTCAACGAAAGAGCATGTCAAACCCAGCGCGCAGCAAGTTTTCGTTCAAACACGTGGCCGCGATGTGCGGAACGGTCATTATGTCGGCAGCCCTCCTTCTGCTCAGTGGATGCCAAGGTGTCAGCGCGAATGATTCGCAGCCCGCGCCAGGCGTTCTCGGATCGAATCCAACTGCTTTGAGTTTTGGCGATGTTACTGTAGGCCACAACCAGCCGCTTGCGGTGACCGTGACCAACACCGGTACATCGAGTGTCACTATTTCTCAAGTCCAGATCTCTGGCAGTGCATTCACCGAAAGCGGGATCACTGTCCCACTGACGCTGGGTCCAGGGACGAACGCAACCATTAGAGTGACGTTCACGCCAACCGCCGCGGGCAGCGCTACGGGAAGCCTGACGCTTACATCGAATGCCTCGAATCCCACGCTGGCCGTCGCTTTGTCAGGAACAGGCACCACGACGACCGGCCAGCTGGGCATTTCATCTGGAACAATTGCGGTGGGCGATGTGGTGGTCGGGACCAGCGGGACCGCATCCGGAAATTTGAACGCCACCGGCGCCAATGTCACCGTCACCGGGGCGAGCACAAACAATACAGCCTTTGTTGTGAGTGGGATCTCGCTGCCGCTGACGATCTTGGCGGGCCAGTCCTCTCCGTTTACGGTTACCTTTAGTCCTTCGACCACAGGAACGGCTACGGCTACGCTCACATTCACCAGTAATGCTCAGCCGGCATCCACAACCGCGACTCTCACCGGAAACGGCACTGCAGCGCCGGTACACAGCGTGAACTTATCGTGGAACGCGAGCACGTCTTCAAACATCTCCGGCTATAACATCTACCGCGCCGTTTACACAACGTCCTGTGGATCATTCTCCAGGATCAACTCGTTGCTAAACACCGGCACTCTCTATACGGATGCCGCAGTGACCGACGGCGCTTCCTACTGCTATGCCGCCACTGCGGTGAACACCAGCAACGCGGAAAGTGGCTACTCGAATATTGTCTCCAACATTCAAATTCCTGCTCCCTAACACTACTGCAACAGCCGCATCTTCACTCCGACAATGACCTCGTCCCAGCAAGACGAGGTCATTGCTTTTTGACTCATTGTTGTGCGGAACGCTCGGTCGGACACCATTCGCTTCAGCATTCTTCCGTAACTTCCCTGCGTTCCTGTTCCGGACATTGCAGATTTCTGCATATGAGAATAATTTCTCATACCGCCGTTCTTCGCAAAGCCACGAACTCAATATTTTTGTAACGAATTGGCGTCTCGCAAGCCGCAGTTCCGGTTTTTCCTTGACAGGATGGTATTAAGCCCCGAGAATGAGCGACGGACAGCCTTTTAGTAAGTCCTCCCCCTTTTTTAGCGCTCCCAGTTTCCGGTCGTCCAATCCTGAGCATTTTGAGCAGTAAGTCCCGTGCGGGGGGACGATGCTCAGTGCGGGTCCAGAAGTCTCCTTACAGAACAATGGAGAAAACAGCTATGCGCAGAGTGTGCTTCGCCATCGTCGCCACAGCGGTGTGTCTGGTTGCTATTTCGTCAATACCGCCGGCTTTCGCACAGTCCTTCAGTTTCCCGGTGGGTGGATTCACCACCAGCAACGTGTGCGCGAACAGCAGCACTCCACCGCCTTCCTGCCAGATCTTGACCAACGGTTCTCCATCGAGACCACAAGTCATCAGCGGGGGAATTTTGCGGCTGACCACGGCGAACACGAACCAGCATGGTTCGGCATGGTTCGACGTAAAGCAGGCACTCGCAACCGGGTTCACCACCGCATTTCAATTTCAGGTCTCCAAGACAAATTCCTGCTTTGGATGCAGTTTTCCGGCAGACGGCCTGGCACTCGTCATCCAGAACGACCCATCAGGAACTGGAGCGCTCGGCTATACGGGGAATGGCCAGAATATCGCGTACGGCAACAATGACATTTCGACGGCCAGCGGACCAGGCAATGCCATACTGAACAGTCTCGCTATCGAACTCGACACGCACCAGAACACCAATTACCTGGATCCCGACGGCAATCATATTGCGGTACAAAGCTGTGGCCCAAACAACAGCAGCACGCTGACGCCCAATAGCGCCGACCATAATTACATGTGCCCAAACGGCGCCTTGGCGAAACTGGCCTTGCAGAGTCTTCCTTCCGGCTTATCTCTGACCGACGGGCTTACCCACACCATTACCGTTAACTACTTGCCGCCGGGAACTTGCACCAGCAGTTGCAATAATCTGAGCGTTTATTTCGATAGCACCCTTATTCTGCAAACAACCCTCAATATCGCCACGCAGTTGAATCTGACCAGCGGTAGCAGCGCATATATCGGATTTACGGCGGCAACCGGGGCGAGTGTAGAGAACAACGACATCATCAGCTGGTCATTCAGCCAGTGGCCCTTGTCCCCGATTACGATCAATCAGCCCTTGCAGCCCACGGTTACGAACTTCAATTACACGTCGAATCTGAACGCGGTGACTGACTATTCGCAGAGCGGATTGCCTCCAACCTCGTTCCAGGGTGTGTTCATGCAGGGCACAGTGACGGCCATTAGCGACCAGCAGTTTTCCGATCTGGTCAACAACACACCTTTCCAGGGCAGTAGCTGCCAGCATCAGGACACGGGGAACGGGAACTTCGGCTGCGTCACCACCACCGATTTGTGTACGACTCCTACCAATTCCCAGGCGACCGGCGCTAACTGCTTGACCACTGGAACGAATCCTCTGATTTCGGTGTCCAACACGTACGACATCGATCCGAAGCAAAAACCCCTCATGATCGCTCCCGGCTACATTATGGGAAAAGATAACGCTCTCAGTTGCGGAGCATCGGGTGACAACACTTGCAAAGGACTGGTCAGCATATTCGCTGGCATCAGCGGAGACGCTACCACCACTACCGGTCATACGAACAATTTCAACTCGGTGTTGATTCCGATCTTTGGGAGCGTGCAACCCAACACGAGTGTGACCACAAATCCGCCGCTGAATGGCGGCTGGATCAATGGCAGTGTAAGTGTCAACTTCAACGGCACAGAGATCGTGCCCAGCAACAACACGAATCCGCCCTCTACGCTGCCGACCGTGACCTCAATCAACTACAGCGCGACGGGAGCGAATCTGCCCAATCTCGTATCGGGCACGATTACGGGCGCGAACGGATCGATCAGCATTCCGGTCACGCGCGAAGGAACAACCGTAATCAACTACGCGGCGACCGACAGCTCCAATACTGTCGAGACCGTAGTTACGTACAGCGGAAATGTCTTCAGCTCTGCGTCGCCAACTTTCACGTTCAACGTCGACCTGACCCCGCCAACCCTCATCTGCACCCCGCCGGCACCAGTATGGCTGTCCACTGACGTCGTCGTGCCATGCACTGCCAGTGATAACGCTGGAGGTTCCGGACTGGTCGGATCTTCTTCATTTAATACTATTCCGACGAATGTCCCGCCGAACACAGAAACAAACACTGCGAGCATACCGGCAGTTACAGTGCAGGATATCGCTGGCAACACATCGGCCCCCCAGCCGGCAACGGGATCCTTCGGGCCGTTCTGGGTGGATAAGAAAGCTCCCGTCATTAGCGGGCCAACCGTCTCCCCTGCTACACCCGTCTTTCCCCAGTCGGTCACCGCGAATTACAGTTGCACAGATGGCGGTTCCGGCGTGGTATCGTGTGGATCCAGCCAGTTCTCACCGGGAACATCCAGCACCGGGAATATTCAGACGCCGGTAGACAGCTCTGTCGGCACGCACACCTTTACTGTGAACGCGCAGGATGCGGTTGGCAACCTCAGCGTTCCAAGCTCGGTGACCTATACCGTGGGCCAGGCAACCCCGGTGGTCACCTGGGCAACGCCGGCTCCGATCACCTACGGCACGGCGCTCAGTTCCACGCAGTTGAACGCTTCTGCGAATGTTCTGGGAACTTTCGTTTATTCGCCGCTAGCAGGGACGGTGCTGCCAGCGGGAACCCAAACCTTGTCCGTGACCTTCACTCCCACAGACTCAACCGATTATGCCGCGGCGACGGCAACGGTCCAGTTGATCGTCAACAAGGCGTTGCCAACGATTACCTGGTCCACACCCGCTCCCATCACCTACGGCACGGCGCTCAGTTCCACACAGTTGAACGCCTCTGCGAATCTGCCGGGAACTTTCGTTTATTCGCCGCCAGCAGGGACGGTGCTGACAGCGGGAACCCAAACCTTGTCCGCGACCTTCACTCCCACAGACTCAACCGATTATGCCGCAGCGACGGCAACGGTCCAGTTGATCGTCAACAAGGCGTTGCCGACGATTACCTGGTCCACACCCGCTCCCATCACCTACGGCACGGCGCTCAGTTCCACGCAGTTGAACGCCTCCGCGAATCTGCCGGGAACTTTCGTTTATTCGCCGCCAGCAGGGACGGTGCTGCCAGCGGGAACCCAAACCTTGTCCGTGACCTTCACTCCCACAGACTCAATCGATTATGCCGCAGGGACGGCAACAGTCCAGTTGATCGTCAACAAGGCGTCTACATCCACCACCATCACCTCGGTGTCGCCGAACCCGGCCTTGCTCGGGGGCCCCGTGATCGTCAGCGTGAGCGTGGTTGGATCTACAAGTGCCCCCAGCGGACTGGTGACGGTCACCGCGAGCACCGGAGAAAGCTGCACGGCGGCTGCTCCAACGGGCTCTTGTACGCTCATCTTCTTGACGACCGGCCTGCGAACGATCACAGCGAACTACAGTGGGGACGCTAATTTCACGGGTAGTTCAACTACCGGATCGGCAAGTGTAACGGTCGGAGACTTCTCCATCACCGCGACTCCAGCGTCCGAGACCATCTCCTCTGGCCATCAGGCGGTGTATTCGATAACTCTGACGCCGATTGGGGGGCTCACCGGGAGCGTCAACCTCAGTTGCTCGGGCGGACCGCCCAATACCAGTTGCTCGGTTTCGCCCTCGGTGGATAATCTTCAGGGCAATCCGATTACTTCAACGGTTACTTTGATGTCCAGCAAGAACGTGACGCACGGCACCTATACCCTGACCTTCACTGGTTCTTATGGCAATGGTGCTCTGGTACACAGCACGTCCGTCAGCCTGACTGTCAAAGGACTGAACTAAATTAACCGGGCGGGATTCCTGGAATCCCGCCCGGTTCTTCTTGCTTCCTCTTTTGATTTCGGTTGGGACTAATGCAGTAGCCCAAAGACACCGACTCCGTTCGTCGTCCCCACGTAGACCTTGCCGTTGACGACCATCGGTGTGATGAATTTATTCCCCGCCCCGAAGTGGTCCCGCCCACCGGAAGCCTGATTACTGTTGTAGAGCTCGTTCGCGAGATTGGATGCATCGTAGGCGTGCAGAACCGCTGGGTTCGCGTTCTCCGCAGCCCAGAGGATCGCATTGCTTGTGCCATTCGCAGAAATGCTTGGGGTGGCCCCGGGATACGGGAATGAGTTGCCTGTCTGCGATGTGGGGCTACTCCCCAGTTGAGCGTTGCTGACGGCAAACGCCTTAATGCTGCTCCCGACTGGGCCGTAGTACACCGTATTGTTGAAATATGCGGGCATAGAAAAGATTCCGCCTGACACCGCGCCGGGAAGATCCTGATAGATGTTGTTGGCGCTAGGATTGAATTTCCCCATCGAATCC
>Ga0209166_10001899_pt1 | contig 16597 bp, 13 predicted proteins | sample Coa_R1_3_FD_187151 | JGI IMG/M metagenome (GOLD analysis project Ga0209166, IMG submission 187151) | Surface soil microbial communities from Centralia Pennsylvania, which are recovering from an underground coalmine fire - Coalmine... | ecosystem: Environmental > Terrestrial > Soil >... | reverse complement strand
ATCTCTATCAGTTTTCGTGTGGCGGCAGTGGCGGGTGTGGCGGAAGGCTTCAAAAATAGGCAAATGGTGTGGCGGGGGCAGTGGCGGAGGCCCCAACAATTGGGGGGTCAGATAGAACAAATTATTTCTGTCCGGGGTTATCACGCGTGCACCCCAGTCCTTTTCGGGGTGCACGCGCGATCCAATTGGCAGATGCACCGGCCGGAAGTGAACAATCAAGCATTCAGCCCCGCCCCACGTACGGCATCTTGGTGGCCATGACCGTCATAAACAGCACGTTGGCCTCCAGCGGCAGGCTGGCCATGTAGACCACGGCGCGCGCCACGGTGTCAACATCCATGGTCGGCTCATCGGCCACGGTGTCGTCGGCTTGCAGCGCCCCGCCGGTCATCCCGGCCGTCATGGCCGAGGCGGCATTCCCAATATCAATCTGGCCGCAGGCGATGTTGTGCCGCCGGCCTTCGAGCGCTGCGGCCTTGGTCAGGCCGGTGACCGCGTGTTTGGTGGCGGTGTAGGCCGCCAGATTGGGGCGCGGCGCATGGGCGGAGACCGAGCCATTGTTGATGATGCGCCCGCCGGGCGGGGTCTGGCGCTTCATCAGCCGGAAAGCAGCCTGCAGGCACAGAAAGGCGCCGCTCAGGTTGGTGTCCACGGTGGCGCGCCAATTCTCCAGCTCCAGGTCTTCCAGGGGCGCTGCCTTCGACCCAATGCCGGCATTGTTGAAGAGCAGGTCCAGCCGGCCGAAGCGCGCCTCGGTCTGCGCGAATAACGCTGCCACGGACTCGGGCTGGCGGACATCGCAGGGCACGATCAGCGCCTGGCGGCCCAGCGGCCCGGCCTCGGCCACGGCAGCCTCCAAACGCTCGACGCGGCGCCCAGCCAGCGCCACGGCATAGCCCGCCTGGAGCAGTGCCAGCGCGGAAGCTTTGCCAATCCCCGAACCCGCCCCCGTCACAATCGCGACCTTCATATTTGAAGTCATGGCATCATCGCCTGTTCTCGCCACAGCCGCAGCAGATGCGTATCGGGCAATTCGACGTCATCCAGGGTGATGGGCTCATGCGTGGCCTTGGCGCGCGTGAGCACCGCGCCCCGGCTCAGCCCCACCGGCAGCAGGTTTTCGGCCCGCGCGGCATCGGCGCGCTCAATCACCCCATACAGACTAAAGCCGCCTTCTCCATCGAGAACCGCACCCGGCGCCAGGGGCGTCTTGGCCAGGGCCACCACTTCGGCGCTGCGATGCAGCGGCGCTCCGGCAATATGCCGGTACAACAGCAAGCGCGCGATGCCTAAGGGCACTTCATGCCCGATCATGTGCTGCGGCCGGTAGATCAGGGCGTGCCGGCTCTGCTGGCCAATGAACATGCCAATGATTTCGCCATACGAGGCCAGTGAATCGATCACATAGTCGTCGGCGGCCACCACGGCGAAAACGCCGCCGCGCAGGCTGCGTTCCACCCGCTGCTCCCGGGCGTCGATCGAGCTGACGGCTTCGACCACGCCCTCGCGGTTAAGAATGCCGCCGTGACGGGTATGGCAAAGCACATCCGGGATGTCGCGCAGGTCAACGCACGGAAAATGCAGGCCACGCACATCTGGCGCCAAACCGGTGGCGTTCGCGAGCGCGGCCATTTCGATCGAATGTTTGGTGCCATCCAAGAACGAGCAGAACACCTGGGCGTTGTAGTCGGTGCCAGTAAAGCCATACAGGCGCGGGACGTCATTTGGGTTGGCCACACGGAAGGCGGCCGTAAAGCGGGTGCCCTTGCCGGCCGCGATCACCGTAAACCCCAAGGTGCGCGCCCAATCCACCAGCTCGCAGGCCAGGGCGGGCTCATCCCCATAAGCCAGTGAGTAAAGCACGCCGGCCTCGGCCGCGCGCTGGCGCAGCCAATACCCTACGAGCACATCGGCTTCCACCGTCACCATCACCAGGTTTTTCTTGTGGCGGATGGCGGCATCCCCGTGCAGGGCGCCAGCCTCGGGAATGCCGGTGGCTTCCACCACCACATCGACGCCGCTGGCAATCAAGGCCTCGGCCTCGGTGGTGACGGCCGGCCGGCGGGCCTGACGCGCGTGGTCGAGGGCGGCCGGCGAGTTGGATTGCTGGATAGCGCTTTTATCCGACCCGCCCAACACCAGGGCGCGGGCCGCGCGCTCGGGGTTCAGGTCGGCGACGGCGGCCACGCGCATGCCGGCCATGCGGCCGATTTGGGCGATGATCTGGGTGCCAAACACCCCGGCCCCAATCACGCCGACTTCGATCGGTTTGCCCTGGCTTTCAAGTTCTTGCAGTCGATCTGAAAGCATGTGGAGGTCTTATCGAGTTTAGCCTGCTGCCTGAATCGGCAGGCGGGCGGCGGCATCGACCAGGCCCAGGTCTTGCAGCTCATGCCAGAAGTCAGGCGGGATGGGATGCTCCCAAAGACGCAGATTAGCCTCCACTTCGCCGGTCGAGCGCGCGCCGGGGATCACACTGACCACGGCGGGGTGCCCGAACGGAAATTGCAGGGCAGCGGCCGGCAAGGGCACACCATACCGGGCGCACACGGCTTCGATCTGGCGCGTCCGCTCAAGAATGTCCGGCGGCGCGGGGGCATAGTTGTAGTAAGCGCCCGGCACGGCGCCGGTGGCCAGGATGCCGGAGTTATATGGGCCGCCGATCACGATGGCGATCCCTTTTTGCTCGCAGACCGCTAAGAGCGGCAGCGACGGCGCGTGTTCCAACAGCGTATAGCGCCCGGCCAGCAAGAAGCAGTCAAAATCCCCGGCCAGGGCGAAGTCCAGCAGCATCTGCCACTGGTTCATGCCCAGCCCAATGGCCTTGATCACGCCCTGTGAGCGCAGGTCATGCAGGGCCGGGTAGGCGCCGGCCATCACCTCGGCAAAGTGGCTCTTCGCATACGGCTCGAAATTGCGCTGGGTGCTGATGCTTTCGTCCGGGTCGTGGATCAGCGCGATGTCCACCCGATCGGTCTGGAGCCGCTGCAAGCTGGACTCGAGTGAGCGCAGCACGCCGTCGCGGGAATAGTCGAAGCGCGTGGCAAAAGGCAGCGGGTTCTCAAAAAGGTCCTTGGGGATGGCCTCGGGCGGCCGTGGCTCCAGGGCGTAGCCCACCTTGGTGGAGATGACGATTTCCGCGCGCGGCAGCCGCGCCAGCCCGGCGCCCAGCCGCATCTCGCTCAGGCCACGACCATACAGCGGCGCGGTGTCGAAATAGCGAATGCCGGCCTGGTAGGCGGCGTGGATCGTGTCGAGCGCGGCCGGTTCCGAGACGGCGCTATACATGTTGGCAAAGGCCGTGCCACCCAGGCCAAGCGGCGTGACCTGCACCGGGGTGTGTCCGATGGCTCGCTTGACGGCGATGTTCATGGGTTGAAATCCATTTCCTCAGAACTTACTTCGTCCGGCTAGACTGAAAGCATTGGCCTCAGACGGTAAGCTGTAACTGCGCCAGGGCCCCCCGCGCGCGCTCCAAATCGGGCGCCGCCTGCAGAGCCTCGAACGCCGCGCTGGCGCGGGCCAGGAAATCGCGCGCCCCGGCGGCATCGTCGAGCATGCGCGCCAGCTCCGCGCGCTCCAAGAAAGTCCGCCCAAGCTGCCAGCGTGTGCCCAAGGCGGCAAAGAGGCCCATGGCTCGGTCGAGGTGGGCGGCGGAGGCGGCCGGGTCGCCGGCCAAGCGGCTGGCCACGCCCTGGGCCCGCGCCGCAATGCCCTGGTAGAGGCGATGCCCGTCGCGCTCGGCCAGGGACGCCAGGCGGGGCGCATAGACGGCCAGCGCAGCCGGGTCGCGCTGCGCCGCGGCAGCCTCGGTCAGCAGCATGTAAACGTGATGGTCGTGAGCCATGGTGCCGCGGCGCACAGGCTGGCCAGACTTGTCGAGCGCGCTTTCCAGGTTGGACCTGACTCGGGCGAACTCGCCCTTGGCCGCCAGCGGCAACGACATTCAGTAAAACTGGTTGCGCTGCCAGTTCTCAGGCCCGCCCGACATGGTCACCATATACTCGACCGATTCCTGCGCATACGCTGCGGCGCGCTGGGGGTCGCCGCGCAGCGCGTGGACCCCGGCGCTAAGCGCGACGAAGAAACACGTCTCGCCCACGCGCTCGCGTGGGTAGCCCCGCTCCAGGTCGCGCCAGCGGGTTTCGGTCTCCAGCACCTCGTCCCACCGGTCCAGGCGGTAATAGCACTGCGCCTGCAGGCCAATGGCATTGGCTTGCTGGTCGATCACCTGGGCGCGCACGGCAAGCTGTTCGGCTTCCTGCAAGCCGGGCAGGGCCTGTTCATACTCTCCAACATACATCAGGGCCGCGGCCGCGCTGCGCACGGCCTCGATATTCTCGTGCAGGTCAAAATCTGGCAAGCGGCACAATTCCAGGCGCTGCTGGGTCACGGCCAGGTGCTCGCGCAGCAGGCTGCGGCCGTCGAGCACGGTGGCCAGGGCGCCCAGGGCCTGCGATTTGTCCACCGGGCTTTCGAGCTGCGCGGCCAGGTCCACCGCCGACTGGGCAAAACCTTGCGCGGCTTCCCAATCGGGCGGGTCCTGCAGGCGCCAGGCGTCCGTGGAGAGCGCCACGAGCGCGCGGACGGTCTCCAGCTGGGGCGGCTCCTCAATCAGGAACGGCATGGCCTCTACGAGCATGGCGCGCGAGGCCAGGCGGCTGGCGTTGGCCTGCTGCAGATCCTCGAGGCTCACCGTCCACTTGAGGTCGGTGATCACCTGGAGCACCTTGCGGTGCAGCCGCACCGCCACCAGCTTGTCGGCGGCCTTGTGGCCGCGCCACAGCTCCAGCGCCTGCTGGTACTGGTTCATGGCGCCAGCCCCGTCGCGCAACAGGCGGTAGACGTCGCCCAGCTCCTCGCGCAGGGTCAGATGCAGATCGCTTTTTTCTTCAGACGAAATCAGCTCCAGCGCGGCGCGCAAGTTGCGGACGGCGTCGTCATAGGCGAACAGGCCCACCGCCCGCCGGGCCGCCCGGCGCGAGTAGTCGACGGCCTTGTCGTTCTGCCCGCCGAGACGAAAGTGGTGCGCCAGCAGGCCGAGCAGATCATCCAGGCGCTCGGCGTAGAGCACTTCCATGGCTTCGCCCACGCGGCGATGGAAGGTTCGCCGGCGCTTGAGCAGGATGGTCTTGTAGACCGCTTCCTGGGTGAGCGGGTTGCGGAAAGCATATTCCAGCTCGGGCACACGCGCGGCCTCGCGGATCATATCCAGGCGCAGCAGCGCGCCCAGGTGCTGGTCGAGCTCGGGGCTGGCCTCGTCCACGGCGCGCAGCAGCCGGTGATAGAACGAACGCCCAATGACGGAGGCCAACTGGAGCGTGCCGCGGGTGGCGTCTTCCAGGCGGTCCATGCGGGCCGCGAGCAGAGATTGCAAATTGGTGGGGATCTCGAAATCGGCGCCAGCGCTGGTGGCCCGCCAGTAGCGGCGGGTGCCGCCCGGCACGGGGCGATCTTCGGCCACCACGGCGCCACTGTCGATCAGCGCGCGGACCACCTCTTCGATGAAGAAGGGGTTGCCGCCGGCCTTTTCCAGGACATTGGCGCGCAGCCGGTCGGGCAGCTCGGCCACGGCCAGCAAGCGGTTGAGCAATTCGTTGCTCTCGGCCTCCGACAGGGGGCGCAGGCTCAGCTCAAGGTAGCGGTGGTGGTACTCCTCATCGGCCGTGTTGCGCAGTTGCCAGGCCGGCGCCTGACGCTCGGTGCGCAGCACGCACATCAGCACCAGGGGCATCTCGCCGATGAGCGGCAGCAGCTCGCGCAGCAACGCCACCGAGGCGGCGTCGCTCCAGTGCATATCGTCGAAGACCAGCATGGTGGGGACACTGGCGAAGCGAGCGCGCCACCAGGCCTGAGTGGCCGCACGCAGCTCGCGCCGGAAGGCCTCACCCTCCACTGGCGCGCCGGCCTCACGCTTGAACCCAAATAGCGCCTCGAAGACCTGTAGGGCGCGGTCGCGCAGGTCGTCGGGCAGGCTGGACGCCAGTTGAGCGAGCTTTTCGCGGACGACCGCAGCGGGATCGTTATCATCGATGCCTTGCACGCGCCGGATGAGCCGCTGGAAGAGGCCATACGCCTGGCTGGTTTCATACGACAGGCTGCCCACCTCGTACCAGGCGACGTTCGCGCCGCAAGTCGCGCGGAAGACGCGGGCGGTTTCGGCGACGAGACGCGTCTTGCCCAGACCGGCCTCGCCCAGGATGCCGACGATGCGGCCCACGCCTTGCTGGAGGTCGTTGACCATGTCGCGCAGGGCGGTCATCTCGGCGTCGCGCCCCACCAGGGCCGCGTGCAGGCCCTCGATGCCGCGCACCTGGCCGCCGGCCGACTTGCGCCGCAGCACCCGGTAGGCCGGCACGGGCTCGCTTTTGCCCTTGACCTCCAGCGCGCCCAAACTCTCGAACTCAAACAGCGTGCGGACGGCTTTGTAGGTTTCGTGAGCGATCTGCACGCTGCCGGGAGTGGCGGTCTGCTCCATGCGGGCGGCCAGGTTGATGGCATCGCCCAGGGCGCTGTATTCCACCCGCAGGTCCGAGCCCACCGCGCCGACGACGACCAGCCCGGTGTTGATGCCCACCCGCACGTCGAAATCCAGGCCCCACTTTTCACGCACCTGGTCGCGATAGTCGCGCATGGCGGCAATGATATCCAGACCAGCCAGCACCGCCCGCTGGGGGTCGTCCTCGTGAGCGATGGGTGCGCCGAAGAAGGCCAGCAGGGCATCGCCCATCAGGCGCGCCAGGGTGCCTTCGTAGCGATAGACCGGCCGGATCATGTGGGTAAAGGCGCCATTCATGATCTCACTGTAGTCTTCGGGGTCGAGCTGCTCGGCGGCTGCGGTGCTGCCCTTGACATCGCAAAACAGCATCGTGACGATGCGGCGCTCACCCACCATCTCACCCCGGACGCGGGCGGCCTCGAGCTTTTGCATCAACTCGGCGGGGATGTATTGCTGAAGCTGCGGTTGGCCGGCTGGCAGGGCGGGCTCCACGGGCCGCGGGGCCGTTGGCTCCGGCGCCATGACGGGCGCGGCGTGCGCGGCGGGCAGGGCTGTGGCAGCCGGGCTCAGCGGCAAACCGCAATTATCGCAATAGGCTGAGTCGGGCAGCAGGACGGCGCGGCAGCGCGGGCAGGCCAAAGCGAAATGCGTGCCGCAGAAGCGGCAGTAGTTGGCCTGCTCGCGGTTCGGCCGGCCACAATTTGGGCAATCCATCAGTCAGCGTTGTGGCTGGCAGCCTGAATGGCCCGCCAGACCTTTTCGGGTCGCAGCGGCATATCCAGTTGACGCACCCTAAACGGCTTCAGGGCATCCAGCACCGCATTGACAATGGCCGGGGTTGAACCGACTGTCGCGGCCTCGCCAATCCCCTTGACCCCCAGCGTATTGAGCGGCGTCGGCGTTTCCGTCTTGTCCAGCACGAAGCTGGGAAACTGAGCCGCCCGCGGCAAAGCATAATCCATTAGCGATCCGGAGAGCAGTTGGCCATTCTCGTCATAAATAACTTCTTCTAAGAGTGCCTGGGCGATCCCTTGAGCCAGACCCCCATGCACCTGTCCGTCCACCAGAAGTGGACTGATGCGTGGACCACAGTCGTCTACAGAGAAATAAGAGCGCAGGCGGATGGCGCCGGTTTCCGGCTCGACTTCGACCACCGCCAGGTGGGCCCCAAAGGGGTAAGTCAACTCGGGCGGCTTGAAAAAACTGACCGCCTCCAGGCCCGGCTCGATTTCAACCGGCAGCTCATCGGTGTAGGCCTTCTTGGCGATCTGGCGCAAATTCAGGCTGCGATCGGGCACGCCGCGGACCTGGTAGCGCCCATCCACCAGTACGATATCTTGGACCGCGGCTTCGAGCATCAGGGCCGCGATGGCCATGGCCTTCTGGCGCACTGTGGCCGACGCGCGCATCAAGGCCTCGCCACCCACCGCCAGCGCCCGGCTGCCCATGGTGCCCACACCCATTGGGGTGCGGGCGGTGTCCCCATGGATCACGACGATTTGATCGTAATCGGCCCCCAATTGGTCAGCGACAATTTGAGCGAAGGTCGTCTCCTGGCCTTGTCCATGAGGCGAAATACCGGTGGTGACCGTAACCGTGCCGCTCGGCTCAACCTTGATTTGCGCGCTTTCGAAGGGGCCGAAGCCGCACATCTCCACGTAGCAGGCCATACCAATCCCCAGGAGTTGCTGGCCGGGGTGGGCCTGGGCCCGGCGCTGTGCTTGTTCCGCACGCAAGGCCGGGTAGCCGGCGATCTCGAGCGCCCTGGTCAAGGCCCGGTCGTACTCGCCACTGTCGTAGAGTTGCCCGGTCGGTGTGCGGTATGGAAATGACGCCGGAGGAATGAAGTTTTTGCGGCGCACTTCGGCCGGATCCAGCGACAGGTCCTGGGCCACCTGGTCCATGAGCCGCTCGATGTAATAGGCCGCCTCGGGCCGGCCCGCGCCCCGATAGGCCGCCACAGGGGTCGTGTTGGTGAAGACGCAGGCGATCTCGATATCCACCGTTGGAATGGCATACACACCGATCGCCATCTGGCCGGTGAGCTCCGGAATGAAGGGCGCCTGTGGGTAGGCGCCGATATCCGCCACGATCCGTGCCCGCAGCGCGGTGATGGTGCCGTCGGCCTGGACCGCTGCTTCAAGCTCGGCCACCTGTCCGCGGCCATGGGTGGTGGCGGTCATGTGCTCCATCCGCGTTTCCACCCAACGCAGCGTCAGCTGATACTCACGGGCTAGCGCGGCCAGCACAACATCTTCAGGGTAGATGCCGATTTTCACCCCGAAGCCGCCGCCGACTTCGGGTGCGATGACGCGCAGCAGGTTCTCCGGCAGGCGCAGGGTGCTGGCCAGATCGGTTCGGTTCAGGTGCGGCGCCTGCGTGCTGCTCCAGATCGTCAGCCCGCCGCTGGCTGGGTCGGGCATGGCGACGACCGCGCGGCCTTCCATCGGCACACCGGCTAAGCGCTGGTTTACCAGCCTCGACCGGGTGACGTGGGAAGCGGCGCGTTTGGCGGCCTCCCAGTCACCCACCTGGCAGCGCCAGACGCGCTCGACATTGCCGGACATATCGTCAAACAGACGTGGGGCGCCGTCCTGGCGGGCCAGCAGTGGATCGACGGTCAATGGCAACGGTTCCCAGTCCACTTTAACATCCGCCACAGCATCCTCGGCAATGGCCGGATCCACGGCGATGACCGCGGCGATCGGCTCGCCCACATAACGGACGCGGTCCAGCGAGAGCGCATAGCGGCTGTGCTGTTTGTGATCGATGCCGCTCGACGAACCGCCCTCGCCGGCGCTCGCCATTGGCATGAGCTCGGAGAGTGCGGCAATCTCCTGGCCGGTCACGACGGCGATCACGCCCGGGCGACCCCGCGCGAGCGAGGCATCCACAGCCCGAATACGGGCGTGGGCGTAGGGACTGCGCACAAAGGCCACATAGCGCAGATCCGGAAAGCGCAGATCACCGGTGTACACCGCTTTGCCCGTGATCAAGCGTGGGTCTTCCTTGCGCTTGACCTGTGCGCCCATCATGGATTTGTATGTCATAGACGTGTCCCGCGAAGATTGAGCCCGGGTGCCATCAGCCCGGCGTCCTGGATCTGATGACCTTCAGGCTAGAGTATACACACAATGGCATTTGATTCGTAATAAGGAAAGTTTACGCACGCGGCCAAGCAATTGTTGCCAGGCCGGTCGAGGCGGGCCGCGGCAACTGCCGGCGGCGCTTGCGCGGCGCGGGAATCTGGGGCAACATGCGCGGGACGGCCCGAAGCCGGCGCCGCCGCAGACCATGGAAATCACCTTTCGCAAGCTCGCGGGCCAGCCCGCGCTGGGCATCCTGTTCTTCTGGCGCCTGGAAATTACGGGCGGACGGCCAGGCACGCTCGCGGACTACCTGATCCCAGAGCTCTATTACGATTATCTCTGCATACAGCGCGGGCAAATCACCGCGGTGGACCCGGCGCGCGAAATTGAATTCACCTTGCCCCAGCAAACGCTGCGCGGCCTGTGCACCCGCCCATTAGGCCTGCGCTACATAACGCCGCTGGTGCTGTTTGGCGCCCGCTTGTCGCTCTCGTTTGCCGAGTACTACTGGGAGCCGCGGCTAAAAGCCAATACTTTTTTGGAGCAGGCGTGGATCGGCCACCGGCCGGCCAGCCTGGCGGCGTTTGCCTCGCAGCTCACCGGCTATGTCCGGGCGCATCGCGCCCGCAAGTGCCCCTATCCCGTGCTCAACGCCGCGCTGCAAGAGACGAATTGGCTCAGCAGCTATTCGGCGCGTCACAAACGCCGCCTCTACCAATCGGTGTTCGGCCTGAGCCGGCAGGCCCTGGAGCGCGTGCGCGGCCTGCACGCCTTCCTGGAGCAGCTGTGCGATTTCGAAGCGCGCCGGCCGCACATCCTGGCGCACGTGAACCCGGACCGGTTCTATGATCAACCGCATCTCAATCGAGTTTTCAAGAAAATGACCGGTTTCTCGCCGCTGGAATATTTTGCCACACCCGCGTGCCTGCAAGACAATTTGTTGGCCGCTTCGTACAATGCGCCGGCTGGCGGACAGGATATGCTGTGAGCCATGACCCACACCCCATCGAAAAACGACATCGTCAACGAGTATTTGGACGCCCTGGACCCCAGCATCGCGCCCCTCTTTCTTGAGATCCGCGCCTGCGTCCTGAAGGCCGGCCCGGCTCTCAACGAGAGCATCAAGTGGCGGAACTGCCTGGTCTACGCCACGACGCGCAATTTAATCCAGACCGTGGTTGGGAAGGGCAAAGTGTCCCTGATCTTCTTCGAGGGCGCCTCGCTCAAGGACAAGCATGGGCTGCTGGAAGGCGAGGGCAGCAAGGCGCGCACGCTGCGGATCACCTCGCCCGAGTTTAGCCGCGCGGCCCTGACCGATTACGTGAAACAAAGCCTCAAGCAGGCGAAATAGCGCCGCCGCGGGTGGACGAAATGAAACACTACCGCGCGACCACGTCGATCCGCGCCACGCCCGAAGCCATCTGGCGGATCCTGACCGACGCCGGGGGTTATCCGCGCTGGGACGGGACAATGGATCATATTGAAGGCCGGCTGGCGCCCGACGAGACGGTCAAGTTCTTCACCAAGCTGAGCCCGCGCGCGTTCCCGGTGAGGGTGACCGTGTTCGAGCCCGGCAAAAAATTGGTGCTCACCGGCGGCATGCCGCTGGGGCTATTCAAGTCTGAGCGCACCCACACGCTGGAGCCGGCCGAAGGCGCGCTGACCACGTTCACCACCGAGGAGACCTTTAGCGGCCTGCTGCTGCCCGTTTTTGGCCGCACCATCCCGGACCTAAGCGAGAATTTCCAGGGGTTCGTGGCCGCCCTCAAGCAGCAGGCGGAAGCCTAGCCACACCTTGCCACCCTGCCGACCGGCGCCCCGGCCTGGGGCCGAATCAGCGGAGCCATTTGGGATCCGTAGGGGCCGCTACACGCCTACGTGTCTGCCCAGGGCGCACATTCACACCCGCGCAATTCTCAGGGGGCAGGGGACGCCCCTACAGGCCATCCAACCGGGTTATCTGACGCTGCCCGGCCATACCTTGCATTTTCTCGCGAGTGTGCCAAAATCATGGGCAGCGGAAAGGAGCTGCCATGTCAAATTTCAGTCGCATGCCGCGTTATGATGTGCGCAACGATGGTACTGGTCCGTATGGTATCTTTTATTGTGACAAGTGCTCCCGGGAGTTTCGGAGCCAGCCCGACGTGGCGAACACGATCGCCAAGGACATCGGGCGCCAGGCCATGGGCGGTTTTCTGCGCAATATTCCCATCGTGGGCGGCGCGGTGGCCGATAACGTCACGGGGCAGGATCCACGCTATATCCGCACGCTGACGCCACAACAACTGACCAAAGCCTGGAACGAGGTGCAGAAAAACTTCCGCGAGTGTCCCACCTGCAAAAAGATTGTTTGCCTATCCGACTTTGACGAGCCGAGCGGGTTTTGCAGCGACGACAGCCCGCGGCGCGGCCAAATCGCCCAGGCGCAGGGTGAACAAGCGGGCGCGATGCTGAAAGGCCTGGCCGGCGTTTTCGGGGTGAGTGACGCGTTGCAGCACGTCTCGGACAGCGCCAAGCGCGCGGCCTCGTCCGCGGCGCGCTGTCCCAAGGATGGCACCCTTGCCGCTCCCGGCACAAAGTTCTGCCCGAACTGCGGCACCGCCATGATCCAGCCCGCCGCCGATGCCTGCCCCAACTGCGGCGCCGAAACGCACGGAGCCAAATTCTGCCCGAACTGTGGCACGCCGATGCAGCGGGCGGCCGCAGCGTCTACCGTGTGTCCGAACTGCGGCACCGATGGCAAAGGCGCCAAATTCTGCCCCAATTGCGGGACCAAGCTGGCTTGACAGCAGTACGAGCCTAAGCCGGCCCTAAAACCGCTATTTTTTCATTGGCGGCGTTGCGCGCTTCTAGCGGCCCGCATTAGCGTGTGCTCAAGCTCTTCCAGGGCGACCGGACGAACAACCTGGTCTTGGGCGGCAGACCGTGTCCTTCCATGAAGCCCACTCGGGAGAACAGCGCGTAACTGGTCTGCCAGCCGGCCTCGACCTGGGGCATAAGTTGGCTACGTTTGATCAGGTCCACCAACACGGCGTGAGCGACCGCCTTGTCGCCCCACTTGGCCTCGCCAATAAACAAGCGCTGGTCGCGGCGGCTGGCGGCCACGACATCGAGTAGCACCGCGCGGCCCCGCTGTCCGCTCCAGAAGGCGCCCACCTGTTCCGGCAGGAAGTCTAGCCGGCCTTGCTCGGCTTCAACAGCTACCCGTTCCCCAAATCTCATACTTGACTATGGCTCAAAACAGACGTAATCTGGAACCGGTTCCAACCTCTATAATTTTGCCCTAAATGACCACTACCATCCGTGATGTTGCCAAACAAGCTGGCGTTGGGCTGGGGACAGTGTCCCGGGTACTGAATAATAGCTCGCTGGTGAGCGAGGCCACCCGCCAACGGGTACAAGAAGTAATCAAGCAGTTGGATTATGTCCCCAGCCCCGCCGCCCGGCGTCTCTCTCTGGGTAAGACCCTCACAATAACCGTTGTTACCCCGTGGTTCACCCGCCCTGCCGAAGTCGAGCGCCTGCGCGGCATCGAGCACACACTTTCCGAGAGCGAGTACGACTTAATCCTGTACAACGTCGAAACGCCCCGGCAGCGTGACGTCGCATTTGGCAATTTGCTGCGCCGCGAGCGCACGGACGGCGCCGTCATCATCGCCCTGTCACCTCGTGACGACGACATCAGCCGGCTGGCCCACAGCAGCGTGCCTGTCGTTCTGATCGACGCCAATCACGACTCGCTTACCGCCCTTAACCGTGTCATCGTCGATGACGTGGCCGGTGGTTGGATGGCCACCCAACATTTGATTGACTTGGGGCACCGGCGTATCGGTTACATCAGTGACCCGCTGGAAACGGTCATGAACTTCACGTCCAGCCGCCATCGTTACCAGGGCTATCGCCAGGCGCTGGCCGCGGCCGACATCCCCTTTCACCCGGATTATCACGGCCAGGGTGAGCACGGCCGATACGAAGCGCGGCACCTGGCCGGCTTGATGCTGGCTCTGCCTGAGCGTCCCACCGCCATCTTCGCGGCCAGCGACACCCAGGCCCTGGGCGTGATCGAGGCGGCTCAGGACAAGGGCCTGCGAGTGCCTGAAGACCTGTCGGTCATTGGCTACGACGACATCGAAGTGGCGGAGTATGCGGGCCTGACCACTGTCAGGCAGATGCTTTATGAGTCTGGCAAGCGTGGGATTGAATTGTTGCTGGACAGGCTGGCCGACCCATCAACCGAGCCCGTCTGCGAGGTGATGCCGACCCAAATGATCGTCCGAAAGACAACCGGTACGCCACGGTGATATATCACCGCAGCTGGAGGAGCCAAAAGGCTCTTTTCTTTTGGGCACTGGTGGAACCGTTTCCAGCGCTCTGGTTCGGAACAGTGAATTTCTCTGAGGAGGTGAGCATCGAAAAACACAATCTTTCGTCCAGCTCGGCACCTCTCGACCGATCACCCATAGGACTCCCAAGGAGGACGCCTCAATGAGCACGCTGAGTTTGGTCCATTGTGTCAGTGGGGTCAGGGATTGCGCTGGCCGCCTGCGCCCCAGCCGCCACGCCAAATGCTTACCTTATAATCGAAAGGAGAACGAGATATGAACAAGAAGGTTGTGTTACCTTCGGTCGCAAGCCTGCTGGTCCTGGCGTCCATGTTGCTGTCTGCCTGCGGGGCGCCCGCCACAACGGCGGCTCCGGTCCCAACCCAGGAACCAGCCACGACGGCGGCCCCGGCCGCAACCCAGGCGCCGGCCGCTACCCAGGTGCCGGCCACAACCGCTGCTCCAGCCGCTACCCAGGTGCCGGCCACAACAGCGGCTCCAGCCGCAACACAGGCGCCAGCCACAGCCGCAGTTGCTGCCGGCCCTAACTGTGGAACCCAGCCGGTGGTGTTGAATGCCACCTTCGAGACCGGCTTTGATCTGCCCTTCAAGCTTTCCGACGAGTTCACCAAGGAGTACCCGAACGTCACCTGGAACATCAAGCAGGACCAGTTTGCAAACCTCATCAACGAGACACCGCGCCTGCTCGCCGGCGACACTCCGCCGGACCTCATCCGGCTGCCAACGCTGGTCTCTTTTGCCAAGGACGGGCTGCTCAAGAACCTTGACGGTTACGCCACGGCTTTCGGTTGGGACAAGTGGCCAGTGCCACAGCTCAACCAGGCTCGGGTCGCGGCGGACGGCACCCGCGGCTCAGGCTCGCTCTATGCCATGGGTCTCAATTACAGCCTGACGGGCATCTTCTACAACAAGAAAGAAGCCGCGCAGATTGGCATGACCCAGCCGCCGCAGACGCTCGATGAGTTCGAGAGCCTGCTGGCCAAAGCGAAGGCGGCCGGGCTGCAGCCGATCATGGAGTGGGGCAGCGCCAAGAGCGGCATGGGGCTCGCCTTCCCGCTGCAGGCGCTCATGGCGTCGCTTGGCCCCACAGGCCCCATCAACGACTGGATCTTCCAAAAGAAGGACGCCACGATCGACACCCCATCGAACTTGACAGCGGCGCAGCACCTCCAGCAGTGGATTACCAACGGCTACTTCCCCAAGGACATCAACGCCATCGAATACACGGACGCTGCCGCCAGGTTCGGCAAGGGCGAAGGTGTCTTCACCTTCAATGGTGACTGGCAGAACGCCGGCTACGACAAGGACCTGTCCGGCAACGTTGGCTTCTTCGTGATGCCGCCCGCGCAGGCTGGCGGCAGCCCAGCGGCCATGTCCGCCCCGTTGACCTATGGCATAGCGGCCAAGGCCAAGAACGCAGACTGCGCCGCGTTCTTCTTGAATTGGGTCGCCTCCAACGCGGCCGCCCGCCAGATCGACGTCGCCGTGGGTGGCTCCAACCCCGGTGGGCCGGCCGACGCTACTATACCCTCCGTGGCGGCGGGCTCGATCACCAACGACACGCTAGCGGCGGGCGCCGTCGTGGGCAAGGCGGGCACGTCGATGGACTTCATTGCCAACTCGACCAGCTCAATCTTCGCCCAGGGCTGGACGCCCGAGCTCCAAAAGATGGTCGGTGGCAAGCAGGACGCGGCCGGGCTCCTGAAGGCCGTCCAGGCCGAATACCTGCGAGAGCTGGCTCAGTCGTAGCCGGGGGCCACGAGACGATGCCGGCGCCTGCCCGATAAGCGGTCGAAGCGACAGTGACCCCAGACAATCGCGTCGTGGCTACAGCGTTCTCCCGGCGGACCACCCCCAGCTGGGTGGTCCGCCGAGAGACCATCATTGGGTGGCTGTTCGTCTTGCCCGCGCTGCTGATGTATGCGGTTTTCGTGCTGCTGCCCCTGCTGCTCAGCATCCAGTACTCGTTCTTTCGATGGAACGGTGTCGGTCCGGCGACCTGGGTGGGGTTGAAGAACTATGTGACGGTCTTCCAGGTTCCGGACCTGCTCGGGACCATCGTCAACGCCTTTTGGCTGGTCGTGTGGTTCAGCGTCATTCCGGTGGGCCTCGGTCTCGTAGTCGCGAGCGTGATCCACCGCGTGGCGACCGGGCGGCTTGGGGCGATATCCCGGACCGTTTTGTTCCTGCCCCAGGTCATCCCGCTCGTCGCTGCCGGAATCATCTGGGGCTGGTTGCTGTCGCTTGCGGGCTTGATCAACCAGATCCTAACTGCCGCCGGGCTCGGGGCCATTACCCGTGCCTGGCTCGGCGACTTCGACTGGGCGCTCCCGGCCGTGGGTGTTATCGGGATCTGGGTTTTGCTGGGCTTCTGTACGGTGCTGCTGCTCACAGGCATGAGCAAGCTCGACCCCGCGCTTTACGAATCCGCGCGGATCGACGGCGCCGGCTGGTTTAGCGAGTTCGGTGCGATCACCGTCCCGCTTCTTCGATACGAGATCGGCGTGTGCCTGACGGTCACGGTGATTGCCGCGCTGGCCGCGTTTGACATCGTCTACGTCGCGACTGCCGGCGGGCCTGGCAACTCGACGGCGGTCCCCGGGATCCAGATTTACATCCTGGCGTTCACCCAGCGCGAGGTGGGCCTGGCCTGGCGCTGGCCGTCA
>Ga0209166_10001898_pt1 | contig 16597 bp, 17 predicted proteins | sample Coa_R1_3_FD_187151 | JGI IMG/M metagenome (GOLD analysis project Ga0209166, IMG submission 187151) | Surface soil microbial communities from Centralia Pennsylvania, which are recovering from an underground coalmine fire - Coalmine... | ecosystem: Environmental > Terrestrial > Soil >... | reverse complement strand
CCACCTCCACCGAGCCCGGCATCGCGCCAACGATCATGGCGGTGTTCAGCTGGTCGAGGGTCGGGGTCTGCGAGCCGGTGGTGAGCTTGTGCTTGCCGCCGCCGATCTCGGCGACGCAGTTCATCGGCTCCATGGGCGCGTGGGCGAGGTACGGGAAGTCATACGTCGCGATGAGGTCGCCGTCGTGGAACGCGCCCGCCGCTTGCCCACGCGTCTCGAACGGCTGCCACTTGACGTCCGCGCCGCCCTTGCCGGCGGCGATGGCCCTGTAGGCGGCCAGGAGGTCGTCGGAGCTGCGGGTCTCGGCCTTGCCGTGGTCCCAGGAGACTTTCACCGCGTCGCGCCCCTGCTTGGCGGCCCAGGTGTTCTCGGCCGTCACCGCAACGCCGGTCGGGATCTGGAACACGTCGACGACGCCCGGAACCCTGCGCGCGGCCGCATCGTCGAAGCTCGCCACCTTGGCGCCAAAGCGCGGCGCATGGGCGACCATGGCGGTCAGCATGCCGCTCTTGCGGACGTCCTGAGTGAATCTGGCCTGGCCGGTCGACTTCAGCGCCGAGTCCTTGCGGCGCACGCGGTCGGTGCCGATCAGGGTGAACGTCTTCGGGTCCTTCAGGGTCGGGGTCTTCGGCGGCGTCACCTGGGCGGCGTCGGCCACCAGCTCACCGAAGGTCGCCGACTTGCCGGAGGCGTGGGAAACCACCGAGTTCTTGACCGTGATCTCCCCGGCCGGGACCTTCCAGCGGTTGGCGGCGGCGGTGACGAACATCGCCCGTGTCGCCGCGCCCACCGCGCGCAGCTGCGGCCAGGAGTTGGCGATCGCCGACGAGCCGCCGGTCCCCTGTATGCCCATGCCGAGGTTGGCGTAGACCTTGGTGTTGGCGGGCGCCTGGACCACCTTGACCTTGTCCCAGTCGGCGTCGAGCTCCTCGGCGACCATCGCCGCCAAGCCGGCGTGATTGCCCTGGCCGAACTCGATATGCTTGGAGACCACCGTCACCGCGCCGTCGGGCTCGATGCGCACGAACGGACCGAACGGGCCGAAGTGGTCGTCGGCTCCGAGGGAGAGCAGGCTGGACGGCGAGCAGCCGACCAGCAGGGCGCCGCCAGCGGTGGCGGCGGAGATCACCAGCATGTCCCGGCGGGTGGGACGGGCGGGTGTGAAGCCTCTGGCGGGCGCGTTCATGATCTTGGGGGCTCCCTCAGGCCGCGGCGGGCGCGGACTTGGCCGCGGTCGCGGCGGCCGCCTTGATGGCGGCGCGGATGCGCTGGTAGCAGCCGCAGCGGCAGATGTTGCCGTTCATGGCGTCGGTGATGTCGGCGTCGGTGGGGTTCGGGCTCCGCGCCAGCAGCGAGGCCGCCGACATGATCTGCCCCGACTGACAGTAGCCGCACTGCGGCACGTCGGCCTCGACCCAGGCCGCCTGCAGGGGGTGCAGGCCCTGGAGGCCCTCGATGGTGGTAACCTTCACCCCGTCCAGGGCGGCGATCGGGGTCTGGCAGGAGCGCACGGCGACCCCGTTCAGATGGACGGTGCAGGCGCCGCACTGGCCGATGCCGCAGCCGTATTTGGCGCCGGTGAGCCCGAGCTCGTCGCGCAGCACCCATAGCAGCGGGGTGTCCGGCGCGGCCTCCACGCTGTAGCTCCTGCCGTTGATGTCGAGGGTCTTGGCCATGGTCGCTCCCCGATGGCTGGGTGTCTGCGGCTAAACGTCTGAGCAACGTTAACTTCGATTCCCACGCCGGGAAAGCGCGATCGGCGGCGCGCGTCGCGACCGATATGCACTCCGATTGCATTTCGACAGAGAGCCGAACGGCTTTAGGGTGGCCCCTGATGGAAAGTTTTCCCGCTTTCTTCCCCCTGAAGGGATTGCGGGTCGTCATCGCCGGCGACGGCGAGGGGGCCGAGGCCAAGGCGCGCCTGCTTGCGGGATCGCCGGCCGATGTGGTGCGGCTGCAGGGGGAGCGGGCGTTCGATCCGGCCGCCTATGCCGGCGCCGGCCTGATCTTCATCGCCAGCTACGACCCCGACGTCATCGCCGCCGCCGTCCCCGCCGCCCGCGGCGCCGGCGTCCCGCTGAACGTCGTCGACCATCCGGAGCTCTCCGATTTCCACACCCCCGCCATCATCGACCGCGGGCCGGTGGTGGCGGCCATCGGCACGACGGGGGCCGCGCCCTTGATGGCCTCGCTGCTGCGGGCGGAGATCGAGACCCGTGTGCCGCCGGCGGCCGGCCGGATCGCCGGTCTCCTGGGCGAGCGCCGCGAGGCGCTGCGTGAAGCTTTTCCAGACCTCGCCCTTCGCCGCGCCTTCCTGCGCGCCGTGCTCGCCGGGCCGGCGGCCGGGACCGAAGATCCGGCCCTCGCCGCCCGGATGCTGGACTCGGCCATCGCCGGCGGCTGGTCGGCCGTGGGCAGGGTGACCTTCATCGCGGCCCCGGAGCAGCCCGACCTGGTCTCCGTGCGCGCGGTGCGGGCGCTCAATGTCGCCGACATCGTCGTGACGGGGGAAGGATCGGCGCCCCTCCTCGCCACCCACGCCCGGCGAGACGCCGAACACTGGGCCGCGGACACGGCGACGGCGGAGGCCCTGGCGGCTCAGGCGGCGGCCGGGCGTCTCATCGCTGTCGTCGATCGCCGGTTCGACGGCGCGCTCGCCAAGGACCTGGCCGCCAGGGGCGTCGCGGTCGACCGCCTGATCCCGGCGCCCGCCGCATGAACCTCCTGACGGGCGACGACCTCGTCGCTGTTCTCCTGTCCCTGAAGGTGGCGCTCGCCGCCACCATCGGCGGCCTGCCGTTCGCCCTGGCCGTCGCCTGGCGGCTGGCGCGCGGACCGTTTCCCGGCCGGGCCCTTCTGGACGCGGTGACCCACCTGCCCCTGGTCCTTCCACCGGTGGCCACAGGCTTTGCGCTGCTGCTGCTGCTCGGCCACCGCGGCTGGCTGGGCCGGGCCCTGGAGCCCCTCGGCCTCGTCTTCGCCTTCCGCTGGACCGGCGCCGCCCTCGCCGCCGCCGTCATGGCCTTCCCGCTTATGGTCCGCCCCATGCGGCAAGCCTTCGAGGCGATCGACAGGGAAGCTATCGAGGCGGCGCGCACCCTGGGCGCGGGGCCGGTCTCGCGCTTCGTCAGGATCAGCCTGCCCCTCGCCGCGCCCGGCGTGGTCGCCGCCGCCGTCCTCGGCTTCGCCCGTTCCCTGGGTGAGTTCGGAGCCACCATCACCTTCGTGGCGGCCATCCCGGGGGAGACCCTGACCCTGCCCACCGACATCTACCAGTCCACCCAGACACCCGGAGCCGAAGGGCGGGCCATCGTCCTTTGCGCCATCTCGGCGGTGATCGCCCTGGGCGCGATCCTGCTCTCCGAGCTGTTCATCCGCAGGACCAACGCCCGCCAGCCGCTCGACCCCCTGCTCTAGCTTCAAGGAGACTCAGGCGCCGATCGGCCGGCCGCGGACCTCCGGGAGCAGGAAGGGGAGGCTGACCGCGCTGATCGCCGTGAAGACGACGGGGTACCAGAGGCCGGCGTAGATGTCGCCCGTGGCGGTGACGATGGCGAAGGCGGTCACCGGCACGAAGCCGCCGACCCAGCCGGTGCCTACGTGATAGGGGAGCGACATGGCCGTGTAGCGGATGCGCATCGGGAAGAGCTCCACCAGCGTCGTGGCGATCGGACCGAAGAGGGCGGTGGCCGCCACCACGAAGACCATCATCACCGCGAACAGGCCGGGGAGGTTGACGCGCGCCGGATCGGCCTTGGCGGGATAGCCGGCCTGCGTCAAGGCCCGGCTCAGCCGCGCCTTCACCTGCGCCGTCGCCGCCTTCAGCGCCGACGGAGAGAGGGTCTCTCCCTCCGCCGAGTCGACGGAAACGCCGCCGATGGTCACCCGCGCCGGCGACCCTGGCGGCGCGGCCTGGTTGGCGTAGGAGATGCCGGCGTTGGCGAGCAGGCCCTTGGCGATGTCGCACGAGGTGGCGAAGCGCCCCTTGCCGGTGATGTCGAACTGCAGAGAGCAACGGGCCGGATCGGCGACCACCACCACCGGCGTGCGGGCCTGGGCGTCCACCAGCGCCGGATTGGCCAGCCGCGCCAGGGCGTGGAAACCGGGGAAGAAGGCGACCAGCGCCAGGCTCATCCCGCCCCACATCACCCACTTGCGCCCGACCTTGTCGGAGAGCCAGGCGAACAGGACGTAGAGCGGGGCGCTGAGCGCCGTCACCCCCGCCAGCAGGCCCGTGCCCGTCAGCGGATCGATCTTCATGAACCGCTCGAGGAACACCTGCTCGGCGTAGAAGAACACCGTGTACCAGACCGCCCCCTGGCCGCACATCAGGGTCAGCAGCGCGATCAGCACCAGCTTCAGGTTCGGCCAGCGCCCGAAGGCCTCGGCCAGCGGCGCCTTGGCCTGATCGTCGGCCGCCTTCAGCGCGCGGAAGGCCGGGCTCTCGCTCAGCTTCAGGCGCATCCAGATCGATATCGCCAGCAGGCCGGCCGAGAGCAGGAACGGCAGGCGCCATCCCCCCAGCCAGTCGGACGCGGTGAAGCGCGCCTCGCCGAGGGTCGAGCGCGTCAACAGGACCACCGCCAGGGCGGCCACCAGGCCGGGGGCGGCCGCGGCCTGGACGAAGCCGGTGTACATGCCCCGGCGCTCCGGCCGGGCGTGCTCGGCGACATAGATCGCCGCCCCGCCGTACTGCCCGCCGAGCGCCGTCCCCTGGATGATGCGCATCAGGATCAGCAATAGCGGCGCCAGGGGTCCCGCCTGGGCGTAGGTCGGCAGCAGGCCGATGCCCACCGTCGCCGCGCCCATCATCGTCACGGTGATCAGGAACGCTCCCTTGCGTCCCACCCTGTCTCCCACCCGGCCAAAGATCAGCGCCCCGATCGGCCGGAAGAAGAACCCGGCGCCGAACAGGCCCAGCGCCGCCAGGAGCCCGGCCGTCGGGTCGAGGGCGGTGAAGAAGTTCTTGGCGATCACCGGCGCCAGGGTCCCGAAGACGAAGAAATCGTACCACTCGAAGGTGGTGCCGATCACCGAGGCGGCGACTACCGTCGGCATCGGGGTCACGGCGTCGTGGCGGTTCGCTGCGACCGCCGGCGTGACTGCTTCCCCCGCCACCATCCTAGAAGGCGTTCTCGCCGGTGATGGCGCGGCCGAGGATCAGGGCGTGGACGTCATGGGCCCCCTCGTAGGTGTTGACCGTTTCCAGGTTCGCGGCGTGGCGCATCACGTGGTACTCGCCGCTGATCCCGTTGCCGCCATGCATGTCCCGCGCCACCCGGGCGATCTCCAGGGCCTTGCCGCAATTGTTGCGCTTCATCAGACTGATCGCCTCGGGAATCCAGGCCCCCTGGTCGATCAGCCGGCCGAGGGCCAGCGCGCCCTCGAGGCCGAGAGCGATCTCCGTGAGCATGTCGGCCAGCTTCTTCTGCACCAGCTGACGCGCGGCCAGGGGCTTGCCGAACACCTTACGCGTGGCGACGTAGTCCCGCGCCGCGTGCAGGCAGAACTCCGCCGCCCCCATCGCCCCCCATGAAATGCCGTAGCGCGCCTTGTTGAGGCAGGAGAACGGCCCGCGCAGCCCCTGCGCGTCCGGCAGCATGGCCTCCCCCGGCACGAAGACGTCCGAGAGCGCGATCTCGCCGGTCACCGAGGCGCGCAGGGACAGCTTGTTCTGGATCTTCGGCGTGGAAAATCCCTCGGCGCCACGCTCGACCAGGAAGCCCCGGATGATTCCGTCGAGCTTCGCCCACACCAGAGCCACGTCGGCGATCGGCGAATTGGTGATCCACATTTTCGATCCGTTGAGGACGAAGCCCCCGGGAACCGGTCTCGCGACCGTGCGCATCGAAGCCGGATCGGAGCCGCCGTCCGCCTCGGTCAGGCCGAAGCAGCCGACAATCTCGCCACGCGCCATGCCGGGCAGATATTTCCGGCGCTGCTCCTCCGATCCGAAGGCGTAGATCGGGTACATCACCAGGGACGACTGCACGCTCATCGCCGAACGGTAGCCGCTGTCGATCGCCTCGATCTCGCGGGCGATCAGGCCGTAGGCCACGTGGTTGACGCCGGCGCAGCCGTAGGTTTCCGGAAGGGTCGCGCCCAAGAAGCCCAGGGCCCCCATCTCGGTCATGATCTCGCGATCGAAACGCTCGTCGGCAAAGGCGCTGACCACGCGTGGCAGCAGCCGCTCGCGGGCGTAGGCGCGGGCCGCCTGGGCGACCATCCGCTCGTCGTCGGAGAGCCGCGAGGCGAGGTCGAGCGGATCCTCCCAGCTGAAGGTTTTGACAGCGGCGTCCAGGGCCATGGCTGCAGGTCTCCGAAAGGCGGTTCCGCTTATCGCGCGACTGGCGGCGTTCGCATAGCGGGGCGTCGGAGGCGCCTCAGCGGCCGCGGGCGACGAACCAGCCGTTGCGGAAACCTTCAGTCGCCTTGCCGTAGCTGAAGGGCTCGCCCTCCGGCGTAGTCACCCGGCCGCCGGCCGCGGCGATGACGGCGTGGCCGGCGGCGATATCCCACTCCATGGTCGCGCCGTGCCGGGGATAGATGTCCGCCGCCCCTTCGGCGATCCGGCACAGCTTGATCGACGAATCCATCGCCTCCGTGCGCGCGAAGCCATAGCGCGCGCGGAGCTCCTCCAGGGCCTCCGGCTTCATCGTATGGCTGATCAGGGCGACGGCGTCGCCGTTCGGCCAGGGCCGCACCGCCACCCGCCGGGATTCCTTACCCGGCTCCCGCTTGACCGCGCCACAGGAGGATGTGTGCCAGACCTCGCCCGTCGGCGGAGCAACCACCGCCCCGGCCACCGGCCGCCCGCGCTCGATCAGGCCGATGTTGACGGTGAAGTTTGGATCGCCGCGCACGAAGGCCTTGGTGCCGTCGAGGGGATCGACCAGGAAGAAGCGCGCGGCGATCTTCTCCGGCGTGCCGAACTCGCTGGCGTCCTCCTCCGAGACCACCGGCACGCCGGGGAACCGCTCCTGCAGGCGGGCCAGGATAAGGGTCTCCGCGCGGCGGTCGGCCACGGTCACCGGGCTATTGTCCGACTTCGTCTCGACCTCGAGCCCGGACCGCCACAGCGGCAGGATGAGGCGCCCGGCCTCCTCGGCGATTTCCGCCAGCGCCGCACCGATCAGGTCGGCGTCATGGGCGGAAAGATCCTGGGTGAGGGTGTTGCTCATAAGGCCTTCTAGAGGCGGGCGCCGGTTTGCCAAAGGGGCAAATCAGGCGAGTGTCCGGCTTATGACGTCACACCCGGCGCCCCCCGAACGGCTAGCCGCCGCCCTGGCCGCCCGCATCCTGCACGACATCTCGGGCCCGGCGTCCGGCGTCGCCTCCGGCCTCGACCTGCTCGCCGAACCTGGCCAGTCCGGCCAGCACGGCGCGGCGCTCGACCTCGCCGTCTCCAGCGCCAAAGCCCTGCTCGACCTGATCGAGTTTCACAAGGCGGCGTTCGGCGCGGGCGGGGAATCCGTGAGCGGCGCGACCCTGCACCGGCTGGCGCTGACGCTGTTCGAGGGACGTCGGCCGCGCCTGGAGTGGGCGGCTGAGCTCGAGCCGTTCCCGGGCCTCGCCGCCCAGGCCATGCTGATCCTCGCCCAGGTCGCGGCGGGCGCGTTGGCGGCCGGCGGCCTCGCGCGCGCCACCGCCGGACACGCCGGGGGCGATGTCGTCATCCGGATCTACGGTGAGGGACCGCGCGCCGCCCTGCATCCGGAAAATCTGGAGGGCCTCGCAGGGCGCGAGCTTTCGAGAGGCCTGGCGGGTCGCTGGGCCCCCTCGCGCTATCTGAGCGCCCTCATGAACGCCGCCGGCGGCGCCGTCACGGCGACCACCGGCGTTGGTCGTTTCACCCTGACCGCGACCCTTCTGGGCGCGGCCGGGGTCAGCGCAGCCTGAAGCTAGTGGGGCTTGGCGTCGTTGGCGGTGTCGGTCACGGCGTGTCCGACCGAGGAGACGTCTTTGCCGGCCCCACCAACGGTGTTGCAGGCGGTCAGCGACAGGCTGGCGGCCAGGGCGGCAAGTAGGATCAGCGTACGCATGGACGAGTTCTTCCCTTGAGTGTGTAATCAAACTGGACAACGCGCCGTGGAGCGGGCGGTTCCGCCACTCGTCAAGGGATGGCTTCCGGCGTGGGAAAGGTCAGGCGGGCGGTGAGGCCTCCCGCCGCCAGGGGACAGAAGCTGACCGCGCCCCCCAGCTGGCGCGCGAAGGCCGACATCAGGGTGCGGCCCACCCCTTCGCCGACCACGGCCTCCATACCGGGACGGCCGCTGTCGGTGATCGCCAGCTCGGCCTCCTCGCCGCGGACGGTGAAGCGGACCACCAGCCGGCCGCCGCCCTCCGCCAGCCCGTGCTTCTTGGCGTTGGTGATCGCCTCGACCGCGAACAGGGCCAGGGGCGCGAGATGGTCGGGGTCGATCGTGAGCGCGTCGATGGCGAGCTCGGTGCGAATGCCGGGGCTCTGGCCGGTGTCGGTCAGGATCAGCTGCCCGATCAGCTCCTCGAGGAAGTCGGCCAGGTTGACCTTGCGCAGGTCGGCGCCTTCGTACAGCGCACGATATATCAGGGCCAGGGCCGCGATCCGCTGGCGGGTGTCGGACATGGCGGCGCGGGCGGCCGGATCGGACAGAGACCGTTGCTGCAGATTGACCAGCGAGGAGATGACCTGAAGGTTGTTCTTCACGCGGTGATGGATCTCGCGCAGCAGGCCGTCCCGCTGGATCAGGTTCTCGCCCAGGGCGCGGTCACGCGACACGATCGCCCCGGCCATCCCCTCGAGACGATCAGCGAGATCGCGAAGCTCGGGGGCGGCCGAGGCGAAGGCGCGCGTCTCATCGCCGATGCGGACCCCTGCGGCGTCGCGAAGGCTCGCGACCCAGCGATAGACTTCCCGGTCGAGGACGATCACGACCCCCGTCAGGCCGAGGGCGAAGCCGAGCAGAAGGAGGCCCAGGGCCTCCAGGAAAAATGGAGAGGCGGCGCCCCCAGCGGGGGCTCGCCCCAGGATGAGGATGGCCGCCGCCAGGGCGCACAGCACGAGCGGAAGCAGGGCTAGGGCCACCAGCAAGGCGAAACGGACGCGCAAGGATGTTCCCGCCCATCCGCCGCCTTTCGCGGCCGGGATCACGTCGCGTTGCTCAGGCGCTCCGCCTGGGCCAGGATGGTCCCCATGGCGTCGCCCGCCGGAGCGCCGTCACGGAAATACTCTCCACGCCGCAGTATTTCCATCAACGCCCGCCGTGCGCGGCTGACGCGACTCTTCACCGTGCCCACCGCGCAGCCGCAAATCAACGCCGCCTCCTCGTAGGCGAAACCGCCCGCGCCGACCAGGATCAGGGCTTCGCGCTGTTCGGCAGGCAGCATCGCCAGGCCCATGCGCAACTCGTCCAGGGCGACGGGCGCCGACGGATCGTCGATCGCCACCAGGGTGCGCTCAGCGGCTTCCTGGTCGAGCTGGCTCTGGCGCCAGGACCGGCGTTTCTCCGAATAGAACTGGTTGCGCAGGATCATGAAGGTCCAGGCCTTCATGTTGGTGCCCATCTCGAAGCTGGCGCGGGCGTCCCACGCCTTGACCATGGCGTCCTGGGCGAGATCGTCCGCCGCGGTGGGGTCGCCGGTCAGGGAGCGGGCGAAGGCCCGCAACTGCGGGATCAGCGCCACCAGTTCCTTCTTGAATATCTGGTCGCGCGCCGGATCAGCCGGCGGTCGCGCGGCATCGCTCATTGGCCGCCTTCCGGATCGGCCGCGCCGGGGGCCTTGCGCTCGTCCGCCTGGCGCAACAGGTCTAGGAAATCGTCGGGCACCGGTTCGTTGACGACCTCGTCGAACAGCTGGCGCAGCCGCTCCCCGATCGCCACCCTGTCAATGCGCGCTTCACCAAGATCGGCGGGTGGTTTCACTGTTCTCTTCATGAGCCCCGAATTCATTCCGAACGTGGGCCCGCCCGCGCGCCGCCCTTAGCATCGCCCTCGCCTAACGCACCGATTCGATCCGAGTTCCGCGCCAAAGGCAATCGGGCAGTGGGCGTGACGGAACCGGAGACGGCCGGCTGCGTTCCCTCCCATCGAGGTCGGCATCCGACGCTCCGATCTTTCGACGACGCGTGTCACCAGCCAGAACCGGGGGCTCATGAGCTTATTGGCGACTTTGGCGCCGCATCTGCCATTCCTTCGGCGATATGCGCGCGCCCTGACGGGCGACCAGGCGACGGGAGATCGGTTCGTCCGGGCGACCCTGCAAGCGCTGGCCGAAGGCGAGGGGACCCTCGATGAGGCGCTCCCGCCCCGCGTCGCCCTCTACCGGCTGTTTCAGGTGAGATGGCGTCGCGGCGAGCCCGCGCCCGACCGTTCCGGGACGCCCGCCTCCGACCCCCTGGAAGCCGCGCGCTCCCACCTGATGCGGATCGCCCCGATGTCGCGGCAGGCGTTCCTGCTGACGGCCATGGAGGGGTTCACGCCCAGCGAGACGGCGCAGATTCTCGGTGTCGACTTCGGTCAGATCGAATCCCTGATCCAGGCCGCCCAGCGCGAGATCGACGCCGAACTGGCCACCGACGTCCTGATCATCGAGGACGAGCCCGTCATCGCCGCCGACATCCAGGCTCTGGTGGAGGAATTGGGCCACAGGGTCTCGGGATTGGCCACGACGCGGAACGAAGCCCGGGTGTCGGCCGCCCGCAGTCCGCCGGGACTGGTGCTGGCCGACATTCAGCTCGCCGACGGATCGTCGGGGATCGACGCGGTGAAGGACATCCTGTCCGACATCAAGGTCCCTGTGATCTTCATCACCGCCTTCCCCGAACGGCTGCTGACCGGGGAGCGGCCGGAACCGGCGTTTCTCATCACCAAGCCGTTCGATCCGGCGACCGTCAAGGCCGCCATCGGCCAGGCCCTGTTCTTCCACCCGCGGCACGCGCCCACCGCCGCCGGCTGATTCACCTCGCCTTGGGATCGCTGTCGAGGAAAGCGCGCAACGCCTCGCCCAGATACTTCGGGTTGCGAACGGCCATCAGCCCCGCCCCGATGGCCGCCGAGGCGGCGACGATGGGCCTCTGGCTGATGAAGGCGAGCACCCGCTCGAGAACGCTGCCGGAGATCGGCGCCCCGGGCCTCGGGCGTCGGCCGCGTCCCGCCAGGGCCATGATCAAGCCGGCGAAGCCGATCAGCACCGCCGTCGCCAGCGCCACCGTGGCCGCGGCCCCGGCCCGCCCCAGGCGCGGTTCCGCGAGGGCGTAGAGGGCGAAGGCGAGGGCTACCACGATCACCCCCGCGGCGGCGGCGAGGGTGGCCGCCGCCATCAGCCCCAGCAGGACTCTCCTGAAGATCACCTACCGCCGGCTGGAAAGCAGGAGGCCGAGCAGGAAACCGACGCCGAGGCCCGCAAGGGTCGCGGTGACCGGCCGCTCCTTCACCCGTTCGACGACGTAGCGCTGGGCCTCATCGACCGTCGGTCCGGAGTAGGCCTGCGTCTGGGCCTTGATCGTCTCGATGCTGTCCTTGATCACCCGCTCGGCCGTCTTGGCCGCCTCCGAGAGCCGGCGCTCGGCGGCGGCCAAGCTCTCCTTCAAGGCCCGCTGCGCCGTCTCTACGGTCTGGTCGATGCTCGAGGCGCTGGTCTTCTCAGCGTCGGGCGCGGTGGATTCGGCGGACATGTGAACCTCCAGGCAACCAAACCAGATAACAGACGCGGGCTATAATAAGCTGGCGCCGGGTCGATGGCGACACCCGGCAGGCCCCTTGGACGCCTCGGCTTTGCACATGCCCTAAAATTGGCGTCTAGCTCATGCATCGGCCCCGGCCTAGTCTCGGCGTCAACGCTCGCGGGCGAGGAGCGTTCCACCAGGTGAGAAGATGGCCGGGCCAGCATTGATCGGCTCTGATCGAGAGCGACGCGACGCGGACCGAGCAGACTTGGCCCTCACCGCAGCCCATGTCGGCGAGTACGAATGGGATATCGGTCACGACGAATGGGTCGTGTCGCCCCGCATGGCGGCCCTGACGGGTTTGCCTGCGGGGGTCGGGCCCGCCCGCCTCGGCCAGGCGCTCTACGATCACGTCCATGCCGAGGACCTCGACGCCGTCCGCCTCGCCGTCACGAGCGACCTGCGGCGCAGTGGCCACTACGACATCGCCTTCCGGTTCGTCCGGCCCGACGACGGGCGGCTGCTGTGGCTGAACAGCACGGCCGTGGGGCTGAAGGGCGGGCAGGGCGAACTCATCAAGGCGGTCGGCGTGGTCCGCGACATCTCCGCCGAGAAGGAGGAGGCCGCGCAGCGCGAGGGCCTCGTCGCCGAGCTGGACCACCGGGTGAAGAATGTCCTCGCCTCGGTCCAGTCCCTCGCGGCCCAGTCGGCGCGGCGCACGGTCTCCCTGGAAGCCTTCCTCAAGACGTTCTTCGGCCGGCTGGAGGCGATGGCGGCGGCCCACACCCTGCTGACCGCCACCCGCTGGCGCGGCGCAGAGATCGGCCACATCGCGGCGGCCGAACTCGGCGGCCTCGCCCAGGGACAGGCCCGGTGGGAAGGCCCCGACATCGTCCTCAGCCCGCGGGCGACCCACGCCCTCACGCTCGCGCTGCACGAACTGGGGGCCAACGCCGTCAAGTACGGCGCCCTTTCCACCGAGACCGGCCGCATCGAGGTGATCTGGCGCGCCTCGTCGGGCGGCGGCTTCGAGCTCGTCTGGACCGAGCGGAACGGGCCGATCGTGACCCCGCCATCCCGACGCGGCTTCGGCTCGACCCTCCTGGAGCGCGTGACGGGACGGGAGCTGGGCGGAACCGCCCGCCTCGATTTCAGGCCCGAGGGGTTGCGCGCGGTGCTGTCGGCCGGCGTCGACGCCCTGGCGGTCGATCCCGACGCCGAACAGGCGGGCGCAGCCCCGGCCGCCTCCGACGCGGAAGACGCGGAGTCGCTGACCGGCGCCTCGCATGGCGGGCTCACCGACGCCGACATCCGCGGCGTGCGGATTCTCATCGTCGAGGACGCGGTGCTGCTGGCCCTGGAGCTCGAGGCCGGCCTCATCGAGTGCGGCGCCTCGGTGGTGGCGACGGCGGCCGACATCGGCGAGGCGACCCGCATGCTCGCCCTGGATTTCGACGCGGCGGTTCTGGACGCCAATCTGAATGGCGCCTCGGTGACTCCGGTGGCCGAGGCTCTTGTCCGCCGCGGTGTGCCGTTCATCTTCGCCACGGGCTATGGTGAGGCCAACGCCGCGCCTGCCGGCTTTACCGCCCCGGTGGTGCGCAAGCCCTATAATGTCCGACAGATCGCCGCCGCTCTGGTGGAGGCGATCGGAAGAGCCTGAGGCGTGGCCAAGACTCAACGGGTGGGCTAGGTCTCCCCCATGACCGCCTTCGCCTTTCCGCCGCCCCCGACGCCGGTCGTGCCCGTCGCGGGGAGCGGCATGCTTTTCCCGGTGCGCCGGATCCTCTGCGTGGGGCGCAACTATGCCGCCCATCGCCGGGAGATGGGCGGCGATGAGCGCGACCCGCCCTTCTTCTTCGCCAAGCCCGGCGACGCCGTGGTCCCCGGCGACGGGACGGTCACCTTCCCCTCCGCGACCGATGAGCTGCATCACGAGATCGAACTGGTGCTGGCCATCGGCGGCGAAGGCGCCGACCTGTCGCCAGAGGCGGCCGCCGGCGTGATCTTCGGCTGCGCCGTCGGCGTGGACCTGACCCGGCGGGATCTGCAGAACCACGCCAAGGCCAAGGGTCAGCCGTGGGAGGCCGGCAAGGGCTTCGACGGCTCGGCCCCGATCAGCCACATCGCCCGCGGCGCGCCGCCCCCGGACGCGGCGCGAATCTGGCTGGCGGTCAACGGCGAGGTCCGCCAGAGCGGCCGGATCGGCGATATGATCTGGAGCCCGGCGGAAATCCTCGCCCAAGCCTCCACCCTCTGGCGCCTGGCCCCCGGCGACCTGATCTTCACGGGCACGCCCGAAGGCGTCGGATCGCTGGCCCGCGGCGATGTGGTGACCGGCGGTGTGGACGGGGTCGGGGCACTGGCGTTCACCCTGTCCGGAGCGAAAGGGTAAAGGGCGTCTTAACCCTCTTGACGCAACCCTCTTTGGCGAAACGCTCGGGCTTGGGGCCGGCGGCGCGGGAGACTGGAATTCATGGTCAGATTGACTCGCGCGCGTAGTGCGGCGGCGACCCCACGGGGCGGCCCGGTGTTCGGTCTTCCCCACGGCCTGGCCCGTCGCCTGGCCTATGCGCCCCTCGCCCTCGCCGGCTTGCTGCTGGCCGCTGATCTCGTCAGCTACCGCGCCGGCGACGCCAGCTTCGACACGGCCGCCGGAGGGCCGGCGGCGAATGTCCTCGGCCCCCTGGGCGCGGATCTCGCCGACCTGTCGCTCCAGTCCATCGGCCTGGGCGCCTGGGTGATCGCCCTCCTGGTGACCACGGCCGGCGTCGGCGGCCTTCTCCGCCGCCCCGGCGGCGCGAAGGCGCGGCCCCGGCCCCTGCTGAAGGCCGCCGCCGCCGCCCTCGCCATCCTCACCCTCGCCGCGGCCTTCGCGGCCCCGGCCCCACCGGTCTCCTGGCCCCTGGCGGCGGGCCTCGGGGGGATGGTCGGCGACACCCTGCTGTCCCTGATCATGCAACCCATCGCCCTGGTGTCGGCGGACCGGGCCCGCTGGCTTGCCGGCGCCCTCAGCGCCGGCGTCGGGCTGATCTCGATCGCCTTCGCCCTCGACGCCTTCCGCGCCGGGTTCTCGCGGCCGGCGGCCGCGGTCAAAGCCTCCGAACGGCGCCCCGCCGCCACTGCGGCCGAGCCGCTGGTCCGAATGCGCCCCGAACCGGCGCCCTGCGCGCAGGAGGCCGCCGGCCCCGTCGAACCGGCCGACACCACCACGAGCGCCCTGGCGATCAAGCCGCCGAAGACCGCGGTCCGGCCCTCCGACCGCGAGCAGCGGGAGATTCAGCCGAACCTGCCGTTCGCCGAGCCCGGCTTCCGCCTGCCCGAGCTGATCATGCTCACCAAGCCCAAGCCGCGAGCGTCGGCCATCGACGAGGCGGCGCTGCGGCAGAACGCCCAGCTCCTGGAGACGGTCCTTGCCGAGTACGGTGTCAGGGGCCAGATCGACCACATCCGTCCAGGTCCGGTGGTGACGCTCTACGAACTGGCGCCGGCGCCGGGGGTCAAGTCGGCCCGCGTCGTGGCCCTCTCCGACGACATCGCCCGCTCGATGAGCGTGGCGGCCTGCCGCGTGAGCGTGGTGTCCGGACGAAACGCCATCGGCATCGAGCTGCCCAACGCCCGCCGAGAGACGGTCTATCTGCGCGACTTGCTGTCGAGTACGGAATATGAGAAGGCCAGCCAGACCCTGCCGCTGGCGCTCGGCGAGACCATCGGCGGCGAGCCTTACGTGGCCGACCTCGCCAAGATGCCCCACCTGCTAATCGCCGGCACCACCGGCTCGGGAAAGTCGGTGGGCGTCAACGCCATGATCCTGTCGATCCTCTACCGTCTGGCCCCGGACAAATGCAAATTCATCATGATCGACCCTAAGATGCTCGAGCTGTCGGTCTACGACGGCATCCCGCACCTGCTGGCCCCGGTGGTCACCGATCCCAAGAAGGCCATCGTCGCCCTCAAGTGGACCGTCAAGGAGATGGAGGACCGCTACCGCCGCATGTCCAAGATCGGCGTGCGCAACATCGCCGGCTACAACGAGCGGGCCAACGAGGCGCTGGCCCGTGGCGAACACTTCGTCCGCACCGTGCAGACCGGCTTCAACGAACAAGGCCGGCCGATCTTCGAGGAGGAGAAGCTGCGGCCTGAACCGATGCCCTACCTGGTCGTGGTCATCGACGAGGTGGCCGACCTGATGATGGTGGCCGGCAAGGACATCGAGGCGGCGGTCCAGCGCCTGGCCCAGATGGCCCGGGCCGCCGGCATCCACCTGATCATGGCCACCCAGAGGCCGTCCGTGGACGTGATCACCGGGACCATCAAGGCGAACTTCCCTACACGGATCAGTTTCCAGGTCACCTCCAAGATCGACTCGCGCACCATCATGGGCGAGCAGGGGGCCGAGCAGCTGCTGGGCATGGGCGACATGCTGTACATGGCGGGCGGCGGACGGATCACGCGCTTGCACGGCCCCTATGTGGACGACGACGAAGTGTTCAAGGTGGCGCGCTTCCTGCGCGAACAGGGGGAGCCGCAGTATCTCGACGACGTCACCGCCCTCCCCGAGGGCGAGGACGAGGAGGGGGTGCTGGCCGCCGACGACGCCGCGAGCGCGGATCTCTACGACCAGGCGGTGGCGGTGGTGACGCGCGATCGCAAAGCGTCGACCAGCTATATCCAGCGACGGCTGCAGATCGGCTACAATCGCGCCGCTTCGCTCATCGAGCGAATGGAGAAGGAGGGGGTGGTGGGCGTCGCCAACCATGCCGGCAAGCGCGAGATCCTCGCCGGTCCGCCGCCGTGACCCTCAGCCGTCGGGTCGCCATTCTCGGCCTGCTGTTCGCCGCCGCGGTCCCAACCACGGCTCCGGCCGCGGGCGCGGCGGTGAGCCCGCCGTCCGCGGCGGCGCCCGCGTTGTCCAGCGATGACGCGCGGGACGTGGCGCGGATCGTCGACTAC